>SDBT01003125.1_pt1 | contig 28803 bp, 26 predicted proteins | sample 2277101 | NCBI WGS metagenome assembly SDBT01 (sample SAMN10404973, study PRJNA504765) | marine sediment metagenome | isolation source: marine sediment core GS10_PC15, 103 cmbsf | place: Arctic Ocean: Southern Knipovich Ridge | collected 2010
AAGCACGCTAATCAAAAAGCTTGCGAGCTGACCAAGGAGTTCTTTGGCATAGAGTTGAAGACTTCTGGGTATCCGGGAGAATTCATGCGCTCATGGCGCTGGGATCTCTTTGAGTAAACCCGAAACTACGGGCTACACGTCTCCGGTGAGCGGCGAAGTCTTATATACTTCAGCGGTAGGGTTCAACTCCCTAGTAGCCTACCAGAAAAGGAGAACTACATGTCTGGCAACGCATCCGACAAGATCAAGGTCGATCCCCTTGAGGGTGAGGACCTCAAAGCAGCACAGATCGAACGTATGAGAAAAATCAAGGAACGGGCTTTGAAGAGCGATCCCAAATCCGAGGAAACGGAAGAGGATTGAGGTAAGAGTCTCGTTCTGATTAAACCCAAGAGGTGGGGTAGTTTTTCTACCCTATGCTCACATCCAGTATAACCCTGAGATGACGTCGAAAGGACGGTGAAACAAATGCGAACTACAGAACAAGCAAGAGCCGATGTGGGTGTGATCGTCGGTCGGTGGCAGGTTGATGACCTCCACACCATTCATCACACCCTAATAGATCAGGCCGTTGACGATCACAAAAAGGTGATCGTCTTTATTGGTCTCTCCGACATCCTCGGAGGGATAGTTGACCCCTTGGATTATCCTACCCGAGCTGCGATGCTCCTCGATCACTATCCGGATATAACGGTGCTCCCTATCCAGGACACCGGATGTGACAAAGAGTGGAGCAAAAACCTAGACGCAGCCATCCGGACGGTCTGCCCCATCGGAGAGGCTCTCCTCTACGGTGGGCGAGACTCCTTCGTCCAACACTACACCGGACAATTCCCCATAGTAGAACTAGACGCCCAGTGCCACCCAAGCGGTACCGACATCAGAAACGAAGTCGGTCGGGAGGTGCGGGCGTCTTCTGATTTCAGGGCTGGTGTAATCTATTCCACCTTCAACCAGTACAGACGCCTGATGATGGTCGTAGACGTAGCCGTCATGAGGGGCCGCAACGGGGAACTCTTCTCCGGAGCGGACATTCTCTTGGGCAGAAAGAGGGGCGACGTAGGCTTTCGCTTCCCCGGGGGCTTTGTCAACGTGGGAGACGGGAGCCTGGAAGCTGCCGCTCGTCGAGAAGTGATGGAAGAGACGGGAGTATTCCCTGAGACTCTTGAGTATGTGGGTTCCTTCCCAGTAGCCGACAGCCGCATGGGTCCGAGGGACGGTATGATGAGTGCCTTCTTCATCGGCACTTTGATGTCGGGCGGAAGTATCAAGGTCGCAGATGATCTCGACCATGCAGAGTGGGTCCCCATGGAGAAGCTTCGCTCCGTGGGGTGGTACGAATCCCACAGACCGATGTTCGAAGCACTCTGTAAGAAAATAGGAGTCTAACCTACTCACACCAAAAGTGACGTGCTACGGCACGGTGAAAGGAGAGAGAAATGCAAGCAACATTCGCGCCGAGCCCCCACATCTGGTGGGTGCTCCGTACTGACGATTCTGGAAGCCTCACGGCTCTGGAAGAGCACGATATACGTGATGGGGGCGGTATAAACAAGCCCGAGGGGACCACCTGGGAAGACTTCTTCCTGGGCAGGGTCCGCGATCGCTATCCCGACCAACTGGGGGTGGAGAGAGACGCCGATCGACTTCTGCGTACTCTCGCCACCGATCCCGAGGGACTACCGGACTTCAAGGCCTCGCCCCCTCCTGCGTACCCCGCACAAGGGCGGGACTCTATCATCTACCTGACTGACAGTTACAAGATTACCCATTGGAAGCAGTATCCCCCGGGGGCCCAACACGTGTACTCGTATTTCGAGTCCCGTGGTGGGACCTTTGATGAAACCGTATTCTTCGGCCTCCAGTATTTCCTCAAGAAGTACCTGGAAGGTCCGGTGTTGAAGTTCAAGGACGTCGACGCCGCCGAATACTTCTGGCGAGCCCACTTCGGGCGGTCAGGACTTTACAACCGAGATGGTTGGATGAGCATGCTGAAGAAGCACCAAGGTTGCCTCCCGGTCAGCATCAAAGCTGTACCGGAAGGAACAGTGGTACCCACTCGCAACGTTCTGATGACCGTTGAGAACACCGACCCTGAATTCCCTTGGTTCACCAACATTTTGGAAACCCTCCTGGTTCAGGTGTGGTATCCGATGACGGTGGCCACCCTGAGTCGGGAGATGAAGAAGTTGATCCTGCGCCATCTAGAACAGACTGGGGACCCCGCGGATATCGACTTCAAGCTCCACGACTTCGGCTTCCGCGGCGTATCCAGTGTAGACTCGGCCGGTATCGGAGGTGGGTCCCATCTGATAAACTTCATGGGTACGGATACTCCTCGGGGCATCCGCTTCCTCATGAAGTACTACAACGCTGACGTATGTGGCTTCTCCATCCCGGCCTCGGAACACTCCACGATTACCTCGTGGGGTAAGGACCACGAGGTGGATGCCTTCGAAAACATGTTGGATCAGTATCCCGAGGGATTGGTGGCTTGCGTATCGGACAGCTACAACATCTATGAGGCCTGTGCCAACCTCTGGGGCAGTAAGCTCAAGGAGAAGATCCTGAATCGGAATGGGACCCTGATCATCCGACCGGACTCCGGAGATCCTCCGGCTGTGGTTGGGGACATCCTGGACATCCTGGGTAAAGCCTTTGGCTACACCGTGAATGAGAAGGGCTACAAGGTCCTACCTCCTCAGGTGAGAGTCATCCAAGGTGACGGTATCGACTATGTGATGACCAGGGCCATTCTGACAACCATGAAGCTGAAGGGTTGGAGCACCGACAACATCGCCTTCGGGATGGGCGGGGCTCTCCTCCAAAGGATGGACCGAGACACGCAGCAGTGCGCCTTCAAGTGCTCGGAAATTGTGGTCAATGGGGAATCCCACCCTGTCATGAAAGACCCCATCACGGATTCAGGGAAGAGGAGTAAGGCCGGACGTCTCAAGCTGCTCAAGAACGACCAGGGATTCTACACCGCCACCAACGGTGAAGGAGACGAGTCGGAGGACCAGCTAGTAGAAGTATTCCGGGATGGAAAGATCCTGCAAGAGTACTCCTTCAGCGAAATCCGGGAGAGGGCTGCGATACCTTCTGCGTCCTAGGAGAATTATGGACAATTGGCAAATCGTTCTACTGCACACCCGCCATACGACTTTGCTGCAACGTGCTTTCGAGGCGGCCTTCCCCGGGAGGGTCGCCTCGATATACGTACCAGAGTTGGCTGGGTACCGCAAACTAGAGGTATCCAAGACAGCCCTGGTAGACTACTTCAAACGAGAAGTATTCCAAGTAGAGGCCTGGAAGAACCGGGTGCTAACCGTCTACGGTGACGGTGACTTCCACCACTGGACCTACGCTCTGACTCGGTTAGCTCTGGAGCGGAGAGGGATTGGCAAGTGGACTTACTTCCACTTCGACCAACACCGAGACGACTGGGGCGAATCCGATGGGCGAGGGCTCAAGCCAAGGTTGAATTGTGGCAATTTCGTAGATCAAATCGCTCACGACTATTCCGCTACCCCCTTTATGGTAGGGCCAGATGCCTATCCGCGCAAGGATGCCAAAGGCTACACCGTCTGTGGAAAACACATCCCTCTGTACCACAACTACTTCACCCAGAAGCTCCAGCGGAGTCAACGTTGGACAACCAACAGGGTAACTACACCCCCTCAGACGGGGCTAGAACTCCCTGCAGCGTCCGATCTCCAGGTTACCCCCACTGAGGCCTATCTTTCCTTCGATCTCGACCTCCTGTCGCGTTCCGAGATCGTAACCAACTTTGATCAAAATGACTACATGACTCTGCGCCGAGTGTGCCAAATCCTGGACAAGGTGAGGCCCTACAAGCGGATCTTCTCCGCTGACATCCTAGGCTTCCCGGATTGGAATGGACATCACGCTTTGTCCTGTTTGACCATGATCATTTTGGCCCGAAAAATTATGGGTCTGGGGGTCGACCGGCTGCTCAAGTACCATACCCATGCCAAACGCCGCCAAGCCGGAGTCTCGAACCTTCAATCTCACTGGGAGCGGTACTGGGAAGATCTCTTAGAGGACAACGAAAGAAAGTCTCCCATAGAAGAGGGAGAACTTTTGGAGGTCTTGAAATGGACTCGATAATTGATTTCGCCAAAGCAGAGATGCTCCAGGCAATGTATCGTAGTGTGGACCGGATGAACCACCATCTTGCGAATGGCAACCTTGATTCAGCGTCTTCCGAAGAACGCTTGCAAGTAAACCTACGAAGCAATTTCGAGGAGTTGCTCCCACGTAGTTAACTTATATCCTCACATAGTTGGGAATTATCATGTCAAGTACGAAGCAGCCTACTAGACCCCTCAGTCACTTTCTGTACAATGAGCCTATGGTTGGCTTTATGACCCGGTTTAGAACCCACCCTCTAAATGGAGGCAAGTCCCGAACTCACGCCCTCGATTACGGCGGCACCTGCAGAGAAGAATTGATTTGGGACACTCGAGAACATCTCCGGAGCTCGTCGACCACCTCCAAAAAGCTTCGGAACTCGTGGCGAAGACTGTCTACTACCACCCACGAGATTGACTTTGACGCCGAAAGTCTGAAGCAACCCAGCGTGACTTACCTTTGGAAGAATGACGACAACGACGATGGTTCCGAGATTTGCAAACGTCCGTGCTGTACGTCCAGATTCCCGGAGGTGATGGACGCCTTTGTTGGCCCCCTCGGCGTGGTTCTAAATCCAGATCGGTACGAAGGCAATTGGTGGACTACCTCCGTAGAGGAATCTAAAGGAGTAACTACGGGAATCGGTGAATACCGTTGGTATGGTACCGATAACTTCTTCCTGCGTCACCCAGTCTTGACCTCTCTAATGATAGGTATGTTCCGCCAAGGTGTCTTACTCTTCGAGCAGGGATACGACACGGATATTCTGAGAACAGTGAAGAGGAAGGAAGTAGAAGAGGCTTTAACCAACTCTGATCCTAAGCTGGCTATGAAGATCCTCAAGAGCCTACGGCCCTGGATTGAAGTGCCTAAGTGGATGGCTCCCAACTTTCCTTTCCCCAGAGGGCATTGGGACCGGTTGGGACAGCTTCACCGAGCGCTCTACAAGTATGGATGCGACGAGGTATTTGACGGGAGCCCACGAGCGGGCTGGAATGTTAATACTCCTGAAGAGATGGAGTCTGAAACTGGTGGTATTGTCTGTCACGATCGGTATGAAGTATCTGTTGGCCCTGTAGATTACTGGGGAAACCCCGGCACTAAAGCTACAGCAGCCGGGAAGCGCCTAGCTAAGCTCGGAAAGTAGCTGCGGGCGGGTGGTGGAATGGTAGACACGGGGGACTTAAAATCCCCTGACAGAAATGTCGTGCGGGTTCGAGTCCCGCCTCGCCTACAAGACACAAGGAGTCATCGTGACCGCGAAAAAGCATCCCCTACTGAGCAACGAGAAATGGCTCTTCAGCCAACCAGAAGTGGGTATTAAAGCCCATTACCTGGCCGTGGACAGAGAGACCGGAAAGAAGGAGAACCTAAGCCTGCAGGCCGCTAGCACTTGTAGAGAGGGTGTAGTCAGTAAGATTCGGGAAACCTTCCGAACTCGTCTCACGAACCAGACCCTGGCCCGACAAACTGATCAAGTGGGCTGGAAGGAAAAGAGGCCCAGATGGGCAGTCACCAAGGATTGTGACTTTGCGGGCCAGACCGATGCTAAGAAGGCCGCTGAACTCTCGATCGTGTGGTATGCACACTGGATGAGCCAGCCGGCTGCCTACAATCCGGGTTTCTCGATCGAGGAGTTTATCAAGGTCTGCGACATAGTCTTAGGCCCCGTCGCTGTTCTTTTGGGGCCTGGACGGCCGACAGGCAGCTGGTGGAAGACGGACCCTGAAAAAGCCCTCGTAGGCGACGGCGGCAAGCTGAAACGGGCCTACTGGAAAGGGTCGGACAACTGGTTCCTAGCCCACCCAGCCACAGTTGGTATCGCTACAGGACTCTATCGCCAATGCTTCCATCTTTGTGCGGCCGGGGTAGCCGAGGAGATCATCGAATCCGTCAGCGATGATGAGATTGAGGAGGTAATGTCAACCAACAGCCAGAAACTGGCCTTGCTGCTCATCAAAAAGACTCGTCCCTGGATCGAAGTCCCTGTTCCCGAAGGCCGCGGTGGGTACCAGGTCAACTTTGCCTTTCCCATAGGCTTCTGGCGCAGGCTGATTCGTCTACAGAGAGCCGTTCGACAGGTAGGCTACGAAGAGAGTCTTGGACAGAACTTCCATGAAGGCTGGTCTACTACCTCAGGCACTTCCACGTGGACAGGTATCTACACCTTCTGGGGGACGGTGGATGAGCCCACGAGCCATCACGAGCATCTGATGAAGGCAGGTGCTCCTAGGAGAAGAACACGTGTCAAGCCCTCTAAGAAGGCTACTTGAACGAGAGATGGGTTGGGAGCAGTTCAAGCTAGTAATCCCTTACCCATTCCTTCCGCCTCGATTCCGAGGTCTGGCAGAGAATCGTAACATGGTTTTATTGTTAGACCAGGATCTAACCCTCCACGTTCGGTGGGAAGGGGCCCGTCTACACCAACACCACCCGTTAACTCCCCGGGCTGCACGTCGGCTCATGCAAGAAGTGGTAGGCAACATGTCCAAGTACCGCCGAGAGCTTCAGATATTCTCTAGATTTATCGAGCAAAGGGCGGAGCAGCCCTTTGGTGGACTCAGGGTCCTAGACCCCGCTCAACGAGAGAACCAGCTGCCCCCAGCCTTCAAGGATGAAGAACAGGAAAGCCGTCCCGCGGAGGTTGCGGCGCAGGTAGACATTTCCCGTAGCGAGTTGGGTGGGGAGAGCCCTATGCCCGAAGTAGGAGAGGTCCATGAGTAAGAGGGAGAAGGGACTCGTCTACATCATGGATATGGAGTCTACCCTCTCGGAGGCCCTGGTCCGGCGTGTTATTGATATGGACCAGTACTGTGTGTTCCGAAAGTGGGACATGCCCATCAACGCCGATGCTGAGGCAGCCGCCTACTCCAACACACTCAAAGCCATCATTCTCTCTGGCTCCGCCAAAAATATCAACAGCACTCGGTACGTGCCGCCCAACATCCCTCACCAGTTTCTCGACCTTGGAGTTCCTATCCTCGCTATCTGCTACGGTTTGCAGTACGTCTGCAAACTTAGAGGGATACCGATCGTTCGGTGCTGGGATGAACAGGACCCTGCCAAGCGTACCAAAGCCCAACGAAAGAAGGATCGAGGAGAGCAGGGGCCCACCCCCCTCCACTTGACCGAAGCCGGCCAGCAATCAGTTCTCTTCCGAGGCTTGGGGTCCTCGTTTCCCGTATGGATGAAGCACCACTACCAAGCCGCAACTCTTCCGGAAGGCTGGACCCTCACAGCCTCAACGGACAAGTGCCCAATCGCGGCTATGGAGATGGGTAACATGTTTGCCCTGCAGTTTCATCCTGAGCCTTACAACTCCCTGTTCGGGCGTATTATCCTACATAACTTTCTAACCTACGCTTGTCAAGTAGATACTCCCTACTTCTAGAGGAACAGACATGGCGCGCGTGATTGTCGACGAAGAGCCCTATGAAATTCCCGAGGGGCGGAAGTACACGGTCCCCGGAATGTCGAGAAAGACTTCGGCCAACAGGTGGGTTACGAAGAGGTACACCTTCAACCTACCTAACCCTACAGTTAAGATCGAGGTTACGGAGGTAAATGGAAGAGGTGAGCAGAAGGAGACGTACCTAGAATCCTGCCACATTGACTGCCTTCTAGATCGGAGCCTAGACAAGGCAGAGGTACCGCCTACCGAAGCTACCGTAGTCGTAGAAGGTACACTTTATGCCGTTCCCGAAGGACGTCCGTACCAAATCCGAACGATGGCTAAAGAGGAGACGTCTGGTAGAGACCACTGGGTCCAAAGGGAATACGATTTCCACCTCCCCTTTCCCACGGTTCAAATCCATACGCGGAGAATCGCCGCCGAAGATAACGCGCTGGAGCTATGGCTATATACGGGGGGAACCATAAAGACCAAGCTCAAAAATATCGGTGACTTCATGGCCCTGGACGAATCCTCACCGACCCCGGGGAAGAGGAAAATATATCGCCTAAGCGCGAAGGTAGTGGGTATGGCCAATTACAAACGCCCAGAGGCACCAGCAATGAAAAGGATGGAGTACGGGCCTATGAAGCAAAAGTTCTCGACCCTAGAGACTGGGACTCGTGTACGAACACGTAACGTGCTTGACGGTTCTAACACCTTCGGAATCGTAGTTGAACTACCGGAAGGTGAGCTCGAGAACCCGGAGATGGTCCTTATATGTATGGACCATTGCGACCCCGAGAATCACGTCGCCTACCCGGACATCTGCGGTAAGGGACATGGGAGACTGCACTCGAGGCAGCACCTCAGGAGCCACGGTCTCAAAGGTTCGGACATATACTCAGAGATTCCCAAGCATATTGGGGTGTGTGTCACGGAACCTTTTAGCTGCGATGGGGTAGACTTCCCAAGCGGAGCGTTCGGTAGGGTAACGGGAGTGGGGAATGGGGTCACAATAGTTACTTGGCTTAAAGGCCCGAAGCGGGGGAAGGCCTGGACCGTCTCTACGGACTCTGTAGTCTGGTGCCGGTATAGTACACGCTTGTCTAGAATCAAAAACATCTGGTACACGGATAGATCCCCACTGAAAGCGGGAGACATCCTAGTATACACCGCCGACAAAGCTTGTCCGATAGCCGGCCGGCAAACCCGTGTCATCACTAAGGGTGCAATCCTAAAGTGCGATGGGCACAGATCCAGTAAGGGATACCTCACCGCTACCGTTGTATCAGGAGCTAATCCGGAAAGTATTGGGCTGCAGGTCGGAGTACGAGAACAGAGTGTCTGTAGGTTCGAAGAAACTTTCATCCCGACTGGAAAGTCCATAGAAATTGTAGCGGAGGTTCTATTCAGGAAGAAGAACCTTCGGGGACAGCGAGGGAAGGTAATACTTCCCACTGACCTAGATGGCGACGTGGGCGTAGAATTCCCGGACGACATCGGGGCCGGTTCTCTAGATGGGATAGGTAGAGAGGGGCGATGCTTATATGTCCCAGCTGAAGCCGTGAGCGAAGTATCAGAGTAGAGAGGTATGTCTCCAATTCTATGGAAGGAGGAAAGCTTGCGTCCGTTAATCCCTCGAGTGCGGGTTGGTGATGTCCTGAAAGGGACCCGTAACCTCCGCAACTATCTCCAGACCGCGGCTACTCTAGCCTACGTAATGCCGCTATCGAGAAGCTACTCTGGCTCGCCGCGATCCAGGTCGGAGGGCTCGGCCTGGCTGGATAAACTCCGAAACTATCGGCCTTCAAAGAACGATGAGTTCCTCGTCACCGTAAACGCATGGAGCATATTTGGGGTTTGTGACACAAACTCGAAGGTGGTCCTCCTATTCCGTAACTCCATGGTCCCAACTCTTAAGCCTGGCGGGTACACGCATCGTAGGCCGTGCATGGATCCTACCATCTTTTCTAAGTGGTTCATTCGCACCCCCAAGAAGCGGGTAGATATATCCATCTGGCCAAGGGAGCCCTACTACATGTGGGCTTCTCTGCACCTCAACCTAAGCCATATCCGCGGCGACACGCGTCTCCAGTTCCATTTCCCCGATGGTCCTGAAGACCTCTTCATTCCGGAGCCGAACAGTAAGAGATGGAAGAGAAACCAACTGGTCGCGCTTTTCCACAAATGGAGGCCGAGAGGTATCACAAGGCCCTTTTCCGAACGCGCGTTCGACGCTTCCCAGGGCCCCCGCCTGGAAGAAATTACTCCCATGCGCGCGCAGATAGCAGAAATATGCTCCAACCCTAGAATTTCCCAAAGTGTAAAAGCGGATTCGAACTCGTTCTGGCTACCAAGCCGTCTAGAAAACGACCAGTAAGCGATGTATTCTTTTAGGTTCATGTTCAACCTCAAAAGGAGACAACGTTGGAAAATCTTCCGACATTCCTAAAGCTGACCGTTGAAGACTGTCTACGGCGATTCAACAGTGGATTGCGTGGGGGAGGCCGCTCCCTAGAGATGGTGATTGAAGTACGAGAGGATGATTATAATTTCTACTTGGCCTTCCGAACGAGTGACGCAAAAGCAACACTTGTAATTCCTAGGCCTCGACGAAACGAGTTTGGCAACCTTGTATTAGGAGATCGAAGCGACCGGGTGGTATGCCCATTCATGGTGGTCGTTAACGGACAGCCCCAGCATGTGGGGTATGAAGAGCTAATTTCCATGCTCCTATCTTCCAACATAGAAGAACTCTTTCCTGAGCAGGGAAAGAGGAACTTCGTGGACAAGATCTTGTTTGGATTCTTGAAAGGCCGAGGACGGTTGGCAGTGAGCCTGTGTCAGAGGTTCCTGAACCTAACCCTCTTCAACGCCCTTCCCCTCAGTGGAACTCCAATGCAAGACTGGGCGATGAACCGCCGCTTGATGATCTTCGATCCCGTATTTGACAAGCTGCGCCCGGATGAGAAGCTGGAGTACCAGAGACGCAAGAACGAGTTGCTCTTCCCCTGGTCCTCCATCGGCCTATCTGATGGAGCCGCCGCCGTAAAGAACTACATCCTCGAAGGAGATCTGCGACAGTATACTGCTTTCGGCATCCGACACCACAACCCGATCCGGAACCTTTATTCCACTCTTGGGATGAAGGGACCGGAATCCTCGTTCGTAATCTCCGCGTCCGCTCTCAAGCTGGAAAATCAGGGGATCGTTCGGGGTGGTTGGAACTGGATGACTGTGTTCCTGGACCTGCCTCTGAACTTCGAGGATCAGATCCTCGTGGATAAGAGGCACGCTGGGAAGACCGTATCCTATGATCGCAGCTTCATCATCTACGGAGAAGAATCAGTGGAACCGGGGGACCACATCCTCAAGGGTAGGGTCCTAGGTATCAATGAGGACGAAAGTCCGGTCATCTTCGACGTTGACTGTGATCATGCTGTGGTCCTAGAGTGTAAGGATGGAGCCGTTCCGTTTGATGGTAAGGATCAGCCGGTACGATACGTCACTCTGAAGGTGGTGTACTCCTTCAAAGAGGGGTTCAAGATCACCAACCAACATGGGAACAAGGGTATCGTCCGACTGGAAGAGCTTGGCACCGTGGAAGTGGCGGGGGTTACTGTCCCCATTGATGTGATTGTGTCGGCTAAGTCCGTTCAGAAAAGAAGGAACTTTGGTCAGGTTTTGGAAGCCCTAGCGACTGTTGGGGCACGTACCAGCGAACGCATCATCGTTCCCGATGATTGCGAGGTTACTCCTGCACAGATTCAGAGCACCCTTAGGGCTGCTGGAATCTCGGAGGATGGAACCTTCACTGCCAAAACCCCCTGGGGAACCTTCAACACCTTGGCTGGATTCATCCACTGGGGTGTGATCAAGACTCCGGAAGAACAACTATGGGAAAGCAGGGACGTCTGGGCAAAGAACCAAAAGGGACTTCGCACCAGAGGAAACAAGGTCTCGACTATAGAGCTGAAGGCTCTAACCACTCTGCTTGGTTCCGGGTCCAAGGTCGTTCAGGAAATCCTATCCCATCACCAGGGAGTAGAAGAGGTCCGCGAGATGATGCGGATTCTGGACTGCATGCGAGGAAACTATCGAAAATCCCTGCCCACAGTAGACCCTGATGTGTTCGTTTACATTCCAGCTGGGATGGGAACGTTTCATGACGAACAGGGGCTAGTGGGAACCGTTGCGGAAGAGGGGATGTATCCCCAAGGTTGCTACCTTCAGCTTCCGTTTACTCTACGTGTACAGGTGCCCCTGGAAAGATGGAAAGGAGACATCACCGAAGGCATCGCAGGCAAGAGTGCCTACGAAGAGGCGGACTCCCGCTCTCTAGAGTTTGATCGTATATTGATTCCCTCTTCTGGGCTACGAAAGCCCTGGAAGCATCCCACCAACATGATGGGTCTGTCGGATATTGCCACCCAACTGAACCAGATCCTGGAAGGGATTGACCGCCTGAAGTTCGGGGAGATCAAAGAGGAGCAAGTCTCCGCCATGGTCTTCCGATACCTGCACAGTGTGGGTCGGTCTTTGTCCCTCAAAACCGGGAAGATCAGTCAGTACCTCATGGCAGTCCGGTACCCGTGGTCCTCCAAAGCCACAGCCACCTTGGGAACAAATCTCGAGCCTAATTGGGTAGAAATATACAAGGATATGGCTAGAGATCTCAAGGTTCGAACTGGCGACTATATCTTGGTGGAGAGGTTTCCCTGTCTAGGATTCATGTCCACCCGCATTCAGCGGGTAACTGTGACAGACGACCCTGAATGTAAGTACGTGATTAGGGTCAGCGGTAACTCGTTGGTGTCCATGAACCTAGACTTTGATGGGGACGTTATCTATGTAATGAGCTTCCACACAGACGGTGCCAAAGAGGAACTTGCCAAGAACTTCCACGAGCCTCATCCGAGGATCAAGGAAGTGTTGGATCGTCTGAACGGAAGGAAGGTTCCGGAGACTCGTACCATGAGCCTTCCTGAACTCAACCTTCAAACCTTTGAAGACATGAGCCCGAAAGAACATGCGGACCTCAACGCTACATCCCTAGCTGTAAAGCTATGGACGGGCCCAACCATCGCCTTATGCTATAACCTGATGAGGATTGTGGAGGGAAACATTCCCTACGATCAGCGGGAAGCCCACATCAACGTCGAGGTCTTCCTTGACAAGGTGGGAAACTCCGTGTTCTCTCAGAAGCACGGGACCAAGAGTCTCAGGGAAGAGTGTATGGAGGCTGTGTGCTTGGCTGACGTTGACGCGTTGGTCAAGCTAGGATTCCCCACCAAGGAAACCTACCAGCTCTGTCAGATCATCCGTGAGTATGCTTCGAAGCTGGGAATCAGAGGGGACAGCGGTCTCCGCAAGCATTATCAGCGCCATCTGGAAGAAGGTAGGTCGAACGTCATCAACACGATCGTTCGTCGCTTTCACCGCGCCTACTTCGCAACTAGGGCCCAATTGCATCCAGTTGATCTTCTGGAATATCTGGAAACAGAACCTCGGGACCTTGTAGGCCACCTAATCCAGCGAAGCCTCGAGACCAATCAAACTTGCCAGAGACTAGAAGCTGGCGTATAATTGGAGTGGGGGAGGGGAGTCAGACTCTCCTCCCCTTCCCCGTCTGAGGTAAACATGAGCCTAAACTTTCTTCGGTACCTTAACAAGTCGTCCATAATGCGCTCTATGAGCCACAAAGACGGTGGGTACCGTGAGTTGCTGGATGGATTCTCCGGTCAGGAACTCCGAGTATTGAGGGAGAACCCTGACCTTGTATCTAGAGTGAAAGAAATAGCCAAGATGTCGGTCACTCAGGTTTTAACCGAGTTGAGAGAAGAGTATAGCCTAGAGGTAGACCAGTACGAGGAGGGCAGTCGTTGGATTAATACCGAAAAGCTAGACGGTGCTATTCCGGAGTGGTTTTATAGCGACTCCTGGGGCGAACATGTCAGTGCTAGGGAGGGCGAATTTATGGGGTGGTCCCGAAACTTCCTGGTACAAGACGTGCGTATCAATATATGGGTCCGCTATCTACAGCAAGAGAAGAGGGAAAAATCAGCCCTGCCCCCTGCTGGATATAGATAAGCTTTTGTCTCTCAGAGTAGAGAGGCGCATTGATGTATAACTTATGAGAGGAGACGTATTATGCCGTTCACAAATCCTAGTTTTCCTGGTCAGATATTTGCTTCCGTAGACGAATTCAATGAAGCAAGACGTAAAAGGAAGGAAGTTGAAAACCAAATAACCGACCGGTCAGGAGAGGTCACAAAAGTCACTGCAACTATAATCCCCGCTCCACAGGATCTACTGGAAAGAAAAGTAGCTGAACTAGAAAAGAAGATCCAACACATGGAGAAGAAGGTAGGTTCGGAACCTACCGAAAATAAAGAGGGTCTAGGAATAGGCACCACCTTGAGAGGGGAAAGCCGAGGCACAACCTACACTCTAGAAGCCCTGGACGAAGGGTATCTCTGCAGTGATGGAAACATCTACGACAGCTTATCCGGAGCAGCTCTGGGTGTTTCAGGGAACAGAAGGTCCGGGTGGAAATTCTGGAGAGATGTTGCAGGTACCCCCATCGGGGAAGTAACCGGGAGATTCAATAGGAATGTTTCACACAATCCATTCGATTCCCGAGAAATGTCCTAACTGTGGTTCAGAAAATCTGGGTGGGCAAGAACAGCTCGTTCGAGAACAGAGCAATACCATCTTTTGTAGGCCCTGTGGGGCCGTCATGGTCCTGAAGGAACCCTACGATGATGAAGAGGAGCCCGAAATCACCGTAGAGGTCGCCGCATCGTTCGTAGCCTGTCCTCATTGCCACACCATCGGTGAAGTGAGAATCGAGGGCGGAGACGAGTGGTGCTCTGGGTGTGGTCTGGATCCCAGCCGACAAGACTACCCACCGGAAGATTTAGCGCACCTCTGGACGCCAGGCTCCGGTATACGGAAGTCGATGGAAGGGGGCCTTCCAAGAGTCAACATGCCCCAGATGTACAAGTTCCTAACTAGCTTCTGTGGTCCGCACTGCGCCTTTGAAAGCTCATGCCCTCAGAGTGTAGGGAACTTCGTCGTTTGTTATCGGGAGACAGATCTTGGGACTGAAGAGCCCGATCTCCCTCAAATAGAGGGGACTGAATTGGGAAAGGGAAAGAAGAAGAAGAACCGTAAAGCTCGCAAGGAAGAGCAAGAACGTATACGTAAAGAGAAGGAACGCGCTGTTTTCGCATGCGCTAGCTCTGGATGGTATCATACGAGATATTATAATGAAACTAACGATCCGCAAAAATCTACAAATACAGGGAGCGGATCCGGAACTTAGAAGCTATCTAAAGTCTCTCTTGACTACAGTCAACCCAGACTACGTGGAAGCTAAGACGTTTGGTCGGTGGACAGGAAACATCGAACAATACATCAAGCAGTACACAGAACTGGACGACGGGACCATAGTTATCCCAAGGGGACAACTCAATCACCTCATAAGTGACCTGGGTCGAGAGTGGGAAGTAAAGGACGACAGAGTTACACCTGAGTCGGAGAAGATCTATCCCGAGAGCGAGACAGTTCTCAGGGTGGATGACCAGGAACCTGCCGTAACCCAACTTCTATCTTATGATAACGGGTTTCTATCCGCTCCTGCAGGAAGTGGCAAGACCGTCATGGGTCTGATAGCCGCCCAGAGACTAGGCCTGAAGTGTCTCTGGTTAACGCACCGCAAGGAGCTAAAGGACCAAGTCCTCGACGAGATCGAGGAACACCTGAATATTCCTCGGAACCAAGTAGGGGTCATCCACGGTAAGAAGTGGAAGATCGGTGAACAGATCACCATTGGCATGATTCCTACCCTCGCTAAAAGGGACCTCTCTTCCTTAGAAGAAGAGTTCGGGGTCATCCTCATAGATGAGGCCCATCACGTTCCGAGCAAGACCTTCCTAACGGTGGTGAACAACTTCGCCGCTAAATACGTTTACGGGCTCTCAGCCACAGCCTATCGTAGAGATAAGCTGGAGACTGTGATGTTCAACTCTATTGGCCCCGTAGTGGCCAGGATAGAACATGAGGAGCTGTTCGAAGAAGAACACCTGATGATCCCTAACATCAGGCGTCGCCAGACAGGCTGGTATCCCCGAGATGCACATCTTATGGACTACCACGAATTCATGGAGAAGATGGTCCACGATGAGGGTCGTAACCGACTGATAGTGGACGACGTGGTAGCCGAATGTCTACCGGGTAACACCGCCATCGTGCTCGTGTCCAGGACTAAGCACGCTGAGGTATTGACGGACATGCTCAAGAACAGAGGCATCCGGTGTGAATTCGTGGTGGGCTCTGTAGATGTAGACGATCTCCCAGAGAAGGGAAAGAAAAAGAAGAAGAGAGCCATCCCTAAGGAGATTCGGAGTCGAATAGTTTCTGACTTCAAGAAAGGTAAAATTCAGGTTTTGGTAGCGACCTATGACCTGTTAGCTGAAGGTTTCAACTACCGACCGCTTAACAGGCTGTTCATGGCCTCTCCTATCAAGTGGAAAGGGACTGTAGTACAGTCTCTTGGTAGGATACAGAGGACAGCTGAGGGTAAGACTTCAGCAGTGGCTTACGATTACGTTGATGGCCTAGTAGCTATGTTCGCCAACCAGTCAGAGGCCAGAGAGTTCAGAGTGTACAAGAAGATGGACATGCCGGTGGAGGAGATCTAATTGGATTTCGACATTCAGCCCCACTCCCTAATGCGGAAGTACCCAAGATATATTTCGCTCCCGCAGAAGCTACGCGAGGAGATGGGTGTCTTGATTGGTCAATTCCTGCAGTTGAGAGGGGCCGAGGAAGTAGTCCTAAAGGTCTGTAGCCCTATTCACCCCCTCCTCCCAGTTCCATACGCATGTGTGAGTCCGGATGTCTTCGGGAAAATCCAGAAGACAAGCGTCGACTTCAAAGTCCTTGATGTAACTCTGGGTTGTGACCCGGAGTTTTTCATTATGTGGGGTAACCGTCATATCATCGCTTCCAACTACCTACCCTTCCAAGGGCAGATCGGTTCGGACGGCGGTCTAGGTGAGCTGCGTCCCATGTACGGGCGCCACGAGGATCAAGTGGTTGCGAACCTTCAAGCTTTGATCTCTGAGCTTCCCGGTTCCCTACAAAGAACTCGGTGGCTGAATGGCTTCCCCCAAGACGGTAAGTCGTTCACCTACCAAGCCCACTCATACTTCGTTGGTACTGCCGCAGGATTTCACGTCCATCTAGGCATTCCACCGGAAATTCTGAACACGAGAAAAAGCTTTAACCGCTCGGCGATAAATCACATCGTCCGCTGCTTGGATTGGTACGTATCAGTGCCCATGATCCCCCTAGAAGTAGCGCACCAGCGGCGCGTTAAGGATGGCCAATACGGGCAACCTGGCGACTACCGGCCGTCGAACATGACTCTAGAGTATCGGACTCCGGGGGGTTTCTATTTGCGTTCACCCCGGTTGGCAAGAGGCCTATTAGGTTTATCTCTCATGATCACCGAAGCTGTCGTGAGTAGGATGAGGATAGCCAGCAATGGGTTCGTTAACCTACACAAACTGACGCCTGCTAATCTTCATGAGATTATGCCAACGCCAGAGCCCGACAAGATCAAAGCTACGTTGAAACATCGGCACTCTGAAGTTGCCATGGATGAACTACCCCGAATGTATGACCAGTTGATGGGGCTTCCGAACTTCAAGAAGCACCTGGAGGCTGTAGAAACGTTCTTCAGAGCAGTGAGGGATAAGGTACCGACAGGTCCCAACCTACTGCATAACTGGAAGGAGTAAGCGTGACCAAACGGAAACGCGAGAAGGTTAGGTTTCAACAAAGGAAAGGTCGCCCGGTTCTAAGTCGCGACGAGGCTGAGTACTGGCTCGAATTTCTGCCCAAGATCCTCAAGATAGGCACAGAGTTCGAGATCAATCTACCCTCCCCGGAACGCATTCTAGGCGTCCGAGACACTCAGCCATGCGTCAGCGCTGAACAGAGTTGCGTCCAGGACTGTGCCAACATGGAAACTTGCTTGGTAGAGCGCCACCCTACCCTCTGTTTGACTCGGTCCTCCGGTAAGTTCCTGAACAAGAAGTTCAGGTGTCCAGCCAAAAGTGACAGCGATGTTGAGGCTTGCAAGGGCTGCGAGGCCTGGATGCTCGACTGTCGAGGACTAGAAGGCTGTTCGATGTACACCCCGTTCTGCACAATTTGCCCCTCCTTCAGGAGGAAGGGGGAAGTGATAGAGAAGAGCGACATCCGCCTGGATGCAGAAACCATCCGACAGGAAATGCGGGAGCTGCTTCTCCCTACCGAATCCGTAGTCGACTTCGGCAAAAAGGGTGTCTTGGAAGTCAAGAAAGATAATTCTCTGGCCAACAATGGAGGTATTGAGGTACCAACTGTCGGACGGCGAGTACACTGGAATAGCTTCTATCGCATGTGCAAGGAGATAATCGACCCCATTGTCGAGCGGGGAGGCTTCATAAACGAGAGGTGCGGGCAGCATTACCATGTCCTGGCTGGATATTTCGGGCCAGGGGAAGGGCGCTTGGGACGAGCGATGTCCGAACTGGAACAACCGATCCCCGAAATCATTGTCGCCAACCTGCACCAACTCCATAGACGATACGAACTAGCCATGTTCTGGATCATGAGTTCGGGGAAGTCAATGGACACTCTGACCCGGTGGGCTAGATTTCGCCAATCTCTGCGACGGTTTAGTGCCCTTCATAGCCGCATGTCCAAGGTCCAAGCCGAGATGTTCGAAACGGTGGTGGGTATGAATACCGCCTCTAATCAGAAGGGCAAGTACGCTTCCGTAGCCTACCATTTCTGTAAGTTTAACAAGGTAGGGGACGTCACCACCTTCCACATTGAGAACCGAATTGCAGATGGTACTCTGTCGCCCGCTGTAGCAACTGCTTGGGCCATGCTCTGCTACGCCCTAGTACTCAAAGCCATACGGCTATCTCAGTACGGAATCATGGAAGACGGCAGCGAGGACTATCGCGCTAAAGTCAAGGAGGTTCAGCCTCACTTGATCGACGGCGAGAGGCGGGAATGGGGAGACCATCGTACCGCTGACACGTCCGGTCTGTCACCCCACATTCCTTGGCTGAGGGAAAACGCCGGCGAGATGGTTAATTGGCTCAAACCTGAGCTAAGTAGCCTGGGACCTGCCTACGACATTCTCGTAGCCCTAGCAGATAAGCCTTGTTCCCTCCGGTTAATCAACGGCGACAGCTGGGCGCAGATAGAAGACGAACTGTACGCACCCTTCACCAGAGGGAACAGCGGTAGCATCCTGAATGCCGACGAGATTCGAGAGGTAGTGGATTTGGGATCCGTTATGGACTGCAGCAACATTGACATGTGGATCGAAGAGGTAGCGGCATATCTTGGTCAACACCCGCCAACAGTGGCGGATGCAATTCACCAACTTATTGACCATGGAGAGTTCCGCTGGAGTGATCCAGTCGGGTCTCTAATCACGTCATAGGAGGCCGAAGATCGGGATGTGCGGCATTGCAACCATAGCCATTGGAAAAAGATCTAGAGGGAGAGTTCCGTATCCGCTCCTGTCTAAGTTGTGCAGAGAGTTGATGATTGAGCTACAGCCTCGAGGGATCGACGCCGCTGGTATAGCCATCATCAATGAGGGAGCAGAAAGCAAGGTATTCAAGAAGCCTCTCCGACCTGACAGGTTGGTGGTGAGGCCGATGTATGATGAAATGCTCAAGTTGATTGGGCCCCAAACCAACTTTATTATGCTCCACGCCCGAGCCACAACAGTGGGTTCGACTGAAGAAAACTTCAACAACCACCCTATTATCGTCGAGCCTATTGTGGGTATTCACAATGGGACTCTCTACAACGAAGACAAGCTGTTCGACAAGTTCGAAAACGACTTTGATCGGGAAGGAGACGTGGACTCCGAGATCATCTTTAAGCTCTATCTTCACTTCATTGACCAAGGGCTCACTCCAAAACAAGCAATGTCTCAGACCGGAAGCATGCTAGACGGTGCCTTCACAGGGGCCTTGGTGGATATGAGAAGCCCTTCTCAAATGGTTATGTTCAAGCACGAACGTCCCCTCTGCGTATTCCGATTTCCTCACTATGATATGATTCTCACTATTTCTGAAGCCAGGTTTTACGATAGAGTGGCCACAAGACTTGGTATCAAGGCTAAAGGTAAATGCGAATACGTGAATGATGGGACAGGTATACTCTTCGACCTCAACATCGACAAGCGTATCACTGACGAAATCATTGACTTCGACATCCCCACACCCGTACAAACATACACTCGGCACGTGAGTAACTGGTTGCACGGGGCACTGGGATAGGGGCGAAAAACATGTGTGGAATCGTAGGTGTCCTTCAGTATGAGTCCGAAGTTTCTAGAGAGGTACGTCAACAGGCTCTAAAGATACTGTTCTCGGACACCATGCTGAAGACCGAAGCTCGAGGTGAAGACGCTACCGGTATCTTCCAAGTACACCGGGACAGCGACTGGGCCATGACCAAGAAGGGCCTAAGGGTCACTGAGTGGCTCTACTTGGATAGCGAAACGTCGGATGATCCGGTGGTATACAGCGAGTTCATGGATAGTTGGCTTGAACACTCCCAGGAACTGACAGCACTGGTAGGTCACTGCCGCAAAGCGACCGTGGGCAGTAGGGGGAAGGATAACGAGGACAACCACCCGTTCGCCGTCCAAGTAGATGAGAGGAACGTAATTCTAGGCATCCACAACGGGACGCTCCTAAATCACGAGACTATCTTCAAACGCCTACCCTCCGACATGCTCAAGCGCCAGGGGCAAGTGGACAGTGAGGCAATATTCCACCTAATGTTCCATCTCAGCGAGCACGGATCTAAGCCCTGGGATGGCGAGATGCTAAAAAGGCTGGGTAAGCGCCTTGATGGGGCCGCAGCATGTATCGTTGTCAATACCAAATTCCCAAACAAGGTAGCTACTTTCAGATTCGGGAGGCCGATGGAATATATCCTTATCTCCCCTCTGAACATCGTGCTGATCTGCTCCGATAGGAAGTTCGCAGAAGCTGCCTTGGACAAGTACGAGTTCTTCCGCAGGATGCTAGGGGCTCAACTTCCCGCCCTGGATACGTTCAGCACCAGCCTAACTGAAAAGGACTACCGCATCTTTGATACCTCCAAGCCATGGCCCGCCGGTAAACCTGCGCACCAGGACCTAGCCAAGATCTCGGAGAGCGGGGACATGCGTCCTTACAACAGCCCTCTAGAGAAAGGCTGGTATACCCCTGCTTCCAAGACATCTCAGTCCTCCTCCGGAGGTAGCGGCATTGGGACCGGGTACGCAGGGGGGCATATGTCGGGAGGGTATGCTCATGGTGCTCGGGGAGGTATCCACCATGCCAAAGCTTCCAAGGCCGGAACAAATACCACACTTCATTTACCCGCCAACGTTAGCTCTAAAAAGAGCGAGGACGAGGAGGGAATCGTAGTTGAGGTAGAAATTGGGAGCCAAAAGGAATCCGAGCAGGCTAGAATGCGTGCCAAGTCAATGGGGATCTGCACCCACTACGACAGTAAGGAGGAAGTAGCCAGAAGCTTGGGTATAACTTCCAACCTGTTGGAGAAACTCTCCCCAGTAGAGTTGGCCAATCTGCTGGCTAGGACTCACTTCAACTTTGGTTACGCCGTATCTGTCTACGACTCCTCGACGGAGACTGACGAGACCCGTAAGAAGGGACGCGGACTAACTCAGCGTCTAGAGAGATCAGAGGACAAGAAAAGAAGGTCCGAGAATCGCATCTGGGAACTAAAACAAATCATCACTATAATGCTATCCTTGGACCACTCCGAGGAATCATATCCGCTCACTATCAATAACATATGTTCCGCAATATCCGCCCTCTCTGGAATTACCGAGAAACGTAAGAAGGACATAGAGGGACTAGCTGGAAGTATACTTAAGGATGACAGGGTCCAGAAGCTGAAGATCGCACTCAGCGATAAGTACAAAAAAGCAAGCCAACCTGGGCAGAAACAAGAGGCAAAGACTACCACCGACAAGGGCTAAGGTATGTCAAGAAAAGTTAAACTGCGCTTGTTAGTCTCCAAGACGATGTCTGACAAGGGCGAAAACGAAGTGATCCGCTTCCCTAGAAGGGCCAGAGAGAATTTTGGGTTCTCCAACAACAGGGTTGTTCTAGGTAAGGGTAAGTACCAGACCAATTTAACAGTCAAGCAAGCGTATCGAGTAGATGTACGTCGCTTAGCCGTCATGATCCAACAGGCTAAAATTACGGACGAACAAGCTACTTCCGTGGGGTTCGTTACTCGTACGGTTCAGCAGCGAATCAATCGGAAGGAGGGCAACGTATGGGTCTCCGACGGTGTAGGAAACATAACCATCGGAGCTGATCCCGAATTCGGGCTGATCGGGTCCGAAGGAATCCTCCGAAGGGGCAGCGACGTTGTGGCCCACGCCGGCCACTTTGGTAGTGACGGGCCTAGCGTAGAAGTTCGCCCTCCGCCTGACAGGGACCACCTAGTTGTGGTCCAAAGGATCGAAGATATCCTTAAGGACCCTCCCGCATCCGTGGAACCATTCAAGTGGCAAGGAGGTGCTACCTATCAGGACACGAATCGAGTCTACTGGTTCGGGGGGCACATCCACCTAGGGAGACCTTCTCAGATCGGGGCAGACCTAGCTCTTGGTATCTATCAGAAGATCGCCGTGGTACTAGATACTCTTCTCGCCCTGCCGATGTGTAGGTTCGACACTCCTGATCCGCACCGTAGAAGAAACGGATGCAAGTACTTCTACGGGAAGGCTGGGGACATTCGTGCCGACTACCCAGAGCAGGACCGCTTCGAGTACAGGGTTCTGAGCGGTCTTTGGCTGGTTCACCCAACATTGGCCAAGATCGCTATGGGGGCTGCGAAGTGTATCACGGAAACTGCCTACGGGAGAATCGCTGATCAGAAATTCGACCTGGATTGGGCTACAGCCCCTGTATCCCGGAAAGGCCTCTTGAAAAGCTTCGGTCTTAAGGATATCAGAGGAGTGCAAAGCATCATCAACAATGCTAGAGGTGCTGAAGTTACGGACGACCTCGTCAAGGAATGGAAAACACGTATAAGGAAGCTAGACTTCTTCAGCGATTACTCTGCAGAGTTGGAAGCATTGATGGCTCTAGCATCGGCGTCGCCAGAAGGATTTAGTCTCGACATACGGGATAACTGGTACGAAGGTAACCCCTTACTCCCCAAAGCAGGCGTTCGCCTGCGACGGGCTCTAGAAGCAGTAGAGGAGAAGTAACATGAGCGGTTTCGTCTGGTATTCGGCTGGATCCGATAAGACTGGCCCCATTCTAGGGGAGGTCCTCGGGTTCGACAGCGGTAAAAAGACGCCGAGGTTCAACGACTACGGCATTGTTGTGGGTTGGGGCTGTAAGCCAGGCACGAAGTACAATTCCGAAGCCTTGGCTCAACTCATCGCTCAAAATCAAGTCCGGTTCCTCAATCATCCGGACGCGATCACATTAAACCGAGACAAGTTGAAAACTCTCGTGAGGCTCAGAGAGCTGGGGATTTCCACCCCAGGCTTCCATGCCTTTGACTCCAAGCGCCCCCAAGTAGCAGGGAGTACAATACTCCCTAACGCTATCGAGCGTGGGGAGATCTCTCTACCTTTAGTAATACTCACCAGATACAACCGAGGCGAGCCGATTTTCTGCTACACAATTGAGGACGTGAAAGCGGCCCTGAAGGGTAACTCCAAGAAGGACCATCCCTACGAGTACGCTCGCACCTACGATCAAGGAGATGAGTACCGTATTCACGTCTTCCGAGACACAGCCCTCTGTGCCCAGAAAAAGGACATCTCCGATGACCCCCTGGCTCAGACCACCCAAGGCTTGTGGAACCAGGTAAAGAAGAAGGCCAGGAAGAAGAAGGACTTCGCCCTCTCCACAGAAACCGCTCTCTTCGTCATCGATATGGTAGCGAGGGAGCTGATGGCCAGCGCTTCGCAACTCAAGAAGAGCACCAAGATGGGATGGAACTGGATCGATTGGGGTATGGATCTGGTCCCTGGGGAGGTGGCCGGGTTGGCCATTGACGCTCTGGATGCTCTCAAACTCGATATCGGGGCGGTATCTATCTCCCATGTAGACGGAGTACCGAGAGTCTTATCCGTCACAACCGCTCCAGCTCTGAACGAGGAACAGATGGGCCTCTATGTAGCTGAGATCAACGCCTTCATCGAGAATGATGGGAAAACTAAGGATCAGAGCTCTAAGAAGGCGGCCAAGAAGAAGAGACTAGCCTCCCCTGAGCTGGTAGCTCGCCTCTATCGAAAGATGCAGAGCCTCAGCGCAGAGAGGGTAGAAAAAGTTCTAGAATCTTTGGAGGAATAAACCTATGTTCTACTTCACTCTGGACCACCAGAGGATAGCGTATCAGGTAGCGGCCCTCATCAACAGCTCTAACAAGCTTTCTAAAAAGAGGTCCGTAAACGACATCCAGAACGGGCAGACCAACTACGTGGTAGAAAGCCACGGGCGGTGGGTGCTTGGGGCAGTAGGGCTAGACCGGCAGGGTTATACCTTCACCGAGATCAAGCATCTGGTGGTACATTCTGAGTGGAGGGGCAAAGGCATAGCTAAGCGCCTACTAAAGAGGGCTCTAGCTTTAGCGAATACCAAAATGATTTACGCCACCATCAGGGAAGATAACAAAGCAAGCCTGAAGTTGTTCGAGAGCTTGGGGTTTCAAAACTCTGGAGATTACGCTGCGGGAAACCACAGAGTAGTTCTAGTCGTGAGGGTAAGTCCACAATGGGCACAGATCAAGTCCGGCTCGAAGTCTCACTGGTTGACCGACAAAACTCGGACAAAGAACACTTCTCGGTCAAAGCAGATGTCACTAGCGCTTGGAGAGAAATTGGGGCTAACTGGTTAAGTATAATTGTTCCAGATGACCCTACTGGTGGGATCCGGATGATCTCTGTCTCCCTAAGCAACTATACAGTAGAGTCTATCACCTTATATGATAAGCAGTATACGAGTGGGTACACCGAATCCTATAGTGACACTGATGAAGATCAGTCCCAGGCCTTTGAGATCCTGGAATCTTGCTGTGACGAAGAAGATATAGTCTCCTCAGTAGGGGGAATCAAAGAAGCGGAGGATAAACAATTGTCCGGTGTAGATGGTCCGAAAAGGATCGAAGTCACTCTGAGAAAGTTTGGGATGATTCCGGGGGAAATAAAACTCGTCGTTACCGACGTAGTAGCCCCTACAGGGTTCTACAGGGACTACTCAGTCTCAGGCCGGGAATGGAGCGTACCCTACAAGGAGTTAACCAAGGGCGTTACCACTATGTGGGGACATGGAGTCTGGATAAGCCGTCTGGATACGCATCTCGCCCAAGGATCAGGTTCTGCCAATGAACACTTTACGGTTCAGGACCAACCCAAAGCATGGGACACTCTCCATGAACGGTTCTCCAAGTACAAGCATCACGAAATTCAACTCATCAAGAACTGGACGGTGAGCGAGGACATCGGCCTCGATCCTGACTGGGGCTATGGTGAAGGCTACGCCGGACCCATAAATCGGAGTCAACACTGGACGAACAGGACTCCCTCTAACTACGGCCCCAAGGAGGCACATTACCGAGTGTCAGGGGATGAAGTAGGAGCCGTACTTTACCGAAAACAGAAAGAAGCTTGGGAGGAAGAAGGAAGGCCCGATCCTGAGCAATCTCTACAGAAGATGCTCGAGAGCGTGAAAGATTCTAAGGAGTCCGATCCTGAACCCGAGGCCAACACTCAGAGGGTCTGCTCTGACTGCGGAGGAACTGGCTGTGATGAAACGTACTGCAATAGTGAGTTCGGTCTCGGTGGGTGGATAGGTAACCTGGCAGGTATACCCCGCATCCACTAGATTTGAGGCTTGACAGTTCCTAGTCCTTGACGTATAATTATATTGATCTAGAGGTATTATATGATCACCATGAATAACTTCATAGGCAACCCTGACTTTATCAGATTGCTTAGAATCTCTATAGAAGCTGCTAAAGCTAGAAACATGGCCCTTCCCCACATCCTGTTGAAAGGCCCCGCAGGTACAGGTAAGACTACTTTAGCTGAAGCGGTCGCTCGCGAGTTTGGTACTGAACCGCTGGCTTTGACTCCGGGTACAGCCAAGAAGGTGGAAGATCTACGTAAGCTCTTCCTCCGGATGCCAGATGTAGGATACGATGATGAAGGTACCATTATCGGCAGGATCCAGCCCCAGATCGTCTTTGTAGATGAGTGTCATCAACTCCCACTCTTGGCTCAAGAAAATCTAGGCATTGCCATGCAGGACTGGAGGCTCCCAGTAAAGGTTAATAATCAAGACGTGTTCGAGTGGGTCCCAAGGTTCACTCTGATTGGGGCAACCACCCTACCAGGAAAGCTTGCCAAACCTTTCTTGGACAGATTCAAAATCCAGTCCGAATTTGAAACCTACGCCCACGACGAGGCCCTGCAAGTCACTGAACTCCACGCTAACACTCAAGGTCTACGCTTGGAGGAAGGGGTAGCTAACTCCATCGCTAAAAGGTCCAGGGGTGTTCCGAGACTCATAGTCCGGTACTTGGATAGGCTTCACGATGCTGCAGTAGTTGCTGGGAAGGACAATCCTGGCACGGAAAATGTTATCTCTCTCGAACTAGCGGAGCTGATGTTCAAGCAGTTCCTCAAGGTAGATGATAGAGGTCTAACGAAAACCGACATCAAGATTTTAGTACAGTTAGCCAGGCAACCTGACCCAGTCGGGATAGAGATGCTGGCAACTATAGCCAACGAGGATAAAGGGACGGTAGAGAATTCAATCGAACCTTACCTTATTCACGAAGGCCTAGTGGTAAGAACCAAGAGAGGTAGAATTCTCACGGAAGAGGGGCGCAGGTACCTCGTAGAATCTGGATACCTCAAAAACGAGCCCCGGCTTGGACGAGCAGGGAGACTCATGGGAGAACCCGTCAAATGAGCAAGGAACTTAAGATTCTCAAGGACGGGCTAAGAGGCCCCATCCGAAAGATCGAGGACCCTAAGGAGTACAGTACGGACGAGATCATGGCGTCCTACTTCCGTGAAATCCTCTTCCTTGCTCGGAAGTATACTCGTCCAACGGTCGAGTACGAAGATCTTGTCGTAGAAGGATTGATGGGCCTGCTTGACGCCATCCGGAGGTGGGATCCTTCTAGAGCTGGAGGAAATCCAAAAGCTTTCCACAATCTAGCCATCGTTAGAATCAAGAGCAACATGTTTGAGTATTTCCTAAAGAACAACAGCGTCTACACGATCCCCAGCTACATGGCTCGGGCACGGGCGCTAGTTGACCAAGTTCGTAAGGCTCTGCTCTCCATAGAATATGATGGGGATCCTCACGAAGATCTGAGAAACTATGAAGCCCCTAACTTTGAAGCTTCATCCCCGAAGGAAACAGCAGACCACGTCCGATCATTGAAAGATAGGATCTTGACTCTGGCGAGGAACTCCGAGAAATCGTACGAACAAATGATAGAGAACGTCCTCAAGATAGAGCAAGACATTGATAACTATGAAAATGCAGAACTGGATGAGATAACTCCAGAAATGGAAGCTTCCCAAAGAGACTTCCTAAGCAAGTTTCTTGGGAACTTGAAGCCCGATGCCCGGGAGGTAATGTCCTTACTCCTAGAAGGAAGAACTCTGGAGGAGGTAGGGGACGAGATGGGTTTCACGAGGGAACGGGCTCGACAAATTAAGGAAGAGACCTTAGGTTTCTTTCGGAAAACCCGCATGTTTAAGGACGCGGTGCAAGAATAATCGGCACAAACCAAAAGGTGAGTGTCATTGGAGAAGAAAATGGAAAGATTGAAAGCTCTGCGGAAGCTTCGAAAGGAACTGGGTGCAGAGGTCTTTCTGGTTGGGGGTACGGTCCGTGACTTAGTCCGGAAGAAAGTACCCAACGACCTAGACCTCGTGGTACGAGACATCTCACCCAGTGACTTCCAGACCTTCCTGAAGAAAGAAGGAGACCTACAACACGTAGGTAAGTCCTTCGGAGTATACCTATTTAAACCGAGAGGGGCTAAGACCCCGATTGAGATTGCGTTTCCCCGGACTGAAGTAAGCACAGGAGATGGGCATCGGGACTTTACGATAGTTTCCGATCCAGATATCTCTTTGGAGAACGATTCCAACAGAAGAGACTTCACTCTGAACGCGATGTACCTAAGTATCGATGATGTAGGAGAAAACGGGAAGTTCGACCGTAAAGCGGTTATAGACTTCCACCACGGTCTCGATCACATCCGACGGCGGCTGATCGTTGCAGTTGGGAACCCAGAAGACAGAATCAAGGAGGACCCTCTGCGCATGATGAGGGCTGCGGTTCTAGTCTCTCGCACGGGCTATCGTCTAGAGGGTAACACCTTCGGGGCGATCAAACGCCATGCTGGACTATTAGACACAGTGGCCATGGAGCGGACCCGAGACGAGTTCGTCAAGATCATGGAGTCCGACAAGCCTTCAAGGGCTTTCAAGGTTATGGCGAGAACCGGACTCTTAGGGCTGGTGCTTCCGGAACTAGCAGCCTGCATTGGCTGTGGTCAGAATCCTAAGTACCATTCTTATCCAGTCTTCGAACACCTCATCTACGCAACCGACGCTGCGTGCTCGGTCTCGGATGATTTACTGGTCCGATTCGGGGCCCTATGCCATGACCTTGGCAAGGCTCCGACTAGAGCGCTCAGACCCAACGGAGATGGTCCGAACGACGTAAGCTTCCACAATCACGAGATAGTATCTACAAAGTTGGCCTACAACTTCTTGAGGCGGTTGAAGTTCCCCAAGAACTTCACCGAAGATGTAGTGCATCTCGTGCGGTGGCACCAATACAAGTACGACAGGCTCTGGACGGACAAGGCTGTTCGTAGGTTCATAAGAAACTGTGGTATCGAGAGATCCGACCTGGACAACATGGATCAGCACCCGCAGTTCCTACTGCGACAGGCTGACCGGATGGGAAACGAGCTAAAGGCCCACTTACCTATCACTCCGAAGCAGAAGGACTTCCAGAGACGAATCAGAGAAGTGTATGAAAAGTCTTCTGCTCATAGCCTTCGGGATCTCAAAACCAACGGCAACGACATTATGAAAGAGCTTAAGCTCCCGCAGTCCCCTCTCGTTGGTAAAGTAGTCAGGC
>SDBT01003126.1_pt1 | contig 28792 bp, 23 predicted proteins | sample 2277101 | NCBI WGS metagenome assembly SDBT01 (sample SAMN10404973, study PRJNA504765) | marine sediment metagenome | isolation source: marine sediment core GS10_PC15, 103 cmbsf | place: Arctic Ocean: Southern Knipovich Ridge | collected 2010
GCCATTTCCGACAAGATAAATTGCAAGGATTCTGTCCTGGGGTCTTCAGCAGTCAAGATTATTAGGTCTGCCAATTCGGCTGAAATCTCGGCCATCAAACGGCGTTTAGCCTTATCGCGCAAGCCAGCCGATCCGAAAACTGCGATAACCTTACCAGCGGTCAGAGCACGAGCTGCTGTTAAAGCATTTTTAAGCGCATTGGGTGTGTGAGCGAAATCAACAATCGCAATAAATTCCTGCCCCATCTTAATTCTCTCCATCCTCCCTGCCACACCAGCCATAGTACTTATACCCTTTTGGATCACGTCCCCAGGTAAATCCATTATCCCTTTTGTTGCTGCAATCGCAGCCAAACAATTGGAGATGTTATATCGACCTATCAGGGGAGTGAAAACAGGGAAACAAAAAGACCTGTGGTGAATGCCATATCCTTCTACAATAAAATCCAAACCACTAATGGATTCCCGCACACTTTTCGACTTTACATCTGCATCTTGCTTAATCCCATAGGTTATTTGAAATGAAGAAGTAACAGAAGATAAGTACTGGAAGGAGATGTCGTCCATATTTAGCACCGCACCCCGCTCTGGATTAATTTGTTTCGGATATCCGTGCTCCAATGCAGTAAATAAGCGCGCCTTTGTAGCACGATATTCTTCATATGTCCCGTGGTAATCCAAATGTTCATGGGCGATATTTGTGACTACAGCGATATCAAAATCACATGCAGATAAACGGTGTTGGGCTAGCCCATGAGAGGTCGCTTCTAAGACTACATGCGTTATACCAGTTTCTACCATTTGGGCTAAATAACCATGAAGTTCTGAAGCATCTGGCGTTGTGACATGCAATCCTGTATCCAAGGTTTCCTCACCGATCACGGCATTGACTGTTGAAATCATACCGGTTTGAAAGCCGGCAGTCTGAAGTATATTAAAGATTAAATTAGCCGTCGTCGTCTTACCGTCCGTTCCTGTTATCCCAATCATTACCAGCTTGCGGGATGGAAAACCATGATAAGCCGCTGATGCATTAGCAAGCGCCAAGCGGCTGTCTGAGACGCGAATATATGGGACATCGCAATCTCGAATCACTTGAGTCCCAATTACAGCGCTTGCCCCTCGTTTGATTGCATCTGGAATAAAATGATGACCATCAGTTGCCCCCCCCTTGACAGCGACAAATAAAACGCCGGTATTAACGCGTCGTGAATCTGGTGTCACCCCTGTAATTATGATGTCCAAATCCGCCGAATATTCTTTTTCAGGCAGAGACTCCATAATATCTTTAAGCCTGACACTCGATCCCCTGGTTCGGTCATTTTTTTTCATAAAAATAGTACAGGAAAATGCCCAGGGAACTTACCTCTCCCTGAGCATTTTTAAATTATTCAAAATAAGTAATACGTATGTAAAGCTTAGACTCACCAAGCGAATTTCGAATCTGCCTTATGATAAACTTTGTTGGAGCGACTCGAGTTGTCCAGACACGGAACCATCTAAGACTTTATCGCCAACTTTAACGACCAATCCACCGAGTATGGACGGGTCAACCCGAAATGTGACAGTCTGACTGCCTGTTTTTGATGTTATGTCTTGCCTGACAATTTCTTTTTCTTCTTCGGTAAGCGGTAGAGCACTAATAATTTCAGCCGAAACTCCACTCAATCCGCTATCCTCTAACACGACAACTTCTCCGGACTTGACACCTGAGAAGAATTCATCGATGAGGGCACGTTGGCGTTTTTCATCCAAAGCATCGCCTATCAGTTTATGAGTCGCAGCCATAGCAAGTGCTGCGACTTGACCGCGGACATCTGCCAGCATCCGGTCACGTTCCAAACCGGCATCGGCTAAGGCTGCTTCGCGCGCTTTTGCAGCATCCGATTCAGCTTGTGCCATGATTTCTTTACTGACAACTTCCGCTCTTTCAGTCGCTTCCCGAATATTTTGATTTGCTTCTGCCTGTGCCTTTGTTAATATCTCTTGCGCATCCTTTTCCGCATTAGCGCGCGCTTCCGCTGCTACTTGGGCATCCTGTAAGCCTTGAGCTATGGATTTGCGGCGTTTGTCAAGTAAATCCATTATCGGCTTGAACACAAAGGCACGCAAGACAATAAAGACAAGTGCAAAGTTTAAGATCTGAACTAAGAGATATCCCAGGTTAAGGCCTAGTGCTTCCAAAACCTACCTCCTTTTCTTTTGTTTTTATGATGTTAACCAACGAATAGGATCAAGAGTGCGACAACTAAACAATAAATTGCGACCGCTTCCGCAAAAGCAATCCCTAGAATCATATTCGTTTGTACATCGCCGCTTGCGTCTGGATTGCGAGCAATTCCTTGAACTGCTCCACTTACAAGGATGCCAATCCCTAATCCAGCACCTATTGTGCCAAGCATGGCTATGCCTGCTCCGATGAGTTTTGCTGCTGCTGCATCCATTGTCTTCTAATAAACCTCCTATTATTATTAATCTTTGTAAAAAACTGACTATTGATAATTCCTATTAAACAATTAAGGATATATCAAGAAATCATTTACCATATTAATGGTCGTGCTGCTCCTCATGATCTCCATGACCCTTTGTTGCCAGAGACATAAATACCATAGTGAGCATACCAAATACGAACGCTTGAATCAAACCAACAAATATTTCCAACATCAAGAATAACGAGGGAGCTAATACGGGCACCAAGGTACCAATTACAAAAAGTAAAACCGTACCAGCAAAAATATTACCAAATAACCGGAAGGAAAAAGAGAGTATTTTTGAAATTTCTGACACGATCTCAAGCAAACCAACGGCAAAATCGATAATCCCCATTGGTTTATTAAATACGTTCCAAAGAGCAGAAATGTTAATAAATTTTGAGAAGTAGCCCGGTCCGAGTGCTTGAAAACCGATTACCTGAGTCATGAACACTGAAATTAATGCCAGTGCAACTGTAAAATTTAAATCGGTTGAAAGTGTTCGCACGAAACCTATGAGCGTAAAACCGGCAGTATGATCGCTATCTGTTCCACCTTCAGGTCGTATTAAAGTGTATATATTGCTCGTGACCTGTTCGATTGGATTTCCATGCTCTACCACAGGCTCTAAAATCCCGATTGTATCCACACCTGGAATTAATTCCGTCCAGTTGACTACTAGGACCAAGAGGGTAATCGCGCCAAAATAAGGAAATATTATTTTCGTCCACTTTCCCGCAGTGGATTCGGTCATATTGTATAATACTTCGACAAAGGCTTCTATCGCACCGGAAAATCCTTGGGGGACCAAACTGCCGCTTTTTACTGCTTTCCAAACCGCGAAAGTAATCAGAAGTAGAATAATATCTGCGATGACCATCGCTGTCATGGTATTTGTCAAGTAGAAAGGACCAATAACAGGTAATGTGAATAATGGTTGGTGTGATAAACGTTCAGGTGCCACCTGGATATGAGGCAAAACAGGAGCATAAAAACGAGCGGCAAATATGCCCAATACTATTATTGCCAACGCAAGATAACGATTTGGAATCCCAAGGATTCTGGGGCGGGTATTATTCACTTATGAGCTCCTCCTTCATTGAAGGTTGTGGATTTTGCTCACCATCTGTTTTTATTCGAGAGGTAGCTTTTTTCACTACCCATATCATTGCGAATAGGGTAATCGGAACGCTGATAACGATTAATCCTATTGTGATCATAGGTTTAGTACTGAAGCGGCTGTCCAACCATAATCCGCCAAAAAGGGCAGCCAAAACAATCACAGAAGTTAGACAGCCCACCTGACCAACCACCGCTGCAAGTGTAAGATTCAAAGCATATGTAGCACGGGTTTTGCTGGATCTCTCATTGGTTGGACTCATGGTTGAAGAATTGTATCACAAGCATCTAAAAGACGTCAACAAATTGGCCCTGTGTATCAAAAAACAGAGGCTGATGCTGTTGTAGCCCAATTGAACCAAGGAACGAGGACTGTACCGATCAATATTATCCCGACTGTTAATACTGTAATAGCCAATTTCAGGGGGCGAGTTACTAGTAAAGGTTTTTCCTCATCTTCCGATCTGTATAGGTATACATATTTGAGCACCGTTAGATAATAGTACATACCGATAATCGCGTTTAGCACACCGATTACCGCTAACCATATCATATTTGCGTCCACTGCGGCTGCGAATACAAAAAACTTGGCCACAAATCCACCCAGGGGAGGCATCCCAGCCAATGAAAGCAGGGCAACTAGCAATGCAAGCGCCAGCCAAGGTGAACGGCGACTCATCCCGTAATAAGCTGTCATCTCGTCCGATCCTGTGATTCTACCGCACGAAGCCACGATACCGAAAGCAGCCAGATTGGTGACCAGATACACGATCAAGTAATAGACCATACTGCTAACGCCGATCTGTGAAATCACCGCCACACCGATTAAAGCATAACCTGCTTGTGCGATTGAAGAATATGCGAGCATACGTTTTATATTCTTTTGTGTCAAAGCCAATAAATTACCTAATGTCATAGTCGCAACGGACATCGCTGTGATCACTGCTCCCCATTGTAATGTGATATCAGGAAAGACGACCATCATAAACCGTAAAAGTACCACAAACCCTGCTGCTTTTGACGCTGTTGATAGAAAGCCTGCTACAGGTGTCGGTGATCCTTCGTACACATCTGGGGACCAAAAATGAAATGGCACTCCAGCAATCTTAAAACTAAATCCCACCAACACAAGCAACATACTTCCTACTAGAGCACCAGCAGGCAAACCACCCTCCCGCACACTTTGAGCGATCTGGTAAATATTAGTCGTTCCTGCGAATCCAAATAATAGGCTAAATCCATATAGCATTATTGCCGAAGTCATTGCGCCAAAAAGAAAGTACTTGAAACCTGCTTCTGTCGACTTATCATCCCGGATGAAAAAGCCAGCTAAGATGTACAGCGGAATCGCCGTCGTTTCGATGGCGAGATAGAGCATTACCAAATCTGCAGCGGAAACCATTAGAGCCATACCAATCGTAGAAACGATCATTAAGAGATAAAACTCGCCCCTGTGCCCCAATTTCTTGAAATCCATCGCAAGAAGTGATGTAATGCCAGCGCCAAAAATGAAAAGCATTGTAAAGGAAAACCCCAACCAATCATGACGCAGCATTCCACCCCAAACCAGGCTGGGCTCAGACTCAGGTCGAGCAGGTATGCTGAACAGCAGGATCAGCCCCATGCCTACAGCAGTTACCCAGCCAATGTTTCTGTGCTGCTTCTTGGGAAGGATCAAATCCAAAACAAGCACCACTGCGCCTAAAGCGACCAGCAGAATCTCAGGCAGTATTGGGAGAAACATTGAGGCGTTTAAATTCATATTTACGCACCTCCCAGAAGGCGCAATACATTATTAACGCCAGAATCGACAAGAGGAACCATTATTGACGGATATATACCTACAATGATCAAGATGATTGAAAGAAAAACGAGTGCGATCTTATCAAGCGCTTTGATATCGTGTACATGATCTTTGAATTTATCAGGGATTTTACCGAAGAAAACCTGTCCCACTATACGAAAAATATAGGAAGCAGTGATCACGATTGAGACAGATGCGATGATCGCGATCAATGCATTACCCCTCCAAAGACCCATGAATATGGGAAACTCCGCAACAAAACCCGAAAAACCGGGCATACCCATCGATACTAAACCGCCAACAATAAATGCTACAGCGACAATAGGCATCACCTTGCTGAAGCCACCTAAAGAAGGTATTTCCCTAGTATGAACTTGGTCGTATACCACCCCAACCACAGCAAAGAATAGAGCTGTCATGACACCATGTGAAAACATCTGCATACCAGCGCCTAAGAATCCATCTCGATTTAGGGTTGCGAAACCCATTAATACCAGACCCATATGAGAAACAGAAGAAAAGCCGATCACGTACTTGAAATCAGATTGAACAGAAGCTATGAATGCACCATAGACAACGTTAACGAGGGTCAATAATATTATCCATGGCATGTGAAATTTGGCACCCTCAGGCATCAACATAATTCCCACTCGCAAAGCTGCGAAGGCACCTAACTTCATCAACACACCTGCATGGAACATTGATACAGCAGTGGGAGCTGCTACATGCCCGTCAGGGCTCCAATTGTGGAAAGGGAAGATGCCTCCCAGAACCGCGAAACCGAAGAAAACGAATGGAAACCAAATTTTCTGGAAGGTTGTAGAAAATCCGGCACCCTCAAGGGCAAGCATATTAAATGTGCCCAGCCCGGAGGCGTAATACATGGCAAGTATGCCAATTAATGCAATTACTGAACCGATAAAGAGGTATAGGGTCAGTTTCATAGCGGCGTATTCACGAGTGACTTTCCAACCCCAAATTGCTATCAGCAAGTACATAGGGAATACTGCGATCTCATAGAAAAATATCAACATAAACAAGTCTAAGGCAACAAAAACACCAAATACACCCGTGGCGAGAAGAAATAAAAAGAAGAAGAACTCTTGGGGACGATCATCGATGTTCCAGGAAATCAACACACCCGTGAACATCACCACACCAGTCAGTAAAACGAGAGGGGTGTTCATCCCATCCACCCCAACTTGATAAGAAATTCCTAAAGCCGGAAGCCAGGGATAATTTTCAACAAACTGATATCCACCGGCAGCAACGTCGTAGGAGAAATACAACCAGATAGACAGGATTAGAGCGACTATCCCAGCTCCCAGGGCGGCAACACGCACTTCCCTTTTTCGCTCTCTAGGGATCAAGAGAATCAGCAATCCAGCTATCAGAGGGGTAAAAACGATAAAGCTCAAAATCGGAAATTGCATTGGTTTCCTCGTTCACGTGGAATAAGACACGTGGTACGAATTTGCTTAATATAAAGTCATGACTGCTTTATTGATAACTACTAATATCCATGCCGGCCAAACGCCAATCCACAACATTAATATCATCAATGGGATGATCACTAACAATTCACGCCCATTGATTTCGGTTAAACGTCCAACCCAACGAGTATTGAGAGGACCGTGGAGTGTCATCTTTATCCCCTTGAGAATATATGCACCCGTAAAGAACAGACCAATCATCGCCAGAGCCGTATAAATGGTAAATACGGGCCATGCTCCTCTCACAACCAGGAATTCGGAAATAAAACCATTAAGACCCGGCAGTCCTAAGGATGCCATGGAAGTGAATATAAGAATTCCACCATATACAGGTATTAAGGGGAACAAGCCACCAAATTCACTCAGGTCGCGAGTATGGGTACGATCGTAAATAACACCAACGAGGAAGAACATGGCGGCTGCCGACAGACCATGATTGAACATCTGTAATACAGCACCTTCCAACGCAATTGTGGCATTCTGTGTGCCCACTGCAAATGCTGCAGCGGCAATGCCCAGAACGACAAAACCCATATGGTTTACCGATGAATACGCTACCAGTCGTTTAAAATCGGTCTGTCCATATGCCGCAAGAGCTCCGTGAATGATTGACACCACTGCAAGAAAAGCTAACGCACCTGCGAAATATTTAGATTCCTGGGGGTAAAGCGGTAAGACTAATCTGAGGAAGCCATAAGCACCGAGCTTAAGCATTACACCTGCCAGGATCATAGAGCCAGCAGTTGGGGCTTCTGTATGCGCATCCGGTAGCCAGGTGTGGAATGGCCATACAGGGACTTTTACAGCAAAAGCGATCACAAATGCCCAGAATGCAATTGTTTTTACCGTATTAATTGGAATATTGAAGAAAGAGGTATCCAGTGATACCCATCGCTCTGTAAGTAAAACTAGGTCAAACGTTCCTGCAGTGACACCAATCAATTGGATTGCTAATAAAAGACCCAACGAACCAGCCATGGTGAATAAAATAAATTTAATGGATGCATATGTTCGCGATTTTATCCTTCTCCCTCCCCAAATTTCGCGCTCTCCTTTTTCGCTACCCCACTGATTTATCAGGAAATACATGGGGACTAGACCAAATTCCCAAAAAACGAAGAACAGCAGTAAGTCAAGAGTCATGAACACTCCTAACATACCAAGTTCTAATAAGAAGAACAGGATCATATATGCTTTAACTCGATCCGTAATGGTAAATGATGTTAATATTGCCAGAGGAGTCAGCAGTGTAGTAAGTAATACCAATATCAGCGAGATTCCATCTACGCCCACATGATAAGAAGCGTTGATTGGGCTATACCAGGTATAAATCTCTTGAAACTGGAATCCTGGTTCCGCTGCCTTGAAGTTAAACCACAGTATCAACGAAAGGATCAGGGGGATAATGGATAATACTAACGCCGTCCAACGTTGGAGATTTTTAAGCTCACTTGGCAGTATAAAAAGAATTAATGCTGCCAATACAGGAAAAAATAAAATAAGCGTTAGCAGGTGATTTAGGATGAAATCCATTTCTTTTTCCTAAAATTTTTTTGATTCAACTTCTGTCATCCTAGCGAGTGAAAACGAGCAGATAATAAAAAATTGCGCTAAACGCCATCATACTTACCAGGGCTATTATCATGTACTGTTGTACACGACCGGTCTGGATGGGGCGGAATAGAAAACCTAATTTCTTGGTAGTTTCACCAACCCAATCACCGATGCCATTGATAATCGCCTTGTCGATAAAATTGCGGAGAAATTCTCCAATGAGACCGGAAATATGACCAACCCAATTGATGCTGCCATCGATCACCTTGCGGTCCATCCACAAATAGGCGAAATTTCTAGCCAACCAATATGAAGGTCGCACAAACAAGAAATTGTACAACTCATCAAAGTAGTACCCATTATTCAAAACCGTATACACGGGTCCAAGCGCTTTTTGCTCTGGATCGATGGCACCAACTTTGATGTCACGATAAACCAGCCAACCCAAAGTTAGACCGCCCAATGAAACAACCAGGGATGTCAGCAAAGGAATGTAGCTGAACACAACCATTTCAGGGTGTTCTAAAAGCGTTTCACCAACGAATTCATGCATAAAGTTGGGTAGGGTGCCACCTAGAGCGGGGAAATCTTCAGGGATACCCACCCAGCCAGCGATAACTGACAGAACTGCCAAGACCACTAAAGGCAACGTCATCGTCCACTTACTTTCATGGGCATGCTCAGCAGCATGGGTGCGCGGTTTTCCAAGAAATGTCAATGTGATCTGGCGCATCGTATAATATGCAGTAAGCAGCGCCGCAAATGCTAAAGTAATAAAAACAGCCCAATGGTTGTGCCCAAACGCGTCTGCAAAAATTTCATCCTTAGACCAAAATCCTGCCGTAATGAGGGGGAACCCAGCGAGCGCTAATCCACCAATTAAAAACGTCCAGAAAGTTATGGGCATTTTTTTTCGCAAACCGCCCATGTTGAACATATCTTGTGAGTCAATGTGCTCACCGGTGTGCAGAACACCATGTTCCATGCCGTGGATCACTGAACCAGAGCCGAGAAACAACAGCGCTTTAAAAAAGGCATGCATAATCAAGTGAAACGCTGCGGCAACGTAAGCACCGATTCCTATCGCTGCAAACATAAAACCCAATTGAGATATCGTCGAATAAGCCAGCACCCTCTTGATATCATTTTGAGCGATTGCTATTGTGGCTGCGAATATAGCTGTGAATGTACCGATGAACGCAATTACGGTCATCGTCGGAGTTAATTGACCATGTTCCGCACCGGCGGACAGCAATGGAAAGATGCGGATTGTCATATAGACACCAGCAGAAACCATCGTAGCTGCATGGATCATTGCCGAAACTGGTGTAGGTCCTTCCATTGCATCCGGAAGCCAGACGTGCAACGGCCATTGAGCAGATTTACCAACTGCACCAATAAACAGCAACAAACCGATTAATCCCGCCACAGAAAGCCCTAATATCCCTGTGGCTGTAGTCGCTAATTGATGCAGAACTTCCTCGTTGAAAAAGATTTCGCGATAATTTAGAGTGCCAGTAGCTGAATAAAGGTATGCTATTCCTAAAAGCATAAACACATCGCCAACCCGGGTCGTCATAAAAGCTTTAATCATTGCCGCACGAGCAGAAGGCTTTCCATACCAAAAACCGATCAACAGGTACGAACACAAACCCATTATTTCCCACCCGACGAACAGGATTAACAAGTTTCCCGTGACAACCAGAAGATACATTCCAAAAGCAAATAACCCTATGAAAGCAAAAAAGCGCGAATACATGGGCTCTATCGACGGGACTTTATGCGAATGCCCATGTACATCGGAAATCGTTGCCCCATCAGGTGGAAGACCTGCCCGGTCGTGATCGCCTTTAGGTTGACCGAAATTATTGTATCCAACACTGTATATGAAGATCATCAGAATCGTCCAGGCGACAAAGAAGAGCGTCCCTGCAGATAATGGATCAATTTGGACACCAATAACAAACCAGCTATCACCAGTAGGAAACCACGGTAGGTAGGAAGTAAACGGGTGCAATCCTAAGTGTTCTGAATTGATCGCAGCCCAAACAACCACCATACTGCCAATCCAAGATAGGATTGCAGATCCTACAGATATCGTATGGCTGAGCCCTTTATTCCGGTTTGTAATCAGGATAATAATAAAAAATGCTAATAAAGGTGGAAGTGGAATTAGCCAGATTAGTGTTTCAATTGTCATAGAAAATCCCTAAACAAAAATTGTTACAAAGAAAGGCTTTTTTGACTTTCACCACTTTAACAAATCAATTTCATCAGCAGAAATTGTGCCCCGAAGGCGATAAACTGATATGAATATTGCCAAACCAACAGCTACTTCTGCCGCTGCAACCGCAAACACAATGACTGCAAACACCTGTCCATTTATTTTTTCTGGGGTTGCATAACGCCAAAAGGCGATAAGATTTACGTTCACAGCATTAAGCATGAGTTCAATACCCATTAAAATCGCGATCGCGTTTCTGCGGGCTAAGACCCCAAATAATCCTATGCAAAAGAGTGCGGCCGCAAAAATTAAATACCATGAAATTGGGATCATCACACTCTCCTACCAGCTTTCCCAAGCTACGACAATTGCACCAATCAGCGCGGCTAGAAGGAGCAAAGAGGCTATTTCAAAGGGCAATACATATGCCTCTGGAGAGACCAAGGCTACACCCAACTGGCGTAGCGGGTCAATGGATGGATCTAGAGCAGGTGGTATCGCTTCAAATTGTGACCACATATTGAGAATCCATGTCATTGATCCGAACATCACAACTGCAATTAACAAAGCCCAAATCCAATTTGAATTGAAGACTGGCTTTGGAACTTGAGATACATTCCGAGTTAGCATTATGGCGAAAATCATTAAAATGGCAATGGCGCCAATATATACGACCACCTGAACCATTGCCAAAAATCCTGCATTAAGGATTACAAAAAAAACAGCAACCCCAAACAAAGACACAATCAGCCATAATGCGGCATGGATCAGGTTGCGAGAAGTAACAACCAATAAAGCAGCACCGAGAGTTGCTGCAGCGGTGAAGATGAAAAACAGTTGAATAAATGTCATAAGGGTCCTATTTTATACTAACGTTGATATCTCTGATGTTTTATCTCAAGAAGAAATAGCAGCGTCAGGATTTGCAGTCGGACGATGTTCTCCCACTCTCTCTCGTTTAATAACGGCATAAGTGTGTAGGATGGTGAGAGTAATCAATATGATCACTATATTAACGATCAGCATTCCAATAGCATAGCCTCGGGGTGAAGCGTTTATCAGTATCTTGTCCATAACAGCCGTAGCAATTAATGCAACCAATGCCAGCGGAGTAAGAAACTTCCAATTGAGATTTAACATATGGTCAATACGGATGCGGGGCAACGAGTACCGGATCCACATGATGACAAAATAAACCAAAAACCCTTTTACAAACAAATAGAAAACTCCTAAGATTGGAACTTGTTCCACAAATGGGCCGCGCCAACCACCCAAGAAAAGCGTTGAAAACAGAACCCCAATAGTCAAAGCATGCAGGAGTTCTCCCGCGTAGAATAGCCCGAATTTCATCCCGCTGTACTCAATGTGAAATCCCGCAACAATTTCAGATTCTGCCTCGAGAAGATCAAATGGTGTGCGTCCAATTTCTGCAATACCAGTGAGGAAAAAAATAAATGCTGACACAGGAGCCATCAATACATACCAGATTTCCTGCTCTTGTACAATTCCCTGAACTGACATTGTGCGGGCAAGTAAAACGGGCACTAGTAATGCAATCAACATCGGCACTTCATAAGAAATCACCTGGGCTACCGTACGAAAAGCTCCTAACAAAGCATACTTGTTGTTAGATGCCCAACCTGCCATAAGAATGCCCAATGTTCCGACGGCACCTACGGCGACAATAAATAATACTCCAACGTTTATCTCAGATCCTACAAGAGTGGGTGCGAATGGGATCACCGCCCAAATTAACAGAACAGTTGCCAGCGCAATAATTGGAGCCAGATTATATATTATGCGATCCGCTCCTAATGGTGTCGTGTCCTCCTTTATCAATAACTTAACTACATCTGCTATTGGTTGAATCAATCCGAAGGGACCTACGCGGTTTGGACCGAGGCGGTCCTGAAAACGCGCGACGACCTTTCTTTCAAGCCACACCAATGCGATATCAATTATTAATACAAAACTTATTACAATAAGCACACCTAATACTGCCAAGATTAAGGTTACCAATCCAGACGACAACCCCAAATTTGCCAGTACCCCTTCGAACCAAATTCCGATCACTGTAATTGGATCAGACATAACAGCACTCCCGGGAGCGATATTTCAATAATTTATTAACCATGAACCACTTGAAACAGGTTGACAGGCTGAGAGTAGGACACTTTCAACCTGTTAATTTTCTATATTGATGTACTAACTCCATTCCAGAGCACCTTTTTGCCAAGCGTAGATCAACCCAGCTGCTAAGATGATGATGAAAAACACACCCTCGAAGACAGCAAACAAGGGAAGGAGATCAAACGCCACCGCCCAAGGGAATAGAAATACTATCTCAACATCAAATACCAAAAAAACAAGGGCAAAGATATAATATTGAACCCGGAATTGAACCCATGTATCTCCAACAGTTTCAATTCCACATTCATATGTCTGTAACTTGATTGGATTTGGTTTTTTTGGAGCAATTAGACGAGTAAAAATTAAAGGTAAAATTGCGAAGATTGGAGCTAGTACCAGGAATACCCCAATAAACAGCCAATGTTCATCAAGCATCTTTGCTCCTCAGAATCCTGAGAGTTTTATTATTGGGAGGAAAATTAGCCTCCAAGATATACCCAGAGCCTCAATGGCACAAATTCTACCACAAAAGGTTCTATATTAATGACAGATAAATTTGTAAATGACGTAGGAATAAACTTGATCTGAACATTGATCTCCAACCCCTCCAAATTTACGGTAAACTGAACCTGATTTGAATTAACATTGTAATCAAATTAAGACAATCTGCCTACAAACATATATAATAGAGAGAAGATGAAAACAGATTTTTCTCGTAAGAGGTGGTGGGATTTCCCTGCAATATTTTTGTTAATTGCTACGTTACTTACTGGTGCAACGCGCCTCTCTGTTACTGAATGGACGAAGCACTTGGAAATCGTCCAAACAGTGGTCGTGTTAGGGGCAATTCTCGGTTTAGCATTGGGTTATAGTAAATTCTCATCTCGTCTAGCTGGATTATTTACGATCCTATATGGAATCTTTATCATTCCCTGGCAATTGGGATCCATAATGAAAGATGAAATCTTATGGCCTGAGCGGTTAAGGATTCTTGCCAATCGCTCAGGTGTCACTATCAACCAAATTGTCCACCAGGAAATTGTGCAGGACTCCCTCCTTTTCCTGATGCTTATGGCAGTTCTCTTCTGGATATTATCCGTCTCCGCAGGATTCATTCTTATCAGGTCTGGCAATGCGTGGCTCGCCGTTCTTCCAACTGGTCTGTTCATTCTTGTATTTCATTCCTTAGATCCACTTGTTCCAAGGCGGGCCTGGTATCTGGTCTTTTATCTCTTTTTTACTCTTGTTCTGGTAGCCCGCATGGTATACCTGCATAATCAAAGTCACTGGAAGCAAAATCGGACAGCTCTACCGCCTCACTTGGGATTAGAATTTATTCGCATTACCTTATTAGCGACAGCTCTGATTGTTTTTCTTGCCTGGACGGTTCCTGCTCTGGCAAATTCAGTATCGGCAGCCGAAAAAGCCTGGCAGCCAGTTCGAGATGCATGGAACATTTCACGCGACCATTTCGACAACGCTTTTGCCTCTCTTCGCTCCTCTTCTGGAGTACTAAGCGATTATTACGGGAAAAGCACTCTGTTGGGTAGGGGCAACTTGCTGACCAATACACAGTTATTTACAGTTAGAACAACCAATAAATTACCAAAAGATATCCGCCTTTATTGGCGAGCTCGTACTTACGATACATATGAGAATGGGCAGTGGAAGAGTACAAATAACAAGACACAAACTTATAAACCGGAAGTTTCAAAGTTTACCTTGCCCAAGAATGAAGGACGGATAACCAGTTCATTCGAATTTATTTTGGCTACCAATTTGACAACACTCTTTACTCCACCACAACCAAAATGGGTCAGCCGCAATTCGCTTGTTGAATTGGCCGAGAATCCGGATGGAACAGTTGATATCTCTACTTTTAGGGCTTCTCCAGATTTGGAACCCGGACAGGTCTATATCTCTCAATCTTCAATTACCCACGCTTCCATCCCTCAACTTATAGAATCCGGAATTGATTATCCAGTTTGGATTACAGACCGTTATCTGCAACTACCAGAATCAATCACACCCAGGACACGAAAATTAGCTCTAGATATTACAGCTGACCTCGACAACCCTTATGAAAAAGTTGTTGCAATAACCAATTATTTGCGAAATAACATCGAGTACACGGATATCGTTCCAGAACAGCCTGAGGGTGTGGAGGCAATCGATTGGATATTATTTGGTCTGAAGCAGGGTTTCTGCAATTATTATGCAACCACTGAAGTAGTGATGTTGAGGATAATAGGTATTCCAGCAAGGTTCTCGATTGGTTATGCTCAAGGCGAATTCACCCAAGACGGAGAATACCTCATACGGCAACGAGACGCGCACTCATGGCCTGAAGTCTATTTCCCGAATATCGGTTGGGTGGAATTTGAGCCCACCGCATCTCAGGCGAGCATAATTAGACCGGTTGTAACTCCTTTGAAAACCAACGGCGCAAGTTTTTCGCCTGACAGCGAATATGAAGAAATGGAACCCCGGGATTTAGAAAGGGAAGAGGACGCATATGGTCGGGATCCTGGTTTAGCTCTCTCAAACTTAAGACGAACCAACCAAATAAGAATCGCCTTATCAATATCAGCATTACTGATTAGTGTAATTCTGTTCTATATTGTATGGCGGTTCCGCTCTCGTATTGACCTGCCGGTTTTTCCAATAGTATTAGTTGCAGCTTTTGAAAAGGCTGGAATTCGTCCCCCTAGACGCGTCCAATCATGGGCTCAACATGCTGGTTTATCCCCCCTTAGTAAAGCCTACATCGAAATAAATCGCGCTCTTTCCAGACTTGGCGACCTACCATCCACTGCCGATACGCCAGCAGAACGCGCCATATCTTTAGGAGAATTACTCTCACCGGTTAAATCTCCCGCCGTACAACTCGTGACAGAATATGAGAAAGGAACCTTCAGCCTTCAATCAGCAGACTTAGAGAAGGCTCAAAATGCAGGCGCTGAAATCAAAACTCAATCATATCAAGCGTATTTCCAACGACTTTTCAACCGTTTGCTGCAACCGCGACGCAAAAGATCTCACCGATTGTTTGAAGGCAGGGTAAATAGAAAATATTAATTTCGGTATGTGTTTCCACATAATAGGTACACTTAAAGCGATAAAATGCAAGCTGGAACCTGCATTTGATAAATTTCTTAAAAGAGAATTAGTTCAAACCACATCCATGTACTTCTCGGCAAACAAGGCTGGTGCCCCGCCAGTGTGCCAGAACAAAACATCGACATTCTCCACACCTTCTCTCGAAAAAAAGCCGTGCCGGATTAGATCAATCAATCCTGCTGCTGCTCGTGATGTGTAAACAGGATCCAAAATCAACCCCTCATTTCGGGCAAACAGATTAATCGCATCCTTCTCTACCTCCCCCAAAACCCCATAACCCTCTCCAAGGTAATTATCGTTTACAAGTACTTCGTCTTCATTTATCTCTACGTTTTCACCTAATAATTCACCAGCAGCGTTTGCGAGAGCAACGATGCGGTCTCTAAGTACACCAGCGTCCTCATCCACACTTATTCCCAATATGTTTCCCTCGAATCCAAATAGACGAGCACCTAAAACCAAACCAGCTTGCGTTCCACCAGAAGATGAAGCAAATACAATCCAATCCGGTTGCCTGGAAAGAACACCCTCTATTTGTGTTTGGTCTATTAATTCCTTAAGTGCAAATACGTAAGCAGCAGCTCCTAGAGGACTTGATGCTCCATAGGGGATTAAGAACGGTCGCCGTCCGGCAGCGAAAGCTTTTTCGAAGGTATCCGCCAAGACTTGATCGCGCCTAATATGAGATGCCCAAACAATGTCTGCACCTAGAAGGTGATCTAGAAGTAGATTTCCCGAAACAGGTGGAGTGATTGTCTGGTTTCCTCTTGAGGTTAAAACAAGAATGCAATCAAAACCTAAACGCGCTGCTGCTGCCGCTGTTTGCCTGCAATGGTTTGACTGCTCAGCACCTGTTGTGATTAACGTACGTGCTCCATTAGCCTGCGCTTCTGCGATGATATATTCCAACTTCCGTGTTTTGTTACCTCCGAACGCCAGCCCGGTCTGGTCGTCACGTTTGACATAAATGCGGGGACCACCCAGATGTGATGACAAACGAGGCAAATCTTCAACAGGGGTTGGAAGATGAGCAATCCGAAGGTGAGGTAAATCATTCATTCATAACTCCTTTATAAAATGCCTATCAAGGTGAAAATTCGCATAGATTTAAAGATCTACCGACTGACTTGTTCTTTCTCGTCCACGGAAACGCATAATTTTCAATATGCGAGGTAAGAACTGGACATACAATCGATAGTAAATTGGTTTTATCGGAAGATCCCAAGCTCCTATATGGCGCACCACTTCTCCACCTAAGCCTTGCTTGAACCGGTAAACTCCCCACATAGAATCGCTCTCGTTGAATTCATCCGGTGCACCCCATAAATCATAAATACTGCATCCATTTGCTTTAGCTCTGCACATCGCATCCCACTGCAGCAGGTAATTCGGCATTTTATCCCGATGAATAACCCTTGACATACCGTACAAATACCACGCTCTATCCACAAAGAAAAATGGAATTAATGCCCCGACCGGCACTCCATCCACTTCCGCAATTATTGGTTGAGCTATCCCGGACCGCATGAATGTCGACCACACCGTCCAGTAGTAATCCTTATCCCGGATGACAAAATCATCCCTTATAGACGTTTCCACATACATACCATAAAGAAGTTCCAAATCCTCTTCTTTGGCTTCTCTTACGATCACCCCTCTTCGCCCCGCCAACCGTACATTGTAACGCGTTTTTTGCTTCATATTTGCCAGTAAAGTCTCTATGTCAGGAGTCAGATCTATGATTACTGTGTTTCGAAATTGAATTTGTTCCTCGGAAAATCTCCATCCCATTTCTAATAATTCGGCGATAACGCCCTGCCCTATTGGGTTATCTCGTGAATCGGTCTGATCAGGTACGCCTGTACCTAATATGACATCAGGATCAATTTTAACAAAAATAACACCCTCATCGAATGCAGTGGTTTTTAAATCGCTCAACACTATTTGGCGGAGTTCGATATCACTCCAATTAAGAATTGGACCTTTTGGAACATACATAACTCGCATTGGTGTCTCAACCCCCAATAAATGAATTATCCTCTCTAATACCAATGCTGCGGCGACAACCTTTTCACTCTCATCTCGCCACAGCATATATAAAGGTTTCCAATCAAAGCGACTTTTTATCTGACCCCATTCCCATGATTGCAGTACGTGGGCATTGGGTAGAGAAGCAACTGCGTCATTCCAGTGCTGCGATTGAGCAACAATCTCATGTCGTATCATTTTATTTTTTTATTGCGATCCACAGGTATTTACAAGGAAATTACAACATAGCCTGTATGTTCAGCATCCCGACCGCACGTCTTTTTACCCATAAGCGAAATATTTTATAGATCACAGGTATATAAATTCGATCCCAGGGACCGAAGGAACGAATCAATTGACCGCCAAAACCGCGTTTGAAACGGTATACCCCCCACAGCCCGTCAGATCGTTTATTGAAGTACCTCTCCAGGGTCTTCTCCTCTTCATCAGGTACGCCCCATAAGTCATAGAAAGCACATCCACGAGAGCGTGCCCAACGTATTGCCTCCCACTGAAGGAGATAATTGGGCATCCGTTCACGGTGCTTATTTGAAGACGCTCCATAGAAATACCACGCCCGGTTCCCTCTTGCGAATACCATTAATCCAGCAATTGGTTCTCCCTGAAATTCAGCTAGAAATATTTCACATTCGCCGGCAGGGTAAAATAGGTCGTACGCGCGCTGATAGTAATCTAAACTGTGTACTCCAAATTCATCTCGTCCTCCAGTTTCGACCATCAATTGATAAAAAGTTTTCAGATCATCACTGGGGTTTACTAACACTTCTTTCTTGCCAGCCAGACGAATGTTATAACGTGTTTTTTGTTTCATACGCCCCAGGATTTGCTCTTCACTGCCGCTGATATCAACCAACAGAGTTCTCACGGGTTGGACACTGAACATGCTATGATTAAATCCATCCGGTGGTACCGTCCATTGATTTTGTTTATCCTCTGTGTTCGAGTTATCTGCACCCCGCAGGTCCGGCTCCACGAGAAGAAACACCGATCTCTTTTTTTTACAAACCTTATCCACCTCAGCCCATAATGTCCCCCAATCGTTCCAATGTCCGGGTTGTGTTTTAGGGATCACAGGACCTTTCGGAAGATAGGCCAGGGTATAACCAAGCGGCAGACCACGAAATAGGATTTGTGCACCGGCAGATGCCAATTCATGATTCGAACTGCTCCTGGAAATAATGCGGGAGACTTCCCACCCGTAACTCGACTTCAATTCACCCCAGGATCGAGATTGTAATAAGTGAGCTTCGGGATAGTCGTTGAGAAATTTATCCCAAGTTAATTGAGAAACTTCGGACATATATCACAATGATTGATTTCAACAATTTTCTTATACAATGGAAGTTAAGTCCGGAGGCGGCGTAATACCAACGGCTGCGCCGGGGATGCACTCATCAAGAATGTCAACTATTGCCGTGGTATCGCCTTCGCGTGCCAGATGCACCAATTCATCGACAATATGAGTTAATTTAGGATCTACTAGCAGATCTTCATCTGCTAACAGCACAATATCAGGATGTGAGGTTGGTTCATAGTGAGCCCCTTTGTCCCATAATTCTTCGCTCAGTTTTTCACCAGGGCGTATACCTGTGAACATGATTTCGATGTCCGTACCAGGTTCAAGCCCCGACAGTCGGATGATATCTTCGGCCAAATCTAGGATACGGACCTGTTCACCCATATTTAGAACGAATACCTCGCCACCCTGCCCCATGGTAGAAGCTTGTAACACCAAGTAAACAGCTTCTGGTATGGTCATGAAATAGCGCTCCATATCCGGGTGCGTAATTGTTATCGGACCTCCACGAGCAATTTGACGTTCGAATAATGGGACAACGCTCCCACGGCTGCCTAATACGTTGCCAAATCTGACTACAGAAAATTGACGATCATATTGATGGGCAGCATTTAACACCAATAACTCAGATAAGCGCTTGGCTGCGCCATAAATGCTTGATGGACGGATTGCTTTATCAGAAGAAATCAGCACCAAACGTTCGACATCATAATTTAACGAGACTTCCACAATATTTCGGGTACCGAGAATGTTATTAGTCACCGCTTCTTCAATATTTGCTTCCATTAAAGGAACATGTTTATGAGCCGCGGTATGGAAAACAACTTGAGGTCCCAGGTTATCGAAGACGATATTAAGCCTGTCAATGTCTCGTACATCCGCAATCACAGGATGTACCGGAAGAGATGGATAGTTTTCCTCCATTTCAAGCAGCGATTCGAAGATGCTGTTTTCACCATGACCTAATAGGATTAAAGATGATGGACCCCAGCGGGCGACCTGACGACAAAGCTCAATCCCTATAGAACCTCCTGCCCCTGTAATCAGAACCTGCTTTCCGCCAAGACTGGCACCAATCATTCGATCATTAATACTGGCTGGTTCCCGCCGCAGCAAGTCCGCGATTTCGACTTCTCGCAAGCGGCTGACATTTACTTTACCGCCTATCAACTCGTATATACCAGGCATTGTCCGAAACGGAATACCTCTCGTGCGGCAAACGTCCGCCACCTGACGTATTACTCGTCCATGCGCACTTGGTATTGCAATAATCACCTCTTGGATACGTCTTACAACCACACTCCTGGGCAGGTCACTTACTCTCCCTACTACAGGTACACCATGGATCTGTTTCTTTTGTTTGTCAGGATCATCATCCAGGAAACAAACCGGCTGTAATCGTAATTGGGCATTTTTCTGCATTTCCCGTACGACTAATTCACCGGCATCCCCTGCTCCAACGACCAATACACGGCGAACTCCTGTATAAGTGTTTATACCGGGAGGTTGAGTTTCGCCAATAACCCGTAACGAAAAACGGAAACCACCAACTAACACTAACGAAAGCAGCCAATCTATCAGCAAGGTACTGCGGGGATAATATGGCAGTATCTCAAAGGCGCGTAATAGAATAATAACGAGTGAGACTATCACTGATGCTGTAGTAACTGCGACGACAATCAATTTCAATTCTTTGGTGCTCGCATAAATCCACATGCGTCGATACAAGCCAAAGGAATAATAAACGAGGGGCTTAATGATTAGAGATATCCCCATTAACCATAAAGCCTGTGGTAAATAATAAACGAACAATGGCCCCAGGTCTGTGCGCAGGGCAAAACTGCCTAAAGCAGAAACAACAATAATAAACAGATCGCCAAAAAAAACCATTCTATTCCTAAGGAAAAGACGGGGCTTCATATTTATCTACCTTGAAACCCTAATACCATAGCGGGAGTCCGCAGCAATATAATCATATCTATAATCAGGTTCCGATTTTTTATATAATACAAATCATACTCCAGCTTTGTAATTGTTTCATCAATCGTAGAGGCATAGGTCTGGTTGACCTGCGCCCAACCGGTTATACCTGGTTTGACAAGCAACCGAGCCCGATAAAAAGGGATATGCTTTTGGAAATATTGTATCAATTCAGGACGTTCTGCCCTCGGTCCAACAAGACTCATATCCCCTCGTAAGACATTATAAAATTGAGGAAGTTCATCAAGGTGAGTTTTTCGTAATAATCGTCCAATCCGTGTTGCGCGTTCATCATCTTCCTGGGCCCACTGTGGTTTACCATCTGCTTCTGCATCCCTGCGCATAGTTCGAAACTTGATTATGCGATATGACTGGCCTCCACGTCCTGAGCGCACCTGCCTATATATCACAGGAAGACCATCATCCAAAAGGATTGCTATTGTAACCAGTGGAAAAACCAGGAATAATCCCAATACGCCCACCAACCCACCAGTAATGTCCAGTAAGCGTTTCCCTAAAATATAGAAACTGCTAACCCGAGTTTCATCTACAAAAGAACGTAAGATCCAATTCGCTTCTAATGTTCGAATCGGCACCCTGCTAAGCATTTCCTCATAAGATACAGGCATACGTGTGATTTCAACACCCCGTTCTTGTGTATCCAACAATGCTTGAAACATGTTCCCATGCATCTCACCAGTAATCGCAACGATTATATCGCTGATATGTTGCTCCTCTACAAGACTTAGTATGTCATCACTAGACCCCATTACCTGATAACCTTCAATTAATTGACCCAGTTTTTGAGGGTCATCATCGACGATCCCGACGAGGAAGAACGGCTTCACATTTAACTCATTAATAATTTGTAGAATTAATTTACCGGATTTTCCACCTCCAACCAGTAGAACCCTGCGCATAAATTGTGATGCTGCAAAAACACGAATATATAATGCCCGCCACAGCAATGTCAATAATGCCACTACAATCAAGAAACTGGCAACACCACGACGCGGAAGCAATGATATAGGCGGGTCAAAATAATAAAAATAAAGAAGTAGGTACAATACTATACCCACCCCGCCTGCAACGAAAATCCCGCGTATTGTCTTCCCCCAGTCACCAGCCTTGTTTATATCATAAAGCTCAACCAAAAGTAATAACCAGATTATCGGTAGGAAATAGAACCACACCGGTACTCGTTTCTGTAAAAATTCTAATGAAAAACCTAAAAACCTTTCACTGCTCCCCCAATAGATTAGTGCGATTCCTAAGGCAATTAATGCCATTGTTAAGTCACCAATTAGCAGGATGACTCGCCGGTCGCCTATGCGCAACTGCCAGAAGCGTGATCCTTTTACCAGCCTAGAATTATCGCTCATATCTTACAAGTACCTAAATATCCCAAACAATTCTAACTTAATAATTAAAACATAATATATCAGTTGCCTTCTAATCATGCTTTTTTAAACATGCCCCACAAGAAGGCACTCCCCCAACTAAAATGCATTGTAACAATTGCCAATGGGACTCCCATTAACAGCGCTGGATCTCGGTGTTTTATACTTACCTGAATACCGACCGTAAGAAGAACAAGCGTGTAAATCATTACTTCAGCCAATAATATCCACATAGCGATTGGAAACCATAACGCCAAGACCAATAGCGCTGCCAAGCTAAGAATGAACAATGGAGGCAGCGCTTGTCGCCATTTGATGGCATCAGGATATCCGCGCAGCATTTGAGCTTTCCAAAAACCATATCGCCAATACTGATTGGCAAGCTCTCGATATGAGGAGCGGGCGAAATATATCGAACGAATTGAAGGGTCTAACCAAATTGTCCCACCAGCTTTACGCAGCCTGGTATTAAATTCATAGTCCTCATTCGTGAGCAGTGCTTCATCATATGGACCAATCTGTTCGATAAGAGATCGATAAAATGCTCCAAATGGGACCGTATCCACTATTTGAGCATGGTCTGTGTACCGGTAGAGGGCATCGCCCACCCCCAGAACATGTGCAGCAGCCATGGAAATTGATCTTGCCTGTATTCCTTTTCCACCAGGCTGAATTTCCCAGATACCGCCCACATTATCACCCAAACCGCTCTCCAATGCTTTTACTATGCGCGATACATAATCCGGACGTGGTATTGAGTGGGCATCAAGACGTACGATAATGTCGGTTTGAGCCACTTCTATCGCCCGGTTCAGTCCCGTGGGTATCGTACGGTCTAAATTATCAATTACAAGCACAGATAAATCTGAGTGTGATGCCTGGAAGGAAACAATTTCCTCACGTGTCCGGTCAGTCGAAAGACCATCTGCAATGATTACTCCTATTTCCGAGCGCGGATAGTCCTGCGCATACAACGCATCAAGCAGCAACCATATGGTGTTCTGCTCATTGTAACACGGCACTATTATCGAAACAGTTGACATATGACGAATTTAAATTGGGAGCCTGACGACAAAAATACTTCCCTGTTCTTGTGAATTTTTATGGTTGATTTCTGCATTGGCTCGGTTTATCACCGATATACTCCCTCTATGTGCTATCACGACTTCGCGGGCAATTGCGAGCCCCAACCCCACCCCGTGTGTATTGCCGTGTCGCGATTTATCCATCTGGTAAAACCGGTCGAAAACTCGCTCAAATTCACCTGGGGTGATACCTGGTCCGGTATCAGATATCTGCACCTCTACCCAGCAATCCGAAAGTCTGGATGTTATAACAACCTGACCTGCGGGGGGTGAATATTTAATCGCGTTGTCAAGGATGTTTGAAAAAACTTGAGCAAGTTTATCTGCGTCACCCCTGCTCATGGGAATTACCTCACTCCTGAAAAGCAATTCTACTTGCGCTTCCTTCGCCTGAGGGGTGAGCTTGTCAACAACCTTTTGCAGCAAATCATTTATGTCCACAGGGTCATTTCTGAATTCCGCAATACCAGAATCCATGCGAGCCAAATCTAGCAAATCCAAAACCATGTGGTACATGCGTCCTGCTTCTTCGTATATTACACCAGCGGCTTTCCTCAATGATGTCGGATTATTGGCAGTTCCATCTAAAATTGCCTGGGCAAACCCCTGAATAGAAGTCAGGGGCGTCTTTAAGTCATGTGACACGTTAGCGATAAAATCGCGCTGCGACCGCTGGCTGGCTTCGATCTGCTCGCCCATTTCATTGATCGATGTTATTAATACTTGAACTTCTCTAGGACCTTCCAACGGTATTTTCTGAAAACCGCCATCTGTTAATGAGCGCGTTGAAACAGCCATCCTTTCGAGAGGAGCTGTTATCCAACGTGCTATCCAGAAAGCCGCCAATAGAGATAGTATTAATGCTAATACAATCCCACGGAAATATGGGGAGACAAACTCGTTTCGCAGGATAGAAAATACAGGTGTTTCGGGTCGCGGAGACATGACTACAAGATAACTCCCGTTTCTCATAGGTCTGACAGTATACAACCAGATATTTTTCTCTTCATCGCGGAAGGCGGGTAACTTATTCGGTCTGCGCTCAAGCAAAAAAGAACCCGGCGGTAAGGGGGATACACGTCCCATGCGCGAATCCATCACTAGATCCTCTGTTGGATTGAAAATGGCAATCCTGACATTCAGCGACTCATCTGCTCTTTCAATAATTCCCTGCCACCTTTGCTGTGATCTTGTACTTGGAGGAAAAACAATTTCACCGCTGCGCTGGATGATTATCGTTGAAACCAATCTAAGGCGCTCAACTTCTTGCCGTGCTTCCGCAGGATTGCGGATTAAATAGACCACAACCGCGGCGCCAGCAACACTGATCACAACCCCTACAATAAAGACATACGTCAACCACAGGCGAAAACGAAGCGACGAAAACATCAAACGACCAATTTGTATCCCACGCCTGTAACTGTGATAATACCCACGTTGCTGTTTGAAAGCTTGCGCCTCAAATGCCCGATGTGCACATCAACAGTGCGGGATTGCCCAAAATAATCATAACCCCAGGCTTGCTCGAGAAGCTGCTTTCTGGTCAGCGCTAATCCTTTGTGTTCAACAAGGGTATACAACAAATCAAATTCCTGAGCCCGCATCTCGACCAATTGCCCGGAGACTGTAACCTCGTGACTGGCAGGATCGATAACCAGGTCGCCAATATGAAAAGCCGAAGTAAGATGTTGAGATTTTTGTTCTTTGCGCCGCAGAATTGCCTTCACCCTGGCTACCAATTCTCGTGGATTGAAAGGTTTTGTCAGATAATCGTCCGCTCCTAGTTCCAATCCTAGAATTTTATCAATATCATCATCCCGGGCAGTCAGCATCAGGATCGGTATGGAGTTTTCCTGAGCACGCAGTCTCTTACAGATCTCTAAACCATCCAGATTGGGGAGCATGATATCAAGAATCATCAACGCTGGTCGCAATCCCTCCACCGACTCCAATGCTGCTAACCCATCTCCGACACCCACAACTCTAAAGCCATCGCGTTCCAGGTACAGCCTGGCTAGTTCGATTATGTTTGGTTCGTCGTCTACAACGAGTATCAATTCACCGGACATGTTATTACATCAATTTTTCACCCATTTACGACAGCAATGGCTTCGATCTCGACCGCCCCATCCTTGGGCAGCGCTGCGACTTGGACAGCTGAACGCGCCGGGAAATCGCTGTTAAAAAATTCCCCATACACAGCATTCATCTGCCCAAATTGGTTTATATCCTGCAGGAATACAGTGGTCTTGAGCACCTGCGCAAGAGAAGAACACGCTGCTTCAAGTACATTCTTAAGGTTTGTCAATGCCTGGCGTGTTTGCGCTTCGACTCCACCTGGCACCAGCTCGCCGCTTTGTGGGTCTATACCCAATTGCCCAGCGGTGAAGACAAGATTACCAAAACGTGTCGCTGCTGAATATGGTCCGATTGCCTTAGGAGCGTTCTCTGTCGTGATTATTACCTTATTACCCATGTTTCAATCTCTCCTTTTCTTCTTTCTATGATGGTATTAATTAGTAATTTGTTGAAAATCCCTACAAACTACATAGATCCTTTTCGGTCATTCTACCGCCAGCACACAAAATGGTCTATACACACGGATTCATTTATCAGAAGGCAGTAAATAGCAAACGTCTTGCAGAGCCGCGTTGAATAATTCATTCATAGCGGTCATCCTTTTCCAGGTAGCTCCCTACATCGAACCAGTTCAATTCATCTATACGCATCTCTTCTTTACCGTAAGATCATTATTCCAGGTTTAATTAACCTAACACCACTCCAAGCACACCAATAATTATGATGCAAGCTTTAAACCAAATTCTTTAAATAAGGGAAGTGGGTTTGGGGGATGCATTCCACAGAAATTGCCTCAACCATCCCCCTGCAAATACTGCAGGGTTTCCGAATAGAAAGTATCCTTCGGGTTGAGTACCACAGCTTTGCGGAGATTTTTCATTACCCTGGGATCACTCTTGTCTACTATATATATCGCCCACCCTCTCAGGAAATAAGCCGCTGCCATGTCTGGCTCAGCCTCGAGAGCTTTCTCTGTAAAGAAGAGAATCCAATTCTGGGTTTCATTCTCCCACCCTTCAGCCGCGGTCTGGGAAACCAAGACCGATTCTGTGCTGAACAGCTCCCAGGGTCTGTGGGGACGCATCAGATCAACTGCGGATTCGTAATCGCCGAGGAAGATTAAAGTAAGGAGCGGATACTGGCTTCTTTCAACCTCCTCTTTTCGGGATTCAGCAATAAGATCGATCACTACCGCGTTCCAGAAAACGGTTTCATTGTCATCACCGCTAATCTCAAGCGCCTCTTCAATGCTCTGCCTGGCATCCACCCATAACTCCCCGTTAGCTAATTCGACGGCGCGGTTGTTCAGCTGGATTAATTCCTGGGTATAACTATCTGTTAATTTATTAAGTTCGACCTGCACTAATTGGGTACCATCCCAACGCCAAACCTGGTAAAACCTGATGCGAACACCGCATGCGTAGCAGAAGACATAATCTTCGCTCCAGTTAAGCAGCACTTCGGAAATGCCATCACCATCCAAATCACGCACTTTCCCCGCATCAGGCGAACTGGCACAATCCGATATTACATGTTCGATATCATCACCATCAAACCGCAGCAGGTTAATACAACCGCTGTGCGCTCCTACCCCGCTCATTACCTGCAGCCAGATTCCATCTGGTTCTACAGGTACCTGCTTCACAGAACCCTCACCAACATAATCTGGAATATGCAATTCAACACGATCTACTTCGTTCAGATCACCATTTTCAAGAGAATAGATTGCCACAAAGTGATTCTGCAGCGGTTCATAGCTGCGCATACCAATCGAATGAAAAACCCAATACGGTTGATCGCCCTCTGCTGTATCTAATTCGAACCAATTTACATCCGTTAGGCCTCCAAAAAAGGACGTACCAGATGATTCCGGAGTGAGTGTAGGCCCAATCCCCATTACTATTCTCTGCTGGATATCAGACAGTCGGGTCTCTATTGGTATCTCAGTCGGGGTCGCTGATGGGGAGGGAGTTAAGGTTGGAGGTAGATGGGTCGGTGTAAAAGCAGCAGCAGGTATTTCCGTTGCAGTCTGTGTGAGCGTTGCGGTGGAGGAGGTCAAGTAAGGCAGATTGGAACACGCCTGCAAACCCATTAACAGGATAACCGGAAACAAAGATAAACTTTTCATTGAGGATGTTTCAGGATTACAAAAGACTCCTGAACCACAAAAATCGCCATAGATAAGAAAAAAACAAAAGAGACAAATGGTCACTCACATCGAATCACACAACGATATTAACCAGCCTGCCCGGTACTACGATTACTTTGCGGACATCTTTACCATCGATATACTTCTGCACAGCAGCGCTCTTCAAGGCGATCTCTTTGGCTTCATCTTCACCAATATCGACAGGGACCATAATCCGGTCGCGAACCCTGCCATTGACCTGCAGGATCAAGGTGATTTGCTCCACTGCCGCGGCGGTCTCATCGACTTCTGGCCAGGACTGCGTGTGCACCGAATAAGGCTTGCCAAGACGCTCCCACAATTCCTCAGCAACGTGTGGAGCCACGGGAGCCATCATGCGCAAATAAACATCCTCAGCTTCTCCCCATTCTGGCGTTCCGGCCGCGCCCCCCTCCCGAGCTTTGTACATATCATTCAACAGCTCCATCAAAGCGGAAATAATTGTATTGAAGTCGAATGAAATAAAATCGTGGGTCACTTGCCTTAAAGTTTGGTGCAAATTGCGTCGAAGATCGCGCAGCACTTCCGGACTTGGATTTCCCTTTGACGCTGGCGCTCTGAATAAGTTCCACACACGGCGTATCCAGCGGTTTGTGCCCCCAATCCCGCTGCTGTTCCATGGTCCGCCCAATTCCCAGCGGGCGAAGAACATCAAGTACGCCCGCACGGTATCTGCGCCGTACTGGTCGACCAGATCATCAGGCGCAATCACGTTACCGCGACTCTTGGACATCTTTTCGGAATCTTCCCCCAGAATAATGCCCTGGTTGCGGAGCTGGAGCATAGGCTCGTCACCTTCC
>SDBT01003127.1_pt1 | contig 28790 bp, 19 predicted proteins | sample 2277101 | NCBI WGS metagenome assembly SDBT01 (sample SAMN10404973, study PRJNA504765) | marine sediment metagenome | isolation source: marine sediment core GS10_PC15, 103 cmbsf | place: Arctic Ocean: Southern Knipovich Ridge | collected 2010
GGCATATGTGGGTGGTAACAAGTCTCAGGTAGAACAAGTTCGAAACGAAGATTTTCGGATTATCGTCACCGCAAAAAACACCCAATCTGATAATATCCCGATGATCATGGAAGCTGCGGCCAGCCTTAGAACAGAGATTCCCGAGCTTCAACTTTACCTGCATACCAACGTGTATGATCGGGGGGATTTTGATTTACACCTGCTAAAAGCCCGATTTGACCCCCAAGACGAGTTTATCAGTTTCCCAGACAAATGTGTGTCTGTGAATGAAGCATATCCTGAAGAAGACTTTCAAAAGGAGTTGGCTCGTTCTGATGTGTTTATATCCGTGGCGAGCAATGCTCCTACAGGAATAGCAGCGATAGACGCTGTGGCGTGTGGTTGTGTTCCATTGCTATCAAACATTGGCTCTCACAGAGATATAGCAAAGGAACTGACAAGAATATCGCCGAAATTCAAAAGGAATGATTTTTTAGTTCCTTGTATAGAGATCATGACCAGAGGCGAGGTTTACACGAGTATTTGTAGACCAGAGTCACTTAGAGAGAGAATCTTGAACCTCCATGATAAGATAAAAAAAGGAGGACAAAGGGTACTTTCCCCAGAATTTGTAGATAGCTGTGACCGTAGGAACTTTTTAAGTAGGGTTTCTAAAATGGTTCAAGCTATAGAAAGCTCTAATCCGACATTATGTGTCGAACCTGTATAGAGGAGACCAGACATGGCCGTAATTAGTACAACCGACTATAAGTCCATTATGACAGACTACGCAGATGCTCAAACTCAGCTGGCTGGTATCTCGGATAAATATTACGATGCTGCGTATACAGTATTGGTGACTAACGTCTTTGATCCAGAAATTGACTTGCTGGTGGCATTTCATAATGCCTATATTGTTTCTCAGGGAGCCTACGCAAGTGCTCCTTCAAGCGCTATTAATGCAGTACGTGCCTTGCAGAATCATATATTGAGCCAAGCTACGTCAATTGGTAATGGAGACATAGCAATAGGTGACAAGTACGACGAGATTAACGATTGGTACGAAGATCATCCGGGGCAATGGGCAACCGGCGGAAGTGCGATTATTCCCCAGGCGTTCGCAACTATGTCCGCACAGGCGGGGCATACGATTAACTCGACTTATATCGCCCCGTAAAGGAACTGAAGTTGACCACGTAGTATATACGTGTAAGAATTTCATAGGAGAAATCAAATGCCAACACCATGTTTTAGAGATGCTGATCCCTGCAATAGTAATGCACCAGGATTCGATTCAGCAACAATTCAGGAAAATCTCTATTCGGTAACAGGCAATCCTGAAGAATACTATGCTCATATGGGTTGGGTTGGTTTCGCGAACCTCAAGGCATCGCCACTGACTCCTGTCAAAGGAACCATCCTTAGAGTTACTTCAGCCGATGTTAACCTGTCACAAGAAATCACGACACCTGACGTTATCGATGGACGTATTGATCGTACTGTCTATCAACTGGGTCCCAAAATTGTAGAAGGAACCTTGAGCCTTCCGGTTATTGCTGACGTTGATCCGTCTGGCTTTACTGGTGGCTGCGTTAGTGACTTAGATTTGAAAGCTGGAACAGCATCCTCCCTTTTGAATACAATCTGGTGTTGGACGACTGCTCGAAGTCCTCATGGTAGGCTCCAATGGTCAGAGGCTTCGTTGGACATTCGTTACGCAAACCACTCGGCATTCTCGTTTACAAAGTGTATTGTAAACAGCCTAAGCATGACAGTTACACAATCTGACATTGTTAGCTTTGACATTGATGTTATCGGCGGTACTCGTAATAGAAAAACGTCACCCACAGAAGGAACCTCAGGAGGTATTAATGGACTGCCAATTTCTGACTTCTTATCACCAGCTCGCGTTTTGACCTGGAATGACGTAACAATCAGTGGAGTTGCGGGTTGTGGTACTGGTGGCGACGAAGACAGACTATTCGGCTCCGCTCAAGTGAGAGAGTTCTCTTTTGAAATTAACAACAACGCGGAACGTTACTACAGTCTAAACGGTCGATTGTTCCCAATCGATATTAACGTATCGAAACGAGAAATCACCGGAAGCCTGACACTCCTGGGTCTACAAGACCGACTGCGTGAAAGAGCTGAAGCTCAGCAAGATAATTTCACGCGTAAAGATGAAATTCGAATGATGATGTTTGTTGGAGATGAGGCGAATTCTGGAGAATTGGGTGTTTCCCGAGACTGGTTTATCCACTCAGATACGCCGACCACACTCAACGGAGCTACTCCGTTTTTCTGGAAGAAATTCACGGGTGTCATTTTCCGTATTGAAGAAATGTCACTATCCAACGAAGTCTATGAAACAACTGTAAACTGGCTTGCCCTTGGCAATGACCAGGAAGGCTACCTGGCTATCGTCCCAGGATCGTCCTGCGACTTCCCAGCCTGGACCTAATCACTTCAAACACAAAGGTGCGGGGGTAAAACCCCGCACCTTTTTATGTATAATCTTTCGAACAAGTCAACGTATTTCTGCAAAGGAGACTGACTATGTCTATAGTGCTTGATCCGTCTAAAAACTTCGTCACTATACAGCTAATGTATATCGAAGAACTAGACTCAAAGCACGGCAATGTGAAGTATTATTTTATCAACAGCCGTGCCGAATTTGATAGCTGGAAAGCCAAAGGCTATCTCACTGTTGAAGAAATGGAAAAATCCAAGGCAGTCCCGGCTCCAAATCCTCCCCAAAAAGAACAACCCGGAATGCCTGTCCAACCTTCAAAACCTCCACAAGATCCCACGAAAATTATATCAATTCTGAGAACGTGGTGGTCCCGAATGACCTGGAAAGAACAAAATCAAGTATACTCCCGTTGTTTGCGACAAGTAACTGGGACAGAGGGAAAAACCAGGACTGAATTGGACATGATCGCGTATCGTGATATAAAACTTAAGACCTGTTTGAAAAAATGGGATCTCAAAGATGAAATGAAGCAAGAAGTTCCAATCACTGAAACCATTATTGATCAATTAGTGCCAGAAGTCGCCCAAGAGCTGCTAAACAATTTTGAAATGGTCACGGAGGCGAGTGAGGAAGACCTAAAAAACTAGGACAGACAGCTCGTAAGTTCTTCAAAGGGGAGGACTTGGAGGCTCATGAGCTGTCGCTATACGTCTACGAACACATACTGGCCAGTCACTATGGGTGGGCATTGGAAGCCATAAGAGCCCTCGACTTACAAGACTTCTATGCTCATCTAAGAATCTGCATGGAAAGAGAAGCTGTACGCAATGAATTCAAAGCAATGTTAGCTGGAGCTGGGCCTGAAAGAGATGCTGCGGATGACGCTTCAACCGCACCAAAAGTAGTTGGTTCTAAAAAATTACCCTCCGGGGCCACAGTTGAAACTACAAAAGAAAAGCCGGTGAAGTTTCAAGGAAGAGTAAAACCAGTCCGCGTGGACAAAGAAGGGAACTACATTGGCGATAGATAGTGTATAATGCCAATAAGGAGAACGAAGATGTCATTAAATTTGCTTGTGAATAGAACAGATAACGTGAAAGTGAAAGTCTACTGCTGGGAAGCAGATGGAGAGATTGAAGCCTCTCATCTTAAGTCAGAAGTACCCAAAGATGCTGATCCTGAAGTGGTAGAGTTCTCTTTCCGCAAACCTGGATATGCAGACTCTAACATTATCATCCGAAATTCCAACTTCAAGATGGAAGGTGAAAACACAACCCTCAATCCAACCAGTTTCCAGGAAAATGTTTTGCGTGCATTATTAGTGGATTGGGATTTGAAGGATGAAGAGGGTCAGAAGATAGCCGTGAACACGGTGAGTATCAATAACTTGGTTCCTGCTGTTGCTCGTGGGGCTGTAAGTGGTGTTTTAGAAAAAATCCGCATCTAGCCTCCCTTACTCCGAATCTCTTCTTGAAGGCGATATATCTCTACATTGTTCTCATGCTGTCTTGTTTCTCTCATAATGGACTCCGCCCTTGAGATTGAGTGATTCATCTCATTTATCCCCCATTGTTTGTTCCTGATTTCTACAGGGCATGTTTTCAGTATCTTTAGCACTCTATCTACATCGCGAGCGACCAGATGATCGGACGACGAGTCTGCTGCTAATCCTAAGTGATGCACCACAGCGGCATAAAGCCTGTCAATTTCGGGTATGTTACGATCAGCTATCGCTCTTTCCAGTGCTGTGATTAATGAGTTCGGCTTTGCTCGTTGTTCTTGTTTTTCTATTTGACGAGCGGCTCTACGTTCGGAAAACGAAGGAGCAGGATCAGAGTCTGAACCGAAGAACAGAAAGAACAGAAATATCAGAAACAGAAGGCTCAAAACGCCTCCGAAGAGACGCCAGATGACAAATCCAATTCCGAATCCTATTGCCGTGTTTTTCATGCTCATATCAGTATAATAGCACATATTCCAAAAAATGTCAAGCCCATTTCTGAAAAGACTTAGATTGGCCGAAGATTAGAGGGATGCAGGCATTTTTTGCGGAAAATACTGATATGGCTTATTATCGTCCAAGAAAACCTCCTCAAGACCCCTCAGAAGCCCCAGCAGCCCCACAGTTTCCTGGGCCAGTAGACATTTGGGATACCATTTCTGCTCCCTTGGCAGGTCTCTGGGAAGGTTTAGGGGGCAAGAATCGCAACTACGATCAGTGGATTCGGGAGAAGGCTCGCAAAAGACGCGGACAAACTCCAGGACAGTATCCTGGTCGAGGCCCTGTTGGTTGGCTTGGTAGAACAATTACAGGTAAGTAATGGCTGACGGCAACCCCACAGCTGCATTTGAACGTAAAGTAATAATTGCACTCGAATCTACGATGAGTGGAGTGCAAGATACTATCCGTGCGCTTGAATCCATGAGGAAGCATCTTGGTCATACCGAGACTTCCACCAAATCAGTAGACAAAGCCACCGCAGCTCTGTCTAGAACTTATTCTAAAGCCTCCAAAGATGTAGCCAAACTTGGAGGCAAATTCAAGTCTCTCAAAAAAATCCAAAAGGGCATGTACGAAACCATGCGCAGTGTTGGCAATGTAACCCGAGTTTCACTGGGTACAGCCACTGTTGCTGCTGGAGCCTTTATTGCTGAAACCAAGAGAATTGGTGATACTATGTTGGATTTCCAAGTCTCTTCACTTAACGCTGCTAAATCTCTTGGTGTATTGGAGAACGCGTATGGAAGCTTGCGTGCTCAATCCAACAATGCAGTTTTATCAATGCAAGATGTGGCATCTGAAATCACAAAATTCCAGAAACAGGGCATTGCTCAAATGTCGGCAACAATGGGGAAAGGGTTCATTGAGGGTTGGGCAAATATACAAGGTGCTATCACATCGGTTGTAGGAAAATCAAAAGCAAGCGAGACAATGAATGAATGGGTTGGATCTCTTGGAGATGAGTTCGGGTTCTTAAGAAAAACTATCGCCAAAGAATTAGGACCCATAGCTAAGCAGATCCAAAATGCTACAACTACAGAATTCAAAGTAGAGTCCATAAATCGAGCCATTAAAAAACTACACGAAATGTACACGCGGACGGGGGACTTGGGCGGAGTTACTCAACAGCTCATTGGGCATTTTAAGACAATGAAACAAGTGGCTGAAGGTTCAGCATCTCCGTTGATTGCTGGTACCGTAGCAATCAACAACGCTATGACCAAAATAGGAACTACAATAGAAAATGTGTCAACTCGGCTTGTAGAAGCGTTTGGTCCGGAGATAAAAACAATAGTTTTCGGGCTTGGCAACTGGTTAGAAAACAATGTAACCCGAGTCATTGATAATCTAATTACCAAAGCTAAAGAGCTACATGCTAGATTTGAAGCATGGGGAGGAACTACCAAATTAATTGAGTCCTTGACCCGAGCGCTGGATGCCGCATGGGCAGTCATCTCTAAAATCACCGTTGCAGGTTTGAATTTTATTGAATGGATCACAAATGCCAACGCCGCTACTCAAGTTTTAGCAGCAGGAATAGCGTCTCTGGTGTTGGCTCCCGGATTAATTCCTGCCATATACACTGTGGGAATAGGTTTGGGAGGCGTTACTCAAGCTGCCTATTCAGCCGCTGTTGCCTTGAAGTCCATGAGCTTAGCGGGGATGGCAGGATTTGCAGGCAAACTCGGAATAGTAGGAGCTGCTGCGACTGTGGGACACTTAGGAGGCAAAGCGTTAGGTGGCTTTGATCCAGGCACCTTTGGTGACGCTCTGTCTGGAGCAGCAGGAGCAGCCGTCACAGGAGCAATGATTGGATCTGTTGTTCCTGGGATAGGGACTGCCGTAGGTGCGGCCATCGGTGGAGTTGGATCTCTCATTGTGACGGCAATTGGCAGCTGGGGAGACGATACCGAAGAGGCGATGAAGAAAATACAGCCTCCGGAAATACCAGCCTTTGTTACCCAAGAAATGAAGAGACTCCGCGAAGAAGTCGATAGGATACAAGCCGAAAACCTTGAACGTATCGCCAAAGAAACCAAAAAGGCCGGAGAAGAAGCAGAAAAGACCGGGAATAAATTCGCAGACTTTGTGCTTCGTGTTAAGGATCTAGAACAACTCAGCAAAAGAATCTTGCCAGGCTTTGCCCAGGCTGTTGGTGGGATATCTGCTATTGTAGATACCCTTGGTCCTACCACTGATCAATTCGGCGAAAGTATATCTGACCTAATCAAACGAACTTCCATGGACGAAATGACTCATGGATTCGATTCGGTACAAAAATATGCCAAGCTTGCCGCAGAACAAATAGCATTAATAGACCTGGCTCGGGCCAGGAAAGACTTCGATGCGGTAGAACAGCATACAAGGTTGTTGGGCTTGGCGTTAGCAGATGTAGAAAAGGGAACCGGAAATCTAAAACAAGCTCTTGAAGGAGCTTTGAAGCCACTCGAAAAACAAGTTGAACTCATAAGTGCTATCAAAGATCTTCGTCAATTAGATCTTGATATCTCTCAGCAACTCTATGGTACTCCAGCCCTTGCAGTTCAGGCTCAGCTAGAGCTTGTTAAGACTATGCAGATGCAAAAAGAAACGCTGGAGGCTCAGCTTGCTACCACTCAGAGTATCATTGCTCAACAGTTAGCCCAAGGCAGGACCGAAAAAGACATATTCTTCCTTCGCATGAAAGAACTTGCTCTCAGCAAAGAGATCAAGTCTGTTACTCGTGATCAACTCAGACAAGTCAAAGAGCTGCGTGATGGTTATTTGTCAGCAGTAACGGCGTCTGCGCTCGGCGCTTCTAGATTCTCAAAGGTTCTTATTACGCAGGATCAGAATTTAATGCGTGGATTGCTCAAGGGTGCAGTCAAGCCTAACTTCTTGCTTGGTCAAGCTGGAGCGGCTGCTGGAGCGAACAGGGCTGATCCTTATCGTTTTAGTGCTCAAGGCATGGGATATCTTGAAACTCTCGGTGGTGGAATTATGACTCCAGACGATATTTCTAAAGCTGTTTCTGAGCGTGTGTCAAACATATCTGATCCCATGGCAAGAGATGCTGCTGCTCAGAGTGCCGAGCTTTTCACAAATATAATGGGCGGAGCAAATAAAAACACTAGAGATCTTGGAAATATTTTCATGCTTGGCAGTGATCGTCAAGTAGATGCAATCAACGCATTAGCTGAGAAACTTCATCCGGCCTCAGCGACGGCGCTTGCTCTCGCGGGTACCGCAGCAGGAGAAACGGTTACGGGTGCTGCTGCTGATCGCTTCGGTCGCGGAAAGAATCTGCCACCTCTTACGAACGCAGATTACCGGAAACAAGCTCAACAACAAGGTTCTGCGGCAGCGTCGATTGAAGCTTTTATAAAATATCGTCAGGCTCCAGCGGCTCGAAACTTTGAAGGTCCGGCTGGAGCAGGGGCTGCGGCTCTATACGCAGACATGATGAAGTCGTTGGAAATTCAAACGCAGATTCCTGGTGCGAAAGGCAAAAAGAAAGAAAAACTCGAAGGTGATCTAGACAAGACAAGAAATGCCATAGAGTTCCGTTCTGGGGCATTACGATCTGTATTTGGTGACGCAGGTTTCAAGGCTGTAGGAGATGCTCTAAAACTATTTGATCAAACAGTGACCGACAAAGCAGCTATAAAAGTAGACATGCTGACTGATCAGATCAGCAAACTCCTCGGGGGGGATGTAGATCCTAAGGTAAGGTCCAAGATCCTCCAATTTGGACAGGAAAGGACTGATCTGATAGAAGATTTCGACTTTGGTAGTGTTAATAGAGTCAAAGAAGCTGACATGATAAAAAAGTCTCGAAAAACCAACGAAGAGCAAATGAAAAAAGTTGAACAATTGAAAAAGTCAGCTCCATCAGAAACTGAACAAATGATCAAACGGTACAGTCACCCTGCTTTGGGTGGAATGCCCACTTTGACTGCTGTGGATACAGATGAATTCATGGGGAGAAAAAAAGCCACTCAGGGATTAACAAGGAAATATGGTGCTCGGTCTGGGTTTATAGGCAGAAAGCTTGAAGTCATCAGCAAACTAGACAAGAAGCTCAAGAAGATCAGAGAACAGACAGAACCAGCTGCCTGGAAGGGCGTCCCGTATGCCATTCCAGACAACGGAAAAGAACCCATGGGTCCTCCGACTAAACAAGAGGATAGAGCAAGAAGGAAGAAGGAAAGAGAAGGAAAACGACAATACAAGCTCATGCGTTCAAAGAAAACTCTCGAAAAGGCTAGAAAGAGAGAGTTCGATGCGCTTGACAGAGTGCGAGAAGCTGTTGATGGACCCGGGCGCAGACGGGCAGAACAAGAAGAACAAGAAAGAAAGATCCAAGCTGCGGCACATGAAGCTTTTGGCACAGGATATACCGGAGCAGCACCTGAAAGAGTTCCTGTATTCAAGCCTAAAATTCCTCCGTCAACTGGCCCACAGTCTCCAGAAAATGTACGTGGTAAACAAACTCCTATCAAAGCAAGAGTTGGGGTCTCTGATCCTGGACGTGTTAGGCAATTAGGACATGGAGCCGGTGGAGCCGGTGGAAACTGGCAGGCCAAAGGCAAGGGTGTAAAACAGATCCTTGCACAAGCGGGACAGATCATCCAAGACATGGGGCAGGAGATGGACCGTTTCAACGAAGATCAGGACAACATCACTGAATACGCAGGCAACCGTCTGTTTAATGTTCAAGCCGTCAGCCCAACATAGGGAATCTCATGCCAGAAGATTTTGGAGTATGTGGTAGAGCCAACCGACCCTGTAAGATAGCTCATGCTTCGACCTATCCGAATCAGGTCGGAGTATATCCATCTGAATTTCTTCCTTCAACATTCACTATTTGGCACGCGGTTTTCGCCAGCAACTTTCCTCCTGCTTTACCGGCTGCTGGACCAGGCAGCATACTCGGTGGTAGCATTGGGGGAGCGATTATAGAGACTCTAGGGGTTATCCCAACTCTTGCTATAATTCACACTTGGCAGTCTCATCATTATGTCATATTCGCTCGAACTGCTAACAGATTCAATGTGGCATACACTCTCACTGAAGATGACGTTGAGAATGCAGACGCATCAGGCGTGTCTGAAATAGATGCGGGCGAATACATATTCGAAGTAGTTGGTGTTACTGATGCAATGATTGTCGTAGCCAATAAATTGAGCGAACAAGAAACAGAAGGGCTTGAGGGTGTTCCTGAGTGTAATGGCCAATGCTCTTTTGAGTCTCAAGATGATCGTGAATTTCGTAAGCTCTTTGAAATGGATCTCCAAGACGAATCGGGACAATCTTTGACCAACAGGTTCCTAAGCATTGTGCCAAACAGCCTTGGGACTGAGTACCGCATGGACAACGGGACTCAAAAAAGCAAACGCGGATTAGATCAGGCGGGGCTTGGAGATGTGGATAATCCCAGCAACAGAGATGGGACCAGTCGCAAGATGCTCGTCCAGATAAAAGAGTTCGACGATGATGGAGCGGAAACCACTGACAGTCATAAGGCTGGAGATGTAATCTACTTTACTTACGTTGCCATAAAAGAACATTACATACGACAACGAGTCAATATTAGTTGGCAAACTATTGACCCAGGAGATACTTTTCAAGATTGTATATCATTGCCGCTGGGTCATAGTATAACTCACTTTCGTTTTTACGAATGGAACATGGAGCCTGAGCCTGGCGGAGGAGTTCCTCAAAAGCTTGCTGGGTGGAGGGCGGTAGAATCCTTTAGTTCAGACATAAACTTTGTTGCCCCTATCACTGTTAACAATCAGACAGTGTTAGGAGACTTTGTAATAGGTGGCCCTGATACAGGCGGAAGCCACTCTTTTGATTATCTTTCCGGAGAAATTCCAATATCCGACTTGGAAGATTTCCGAGCAGCACGCAACACTATGCCGACTTATTCAGTGGATCTGGATGGCTTAGCTTCTCAGGGCGGATCATTCCATACAAACGCGGGAGCAGAAGGCAATAACACAGCTTTCCAGAATTCAGATTGGTTTCAGAGAAATCAGTTCAACAAATACCTGGGACAAGTCGAAGCTTCTAATCACGTATTTTTCAATGTTCACCCCAAGTCTTTGCGAAAACGAGACATAGACAAGTTTGGTATAGAGAGATTTCTGGCTATTGAGTTAGAGAAGGACATCAATACTGGCAAGCTTACCTTCTTCCCGTTTATGGACGATCCTGAAGTAAACAATCCTACGCTTGGGGCTAATGAGTTTATGGATAGTTCCAATACTGTTTTTGAACCTGTTTTACCAGTATCATCGTATGGCGGAAATTTTGAAGCCAATTGCCTGTCCCTGGGGTCTTTTCCTACCAACCCAGCAGACGGGATCAATACCTATCATTCGTTTGAAAGCAACAGAATCAACGAGAGATTCGATGAAGGCACTCGGGTATTAGTAGAGAAGAATTTTGCGGTTGGTCCCTCGGGTACAAGCTTCGGCACTCTCGGCCCGCGATTGATTACCATTGAAGGAGCAGGCGGAATCAGCGGATCGGTAACTTGTCTGGCTGATCCATCTCGCGAGTTTGCTTTTGCAGGACATACCAATGACGATGGATTTTTGGTGTACAATTCCTTCAGCAACGGACATGCAGAAGATGCAATACGATCTCTTGTTTTTCGTCCTGATTTAGAATCCCCTCCTTTCAAAGAGAATGCTGCTCCCACCGTAGATCAATTCGATAGTCTGATAGGATTCTCGGGAATGATCGGAGATATTCCTGGCATTCAGCCCGGCAGAGCTGTCACCATTACTTCGGCAGCTCAATTCGACAGTTTTACCTACAAAACCACTGGCCAAGACAAGCTACAAGACGAAAACTCGTTCATAACAGAGGAACAAATAGAAGAAATCAATCTCCCAGAAGCGAATTTGAGTCCGTTGGTCATCCCGGCCAGCAATGCGTATTATGGATCACTGAAGATAGAGTACAAGCTTCGCGAGACAGCTAACACCAAAGACAACGAAGCTCTTTTGTTAGCCAAGCTGGGGAGTGAGATTGGAGGGATTGTTGATGGATTGATTATTCGCGACAAGATCGAGGGCAGCAACACTGAGTTTCTTCAGATAGATTTTCGATGGCTAAGAGCAGCAAGCTTCGAGTTTATTGGTCCGCGAGTAGAAGATATGACTGTTCTTAATATTACTTTAAGGTCTATAAATATCGACCAAATGAACGACTTTTTAAACGAACAAACCAGTCATACAGCGGCTTTTGCTCAATCATCATTAGATGATCGGTTAACTGATCGTAGTTTATTTTTCAGAACAGATATAGTAAGCATGTCTGAGGACGAGCACAGCAATTTGTACACCTTCTTTAATGATGCTGATGGTGGAATCTCCGCAGCGAGCAGTAATGACTTTGGTGATACTTGGTCTTATCATTACGGGATTGTGGAGAAGATTGAAAACATTGAACCCATCAATCCGTTTGCAGTGACCAACTATCCAGGCAATGCCTGTTATCTCTTCTTCCAATTTGGAGGAAAGATCATGTGTAAGAAAATACAGTTTCGTTTATTCGAGCAGCGTGACGCGAATCTAATAGAAAGATTCAGTGCAGATATACTGGAACCTGGAGATAACGAGCAGTTACCAATTGAGAAACCCAGCATTTTCAGCCGACCTGGGCAGATATTGAGACGAGGGGTACTGTCGTATGTGGCAGCCGGAGATCTGACAGACGAAGTGTTTCGGGAAATAACTGGAAAAGTTCCAGGGGAATTTGAGTATGCTCCATTAGAACAAAGAGAAATAGATGGTATAGAAGTAAATGTTCGAAAAAATCCCATGGCTATTGCTCCTTCTACTGCGTTTACTAATGCAGACCTCAATGATCCATTTTTTTCGGCTTATCGTAAAGACAACGGAGAAATGCGGCTATGGTTTATGAGCGAGACACAAAATGCGGCAACTCAATCACAAAACACACCTGATCAACCGCCAAACTCAGCCCCTATTACAAGCTCGGACACCCAGATACAATGTCATTTTAGTGCAGATGATGGACAGAGCTGGTATGATCTATGGGAGTTTTTGGAATTTGGGTACAATCGTTTGCGTTTTGATTCCGAGAAAAAGACGCAATTCATTGACAGAGGAGCCAATGCAGACGTTCCTGCTACTCTAGAAGCGACTGATCCCGAAGAAGGTGGACAGTCAGCTCCTTTCGGGATAAATGTCCACTGGTCTCGTCTGAAAAAACACAAAATAATACCGTCAGGGAAAAAGGTAGGAGACTTGGTTGTAGAAGACGAATCTCAAACACTAGAGATATCCTCTCCTTATGTCTTCTATCAGTCAATGACAGACAGAGTTTTTCTGTTTTACATATACGAAGGCTGTTTGTTGTGTAAAGTTTTCAATGATGAGTTGTTCTCAGATGCCGCCAAAGCCAGGATCAGTGGCTCTTCAACAGACATTGCGGGGATGACAACCGTGAAAACTGTCATTGAAAGACAAACTCGATCTCATTTCATAGACGGCTCCCTTGCGAGTGCCACATTGCGTGAAGAGATACACCGTTTCCCGAATGAAGATACAGAAGAAATCATGGCTGAAGGAAATATCATTTTCAAATACCCATTTGCTGTGGATAGTTTTGTTGACAACCGAAGCATAGGTAGTCAGAGAATTTGTGCATATGATTTGCCTACAGGGCTCGTAAGAGTGTTTTACAAGCATTCTGATTCCATCAACCTAAAATCTGCTTTATGGACTGGATCAGAGTGGTGGGCAGAGGACTTTTTGCGAAATCCGCAAAATATAAGTGAGTTAGAATTGCCTGACAACAGCGATTTTATCGAAGTAACAGGCGGTTTCGGAGGAACGGGTTTCGACCCGCAGTAATATGCCAAGGCCAGATTGCAGAACAGGGATTCAGCCAAGTCGTATTCCGGGTAATATCGGTACGATCAAATCAAAAGTCATGGTTTGGGATCATGACCCATTTTGGGCTCGACCTACGCAAATATACTCTTTCCCTTTTTCTCAAGCAACTAGCGAGCAAATGAGAGAGCCAGCACCGGACATTCAGTTTGAAGTCGGAAGCGCTTTTTTGCGTCCTACATTTCGTCATCATGATATGTTTGTTTGCACTCTGAACAAAGGCAAATCAACGGAAGTCACTTTCCCTGCTGCTCCAGGAGACACTACAGCCAATCCTGAAGTCGATTTCGTAGGATCGGTAGAATCAGGGGTGGGTCTCATTGCTGCTCCTCGCATGCCGGGCGGAGATATTTTTAAGTGCAACGGAGGCTTAGGTGGAGATCAAACTTCTGACAGCGTGTGTGCTGTAGAGGTTGACGGAGAAATCATTGATGCTGCCGATGACACAACTGGTGCGAGCATTTTTTCTCACCAAGTCTGGCGACACGAAGGAAGCCTCTTCCTCGACAAATCCTTGATACACCCTTCTGAATATCAAAAACCATTATCTGAACTCAAAGAAGCCAGGAACACGGATGGCGATCCTGATAATGATGTCACTATAGATGACCTACAGTCTGCTGCGAAATGGGACTACATAGAAGTGGCAGACAATGGAAAACTATCCATTTGGCCCGTCATGATTACAAAGCAGTCTCCGAACTTGAAAAACACAGTTCACTGGACTTTGGAAAAATGGACTCCAGTTTGGCAGGGTCAAGATTTTTACGTTACAATTCGACTCGGAGACAAGAAGACAGATGATGCCGTTGATCCCAACAGTGACACTGAAAACAGCAGGGTAAAATCACTGGCTGAAGCATATTTCCCATATATGTGGTACGATATTAATAGAAGTGGAGATGCAGTTCCTGGTAGAAGTGGAAAGGCAGTTCCAGGTATAACCAACCAGGCTTTTCATATATTTGCACAAAAAGATAATATAGGGATCGTTTCGGATGCAGCAAGAGTAGAAGCAAGGAAGGCAGCTCGCAAAGCGTACGATTGGAGATACCAGACATATATCCTTATAGAAATTGGAGCATTTGATCCAACTCATAATTATTTCATTGAACTGGTCAAAGGTCGTAATCCAAGATTTTTGCACTTAGGAGAAGAGTGGGACAATCCGAATCGTTTGGATGTCGGAGTAAATTCAGACCCCAACGACGACACCGGCGGCTGGGGTTACATGAAAAAATGTCGTGAACTTTCGGTATTTCCTGGTGTAAAATGCGACCAGCTATTCCGACAAAAAGATTTTCGAGTCAGCGTCAGAAATCACTTAGGACGAATAGTAGTCACTTTCGAGGGATATGAAGGACAGCCATGGGTAATTTCACGTCAAGACAATGACCCACGAAAAACTGATTCAACTAAAATCAGCATTCCTATGGTCGTTCCATCTTCCTTAATGAGATTGCATGGAGGCAATATATCGTGTGCTATAAACTATAGCCCGACCGAATATCGCCCAGTAGCTACTATCCCATTTGTCAACCGACAAGTAGACACCGGCCCGGACAATCCGGTTACCAAAGCCAAAAACAAAGATATATACATGACATTTTCGCACATGGGAAATGCGATTCAGTACAGCAACGCCTCTGTAAGATCTACCCATTTCAACGATGATCGATTCCTGTATGACAAAGTGGGATATGACTGTGATGCATTTGTAGTTCATGAGAAAAATAAGAACAAAACTAGATCCATTGAAATATACAAAGAATACGACAAGCAATATCGAATTTATGGCAAAGGGTGGTACAACGAAACACCCAGAACAAATAAAGGATGGGATGTAAAACGCGATCCTGTAACTTTGCTTCCCTTACAACCTATTGAAGTCAATGGCATGGACCCAGGAGAAGCCGGCTCAGTCGGCGACGCACCAACGGGGTCGCCAAGTCACTTGAAAATAGTCAATGCCCGAGACCCTTCTCTGGAGTTTCCTCTGTCTCTTACAGAAGGGATAGATGGGCATTATGAGTGGAAAGACTATGTTGCGAAGTGGGATGTTGGAATAGAATTCAAAGCAGGCAGTGTCAAACTGTCCGCCCCAACTGGTGAAAATGCTCTTCCAATCTCCCTCCGATCACCAACTAAAGTCTTCGTCAATTACGTCACACCGATTGCGACCAGTTGGAGGCTAATCGTACTCGGGGGCGGGAAACCCTTTGAGGGAGCAGTCGATCCATTCGATATATCTCCACTGGTTTCCAAGATTACCGACAGCTGGTCTGCGGAAGACTTCTTTAGTCTGTCTCATGAAATGCAAATGGAATGCTACATTCCGATTGAGTCTACCTCCAATGTCAATCCAAACGCTATAGAAGACCAAGAACTAATCAACTTATTCGCACTGGGACGCAAACTACTTCCTTTGCACGACAAGGCATTCTACATAACTGTATCATACTGGTGGGATGTGGGAATTGGACACCGCTGGGTAGAAGCCAACGAAATTAACTTAGAAGGAGAAGATCCCAATTTGAACGATGTCTTGATTCAAATGACTGGAATAGCCTATGGAGCCCAGTTGACTCGTTCAAACAACCGGCTCTTCATGTCGTTTACGATTAAAGACTACATGTCTGTTTTGGAAAATCAGTTCATATTCAACTCTCCATTTTTCGATGGGGTACAGGATGTCCAAGCGGTTTATGAACTTGCAAAACTTGCTGGTTTTGCAGATGAATCGAAGCGAGCCATAGGAGTAGACAGAAAACCGCTTGGATATCTAAGAAAGATTATGGACGACGGAGACAGAATCGGAGAACGACTGTTTACATACAATGGAGAAAAAAGTCGGAGTGAGAGGTATGATCTTAAAGGAACTTATTCATCTCTCGCTGAGCCTGCGATGAAATTTCAAAATGGAGAAACATACGAATCAGCGGTTAAACGGATTGCTCAATTAGGTGGGAAAACGGTCTATTTTGACAGATGGGGGGTATTGCGACTAGAAACACCAGCTGCTCTAATCGCTGCCAATGCCTCAGCTAATGAGGATATAGAATTCATACCTGTATTTGATTTCGTAACTACTCCTATTATTCGAAACAGCAACGTGCCTGATCCCGGTGGAGATGATGCTACTACAGATTTTGAGTTTGATCCAACGCTCCATGCATCTCATTTGGTTTACAATTCTATCACATATCAACGCAGTGTAGAGGACTGCACAAATCAGATTGTTGTTTTGAGCGCCAGCAACAGTATCAAGAGAGCAGATGGAAGCACCACAGGTGGATTTATCATCGAAGGATACACTTTCTTTGATCAAATGTGGAAACCTGAATCGGAAGGTTTTATTGGCTATCGCAAACCGCTTTACCAGTCAGAAGGAGCCTTTGGCAGTGTAGAAGCAGTCAGAAACGCCATAAGCGTTTATGCGAAATTTAAATTTCCTCCAGTTATCATGACTTTCGAAACCTATGGAGTTCCAGGTCTCAAGGCATTGGATATAATTACACTGGACGGAAATCTTGCCTACATTACGGAACTTAGTCATGATCTTGATCCAGCTACCAACAAATGGTGGATGAACGTCACGGCTGAATGGCTCAAACCGTTCAAGGGTGAATTGGGATTCCTGGAGACTTTCGAACCAGATACAGGTGGCGTCGGCGGGAACGACGAATAAAAAGGAGAAAAAATGCCTGCAAACAGACAAAAAATACAAAATGTGGCTCGTAAAAAGCCCATAACTGCTCGTGAAGCAGTTGCAGCAGCGAACCGACAAATTTGGCAACGTGAATTTAACCCAGATTACGATCAGGTTGTCCTTCGAATATCTAATGTTCCGTTCGCTGGACTACGAAATGGGGCACCGCCACCGCCAGTAATATGACCTGGATAGCCAAAATCGCCAAGAAGAGTCTTGTTGATGAGATCCGCAGTTGGGGATGGGCTGAGGATCAGCTGCGTATGGATGCTGTCCAAATATACAAACAAGACAACAAGTTCTTCATTTCAGTTGGAGATTGGGCTGAGGTGGACATGGACGACCTTAAAGGAGCCATTGGACGAGTCTATCCTGGCTCCGAAGTAGACTGGGATTACGAAGCCGGTCCTCCAGAGGATTGGGCACGGATTTTTTAGGAGTTGAAAGTGCTAAAAATATCAAACAAAAAGTTGTTAGAGGAATTGTCAAAAATTGAACATGACCAATGGATTGAGTGGTCTAAATCAGTAAGTTGTGAAGTCTCGGACGAAAGAAAAAAGAGATGGCAAAAATATTAGGTTCCTTACGAAGAGTTGTCAGAAGATGTTAAAGAGCAGGATAGAGTTTATGCTCGAAAAGTTCTGAACGCTGTTGATAAACACACTAAGGAGTAAATCATGTTGCGCATTAACGCTGTCAAAAAAAAGAACATTCACCACAGAAGAGGCTCACGAAATTGGCGAGAAAATTGGCATCGACTGGGACAAGTCTCTTTTTTCTGAAAAAGAGTTTCGCATGGGACTACATGCGGAACATAATGAACATGGTACTGATCCTGAAACAGATGTCACCCATGGAAATGTGCATATGGAAGGCAAAATTGCTTGGGCTCACCTCAAGGAAATGTCGGACTACTACACAAGACTAAAGAAAATGGAAGGGGAATAATCATGAACTGGCTCCAGAAGACCGCATCTTCAATACTTGAATTGCAATCCTATGGAGTTGAATTTAGAGGAAAATTGGCAGTAGTTTATAGAGGCACAGACATACCAAATCAGACTCAAGAGGATTTGCGATATGGAGATTTTTTGTCTGCGTCACAGAACGGAACTGATATTACAGGGAACTTAGCAGCAGACTCTTATGGTAAATACGTATATCAATTTGAAATTCCATCGGAACACATAAAAATCACAAACGGTGAACTTCAATTTATTGGTCCGTCTTACAGTATTCAACAAGGGAAATATCCCACAGAGATATACATTGCTTACAATGATAGCATAGGCAGCAACTATACATCCACTGAGATAGACCAAATGCGACCTGAAGAGGTTCGTGGTTACGCACAGATGGCACTTTCCGGTGGTCGTGAGGAATTTGATCAACTGCTTAAAAATTATAGTAGGATCTGATTTATAAATGACAGGTTCTTGAATAAATATTTCGGAATAGGCAGGAATACCAATTCTCTAGGAACAATAGTATTTGGAGGATTGGTCATGAAAAAAACAAGATGGACTCAAAATGAAATAGATTTTTTAAAGAACAATTTAGAAACAATGAAAATTCAAGATATTGCTAACAAATTAGGAAGAACTAATCAAAGTGTCAGCGGCAAACTCAAAGGGCTCTACAGAAAAGGTTTAGTAGAACGCAAGTTTCCTAAAGGAGCTAATAGATACTCAATAAATACCGAAGTATTGCTTGAAAATTCTGATAATTTGTATTATTTTATGGGACTAATTGCAGCGGATGGGAATGTATATGGTAACCGTATTTTAATAAAACTCAAAGCTACGGACAGAAAACTTTTGGAAAACATTAAAGAATGGATTGAATATACCGGACCAATATGCGACAGAATTAATAAAGGGTATACGACAATCCTGACTTCAACGTTGCAATTTCATAGTGCGGATTTTGTTAATAGATTAAAAAAACATGGAATTGGACCAAATAAGAGTAAAACGATTAGATTACTTAAGCCTATTCCGAACGAATACATTGGGAGTTTTATTAGAGGCGTTTTTGATGGAGATGGTTCTATATGTAGATCCAAAGAAAACGCTTTTGTAATCTATATTTGTAGCAGTTGTAAGGGGTTTTTAGAAGATTTGCAAACATTGATGGGATTTGGGAAAATTTCTACCAACAAATATAATTTACACTCTTTGTATATCAGATCTTATGAACGTAATAATTTTTTTGAATTGATATATGAAAATTCTGGCATATATTTACAAAGAAAATATGACCGAATGAAAGAGGCTTATGAATATGTTGTTCAGCGCAACTGGAAACGTAGAGAGCGTAATAAAATGGGACAGTTTGCAGGAAGGAGGGTATAGCCATATCAGGATCGACTCGCCATTTTGGAATAGGCTTCTTCGATTTCGGTAGGTAGGGTTGCCGAAGTAAAATCGGGCAAAAACGGTGAAGGCTGAGATGCTAATACCGTGCTAAACAATCTGATATCGCAAGGCAGATTGTCAGTGTAGAGCGTAGGAGGTGAATAAATATAATCCTCCCAAGAGTGCCCGACAACTCATTAGAGTTGAAAATGTACGCCGAGCTATGACTAAATGAAGTTATAGAACTAGAGGATAAAAAGCCTTTAGGATAACAACTGGACCCTCTTGGCACGGACTTTTCCGGGCAAGTTGAAATAGACAGGTTCGTGTTTTTGGACAAGATGCTGTTCGGTCTCATGTCGATCTTTGGCAACGGAGTTGTGAGTGGCTGGACAGTTGCAGCCCGAGAAGCTTTTAGCGTTAGCATCGGCGAAGGCTTTGGGAATATCAACTTCATGTCAGGTCGTACCACGTTCCCTGCCTCCCTTAATAATATCCCGTCTAATTCAACGGTTTACATCTATGCTAAAACTAAAGCTCGAACTACTTTTACAGAAGAAGTAGAGTTCCTATTTCATTCCAGCGCTACTCTGTCTGAATCCGATTTCAACTTTCTTGTCCTGGCCAAAGTAGCTACTGGAGCGGTCGGAGTTGAAAGCGTAGACAATACTGTACGACAAGAAATAGGATTTATCGAGCTGATCAAAGCAGCAATCCGGCTACACAAGCACCGTGGCGGGTCTCTAAATCCTTCTAAAATCGACCTGGCATCCGAAGTAAAAGGACAGTTGCCATCGTTTAGAATCGCAGATTTTGATGCCGAAAAGATTACGACTGGCACGTTGGATCTCGCTAGAATACCGCTATTAGACCATCAGGATCTACAGAATGTTGGTCTTTTGACTCACCCTCAATTAGATACGTTCGTCAAAACTCTTGAAGCCAGCAATACGGAGCTATTTGGGGAAATAGGAACTGCCAACCTGCTTCAGCTCATCATTGCAGCAAAGCTCATCTATGAAAACCCGGCTTCCGCGTTCTTCACTGGGACACAAATAGATGAGAATATGATCAATGAGTTTGCGGTTATTCCGGGAATCACTCCGAATGATCGTATAGATTTTGACAACTCTACAGCTACCATAGATGTAGAACAACATTACATTCAAGGCGTACCCCCAACTACAGGAACTTCGTTTTTTGTCACCTTTGATACAGCTTTAGCATGGCAGGCTCAGACTCTGGATAAGCTGTCTATTGCTGGCGACTCGGTCGTGCTCGCATTTGACGAAAACAACGACACCACAACTGAGATTATTGAAGGGTTTGAATCTGCTACGGCTCCTAATCAAGATCTAACCGATTCAGGATCAAATTTGTTTACCGAACAGAGTGTGATTCAAGTAGACGAAGCGATTATTGAATCAGAGAGCAGCTCCACCAACACAACAGAAGGGTTCTTTTCAGGAGAATTTTCTCATCGGCAAAGTATTAGAGTCCAGTTTGTGAAGCAATTTGAGACAGCTGTCGATTGGTCTACTTTCGACTCCTTCAACTACGATGTTAAGACCTTGGCTCAAACACATGGTGCCGTAAAACTTTATTTCACGGATTCATCTGGGAACAAATCTCCAGATTTTACTGTCTTAGAATCAGCTCTTTTGGCATCAGAAGATGGAACCACTGATGACTTCGAATTTAGGACTATAGATCTTACAGCCATAGCGTTTGCCAATGATATAAAATCCTTTGTGATTTACTCCGACGATCACACAAGCGACTTCTCCTATTTTATCGACAATATCAATATCCAACGCGCCCTCTTGCTGCCTGAAGAAGGGACACTAAAAATTCGTTATTCTAGTGGAGCTGCCGTGGTCTTTTCTGTACTCGAATGGACATCTGCGGAGCCACCTGGCACTGAGTTGGAAGTAAGAGTCCGAGCAGCCAATGGGTCTGTCCTTCTAAATCGGGCGACTTATACTGACTTCTTGAACAGTGGAGATGCAATAAACCTTGAAGGAACCGATTTAGAAATTGAAATGACCTTTATCCCCGACAGCGATAGACTTCCTCCAGGTCCCACTTTGCAAAGCTTAAGAATTTTGATCCTCACCGATGCTGAGATAGATGGCTTCGCTGTTGATAGCTCTGACGAATTCGCTCGTGGAAGTTCGGAAAATACGGTTATTAGCGGAAATTCGGTACAGTTAGAGACTCCAATTTACGTCGATTCGATTTACTATGCCCTTCACAACAGTATAAACCAGGGTACCATATCAAGTGGTGGCATATTTGAGAGCGGTAACGAGCCAACTATTCTGGGAACCCAAGATAGCCCTATCGCTCCCAACCAAGTTTTTAAATCAGTAGAAGATTCTCTCAGTAATGTCTCAAAAAGTTTTGGTGATCCGCGTTCGGTACGCAGACAAATTGACCGTTCATTCATTGTGGCAGACACTTTCAATGACAGAATTCTTCAATACGATGAAGATGCAAATCTGCTGGCTGGGGTAGGATCAATTAACTATGAGGCAAATTCGGTATTTCCTCTCGCATCTGCGGTAGATATTAGAACTGGAATATTGTACTTAGTTTGGAGTAAAAAAGTTGCTTTTACCACTGTTAATGTTAGCAAAATTGTCATCCAAACCAACAACCAAACAGTTCAGCTGATCAAAGATTTTGATAAGATCTTAGGAAAAACCACGCAAGAACTACAAGGGATAAACGCCGAAGCACAAATTATGCCCATTTTCTTGTCTGCTCAAAATGCGGGGCTGGCAAGCGATCTTCCTAAAGATAGCTTTTTGCAGGTTGGAGCGGAAATCCTTGATAGTGGCATTGATAATCTTTCCATATTTTACACCACAGCAGCAACAGGGCTTGGTATCCCATGTTATATAGGGAACTTCGCATACATTGATGGCATATTTTCACCAACATGGGCTGAAAAAGCTCTTGCGGGCGGATTTATTGTAGGAAATGGAACTTTAGCTGTAGCTGGGTATGACTTCTCTGAGAACAATAATGCCAGCGGAGCATCTGCCACCAAAAACTCTAATGTATCCAGCATTGTGGAAATAGACGAGAACAACAATGTGGTTTTTGGCTCGAATGTTATGAAATTCTCACCTTTTTTCCCTGGTCGGGCGCAAGAAATTGATTCTACCACGCTATTGATTGGTGGCATTCAACCGGGAGGAACAAGTGGAAACCCAGATAACGATCATTCCCTCAACTTCCGATCCTTGTCTACCGACGATGGTGTCAGGACTACGCAAAAAGAGACTTTAGAGCAAATATTCTTCCCTGAATCAGGATCAGGACATGTCGGTTCTGTTATTGTTTTTGACAAAAGCATTAACACTATCATATTCAAATATACGAGTGCCGAGGGAATCATTGTTTCAGACGTTGACGTTGATAGTTTTGGTCAATATGTGATAGCAGAAAGCAGCCTTAGTCGATCTGGTAGGGTAATCAAAATCGACACTTCTGGGAATGTGGTCTTCTCCATCGGAGAGGGTACCTACAGCCTCATTAACGACATCTCTGTTCAATTTGATGATACCATAGTCATCTCCACTTAAACTGCCGAACCACACGGTATAATGGTGCGATAGGAGGGGTGAAAATGCAATTGAACCATGAGGAATACGCAAATGGAACCTCTATTGAAGATATATGTTCTAAATTCGATATTTGTTCAGCAACAGCAAAAAAGGCTATCGGGAGTCGATGATGCAGTTAAACTACCACGGATATTTCAATGATACGGGCTATAGTTGTGCATGCCAGGATTACATCCTGGCCATGTTGCGTGTTAATCCCAACGTCAATATACGAACTCATTACATCAACCGTCGTCTCGGGTTAGGAATGAGCAGAAATAGAAAACAGCTTTTTACGGCTCTAAACAAAAAAGAACCTTCGGAACCCAGTGTCAATCTGTACCATTGCATACCTCCTCGCTATCGCCGACCACCTGGAAAGACAAAGCATTTTGGATTCTGCGTATTTGAAACAATTAATCCGCCTACTGAGTGGATTCCACAAATGAACAATATGGATGCTATCATCACGGCTTCTCAATTCAATAAGGGCATATTTGAGAGTCACGGGGTAGAACGTCCAATTCACCTTGTCCCTCATTGTTTTGATGAAAAATTATTCAACAAAGACACCAAAGCACCTGGACGTTACAGCCAGACCACCTTCATAAGCATTGGTGCTTGGAAAGTTCGAAAAAACTGGGAATCTTTGATCAGAGCATGGTATCAAGCCTTTGAACAGCGTCACAACGTTTGTTTGCTCATTAAAACAAACAAACCCAATGAGCTAGAAACTCTTGTCCAGCATGTCAAAAGAACCTCAGAATGGAGATCCAAAGCTACGGCTCCGATCTACTGCGAAGACGAACCTCTATGTGATTTCGAGGATATTCCGAAGTTTTTGCGGAAAGGAGATATCTATATCAGTGCGTCTTTGGGCGAAGGATTTGGACTGTGTTTTCATCCGAAAACGGAAATTTTAACCAATGAAGGAGTTAAACCTATTTCTCGAATCAAAAAAGGAGATTACATTTGGGACTCACGAGGATATCTAACTTCAGTTCTAAAAACTACGAGTCGCAACATAGACGAAATCATAGTACGTATTAAGGCTCAAGGAAGTGAGCTGATGGTTACTGAAGACCATAAAATATTAGCTTGTGACTATAGATATAAAAACAAGAAAAAATTATGTGGATTTTCTTGGAAAACAGCCAAGGAAATTAGCAAAAAGGATTATCTCTTCTTGCCAAAAATAAAATTGTGCAAACATATTTACAGCACCATCGATGTCACCGAATTAATTTGGAGCGAGTATGATGACGAATATGTGTGGCAAAAAACAGGATATAGTCCACATCAAAATCATTCAATCTCTTATTTGGTGAAAAAATTGAATTGTTCAAAAAAACAAATAGAAAATGCTCGAAAATTTGTAAAGAAAGAAATTTCATCATGTTCTGAAAAGGTTGGAGAAATAGTAGAGTTCATGAATCAGAATGATATTCCAATTCCCGAGCCCCAGAAATATCCGAGGTTCATTAAAGTGGATAAGGACTTTATGAACTTGGCAGGGTGGTATATTGCCGAAGGCAGCGGCGATGACAAAAAAATAGAACTCAGTATGGGATCTCAAGATGATCCATACATTCCTGAATTAATAGAATATTTACAGAAACTTAATTGTAAACCGAAATTAATTAGACTAGGAAAGAAAAGAAGAATAATATGCACAGGAACTGTATGTGGAATTTTTTCCAAGTTGTTTGGTTCTGGTTCTTATAATAAGAGAATCCCTTCTCAGTTGTTTACTGGCAGGAAAGAAATATTGCCCTTGTTGCGAGCTTATATCTTAGGAGATGGTTGCCTGAAAGATGCCCGGCGCTATCGTACACGAATCTCTACTACGAGCAGCGAGTTAGTGAATCAGATATGGTTGATTCTTAACTCGTTAGGAATCTGGTCCTCCTACAAAAAAGACAAAAGAGGAGCATATGATCTAGAGATTTCAGGGAAATTCTCACAGAAATTACGAAGCATATTACAATTTCCTCTCCAGGATTTTTGCAGAATACCTTGCAATAGTGTGTTTTATATAGACTCTGGTTTTGTTATTCCAGTTAAATCTGTGACTTCTGAGAAATACGAAGGCAAAGTTTATGATATTTCTGTGCTATCAGATGATCACGCTTTTATAGCCAACAAAGTAGTGGTCCATAATTCTGGATTACATGCGATGGCTCTTGGTATCCCGGTAATCACAACGCGATTTGGCGGGATGCTGGAGTACGCCAAACCAGATTTGTGCACATATTTGGAACCTAAGAAATATCGCAATATCCCGGTTATGGACGGGATTCCTCAGCTAAGTAACTGTATTTGGCCGTATCTGACCATTGGTGAAATATCAGGCAAGATGAGGCAAGTCATGTACGAGGTGAAGGATCGCGAGGAGAAGGCAAAAAAGGCGTATGAGCATGTACACGAGAGGTTTACCTATCAAGCCATAGGGACAAAACTTCTTGAGATATTGGAGTTAGAATGAACTTTAGTTTAGACCCATCAAGCGGATTTGCGGATTCATACTTGGACGTTGAATTCTCCGTGTCGGTCCCTGACTACCCGAAAGTGGTGATCCGTATTCATAATGAAACCTCTGGAGATCAGCTTCAGATTTTGGGAGCTTCTTTTGGTTACATTTTAGATGGAGATAGTTTAGTTCTAAAAAAGAAAGAGACCGTAACGGGGCATATCAATATTTTCAATCACGATAAAATGAACAAGAAATTCCTAGCTCATCGTAGTGTAACGTTGAAATGTGTAGCGGAATTTTACGATGACACAGACAACAAAATAGGAGAGGAAGAGGAATCAGTAATTTTTTACAATGAGACACATTCATTGGATGCGAATATTATCCCTTTCGATCTCGTGATCCATAATAGAACCGTCGATATTACAGAGAACGAAGCCCTCAGTATCGATGTGATCAGCGATATTCCGAGACAATATGAACTATGCATCAATTCGTTTGATGATCGAATTCGTTGTCATATAGAAATCACAGCCCGTGCCGGAAAAACTTCGGTAAAAATTCCAGGAGAATTTCTGCATTACGACCTTGCTCTTGCTGAAAATAAGGGTAAAAAGTTCAAATTTTCCTATGTCAAACACCAGGGGACTACCATGTCCAGGGTGGCGAATAAACGATACATGTCTATACAGGATAGCGAGATCAATTTCCAGCTTTCCGGAGGACTAACTCCTCATCCTCAGAGCCGACAAGACCCCATTGGAAGACCTCTTGACAAAAAGTTTACGATCAGTGATAGATATCTGGTAATGTGCCCAAGTGAACATTCGGGATTCGCACGCAAAAATGAATTTGGAATAGAAAAACTCATGGATCTTACCATGATGATCAATGAAGGACAGCACATGCAAGCCTTGTCTCGGCAAATTCAGCAGTTTGAAACCAATAACGAAACTGCAAATATAGGAGCAACAGAGAAATCATTACAGCTTGCCAGGCAGGCAAAACAACAGTCCCGTCGTCCACGAATTAAAGCATCTCAAGTGCAACTAATGAGAAGTGTTTCAAGAGTGTACGATGCAATAAGCACTAAAACCAAACCACCGACCCTAAAAACTCAAACGACTCAATCCTTCTCAGTTAACAAAGCAGCCAATGCGACAAAACATGGTGAAGGAGGGTGTACTCCTTGTTCAAGAAATAAAAGAAAAAATGCATAATCTCCCTATACAATTACAAATACTATTAGATACTGTCAACCACTGTTCCAAACAGTCTGACAGTACAGTGTATTTGTATGGGGATGCTCTTCTTTATCAACTAACTGGAAACGAAAATCTTCTGTTGAGCAAAAATATCAACATGATCATCTCGCATGATGTGGGATTCGATGTCCATGAGTTGTATCAACGGCTCATTGGGCACATAGTTATCACAAAAGAAATAGAGAATTCCAGCACTCGTTATCATGTGGCATCGGGTGGATATGAACTAAAAATGGATCTGGTTTATCAGTTTGATCCCACTCGACTGATTCAAGCTAAGCAATTCGGTAGGTTTAACATAGACACTTTGTTTTATAATCTGTCCATCAAAGAGTTGAGACATCCTCCTGAAATCTCAGACGATGTCTCAACTCTACTGAATGTTAATGACCCCCAAAGCTGGGGGTTTGAAGATGTTTTGGGTTTTGCCAGGAAAGTTGGAACATTATCCGAAATTAAAGTAGATAAAAACCAGGAACAGATACTGAAAAACATCTCTCTGGCTATGGTTCAGGAGTCTTTAAACACAAGCTGGGATGAGGAGATTGAAGACATACTCCTGTCTAGGCATCCTGGTGTTGCTCTAAAATTCCTGACCACAACTTTTGCAGATGGGATGCCATGGGTATTCAAAACACTTGTGGACTACATGATCTCTCTCAATGTCCCCATCAACGAAGAAGCCACCATTGAGTCTGTTTTCAGTGAAAAAAAGTTCAATTTGGTTGATCTATACAATGACTACTTTTTGGCAGACAAGAAATCCTTTGAAACACCAGATGAGGTACACCACAGGCTTACAACAACGTTGAAACTCTTATTTGATTCTCCTAACTTGACCATTCCAAAACCTTACGTCAACAGGATACGGACCATGGCAGGATCGACTTTGGGTAGGTGTTGCTTGGGAAGCAATGCAGGAGGCATGATTGCCTTTTTTGGATGTGGCACCGACATTGAAGAAGAGGAATGTTTGGGATTACCTGTATTTTGTCAGGGCAGTGATCCGTGTTTAAGAGATCATCGTGCATTTGCTCATATTCCGGTGAACAACTGGTCAATAATAACGATCACCGATCGAGAGTGGTGTCCCGATCAAGTTTGTCCAGATGCTACTAATGTTCACTGTCTTGAATAGATTAGCAGCAGTTGGTAGAAATAGAAGATGAAGATACAGCGAGGTGGAAGGCTGTCTAATGGTTCAATATAACGTCCCAAATTGTTTCAGCAACGACTGTGATTGTGCAGGCACTCCTCCTCCGAGTAATTTTTGTCCTTACGGAGATTGTTTTACATGTGTTCCAAGTGAATGCTCAGGTGCCAAATGTTGTTGCTGTGCCAGCATTGATATCGTTTTTGATATTCGAGCCAGATGCTATGACCGTGTTTATTTCTCTTGTAACATAGACGGGACATCCCCTGGTCCAGGAGAAGATCCTTTTCCCGCAGAATGTACTCAATGCCTCAATGCCTGTGATCGAGCCATGGGTGGAGCTGTCGCATGCGCATCTATTTCACAACATGTAACTGACCCCACCTGGGACCCATCGCCTCCTACTTGGTATACTTTTCCGCTGGACATTGGTCCTTGCGATTGTGATTGTTCTAGTTTTGTCGATCCTGGAAACCCAGGGGCGGGATGCAATCTTACATGCGTAAAATGCGCAGGCTTGCGCTGCAATGCGAATGTGGAAGTGACCGCCAGTAGTTGTTCTTATCAATTTAATCTAGCTCCAAGTACTGGATGCTGTGGAACTCCGGCTCTTACCGACGCTGTATTCGCTATTGACTATTCGGGAAGCATGACCAGTACCATTGCTAGTGTTATTGCATCGGCAGGTGATTTTGCTGATGGACTCGCTCTGACAGGAGCCCAAGTTCGTTTTGGGTTGATTGTGTATGGGAAAACCACTACTTGCACCATTTCTTCGGGAGAGGTGGTTCAATTCCCCGGTGGGGAAATTTTAACTACTGATGCAGAAGTATTCAAAACAGCGATGAAC
>SDBT01003128.1_pt1 | contig 28788 bp, 34 predicted proteins | sample 2277101 | NCBI WGS metagenome assembly SDBT01 (sample SAMN10404973, study PRJNA504765) | marine sediment metagenome | isolation source: marine sediment core GS10_PC15, 103 cmbsf | place: Arctic Ocean: Southern Knipovich Ridge | collected 2010
GGTGTAACGATTTTATGAAAAGACAGTTACGCTGATGTTGATTATTGTAAACACAACTGTTGACTTACAGCACCAATCGTGCTTTTAAAACGCATAAACAGCGATTCTGGTCTATTTCCCAAATGTAGTTTATCGGGCAAAGTGGCACAAATTATACGAAGATGGCACAAGGGCTGGACACTTGGCTATGCGGTAAAATGGGGGTTAAGGTTAAATTTTGAAAAAATTCCAGAAAAAAATTAAAAAAAACAGGTTTTGAGAAATTTTAAATTCCCCTCGATTCACAGCTGTGTAAAGAGATTTTAAACAGTCTTTATTGAAGCAACAATTTCTCTTCCCAGTTACCCTTCCAACATTCATTTTTCTCATCAGCCGCAAATGCTGGGACAAAAGCATTTGGGTCGGCCCATAGAGTACTTCCGAAGCGGTGCAGCCGAAGTAGGCAAAACAACCTTCTTCCTATCCAAAAATTCTCATCACATTTCTGACAAGCCCTTATCCTGTCATCTGTAAACTCATATTTCTTACCCCCGGCCAAATTCGCATGGCCGCCGGTAGGGTGCTTTGCTTCTTTAGCTGTTTTGCGACAACACCCCATTTTACGGTGGTGGCCACTTCGAAAATCGAAATGTACCGCTTCCAAAACAAGGCATAGGGTCTCCTGCACATACAATTGAATTCGAGATATTCACATTATATGGTAGACAATCTGGATAAGGAGTAGCTATGAAAGTTGTTTTAAGAAAAATTTGATGCCAATATACTGTCCCCGAAGCAACTAAAATAACTTCCATGTTACATCTCCGTATAGTTTCAGGAACATCCATGTGCATATAAACTCTTATCACAAGCCAATCAAAAAGTACATGTTCTGCAACACCACCTTGGCATCCATCTAAATTATAAAGGTCAAATTCACCAAAATCATCATTTATCATTGCACCCCAGTGGCACGGAAAATCTTGTGCAGATTGACGGACTGGATAGTTGGCTACATTAACAATACGACCTTGCTCTATAATATACTCGCCGTTCCACCCAACCCCATAACTCGTTAAACGAAATTTTTCGCTACTTTCACAGCAATTTAAGCCTGTGCAACAAAGAATATTTGCAAGAGTAACTTTAGCGTATGGTTCTGTATCTTTTTCAAAGGCTGCACAGACCTCACAATCTGCTGCCAGCATCAGAACCTTCTGTGTAGCAGGATTAAAAAGCACTTTTTGGGTACTGGGGTTAAATTGTTCCTTTGCCATATAGCTACCTAACTACGGTGGATTATTACAATCTTCGTTACCTTGAGGAGCGGCAACGTACCACCATTTTCCGCTTATATTCTCAGCGAATAGATAATCGTCATTGGCAAATCGCGGCGAAGAATCATTAATGTCAGCGTTATCAGTCGGTTTAAAATAAACTTCTATGCCAGAGCCAAGGCCCGAGGCTATTTCAGTCTCACCATCATTTGCAATCAAGTTACAGGTGATCTGCTGTGAAGCACCGGCCGCTTCTGTTGTTCGAGCCATCCTGACTGGAGGCACAATAGGTATGCCGACCCAGTGGGTAATGCCCAGGCTGTCCTTGAATTGCCAGGCAGCGATTCTGTCCCCAACGGCCAGCATGTGAGTATAATCCGCAAGCAGATCGTTCTCTATTACATTGAGCACCTCGACAACGATAGGATCTTCAGCTTCAAAATCGGCGAATTTATCACCGCTTCCGGGCTCCCACCCTGCAGCAAGCAGCTTCTGCTTGTAACAGTTATATACGCCAGGTGCCAATGCGGTGGATTGAACTTCAAGAATTTCTAAACTCATAATTTAAGCACAAATATGATTTTCGCTCGCTTGAGCCGCAGCAACATACCACCATTTCCCGCTGATATTTTCGGCAAACAAATATTCGTCGTCCTTAAATCGAGGTGAAGCACTGTTTATGTTGCCACCAGTGCATATCCTAAAATAAACTTCTATGCCAGAGCCAAGGCCCGATGTTATTTCAGTCTGGCCATCGTTCGCAATCAAGTTGCAGGTTATCTGCTGCGAAGCACCAGCTGGCTCTGTCGTTCGGGCCATCCTGACCGGAGGCACTATCGGAATCCCGACCCAGTGTGCAGTACCCGCATCGTTTTTCATTCGCCAGGCAGCTATTCTATCACCAATGGCAAGTGCAGGTGTATAATCAGCAAGGGTGTCATTCTCTACCGCATTAAGGACTTCGACAGGTGTAGTACCAAAATCACCATACACTGTTTGTTGATAGCAGTTATAAACGCCGTCAGCTGCTGCGGCGGATTGGACCTTAAATATCCATATACCCATCTTGAACCCAGGATGCCTTACCGCCTTGGTTTTCTGGACCATCTCGGGAGATTTGAGCTGCTCGAGCCTTGCAGCCTGGTCGAAGCGAGTGACTTTTTTGTTAATCTCTGATGTCCCCATTTTTAGATTTCCTCGTATGAAGCCTGCAGGTTCGTAATCGCAGCAGGGCCTTCTGAATCAGCATCAGTAGCAACGTAATCGGTGTTCTGGGATTCGCCCTCACCCGTCCGGTAGCTGCGGATGCAAAAACGATATATCTGGCCGTGCGTTAATGCACCTGAAATCCAGCTAAACTCATTATTGATTCCACCGATTCCATAAGCAATAGTGGCATCCGGTGAGCTAAAGTTAAAGCCCGACCCAGAATCCATATAGATTTTAAAGCCTGTTGGTGTGACCTCCTCGCTGAGCCTGGTATATCGCCAACGCAGATGGAAGCGGCCGTTTGATAATCTTTCAATCGTCAGGCTGATCGGCGGATTCGGCGTGCTGCCTATCATATCGCCATTTGAATCGATAGCCACTATACACGCCGGCGAATCGTCAGACTCCAGGCCGCATTCATCATCTATCTGGCGGCGGATATAATGCCAGATCGTATTCGCCGGCAGGGCCTGGACGGGGATGGTAACCTGTGAATCATCCAGCTCCATCTCTGCTGCAGGAGAGCTGTAATCAATGCTGCCATCCTGGCCACGATAGATGTGGTGATGGAGAGAAATAAGCCGCTCCGTGCCTTTGCCTCCGTGCCACACCATGTCTCTTTCGGCCTGTGACAATGCCTTGTTGAAAAATGCTGTAACATCAATATCACCCTGAAATTTATTTGCATAAGCATCATCACAACCAATTTTTAATGCTCTTGATGAAGAAGTGGTATTATCAAGGGGTGGACCAAGAAGATAAGCACATTCCACGTTATCTAAAAATAATCCAGAATTAGCTCCATCTTTTATTACGACAAGCTTATGCCAATTTGTATCATTAACTGTGGTAGCGCTAATAAGCACATCAGCGCTGCCACCAAATACAATCAAATCATTATCAAGATACAAAACCCAACCATCTACCCAAACCAGCCCTCGGCTGAGTAAGTATTCTATTATGTCACCTGTCCGATTTCTCTTGAACCAGATAACAATAGTAAAAGATTGAGTTGTAAAATTCAAAGCTCCCTCATTAAAAACAATTCCATAATCATTAATCCCATCAAAATGTATTGCTTTACCTATTTTGCCTACAACAGAGTGGGCACTTGTGCGGGGGTTTCCATCAAATGCCCCTCGAAATACTCCTGTTAGCGGAAAAGTATCCAAATCAAATGAAAAGATATTATTTATATGAAAAGCTGCTCTATAACCTTCAAACGAAATACGAGGCTCCCAAGCACTACCATCAGAACAAATAAGTGCTTCGGCATAAGACCCATCAACTGATTGCGGCGTTCCTGGTGTATTACCTACAGACGGACTACAAAATGGGTCATACATATCGGGGATTTGGTGTGCATAAACGTATTTTCTCCCCGCTACATAACCAACATTTTGATGTAGATATTTATATGGCGAACCTATTCCATTAAACCATACCGACCCCCCGTGCATCGCACTCCAAACCCACGGTGCTTCGAGCGTCCAATCAGAAGCGTCAACATCAAAGAAATTGTTTTGCACAAGCTCCGTAGGCGGACCAACAATAGAATTTACGATGTAAGGATTAGCGGCATCATCGTTCATCTTGAACTGTGCTACGCAATTTGGACGTAAATCAATCATTGTTAAACTTCTTACTGCAAATTGAAGGTAAAAAAGCAACGGCTCTTAGGCATTAGCCAGTTTACCAAACACTTCGATAGTAGCCGTACAGGCACTTCCAGCAGCCGTCGTCACATCGATACAGAAAATCTCAGCTGCTGTGTATTCCTCGATGGCTACAGGCGTGGCGCTTGGTATGGGCTGTAATTTTGTAGCCTTTGCCGCAGCGCTCAAGTTGCTCAACGTTTGCGCTCCCAGGAAGTCCGTCTTTGCACCCGTCTGGCCGAACGTTGCGACCGCGCTGCCGGCATCTGCCGATAGATTTCGAATCTTCACGTGGTCGACTACAAGCTTCTTCCCGGCCGGCACAGTGAACAGATTTGTCGTTGCTACGGCGTTAAGGTCAACCGAATCCACGCTCGCAAGCATGTCGACACCTTCTTCGCTCAAGTTCATAGTTAGCTCCTTTATGCTACTTTTGTTACCACTTCGTTATTTTTACAGACCACCTCATTGTTCTTACAAACGACATTCGAGGTCATTAAATAGTCAGCGTACTGCAGGAAGGTCTGGCCCCGCAGGTCCCGAACCTCGGTAATATTGCCGCCGCTGTCGACATCGATTTCAGCCAGCTTCACATGCTCGGTCGTCGGCCAGTCGTTGCCATCTATATCGCTTCCGATCGTGTTATCAGGCTTTAGCCAGATATAGGTCGTATCGTTGTCGGTCGGGTCCACCGCACTGCCGGGTGCATAGGTCTTGACTGTTCCTTTGAAAAGGTATTTGCCGCCTCGGACGTTAAACGTGGTTGCTGATGGACAGTAAACACCCAAGGCATTGGCCCAGTCGAACATATTTACCAGTCCCCATAAATGCTTCAGGAGCTCCGTCATAAAATTCGGGTTGTTCTCTGTGATAATCTCCAGGCCCCGGTCAGAAAAGAAGTCGAGGATATCGGCCTCCGCCGGATAGCCGCCGCCCATACTTGTCCCCGCAGCGTAACCTTTTCTAATAGTCATCTTGTACTCCCTTCTTATTTAGCTTTTCTCAGCTCAATAATCTGATTAAGTATTTCCATCCACTGGCCAAACAATTCATCCTTCCGGGCCGAGTCTGTTAATGCTCTCATTTTGTTACCTGTCTGTTCGAGTTTATCCTGCAGGGCCTTTATCCCGCTGCGCTTCTCTTGTGGTATCAGCTGCTGCTGCTGGCCCTGCTGGTTGTGATCCTGCCGCAGCTGCTGCTTATGTTCTTCCCTTCGAACGTGTATATTTGCCTGGGTGTTTCGGACGACAATCTCCTGGCCGGCACGAAGCTCCGCCTCTGCCCGGGGCATCCCGGCTTCAAACTCCAGAGTAGCCGCCCGCTCCTCAAACTCATCATTATCCACCTTCTCTGCTGTCATTTTGTTTTTCTTCTCCAGGCCCTTTACATGGGACTATGTGCAAATCGCTTATTGTGATCCTCATATTAAGCTTCAATGCCACAACCACCAGCTGTGCTATTGTCAGCTCTGTATCTTCACCGACAGGCCAGTCGGCCGGCAATTCAAAGCTGAGGTTAAGTGCCTTATAATCGGCCGGATTATAGCCCAGCTTCTCCATCTGGCCTGTAATCTGGCCATAGAGCCGAAGCCTGGCATCCGGGAACATCTCAATCACAACTGTTTCGTTTTCATCCAGCATTGATATTTTATTTGTTTATTTGCCTCGTTTTCGCCTACTTCTTTTTTTTCGCCACTTTTTGAACCAACTATTATTAAATCGGATTTTATTTTTTCTCTTTTCCCTTCGTCTCGCAGCACCCGATATCGGAACTTCAACCATCTTCGGCCCTGCCTTTTTTGGAAGTATCATCCCAGATTTTATTGAGCTCTTTTCGTAGTTGCTCCCTGAATAAATAACACAATGTCCAGCCCATCCAAAAACCCGAAAGTAAACCTACGAAAAAACATCCAACCATTTAGCTCACTCCCATACTTGCCACTCCGCAGGCTATTCGCGGCGGCTTAAATAAAACACCCTGACCGGCCGCATCGGTCAGCATTCTCTTTCGTTTATGCGTTATGCCGAGGACCCGCTTGGCGTCAATCTGCCGGCCCTCGAGATAATCCCGCCATAAGTGCGGGTCGTTTGTCAGAAAATACCCGCCACACAGCGTCGCTACTATCATCGAGCCGTTGTCCCGCAGCTGCTTTACGATCGCCCTGACATGGCGCCGCTGCGTCTCGCGGCTGCCGGTCAGATAAAGCCTGCCGGCCAGGTCCGCCGCCACTATCGGATCGGCTGCGTTACTGAGCAGCCGCAAACATTCTGCCGTTTCAATAGTTGTTATATTTGGCTTTGTCATAAACTTACAAATCAGGATTTATCTGTAAATAACCGCCTTCTTCAACAATAAGCTTATTGCTTTTTAATTTAGACAAGTATGTTCCAAAAGTTCCACTACGAGCACTCAGTCCAGCCCCCAGTGCAAGTTGAGTTCGAGTAATTTTTCTGTGAGGATTATCTGCCAAAAACTTAAACATTCGTGCCGCCCCGCTATTTTTGAGTTTGCCCAGCCAAAGCGAGATTGTATCACTATCCATTGATGCAGCTGTTGAAACTATTGTGGGAATTTGACTGCCAACTGCCCGCCGCACATTTCCAATTACAGTCTGGAGATTGCGAATTTCGACATCTTTAGCCAGCAATTTGCTTTCGTATTCGTTACGCAAAGTTATCAGCTCATGGCTTTCGATATTTTTAGGCTGAATGGTCTCAGTTTTTTCTTTTATTTGTTTCTGTTTCGGTGCTTTAATTGATTCGCTGAATCGCTCTATAAATCCCTGAATGTCTACCTGGTCGAGATGAGGCATTTCGAATTTGGCCCCGAGCTTTTCGCGGTCCGGATGAAAAGTATTGCGATGCCGGATTTTAATTCGCTCAAAAATATCAAGAAATTCTGGCGACCAAATCCAGCCTTCGCCCGTAGGCAGAGAGGGAAGCGAACGAATAAATTTATCGAAATCTCCCTCTGCTGCATGGGCTTCGACCCACTCCCGCAGGGCCTTCCTATCCTGCGGCCCGACGCTTCTCATGGCAATAAGCGTGTCTATCTGCGTCAGAACATCTTTATTAACCGTTGCTGCCCGTTGATTGAGCAAAGTAACACCAAGCCCTCTATTGCGTCCCATCACGACCAGATTGCTTACAGCATTAAAAGTTTTACCCATTGCCCCGAATACCCGCTGCGGCACATATTCGTGTGCTTCCTCGATAAATATATGTCGCGGAGTATTATTGATATTCAAAATCTCATCTGCAAACTCTGCGACCAGGTGCCGCTGAGCGACCTTCGGTAAACCGAAGGTAGAAATCACACACGATACATTATCCTTTACGATAGCCTGAGCTATCAGCCTTCCCATCTCCCTGGTCAATGGAATATCAGCGTGTTCAATTCCGAAAACTATTACCGGAAGCCCCCTGTCTTTGCTGTTTTTATCGACACGTAATCCCCACCAAACATCAATCGGGTCAAAGACAATAAAAGGGATATTATTTTTGAAAAATTCCTCAGCCATTACTGTACCTGTATAAGTTTTGCCAGCCCCTCGTTTCGCAAGAATAGCAAAGGTCTTAGTAGCAGCATTCAGCGGAATTTGAATTGAGCCAAGGTTTATTTCCATAATATTTTACTCACAGTAATCCACCGCCTCCGGTAAATCTGGCTCGACGAAAAAGACATCCTTTTCCTTCCGCCGAGCCCCGACACTGGCCAGCTGCTCATCCGTGAGCTTGGCCAAAGCCTCTTTATCAACTGATTCCTTGAAGTGAATATATGCAGCAGCCTTCGCTTTCGAGAAGACCTGCTTTATTAATTCGAGTGTTTTCTTTGTAATATTGATGGGAGTACTCTTTCGCCAGCCGAGCAGACCGAAGTTGAGTTTTTTGCTTCGCTTCTTACCGAAGTCGGCTTTGTGAGTTACAGCAAAGACCTCGAGGCTCTGAGCATACAGTTTTATTTTCTCCTGCAGGGGTTTGACGGTTTTGGCTAATTCGGCCTTGGCCTCATCAATATCATCTTTGGCCTTGTGCTCGGCCGCAGTAATCTTCATGGTCAGATCGCCGATTCGGCGGACGAATTCGTTGGCATAACCCCAGTGCTGGACCGGCAAAAGAACCGGCTTATCCGACTTGACTCTTTTGGCCATCCTTGGCTACCTCCCCGTGCACCGCTTCTGGTACACGGTCCATATCTTCCTGAACTTCGCTTAGGTTTGAATAACTTGTGCCCCGCTCCCGGCCCAACATTGCCTTGAGGGCCTCGATGATATTGTATGCCTGGCCCGGAGTTAAGCCGCTGATATTTGTCGCAAACCCCCCTGTCATTCTTTTGAGCATCCCCTCTAATTGGCGGTCGTCCCAGCCCAGGTCCCCGGCAAGATGTTTTATTGCTTCCTGCTGAGCAAAACTTGCATACTCCGACTCAGTAGCAACTTTGAATCGAAAATAATTATCAGGCTTACCCGGCATCCGCCAGCCGAGTCCCTCGCAGATTGCCAGCAGGTCCTCGAGCTGGGGATTGGTGAGCTGCTTGCAGCTGGTAACTGGACTGCCGCTGGATTGCTTGTACTGACCGAGCAGCATCCGGTACCGGCCTTCGAACTGTTTGGTCCGTAAGCCAGCCGCTCTGACCGCAGTTTGAATAAGCTTTATCTGTTGACTATTAAGCATTTAAACCTTCTTTTTTCGAAGCTTTATTACCGCCCACATTACTTTGGCCAGCTGCTCGATAGAGCTGCAGCTGAAGAGGTAACACAGCCACCATCTCTCAGCCAGGCTGATAGTGGCCAGGTAGATTTTCAGCCCTCGCAGAATTCTGCAGACTGGAATATCCAGATGCCATATAATTCGATTATGTTCTGCCTTTGTCATTTTTAGGTCTCTGGCCGTCCACAGCCGGCCTTACTATTCCTGCTCCTATAAGCCGTCTGAAGTTATGGGCCTCTATGTCATTTAAAGCTGCGTCACTGGCAGCCTGGCTTACCACCCTTTTGCAATAACCGATTGTCCGCTCTTTAACTCTCTGCCCCATCCTTCACAGCACTTTCAATTATCAAAACCGGACCATCCGTGGCCTCACTTTCACAGTTCATCTTTGTTAATTGCCATTGCAATATATCCCACTCTCTATTATCCACCTGCTCTATCAAAATCAGAGCCCGCGCAATACCAATTCTGTGATAACCATCGGGGACGATAATGCTTGGATTACATTCACCGTGACCACAGCAATGTCCGCGAGTATCAATCCCGTTGTCCCAGAGATATTTCAAAACATCTACGCAACATTTATCAGCAGTGATTGTTCGGTTTTTCTTGTCCTCATCAATCTCTGCAGGCAGCTCTAATACAACCCCTTCGCTTTTTTCACACATCATTCACCGCCTTCGCCAGCTCTTTTTGCCAGTGCTGACTGGACTGCTCTAAAGAACGAATCGGCTTGTCACAACGCACGCAGGCTCCGTGCCTCAAAGATGCCAAGACAACTACGATAAAACTCGATTTGCATTTTAATTTATGGACCATAGATTAGCTCGCCTTCGCCACTGCCAGTTGTTCTTCCTGCTCTTCAGCCGGCTCTCTTTCAGCCCTGACCGGCAGCCGTGTCCGGACCGGCAGGTCCAGCTCCCTTATAGCTGCGATAATAAATTCCGTATTGATTGACTCAAGATTACCCATCAAGGCAGGCTCGGAAATATGGCATGCAGCAATGATATGACTGCACGTCCGCAGCCTGCCGGATTTAGGGGTCTTTGCAATTTTGCCGAGTGTCGAGACCGCATCGCCGGTAAGCCTGATACCACCGTATTCGTAGAGCTCGCGAATATCCTTTGCCGTGTAAAGGCCGCCGTCCTTATTTGAGGCCCTGCGGTCAAGGTCCAGGATGCACATTAGTCGAGAGGTGAACTGGTCCAGTGACTCAAATCCACGCCTTGTATTATCCTGCATAACTGTTTTTAACAGGTCTCGATTACCCGCAAGGATTAAGGGGCATCGGGATTTGACAACAACAATCTGCCGCAGCTGGTTTAGCTGCTTGACCTTAAGGCTCGATGCCTCATCGAGCATCACTATGATGTGCCTGTTCTGCAGGTTATCAATCAGCCGCCTGGTGACTAAAGCCAGCGACCCGGATGAGTCGATTCCAAGCTCTTTTGCAATCTCTGCAAAAATCATAGTTGGCGTCATCGCGGCATCCAGTTCCACGTAGACGGTATTTTTATTGGCCTTTGCATAATACCTCATACAGTGACTCTTGCCGTGACCACCATCGCCGATTAAAAGTCCAATCTTGCCTTCGTCGTCCGTGAAGGCCTCCGTCTCTGTAATCAACATCCCGATTGCCTTGGCTACCGTCGTTTCGATGAATGGTTTATTGCGGACTCGTTTTTCTCGGCGGGCTACAGAGTTCATCAGGTTCACGGCCCTATTGACCAGCTCTGCAATATTGCCCTTGTATTTGCAATCCAGAAACTGGCTGACCGCCGAAGTACTGTAGCCGAGCATTTTGGCAACCCTGGCCTGGGTGTACTCATGCTCGGTCATGAACTGCTTTAGTAAGGCTGCAACCTGATGTGCCTTTTTGTGTGTCATCTCAACTGGAATCCTTTCCTTTACTTCTCGAGCATCCTGCTCCAGGCCTTTATGGATGCCCTTGTTTTTCATTGAACAAATTCAGTTTGATTTCCTCTGGCTTACTTTTAAGCACTGAAAAATCTATATTCAGCACCTCTTTAATTGATTCAGCCCCCGCCGCCTTTCTCACGGCCTTTACAGCCTCCTGCCGTTCGTGCTCATGCACCTGGCCGTCCAGCGGCGTCCTTACAGGCCTCAGTGTTGGCGATGGGGCGTCTTCCGGTGTTTTTCTGGCATCCTCCATCGCCGCGATTGCCAAATCCGTTAAATTCATATTAGCTGTGAGAGATGAATCGCAGAACTGCCGGCTAATCTTTATTGCCCGCGATTTGCTGCGCATGGCACTGCGAAGGTCCTCTTCACTGATTCGCCTGCCGTAACTGACAAGGCGGTTCTGCTCTGCGATTGTAAGCAGCTTCAATGTCGCTGAATCGTAGATATATACCTTCCGCAGGTCATCGGGATCATAGGTCACGCGGACCTTTTGGCCCTGATGCATCAAGAGCTCTATATCAGTCTGTCCGTACCAGAGGCCTCTGAACCTGACTCCGTTTTTGCCGACAACCAGCTCACGACTCCAGACCCGCAGCAGCAAATCCAGTATGCCTTCGGCCATGACCCGCCGAGACTGTCTGCTCGCTAAAACCTGCGAAGGTGAGCGATTGTCCATCCCCCTGCCGGTATGTGCGGAGTTATTATAAGCCTTAATATATTGACCTGCTTTTTGGGCAAAGGTTTCTAAATAGTAAGCGTTGGCAATGGCCTTTCCGCTTTTGAGAAGGTCGTTTAAATCGTCCGGTTTACGGTCGCTGTCTTTGCCGCAGTAAGTAGATATTGTTTTGGTGAATTGGCAGTCGAGTGTATCGAACCATCTCTCGATGCGCTTGGCTTTGGGGTTGTAGGGAATCGCAAACGACACCTTAATATCCATCATCGCGTAAATACCGGCTACCATTTGCTCATCGATGTAGCCTTTTTTAAGAGCTCTTCGTCTGGCCTTTGTAGTGCCGGTCCAGCATTCGGAATCGTAGTCCCTGCCGTTATCGATTTTTACGCAGTCCGGTGGACCGTACTTTTCAATGGCCCGCTTCATTGCCAGAAGAATCGTTGTCTGATTGGGTGAGGCGCTGATATCAAAGCCGACGATTGCACGACTCCGCATGTCCTGCCAGGCGGTGATCCAGGGCCGAATCCACCGGCCCCTGTGCCTAATCCAGCAGTTGAGCTGGCTGTGGTCACCAACCCAGACCTGGCCGGGCTGGATGCTGTCCGGGTCGATTTCGGTATAGGGTGCACACTTGGCCTCGTAGGCAGTCAGGCCTTCTCTGTGCAGGACCTGGACCGGCAGCGGAATCCGGTTCCTTACAAACTTGTACATAAACGGCAGCGATGGTATTTTCCAACCCCTTTGCTCATCTTTATTAACGTAACAGACATTTCGCCAGCAGGCCTTAATGCTCAGCTGCTGCTGGGTAAGGTACATTGATTTGAAAAGCTCGATCGCCTCCTCGGAAATCATCTGGCGGATAAATTTACCCCCGCCTCGCATGTCCACCAGGCCGAGCAGTCCCTCATCGCGGAACTTGATAAGCCATCGCTGAAGGCTGCGTTTACCTACTTTATGCTCTAATGCAAATTGATTCATGGCCTCGCTTCGAGTACCGCTAAAAGCGGCCGCGAACTTCTCAAGTGCCTTGATTAAGCCGAGCCGCCGAATCGCCTTAGCTCGTTTATTTGCAGGGACATCGAGCAGCTCCGCCGAATCGTCCATCTCTTTCGTCCCTTCGTTTTCGGTAAATCTAACATCGGCGGTTACCGGTATCTCCCAGCGGCCGCCGACCTTGACAGCGCCGGCCAGTTTGCCGCTGACACACAACCGTTTGACATGCCGTCCGCTGCAGCCGAGCAGCTCTGCTGCCTTTTTAATGCTGATGTTTTTGTCCATCTTTTTGTAAAAATCTTGTAAAGCAATACAAGCCCGGCATCCAGGCTATATACATCAAAATCAAAAACGGTTTTATCCAGCTAACCGGTATCATTTTCAAAGTGCAGGCGTTTTAAGATATTGCAGCCTTTGTGTCGGGCTGTAAATTGTTCTCGTAAAGCCGATATCTGCTCACAGTCAGGATTGTTGACTATATAGATAACATTACCATCATTCTCTACTTTCTCTACCGGAAGCTGATATGGGTTTTGTCCTTTGCTCATTTCACTCCCTGTATATTTTCCCAATACGAATCGGTCGATTTCTTTCGCCAGCCGCGAGGGCCACCGTTAAAAATCCTGGCTGCGATTTCTTCTTTGTGCTCCTCCATCCACATCGAAATATACAGCCTTGCGATTAGCTTTGCTGTTTTTAGGTTGCGCAGATCCTCACGACAGAATTTCGTCCCGTATCGCTTGTTTACATCATCGAGGACGCCCTGATGAATCTGCAGCGGGCCGATAGCCTCCCCCCCATCACCATCAGGTGGATTGATTCTGCCGCCGGATTCGACCTGCCAGATTTTCTCGATAAGCTCATCGGGCCAGTCCCGTCTCTCATCGTTAAAATTTAGCGGGCGGTTCACGGCATCCTTCCACAGGGCCAGACCGCCCGCCGTTTCTGGGGGGGTTATTTTGTCAGCAGCTCTTATGAGCTGATTACTGTCAACCTGCAGGTCGGCTGGGGGGACACCGCCTGCAGGTAAGCTAAAAAAATGCAGCGTTTGTGTATTATCAGCCTGCCTGATGGCGGGATTGCTGTCAAAAAGCCCCGCACCCACAGTAGGATACCCCACGTGGTGTCCCACATACGGCACAGGGCTTCGGAGGAGGGTAATGAAAAGCAAAAAAATAGCAAAAAGTACAAAATTCTTCTTGCCTGTCTTGCCTATCTTGTTATAATTACTTTCCTTCATGGAGGATATTACCTTTATTTTTAACCCCGTACCCTATGGTACAGGGGTCGTTCTCAAACCGGCGGGTCATCAGCCCGCCGGGGTTATTAAATATCTCAGTCAGCACTCGCTGGCTGAGCTTGTGAATCGTTTTGGTCAGGCTTTATAACTTGTCGAACATGGGCACGAACCGCCTCTGCCTCTGATACGAAGTTATGAGATTGCCACCAGGCCTTGTAATCTTTTTTTAGAGACGGGCTGACTTTGGCTGATATGACGGCTGTTTTCGAGTTGTTATTGTTTTCAGTTACCATAATAGGTTACTTAAAGTTGCATTAAGTATTACTTATTATCGGCTGAAATCAATATAAAAATATAGTGGTGCTATACAAGAAATACATAAATTCTTATACATACAAAGCTTGTAAGCGAAAAAAAAATTGATAAAATCGAAAAATTATGAAAGCCGACAATCCGACTACGGTGCGTTTGTCCGAAAATACCCGAAAAATAAAGGAAGAACTTACCCCGATTTATGGGCTGAAAAATATCCTCTCGGCAGGATTGTTACTGCTCAGCCGACTATCCGATAGCGAGCAAAAGAAAATGATTGCTGAGGTTCACCAGGTTGAGGCTGATGAGATTGTTTCCAGCGCCGAAGCCGATGCAACAGGGCAGAAACGAAAACGGGTTCGCCGTCCTGCAAGAGCTGGCTAATCTCTTGGATATCACGCTCTTTTTGAAAATCAATGATTTGGGTGTGTAAACGCTCCATCGTATAAACCCTATCCTCTCCGATATTATGATGGTTTGTTGCCTCGGTGCGGTTTCCCCCATTCCCCCGGGTTCGTTTGAATCGCACCCAGCAACTATGGATAATTATATTCTGCTTTATCCCCCCTGTCAAGGTTTTTTTCTTGACTTAGGACGAAGATTTTGTAATTGTCGTATTTACAATAGCTTAAACTTCCAAAAAAAATGTGGTTTTTTTATGAAAACAACTGAACCTACGGAACCCGCTTCTGGCTTATTCCTAAAAATTTTGGGCGGCGTTGCTATATTAATCGCTGTCTTTTTGGCACTGGATCAGAGGTCACTTATTGTGCTTATAGTAAGCGCTGGGGGTGGGATTCTATTAATTGGCCTGGGCTGGATAGTTGACTCCCTCCAGGATATTTTTCGAATCTTAAAAAAAATATCCGAAAAATTGCCAAAAAAACAGATTTAGTACTTGATGCGGCTCTGCCGATACCTATAATTGACGAGAATTAAATAGGCGGATGTCATCAGCTTCCGCCGAAGCGAGTTGAAATCATCAGCCCGCTGACTGAGTTTGTGAGCTTAGCAGCGGGCTTTTTTTATGCCCGCCCAGAAAAATAACGGCAGGTACGGATGCCTGCTGAAATTCTACTAACATTTTGAATAAGGAGATTCGAAATGAAGACCAACGTAAAATCAACCTTCCAAATCATTGTTCTTTTCTCGCTTCTGTGTGGCGCCCTCCTTGTTTTTGCCTCCGGCTGCGAATCCGGCATGCGTCTTGCCCCTGCCGAACCGCAAAAAAAGATTGCGCTACAGGCACATCTGACAGCCCGTGATATTGAGGCCTCCGGCACAGATGCCCACAGCCCTGCAGCCAGGCAGCAGGTCCAGGCCACGCAGGTTGCTTTGGCTTATACCGGTCTGCCTAAAAATCCTGTTATTGAAGATTATTCCACAACCGTTGCCCAGGCCCAAGCCAATGCCGCCCAACGTCCTACTGCCGAGCAGGCCTTCGAAGCTGTCGAGGGAGGTCTGTCTCTTGCAGTAGAGCTTGCAATCTTATTCGGAGTTGGTGGTGCTGGCTTCGGAGGCAAAAAAGTAATGGATTGGCTCAAGCTTGCCCGCGAGAAGAATAAGGCCCTGCAGGAAATCGTAACAGGCAACGAGCTATTTCAGATAAGCGCAAAAAATAGTGGTATAGATAATGCGGTAACAGCTTTTAAAGAAGCCCAAAACGCAGTGCAGAAATCACCTGCAACGAAACGGCTCGTAACCGAACTTAAATCTTAACAGGAAGGCAAAGCTATGTGGACTATTGTGGCTTCGATTATAGGCGCTGCCATTGTCGTGGTCGGCAGCCTGATTGTATTGAATCTCCGCTCGATAAAAGATTGCCTTCGAAGTTATGGCAAGCGTATCGATAAGCAGGATAATCAGATCGAGAAAGCCCAGACCGATGTAAAAATAGTCCAGACCGATTTTTCCGTCTGCAAGGTCGACTGCGAAAGGTCTTTTGTTAACAAGGAATTGTTTCTTCGCGAAACCGGTTTCACCAGGCGAACTCTCGAGAACGTAACGGCGGCGGTTAACCGGCTCGATGGTAAGTTGACCGTAGTCGAGAAGCTGCCGCAAATCTGCGGAGATATTAGTAGAGAAATCGTAAAGGAAATGAGAAACGGAGTACCTCCATGACAGACCCAGAAGCCATAAAGAAAAAACAAATACGACAGCTGATACTAAGCAACCTTAACCGGGTATATCCTATGCCCCTACAAATTCGCACGCTCTATCGGGTTATGTTGGGGTTTGACGAAAACTACGACCTTTCGCTTCTTGAGAAGGATGTTACTTACCTCAAACAGAAAGACTACGTGGAGTATATTGATGACAAAATCGGAGGAGCTGACAGTTTCAGTGATAAAGTTTTGGGACTGACTGCTGAAGGCAAGGAAATTGCCGACCGAACACAAACCGATGATGCTTTGGAGATATGATGGCCAGAGACCGAAGAACCCACAGCACAATCGATAAGCTGCCGGCCAAGCTGCGAGATATTCTGACGCGAATGCTCGTGGATAACGAATGGCCCGAGGACATCAAGGCCTATTACAAAGGAGTTCCCAGGTACGAGGATCTGGTCGCGTATTGTAAGTGGAAGGGCTACACGGTCTCCGAATCCGCCATTGGCCGATTCGGAATGCGGATGCGGACCCTGGCCCGTATGAAAAACGCCGGTGTGATCGTCCGCGATGTAATGAAGGATTTAACCGCCGAGAAGGCCTCGGCAACTCAAAAGGCCGTAGCTGAAATAATCACCGCCCAGATTATAGAATTCGCTTCCGAAGAAAAACTTACAGCCAAAGAAATTCAGAACATCGCCCGGGCCGTCAAGGACTGCACACAGGTATCGATTGACGCGGACAAATACATCCGCGAGCAGCTCACTGAAAAAGCAAAAGCTGCAGATAAAGCCATCAGTAAAATCGCAGCCAAGAAGAAGATTGACCCTGAAACTCTCAGAGCAATCAGAGAGCAGGTTTATGGAATAGTCCAGAAAAAATGATAGCAGCAGAAACTAAAATCTTAGATTCGCAGGGCAATAAAGTCGCTGTCCCTCTATATGGCTTTCAGAAGCGGTGGATGGGGGACAAAAATCGCTTCAAAATAGGCCACATGTGTCGCCAAATCGGCAAGAGCTTTATTGTTGCTCTCGAGGTAGTTGACGATGCCATCGAGACCGGTGATGATTGGGTATTGCTTAGCGCCGGTGAACGCCAGAGTAAGGAACTGATGCAGAAGGTAAGCATGCACTGCAAGGCCTATGCCATCGCCGCTTCCGACATTCAGGAGACGTTCTTCGAAGACACCAAATATACATTCTTAATTATATATCTTCCAAATGGAGCCCGAATAATGGGCCTTCCTGCCAACCCCGACACAGCTCGCGGTTTTTCGGCTAATGTTGTTCTCGATGAGTTTGCCTTCCACAAGGATTCTGCTGCAATATGGAAAGCTCTTTTTCCGACTATATCACGCGGCTACAAAATCAGAATCGTTTCGACAGGGCAGGGCAAGGGCAATAAATTCCATGCATTAATAACCGGTGACAACAGCTGGAGTAAGCATCCCGTTGACATTTACCAGGCAGTTGCCGATGGCGTCCCTCATAATATCGACGAGCTCAAAGAGGCTATCGACGATGAAGAGGCCTGGCAGCAGGAGTTCGAGAATAAATTCATAGATGAAGCATCGACCCTTTTGGGCTATGAGCTTATCGCAAGCTGCCAGGATGATACGGTCCCAGCTGAAATTCTCTATGAAGATTTCGACCTTAATACTTTCGATTTTGAGCCGACCGGTTCTGTTTACGGCGGTTTTGATGTCGGCCGCAAAAAAGACCGCTCAATCCTCTGGATAAATGAATTGCTCGGTGATGTATATTGGAACCGACTCATGCTTGTTTTTAATAAGGTCAAGTTCCGAGAACAAAAAAGTCTTCTTTGCGACATCATCAGAAAAATCAATCTCACCCGCACTTGCATCGATGAGACTGGTATCGGCATGCAGCTGGCCGAAGATACGGTAGACGAATTTGACCAATATCGTGCTGAGGCTGTTACATTTACTCTCAAGTCCAAAAGCGATATGGCAACCCGAATGCTGCGGGCCTTCCAGGACCGCCGGATAAGAATACCTGTATCACGCGTATTACGTGATGACCTTCATAGCGTCAAAAAAACCACAACAGTTGGAGGAAGTGTTCGCTTCGACTCCGAACGTACGAAGGAAGGTCACGCTGATAGATTTTGGGCTGGAGGGCTTTCCTTGCTGGCATCAGATGAGGTTCTCGTTCCGGAGGTTGTTTTATTATGACCGAAGAGGTAATTGCAAAAAGGCGATTGAGTCCGGAAGCTGCTGAGCTCCTAAAGTTTGGAATCGACCGGCAAATTGAGTCAGGGATAAAGTCTTTCGGAACAAGTCAGTTAGCCCAGATGTGGCTGGCAGGTATGGACACGCCTTCCGGTACATCCAGCAAGCCCACAAAGCCTTACTCGCAGGTAGCCCTGGTCTATACCTGTGTCAATAAATTAATCAGCAGTATAACAGGCCTGCCTCTTATTCTCTCAACTATAGATGAGAAAATCATCGAGTCCGGACCGGTTTATGATTTGTTTTTTAACAGTCCCTCCCAGAGCTGGCAGCGGTTCGTAACCGAAACGATAGGTCACTACGCACTTAGCCGTGATGTGTTCTGGGTCTTTCCTGATATGCAGGGCCGTCAGCCGAAAGAAATCCTCATCGTCTCCGGTACCCAGATGCACCCGATGACCCACAACCGCACAGCCGGTGGTGTACTGCTCGGCTGGGAGTTTAGGGGTATCGGCGGTCAGCGGGCTAAGTTTACTCTGGATGAAGTTTACCAATGGAAGAACTTCAACCCTTACGATAAATTTCACGGCCTTGGCCCTGTTAAGGCAAGTCAGCTCAATATCAATTATGGCTACGCAGCGGACCTCTACAACGCAAGTGCCCTGGCTAATGCCGCCGAGCCTGGGATAATTCTTACCACACAAGGTAAGCTCGACCCCGAGCAGGTGGAGCTGCTTAGAAGCCAGTTCGAAGCCCGGCACAGAGGCGCTGGTCAGGCCAAGCGGACCGCAGTTCTTACAGGTGGTATGGATGCAAAGACAGTCGCCTTAAAGATGACGGACATGCAGGTCGCAAAAATTACTGAGATGACCGATAAGAAAATCTGCAGTGCCTTCGGTGTCCCCCCTGGAGTTGTCGGTCTTATTACCCAGGCCCAATACAACTACGGTCCGGCAATGCGTGATTTTATTTTTAATACAATCGTTCCGCTGGCAATGCTCTTTGCCGGCGAGCTTACCTACGGTATTATTTCCAGATTTTATTCCAGCGATTCTCGCGCTGTCGAGCCTAAAGATTCAAGGCTCTATTCCGGCCGCAGGTCCTCTTTGAGAAAAAAGGCAGCATTCAGAACTGCGATTCAAAAAGCCGTTGCAGCAAAAAGCAAAATCTTTGCCTGGTTCGATTCCGATGCCCATCCTGTCGTTCAAGAGGCCAATCGGGAGATAGCGGCCAAGGTCCTTGATTACACCAAGGCCGGTGTCACCCTCAATGACATTATCGAAACCTACGATTTACCCTTTGAGCAGGTCCCCTGGGGTAATGACTGGTGGATTGGCATGGGCCAGGTGCCGGCGAGCTATATACTTGAAGCTGGCACAGAGGGAATCACCGGACCATCGATGCCTGAAGGTCCGCCCCCTGAAGAAGAGCAAGCCAGTACAATTTCACAAATTACCAAAAATATATCCGAGCTTCTCGAATCCGAAAAGACCGCCAAAGCCGATGAGCAGCAGCGGCTGCGAATCTGGCAAAACTGGGTAACAAGCTGGCTCGGCATCGAACGGGAGTATCAAAATGTAATGCGGGTGTTCTTTGTTCGCCAGCAGCGGATTTTAATCGGCAAGCTTAAAAAGGCATTGTCTGAGCTCAAATCTGAAAAAGCCGACCCTGAGCAGATTATCACCCGCGTAGTTTTCGACCTGAAATTCGAGGATGGCAAAATAAAAGTTATCAATCATACCTTCTTTGAGAAGGGCAGCGAGCTCGGCATCCGCCAAAGTCTTTCTGAGATTTTAGGATTGTCCGGTGAATCACTCGATGAGGCTGCCGAGCAGGCAAAACGCATCGCCTGGGTAAAAGGCAAACGTGTTATCTCAACGCAAAAAATAACAGGTATCAATCGCACAACACAGGAGATGGTTGCAAAGCAGCTGCGGGCCGGTCTCGAATCCGGTGAAGGTCTAAATGAATTGACGGACCGTATCAAAACCACTCTCGGCTCTAACAGGACAAGGGCTCTGAGAATCGCACGCACCCAGACTGCAGGCGCTGTCAGCACCGGCCGTCACGCCGGTATGCAGAAAGCCGGTGTTGAGCTGAAGGCCTGGATAACTTCGGGTGACCCCCAGGTCCGCGATTCCCATGTTGCAGCAGGCAGTAAATATACCGAAGGCATCCCTCTGGACCAGCCCTTCGAAGTCGATGGAGAGCTGCTGATGTATCCGGGTGATCCTGTAGGCTCTGCCGCCAACATAATTAACTGCCGCTGCCTCGAGATTGCCAGAAGGGCGGCGGGTAAAGCATTCGACCTGGCCTACTATGCCGGCAAGCAATTTTATTCTTATAACGATATGCAAAAGACCCCGGCTAAGCCGGTTAAAGAAAGTGAGGGCAAATAAAATGGAACCTAAAATGAAGTTTTTCTACCCTAAGGTCAAAGCGATAGACAAAGAAAATCGGCGTATCACGGTTTGTATTTCAAAGGAAGAAATCGACCGACACCGTGAGCGTATTGAAATAAGTGCTATAGCCGATGCCCTTGCTCTTTACACTGCCAATCCCGTCGTCCTCGGTGACCATCAGCATCGATTGTCAACAGGAAAGTCATCTGTAATCGGCCATGCACCGCCCGAATCCTTTAAGGTGTTCGAAAACGAAGTGGATGTTGATATTGTGTTTTCTGTTACAGAGAACGCTGAAACCTATTGGATTAATTATCGTGATGGTCATCAAAGGGCCGTTTCGATTGGCTTTATAGATTTGGAATGGCGGATGGATGAGGAGGATGGTAAAAAAATCTTCGTCACCACAAAGCTTGAGCTGCTTGAGGTTAGCTGTGTGGCCGTTGGTGCTAATCGCGGGGCACTGCTCAAAGAAAAAGGTAAGTTTGACAAGATGGCTGATAATGACACCAAGGATATAGTAACTAAAATAGTTGGTACCATCCTCGAAGAAAAACACAAAGAGTTCTTAGGTAATATAACAACTCTTATTGAGGAGCTGGTCGATGAAATCAAATCGCTATTAATCGCTGATCCGGATGGGCTCGCAGGGAAGCTGCTCGGTCCTTCTCCTGATTCACCCATTCCTGCCGGCGATAACGAAAAGCCCGAGCAAGACATAAAAACAATCGAAAACGTAACCAAAAAAATTAATTCATGAAAGGATAACGCTCATGGATGAGCTCGAGAAAAAAATAGAAAAAATGCTCCAGGACTTTGCTAAGGGACTGGCCACTAAAGAGGAGCTAAACAAGGCCATCAACGAAGAAGTTGCAAAGAAAATAGCCGAAGATGAGCACCTCAAAGAAACCCAGGCCGCTGTCGAGGAGCTCAAAGCTGCCAACGATAGCCTGGCCAACCAGGTTAAGCAGCTCCAGCGTCTGTCTCTGTCATCAAGCAGCTCCTGGCCGCATTCTTATCGGGAGCGTGCTGTCTGGCAGAATCCCGAACAGGCCAAAATTTTCGGTTTGTTTATTCTCGCTACGGCGGGCGGTCGTGAACAAGCCAAAAAGATGCTTGAAGACCAGGGTGTTGAGCTTTCCTGGATAACAGGCGAGAAGGCAATGGGCGAAGGCACCTTGACCGGCGGCGGTGCCGTGGTTCCCACGGAATTTATTCCGGTTTTGATTGCTCTCCAGGAACAATACGGTGTCTATCGAAGGAACGCTCAGGTCTATCCAATGGCTTCCGATTCTGCCGTTGCACCAAAATTAAGCTCCGGCCTGACAGTCTATTGTCCGGGCGAAGGTACGGCAATTACTGCCAGTGATTTGGCATTAAGAACCGTTGGCCTTACCGCAAAGATGTGGTGCACGTTGACGGCCATAAGTATCCAGCTTGATGAAGATGCCGCTATTGCAATCGGTGAAATCGTTGGTAAGCAGATTGCCTGGGCCTTTGCCAAAAAGGAAGATGTAATTGGCTTCCTCGGCGATGGTACCAGTACCTACTTCGGTCACCTCGGTATAGCCGGTGCCCTGCGTGCGGTTGATGCTACTATCTCCAATATCAAATCGCTTGTGGTCTCAGACACCGATGCTACTTATGCAAATATAAGTCTGGCTAACTTTGAAAATGTTTGCGGAATTTTACCGGACTACGCAGATGATGGTGAGGCTAAATGGTATTGCAGTCGCATGTTCTATTACACTGTTATGGTCAAGCTGGCAATGGCTGCCGGCGGTGCAAATGCGACTGAAATATTATCGGGTGCCGGTGTAAGAGAAAAGACTTTCCTCTCTTACCCTGTTGACTTCACCCAGGCAATGCCAAAGACGCAGGCCGCCAGCCAGATTTGTGCTCTCCTGGCTAATTTGCGTATGGGTGCCTACCTCGGCGATCGCCGAATGCTGGCGATTGACAGAAGTGCAGAAGTGTACTTCGCCAATGCACAAATCGGTATCCGTGGCACACAGCGAGCTGCGATAACGGCTCATGGCGTCGGTGATACGACTGATGCCGGTCCGATTTGCGGATTGATTTTGCATGCTTAGCAATCACAGTAGTCAATAGCTCGCGAAAGAGGAGCTGATGAAAAGAGCCCTGCACCATACGGTACAGGGGAGAAGTTAAACGTTAACGAATTGATTCGTTGTGTTAACGAGTCGATTGTTGTTAACCCATAATTGGAGAATAGAACGATGATTGAAGTTCAAAATACGAAGATAGTTATTCTGCTGCAGCCCGAGACCAAGAATAATGGCGATTTTACTAATCCCACCTACGTCGACACCCAGGGCTGGAATCACCTTCGCATCCTGTTTATCACCGGCGTCATTACGGCCTCCGCTCCCATCGGCTCAACCGCCGAAGGCACCGCTCCGTTAGTCGAGGAGTGTGATACGACAGGCGGCTCTTATACCGATGTTAGTGGCGCCGCCCTGGCCGATGCCATAGCCGACACCGAGGATAATAAGCTCTTCGCCATTGATATCGACCTGACCAAGAGCCACAAGCGTTACATGCAGGTACAGGCGCCGCATGTTGGCGATGGCACCCCGGGTGCCTCCCTGGCGATTATCGGCATCTTGTCACGGCCGGATGTCGGTCCGAAGGATGCAGCAGGACAGGGACTTATCGAACACATCGCGGCTTAACAGCTTGGTAAAGTAGTTGGGACACCACGTGGGGTATCCCACTGTGGATTGTAATTTATCCGCCCGTCGTTTCGGCGGCGGGCGGATATTTACCCCGCTCCTCGGAGGGGCTGGGTTTAAACCGCCACTGGCGGAGAAAGGTAAAAATATGTGGGTACTAATGTTACATACTTATGCCGGCGGTATTGGTACTTTCCCTAAAGATCACAAGCTCGATTTGTCGCCGGATATAATCGAGCACATCCCCAAGGATTGTTACAAAAAAACCTGTGCCCCCTGGGATGAACATATAGATGCCCAGAAAGTCAAGCTTATCCAGGCCCGGGCAAAAGTAAAAGAGGCTCAAATCTGGGCAGACTTAGTGCAGGACAAAGCCGACAAGGCAAGAGAAAAAGCAGACAACCTGGTTCATCCAGCTGCTGAAAAACAATCCGAAGCAGACGCAGCTAAAGAAGCAGCTAATGAAGTGGTTGATGCCGCCAAAGAAAAGGATGCTTCTGTTGAAACAAAAAAGCAGGCCTTTGAGCTGGCTCGTATGGCCAATAGAAAAGATTTGGAATTCCAAAAGGCACATGGTGAGCTTCAAGTTGCTCTTGCCGAGGCCGGGCTAAAACAGTTCGAGGCTGATGATGCAAAGGCGGCAGCCAAAGCTGCTGCTGAAGCTGCAGAGCAGTTGAAGTCTAAAGCAGCTAAAAAAAAGGCTAAGGCCCGGGCCAAGGCAAACGCCAAAGCTGAAGCTGAAGAAAAGGTTAAAGCTGAAGCTGAGGCAAAGGCTAAGGCTGAAGTTGAAGCTAAGGCAAAAGCTGAAACTGAATCGAAAGCCCGAGCCGAAAAGGCCGCCGCTGAAACCAAGTCGAAGATTGATACCAACTTAAAGCCGTTTGGTGTCAACGCAGAACAGCCGGAGCAAAAAGATGGAGAAGCAGAAGCCAGAGAACCAATCGACCAGACAGTCGAGCAACCAATCGACCAGACAGTCGAGCAACCAATCGACCAGCCAGTCGATGAAGCAGTCGACAAGCAAGGCGATGGAGTCACCGGCGGACAAACAGATGAGACCGGAAAAGCCGAGAAGTAACTACCGAACAAAGTAGTTTTAAATACCTTTTAAAGAGGCGTTAGTATGAGCGAGCTCGTAGTAAAAACAGCTGCTGCCATAGCCGTAGATGAGAACCTGACCACACTTCTCGATTGGGTCAATATCGAGCAGGTTTCCGGCTTTACAATTATCGTTGAGAATGCCGGCGGCGGCTCAGCCAATGATATTACCGATGTCCAGATAGATACCTCCGATGATGGTGGAATAACATCGAGTCTGGACCAGCACGCAGGTGTGCCGGCTGTGCCAATTGCTTCGGGTTCGGCAAAGAGCGGTACATTTACCGAAACAGCAAAGTTTTTGCGTGTACGGGCCTTGTGTGCGGCCGGTGAGGATACTACGGCGGGGGCCGTCCTTTTGGCGGATTCGACAACAGGGCGGATTTGCACCCTCGCCGATGTCAAAGACCGGCTCGGCTTAACAGATACCGAATTCGATTTGACAATCAACCAGATAATCTCCGGCCTTGAGGAGCTCTTTAACAGCTACACTAAACGCAGCCTGATTGTCAACCCTACTGATGTTACCGAATACTTCAGGGGCTGCGGAAGTCTCCTGCAGCTCAATCGTTATCCCATCGTGGCGGTTACCTCAATCAAGGTCGCTTATGATTACGTTTTTTCTTCAGCTACTGCACTTACTGAAAACAGTGAGTACCGCACAGTTGCCGGCGGTGCAAAGGGTATCTTGTTTCGAATGTACGGCAGCTGGCCGGATATTCCCGATGCCGTGGAGGTAATCTATCGCGGCGGTTACTGCTCTGCCGGCCAGACACCGGGAGAGGGTGAATTCGCAATGCCGGCGGACCTGCGGGAGGCTGCAATCGAACAGGCCTGTTTTGTCTTTAAGCGAAAAGATGATATCGGCCTGTCCGCTGTTTCTGCACAGGGCGGCTCTATCAGTAAATTCAGTGCAATGGATTTGCTGCCTATGGTCAAAAAGGTGCTCGATAGTTACAGGAGGCCATCGCTATGATGATCCAACTGGAGATGGGACCTAACTTTCCGAAAGTTATAAGTGAGCTCCGTGGTATGGGCCAGGCTGTGCTCGATGCCTGCTCGGTTGGTCTGGCTAAAGGTGTCAAGTTCGCAGCTGGCAAGGTCTCTGCTGAATATCTATCCGGCCAGTCCCTCAAACGCCGTTCAGGTCGGCTTGCCGCAGCGGTCGATGGCTGGATGGCTGGGCCTATGGAAGGTGTCGTTGGTGTCAGGCCAGATTCAGCGGTTGAAAAATATAAATGGCTGCTGGGTGATGAATCCAAAACTATTACGCCTAAGCGTGCAAAATTTCTCACAATTCCCATCGGTGAAAACTTGACCGGCGCCGGCGTCGCGAAGTTCTCATCGCCGCGACAGGTACCGGAAGGCTTCTTTGTCAATACGGGAGGCAGGCTTTTATTCGGCTACAAGAAAGGTAAGAAGGGTAAATTCCGGGCGCTCTTTGTTTTGGTAAAGAGCGTTTTTGTCCAGGGCTCAGGTGCCCTTTACGATGGTGTCTCTGACAGTATTGATGTTATCGCCGATACGATGGAAACCGAAATCGCCAGAAAAACAGGAGCGACTTAACCAATGGCAAACGATGGTGGGTTAATGGCCTCAATTGAGCAGTTGATGGTCGCTACCTTGGCGGCCCTGACTGATAGCGGCAAAGCCGTCTTTGAGACTGCCGCCGTCTGGAAGCACCAGATATCTGCAACCGAAGGTGGTATGAGGGCCTTTGCTCGTTACCAGCCCTTTGCTTTTGTGAGTTATATGTCGGCGGATGCTGCAAGGGAGGGTGGTTATGACCTGCGTCAGGTTCTGGAGTTTGCCGTCCTTATCGGTGTTGAATCCAGGGCTAAAGGAGTCGCCAGGTTTGGAGATAGTAATCATCTCGGCACAAGTAAAATCCGCGACCTTGTTATCGCTGCCTTTGACCGAAAGCACCCGGGCGGCGGTTTGACCTGTGACGATTTTTATTATACGGGCGAAATCGAAGTATTCGATTCGCTAAAAAGGCATGCAATTCAAATGCACTTTGAAACCAGTAAATTAACTACAAGTTAGGAGATTTAATATGACAACGGTAAATATGCGAACCGGACTGCCCCAGGCGGTAAAAATTAACGGTGTTGACGCCGGCGGTGTGATGTCTGCAAGAATTGATGCCGGCTTTGAGAATGTTATGTATTCGCCGCCTGATGGCCTGCAGGTTCCCGTCAAAGACAAGGAAATCCAGTACGTTCGCGGTACTATTGTTACCCAGGACTGGGTTGAGGCAATTAATCTTTTGACCGGCACGGTCGGCACCTATGTATTTTATGAAAGAAAATCCGGTGTCGCTGAAGCTACAGGTTACATCGAGCATACCCTCACAGCTCCCATTATTCATCGCGTAAGCATTAATTTTACTAAGGGCGGCTATGCCACTATCAGTCTTGATTTCGAATGTCGCGCTGCCGATGAGACCAAAGCCATCGCCGATATGTGGGCGCTGCTCGATGGCCAGGCGGCGCCGACTCATATCACCGCAGCTCGCGGCGGCTATAGGATAGAAACTGCCGCCCATGGCGGCGCTATTGATATCTATCACGTAACCGCCTTTAATTTCACCCTGACACTGCCTCTCGTCAAGGCCTGTAATGATGGTGATGTCGCTTATACCTGTGTCGATGCCCGTCTGAACGGTCTGACCACCGGCGGCTCTATCAGCTTTCAGGGCGGCGAAATCACGGGTGCCATCCTCACCTGTCAGGAGCTGATTGCTGCTGCTGCTGCGAACCTGGTTATTGTCGTCAGCCAGAGCCAGGGCGCCGCTGATAAGACCATAACAATCGCCAACGTGGACTTTAATAATATCGGCAGCTCTCCCGATGTCGGCGCACCCTTTACCGGCTACACTGCAGCCTTTGATGTTGCCAACGATGCCGGCACACCACTGACGCTGGCCGGCGACAATAAGATTATCACGATTGCCTGAGTCTGTGTTATGGCTAAAGACATAAATATACACGTAAAGACCCCGGGCGCTGCCCAGGCCAAACAGCAGCTTGATGGAGTGGGTAAAGCTTCTGAGCATCTTCGAGACTCTTGTGGTAGATTCACCAAACAAGGCGCTGAGGGGATGAACGGATTTGGCCAGTCCGTCACCTCAACAGAAAGCCGCTTTAGTAAGCTCACGTCTTCTATTAAATCCTGGGTAACTGGCATCGTTGGTATTGCAGTTATCATAAGGGGAATAACATCCGCAATTCGTGCCCAGAGCGAAGCTATTAAAGAGCACGCCCAGATTGCCGCAGAACAGCAGAAAAAACTACTTGCACTTCAGGCGATGGGAGTGTTCTTCGAGGAGCATCCTGAAGTAAGAAAAGAAGTGGCGGCTTATGCTGAATTTGGACGCAGACCCTTTGAGGAAATAGCAGCGGCCTGGTACGGTCTTGAAAGCAAGGGAGCGGGCCTAACCAAAGAGCAAAAGGTTGGCATTATGCGAGAGGCCCTTGAACTTGGTCGCATGGAGCCGGAAGCTGACCTTAAAAGTATTGTCGATGTGTTTTCTATCTATGCCAAAGAAGCCCGCCAAAAAGACATCAATCAGGTTCAAAATATAATCAGACAAACCCTGAGCCAGGCAGGGGCTGAGCTCTCCCAGATGGGCCAATACTTGCCTCGCTTTTTAGCATTAGGTATTGCCGGTGGTTTGACCGGCGCTGAGACCGCCGGCCTGTGGGCCTTCGCCACCACCAGAGCACCAACGCCGGAGTCGGCAACTGTCGGTATTCGCAATATCTTCGCAGCTTTGCAGGGCAAAGGAACTCCTGAGTCTCAAAAGCTCCTGCAGGGACTTGGTATCACTCCTGAAATGAATATCTTCCAGCAACTATCTGCATTGTCCGCAGCACAAGGAGTGGGCAGATTCGGTGTCCCTGAAGCAGAGACAATTGCCGGCAGAGAAAATATAGCAGTCCTTTTATCGATGTTAACTGAGCCGACGGCAATGATGGAAACTGTCCGCCAGGTTACGCGTGTTGCCAGGCCTGATATCGATATAACCGGAGAAAAGCTCAAGCAAATTATGGGCACCGACAAATTCGCCCGCCTGGAAGAAAGACGTCGGCAGCTTGATGTAATAATACAAAATATCAAAGGCCAGGATATCAGAGCATTGGAGTGGGATGTTTATCTAAAAGATTACGAGCGTCAAATGCGAGAGGCTGGTGTATCTGAATATATAATTCAGTGGCAATTGAAGAAATATGGAATTGCAGCAGGGTTTGGCGCAGAACCAGGACCTCAATGGTTAATGGAACCTGTTGCTGGATTCACTGAAGCTCCTTTGGCTGAACC
>SDBT01003129.1_pt1 | contig 28781 bp, 29 predicted proteins | sample 2277101 | NCBI WGS metagenome assembly SDBT01 (sample SAMN10404973, study PRJNA504765) | marine sediment metagenome | isolation source: marine sediment core GS10_PC15, 103 cmbsf | place: Arctic Ocean: Southern Knipovich Ridge | collected 2010
AATAAAACATATTTATGTCAAAATGAATTTCTATATAGTTTATTTATCAAAAATTGAGTGAGTTGATAATTTTAAAATGTCACTAAATAATATAATCGAAAAATGGTTAGAGGATACTACTCATATGTTAGACATACATAATTTAGGATTGACCAAATGGCCTAAACAATTGGTAGGAAAAGAGTATTTGATAAAAAAACTAATATGTTCTTATAATAAACTAACATCTCTCCCAAATGATCTTACTAAACTTGAAGAACTAGACTGTTATGACAATGAACTAATATTTCTTCCCAATAATCTTAATAATCTTAAAATACTGTATTGTGGTGATAATAAACTAACATATCTCCCTAATGGTCTTACTAATCTTGAAAAACTACATTGTTATAATAATGAGTTGAAATCTCTCCCAAATAATCTTACTAATCTCAAAACACTGTATTGTTCTAATAATGAACTAACATCTCTCCCAAATGGTCTTACTAAACTTGAAACACTATATTGTTATTTTAATAAACTAACATCTCTCCCAAACAGTCTTACTAAACTCGAAGAACTATATTGTTCTGATGATAAATTATTTTCTAATGAATTGGAAAAATGGAAAAAGATTTGGCTGGTCAGTATTCGACATCAACATATACTTCGAACATCAGGTATAAAACGGGTAGTAAAAATACTTAAAAATCGTTTATATTTACCCAGTTTGAATGAATTACGAGAAGAATTGATCTGGTCTCCTAACCATCCTGGAAAATTCTTTACATCACTACCGCGAGTTGGAGATTGGTAATGAATAAAATCACTACCTCGCCGATCGAAGATCGCCGGCGCTTCGCGTCGAGTTGGATTCTGGTAATGATTTTATTCATTTTGTAATAACTAAATATGTAAATAAAACATATTTATATCGAAATAAAAGTAGTGGCAGTTGAAATTAACTATATATAACTGTTTTTTGACTAAATGAAGGAATATATTTACTAAAAAGAAACTCCAGATGTCGCATATTGGGTAATTATAACATAAGTTTTATTAAAATAAAAATAATATAAAATGAAGCTCAGATCACAGCCTAAAATTATTCCAGCCGCCTATAATTTTTCTGGAGACCATATAGAAAAATTAAGAAAAATAACATATAAACGATATCAAAAATTCATAAATAGTCCTTTATATGAATCATCTTATAAACTTAAATATAATTTAGAATTAAAATTTATTAATAATATCACAGTAAATGATATTTTAAACATTGACACCTGCAAAGAAATAACTAAACATAATCCTAATATTAATCTGGAGAAGATAACTAACGATGTTAAAAATAGATTTTATGATATAAGATTAATGAATATGCTAGCATGTATTTCTAATTTATCGACGTATATTTATAATCCATATCCATCTTATAATCGCAATTGGAATCTCAGATTGTTTTGGGGTGATCTTCATAAAATAGCATCGGGTGTTTTTGGTACGGTGTACAATTCAAAGCAGGATTATATTAATAATACATTTGTTATTAAATATTCAGGGAAATTAAAGTATGGTATGATACATGAAACATTTATTTCACTAGTTATGAATAGATTTAGATCAAAAATATTCAATTTTATGTACGGGTTCGGTTATTTTAAATGTTCAAAACCGATTAGAATAATACATTCTAGGGTAAGTTCTTTTTGTAATCAGAGAGAAGGAGGAGTCTTCGGTGTCTTTGAAAAGTTGGATTCATTTTTATTAAGTGATTATATTGGCGATCATAATATTAATATAACTTCAATTCTAGATAAATATTTACAAATACTATTAGCGCTTAATATTGCTCTAGAGGTCAAATATTCCCATAATGACTTACATACGGTAAATATACTCCTTCGAAAAGTACAAAGTAAAATTGTATATCTTCCTTATAATTATAAAAATAAGACTATATACCTTAAAACAGATTATATAGCAACTATTGTAGATTATGGTAATAGTTTTGTAAGTTTAAATGGTATATCGTATGGACCTTTTGGTCTTGAAAAAGCAGGTGCTTATCCAGATACTCCTAATTATATTTCGGATGCGTATAAATTGTTAATGTTTATGTCTTATGATTTGCTGGCATATCGTCAAGATGAGTTCATTGTCGATCAACTAGAACCTATTTTTAAATTTTTTAATAAAACTGATAACTTTATAGAAACTATAAGGGGGTCTAGAGGTATATACTATTCCATACCTGATTCTAATTACGGGTATAATCATACTTTATTAATAGATCATATTCTCAATATATACCCAGAAACAAAAAATATTATATATGATATTCCTCCACCTAAAGCTAACATTATATCATGTTCAGAAAAAGGATGCCTTCAGATATCTAATGAAGGGGAATATCTACAAAAAATAATAAACCCTGTAGAAAAAACAATATTAAATTTTTTAAAAGAAACTAAAAATAATAATCCTAGTCGTAAATTAATTGACTCGTATAAAAATGATGTATTTCCTGTTTTTACTAGTGGTTTCGCTGATATGAGAAAAATAATGATCGCTATAAAACTTATGGTGAAAAATTCAATAGATCCTAAACTTCTAATTTCAGAGTTTAATAATGTTCATGATGTATTGGAATTTGGTAAGATAGTATTGTACACCAATAGCGTCATTAACAATTTTGGTAATGTGGTCATTAAAAGAGATTCTTTATTAAATTTCTATTTTGCTTTTGATAAATCTTTAAAAATTAAATTTAAGCTTATAGAACGTATAAATAATGATTACTTAGATTTACATAAACGTTTGATAGTAGTGATGGGTATAATAGAAAATATTATTTTTGAAAATCAAATATCAATTAAATTGATATTAAAAACTGGAAGTACACCAAAATTAGAACGTATTGTTGAAAGTATACGTAACTTACATGGAATAGTAAAAAATTTTATTAATAACATAAATAGAAAATTCTCTATTTTTTAATACCGATTTTTTGATAATATATATATATATATACTTTTAAGACCAATTACCAGCTCTGGATAGTAAAATAAAGAATTTACCTGGATGATTAGGAGACCAGACTAATTCTTCTAGCAATTTACTTAAATCTGGTAAATACGAACGGTTTTTAATCACTTTTAATACTTTTATCAGTCCAGCTTTTCTAAGTATATTTTGGTGTCTGTTTCTAATAACCCATATCTTTTTCCAATCTCCTAATAAATTAGAAAAAAGTTGATTACCGTAACATGATATTTTTTGCAGTTGAACTAAATTAGGAAGAATATTTATTTTATTTTCACTGCAATATAGTATATTAAGTTGTTTTAAATCATCAGGTAAAGTTGTTATCTTATTATAAGAACAGTAAAGGAAATTGAGTCGAGTTAATACTTTCGGAAGAGAGATTAATCTGTTGCAAGAACAATCTAGAGTTGTAAGTTTATTAAAAGATGAGACGCTATCTTCTCTCCACACAAAAGTATTTATGAGAGTAGTTAGTTTGTTCCAAGAACAATTCAAGGTTGTGAGATTAGTCAGGCCATTTGGAAGTGAGGTAAGTTCGTTATTACTACAATGTAGTATTTGAAGATTAACTAAATTTTTTGGAAGAAAAACTATTTTATTATGAGAACAATATAGTTCTTTTAACTTAACTAATCCTTCTGGGATAACAGACAGTTTATTATTATAACAATATAGTATTTGGAGTTTAGTTAAGTTTTTTGGTAGAACAGTTATCTGATTATCAGAACAATTAAGTTTTGTAATTAAATGTTCTTTTCCTATTAATTGTTTAGGCCATTTTTTCAAAAATAAAGAACTTATGTCTAACTCTAAAGTAGTATTATCTAACCATTTAGTAATTCGAGTTTGCAACATACTTTTTATTCAAAATAATTTATTTAAATTCAATTTTGGTGCTACTTTTTTCAGTGGGAACGCTCCGAACCAACGAAACTCATTGAATTTTTTTACGAACAATTGATATAAGTTTTTTAATATTCTTTTCATCCAAATCTGAGTCATTTATTTCTTTTGTTTTATATTTAGCCCACAACTGACTTATTTGGTTATTAAAAACCCCTTTTCTGTTAAATTTTAAGCGAAAATGTAGTAGGCCGAGGAAGCCATGCTTTCCTTGTTTTTACTCTCCATAAAACTTTGTTTCGTTAACATTTTATATCTGTAATTCATTTGTATTTTTATATTGTTTACATATAAAATTTGTAAATTGTGATCTATCGTTTATTTGGGTGTGAATTGAAGAGTCGAGATTAATCTATAAAGTTAGTATATTATGATCTATAAATTTAATGAACTTACGTTCACCTGGTAGTTCACCAGAATCATAATAAATCATATACTCATGTTCAGGTCCATATAAAAATAATAACTTATCATCATCAGTTAAAGCTAAATGTGTCTTTCGCCTCGAATATACATACGGTACTATAATAGGACTTAGAGCTATATCAGATAAAGCTTTTATTTTTCGACTTGCAGTGGGTTGTGACATTGTCATATCGCTATCCGAATAAAATGTCACAATTTCAATCAGTTTATTATTTTTAAAGTACCATATAGCACCTTTATTATCCAATATCAACAAATATTCACCAAAGCTTATAGACTTAGCTTTGACTGGTAAATCTATATTAACAAACTTTTTTCCATATTTTTTAATCCATACATTTCCATTAAAATCTATTCCTGCTATTTCAATTCCATTACCCTTTATTAATTTGAATTTAATATGAGTATCTACTTTTTTTATATCATCATACGAAATATGAAATATTATACCACTTTCGTCTAATAGATAATCATCACTAATCTGAATAATATTTTTGCTTTGAATATTTTTAGGAGTGTCCATTTTTTCAATACTTATTGTTGGTTTTATATAGTGACCTCGACCTCGAACCCGTTTTCCAAAGACGTTTCTTTGGATATAAGGCGCATAATAAGTTTTTTGCTTATATATATGAAGTTTTTTATTTTCATCTATCATATAAAAACGATCAAATAAACTTAGTTTTTCACCATATATTAAATTAACTTTGGGTTCAAACGTGATACTTTTAGCTTCCATTTTGAATTTTACCTTATGATTACCAAAGATTCGAATTTTATCATCAAGATAAAACGATTTTCCGGGATTTTTTATAAGTTTAACTGGTAAATTATTTTTAAATTTATATATAATATATGGACCAGGTTCGACTTCCTCACGAGTACGACTCGTACGGTCGACCTTAAGTAATATTTGAGGTTGTTTAATTACCGTCTTTTTTGACACTTTTAAAGCAAATTCTTTAGTTTTTCCAGATTCAAATTGCTTGGGTAACATTTTTGGATCTCCTAGTCGTCTAATTAATGAAATTCTACGAATAGCAGGTTTATTTGGAATTTTTAGAACCAATTTTTCTATATTATCCAAATCTCTCTCTTCCACATCCCCTAACTTATATAAAGACCATATTTCACCAATTTGTCCATTGGATAGACCATTACCACCAACTTTAGATCTGACTTGGTGGTAAGTAAGTTTAATCATTTTATATACAATTATTATACAAAATTCATTTTGTATAATAATTGTATATAAAATGATTTGTCTTAACTGTATATAAAAATATCTCGTTTAAATTCAATTTTAAATTACATAATAATCGGCTATTTCACCTCTAACAAACAAATATTCATTTTCTTTTATATTTCCTAACTGTTTATTGCTATTATCTCTATATAAATCAGTTTCATCTGTAATATATGTTAAAATGTTTTTTCCAATAGAATTATTAATATATAACACATTAATTTTCAGTTTCAAAAGTTCATGATATTTTAAATCTAAATTGTAATATCTGGACTCATATTGATCTACATGAGTTCTAAGATGATGAAAGTGATTTCCTACAAATTCTATTACATTTTTTTTTAGATTTTGGTCTTTTATTTCTAAATTTATATGTAAATGTGGAATCGGGTTAGTCATTATTGTATTCCTTTTTATATTTTTTATATAATATAAGTATATCTAATTCATCTCCAGAAATACAACTATAGTATTTATACAACTTTTCTTTTTCTTTGATTGTTAAAATATCATTTTCTATATCGGGCACTTCGAATAAACTCATCTCATATATTTTACCATTTAATATGTCATTAATAATATACACTTCCATGTCATATATTTTAGGTTTATTTTTTGGTTTAATATCTTCAAATAACTCGAAAAAATCTGGAATATATATATCAGGTACAAATAATTTTAATGCTATATAGTAACATACTTTAGTATACATGGAGATATCAAATTTATTCAAATTTATATCTCCATTATATACCAAAAAACGATCAAATATTCTCAGTGCATGAAACATAACCCTTTCCCGATGCCAATAATATTCAATATTTGTTTCCAAGAAATTTACAAAAAAATTATAAGCAATATTTCTATTTTCACAATTAATTATATTTATTTTAGGTATAATAACATTTAAATCGTATGATGAATGAATTTTTTTAATAAAATCTGAATTAGAACTAAAAAAAGGATGTTTTAGTGCTTGGGTAGCAGAATAACGTTTAGATGAATCTAAAACTAGTAACTTAGACGTTAAATCTAAAAATTGTTTAAAATTTCCATCAGTACTATTAAAATCATTAATTTTCGTTTTGTTTAAATTTATAATTCTTCTTATTGTTGGTCTTTTTTGGTCATATTTACCCCTAATTTTATTTTTGGTTATATTTTCTACATCTTCTTTTGTTGGAATTGGATTTATTCGTTTTAAAATAATCAAAGGTAGTCTTTTACTTATATTTTCATTTTTCAAATTAAGTAAATGTTTATTACCATTTGTTATAAGTTCAATCATAAGACATCCCATAGACCACATATCAGATTTAGTATTATAATTTTTATTATTAAATGCTATTTCTGGAGCTCTAAATGATGCAATTGTAATACAATCTGTCTCTTTAATATCTTGGGTTGTATAATTTGAGCTCATTCCGTAGTCACACCATTTGTATTCCGTTCTAATTTTATTTTTAACCTGAATAAAATTAGAAGGTTTTATATCTCTATGAATGATATTTTGTGAATGTATATATTCTAAACCTAGTACAAGATCTAGTATTATTTTTTTTCGTTCTTTTAAATCTATTTTAGGATCAATCATAATATTATATCCATCTTTAATACCAAGTTCCATTGAAAAATAAACACTATCCATTTTAAACCCTTCACTTATTTTGGGTATCGGTATATTAGTACCGATAAACGGATTTGATATATAAATAGACTTAAGTTTTATAACATTTGGATGAAACCTAAGTCTGACCAAAAAGTCCATTTCCTTAATAGAACCTAAAAATGAAATATTATCTCGAATAAAATTACGCTTAACTGCTATATTTTCATCGGTTTTATTGAGTTTAATTGAATGAACATCTCCATATGAACCCGTTCCTAATAAAACTAATTTTGAACTATAATTTGACATTTTATTAAATTTTTGAACTTTGAAGACTTTATTTTAGAAATGATTTTTAGTATTTGTGTAATATTTAAAATGTCCCTTCAACTTAAAATTGAAAATACAGATAAAATCATTAGTTTTGAATATGATGATCTTCTAAGCAAAATTGTTTCCGAAATAAAATCTGAAATAAAAACTCTAGGATTTATTTTATTTTTAGGTTCTAATGGAAGGCTTATTTCGATTTTAGATTTGAAAAAAGACTATAAAAATGTTAGAATGAATTCTTCACAGAAATATCATCATAAAGGAATTTCTATTTCAGATGTAGCTTATAATAATGTGAAAACAGTTTTATTCTCACAAGAATATAATAAAATATTAACAAAAATTACAGAAAATCATACGGAAATGTTATACAATCATATATTATATCTTAAAACTAAAGATAGTCTATATAAAAATAGAATTAATGATTTTAAAATTGCTGTTAGAAATAATATACAAAAATTATGGTTTAATAAAGAAGGTGGAGATATTTCTTTATTTTTGAATATACCAAAACCTATTGAGAAGACGCATCACAAAAAACATGCTCATGATATATCCAAAATAATAATTACCAAAAATCCATTTAGAACAAAAAAAATAGAAATACAATCTCATGACCCATTTGCCACAACGGAATCAATTAAATCGCTTAAAAATAAAAAGTATCATCATGAAAAAAAAATAATAACTCTTTAAAGCGTTTTATTTTAAATACAAATGAGTGATAGAGGAAATCCATTTTCACATTATGACGATGTGAATACTGTGCCACATCGTCAGCCAGTAGCACAAAGTCAACTACAACAGCAACAGCAACAGCAACAGTCGGTACCTCAACCATATTTTCATCAAGAAAATATGGTTAACAGTAGATTAGATGAATTAAAAAAAATGATTGGCAATGTTGGTAGTATTGTGTATAATACTAAGCAAGATTTAGACACTAAAATGGACATTTTGGAAAAAAAAATAGATGAGCTTAATGCTAATCTTGTTACAATAAAAGAAAATGTAACTGCTAATAATAATCTACAAACTGCGATAACTGTAGCAGTACTGGGAGAAGGATTTAAGGAATCAAAAATTATAACAGAAGAATGTAGAAAAATGAGGGAATCTATCTCAAATATTACAGATCATATCAAAAAAGACGATGATATTGAAGAGTGATTTTTAACGTTGTGACCTGACGAGTCGTACTCGAAGTGAAAAATTAAACATATTTAATAACAAAATATGTGTTCCGAGACTCGAAAATGAATTTCCTATCGTATTATTTTAAAAAAATCTAATAAAACTGATTCTGATCATAGTGGATTTATATTCACTATATTAATTAACAATAAATGTTCAAGCTTTCACATATGATATTTATAAGTTTGTTATTATTTATAATAGTAAATTTTATAAGATTCACTACCAAAGATAATTTAAGTGAATCATCAGAATTAAAAAACATATTACTTGAAATGTCTGAATCTAATTCAATGAAATCATTACCAGTTTGTTCATGGTCAAAACAAAAAGTAACTAGTAATAGAGTAACAAAATTTCAAATATTAGGATTAGTTTATGTTAATATTTTAAGAAGATTATCTTCATGTTATACAGGATGGGCTTTAACTAGAGGTTCTTTATTACATGCTTACCGTGATTATGGATTTTCATGGACAGAAAGAGATATTGATATATATGTCGATGATGTTGATGAATTTCAAATATGTTTTGATAAAATTAAATATGATGGTTTTATATTTGAGCGTAATGATAAACAACTTAATGCAACATGTAAAAAAAATTATTTATGTAGTAAAAAAAAACTCTTTACTTTCGGAAAAGTAATGCCTTTTATTTTTAACAACGATTATATATTTGAACAATGTTTAGATGTTTTTGCTAGAGATTTATATACTCCGTATATAGATTCTAATAAACGACGTAAATGCCGATGTCTTTTCGATAATGAATATCTTATTTGCCCTGAATCTCCCGAAGCTATACTTAAAAAAAATTTTGGTAATGATTTTATGATTCATAAAACTAAGTATAAACTTAATGAACCATTAGATTTTTGTTTAGCTAATGAGTATAATCTTAATTGATATTACTAGAATCGACTCTTTTATCTCTAAGTAATAGCTTAACTAATTTAAGTATGGATTCGTTGTCGTTGTCACTAGGATTTACTTTAGATGTGTTTAAAAGTGGTTTTGTTATATGGTAGTATCCATTTTACGCAGACATTCTAATGGCTTTGTTATTACTGGCACTAAGATCTACTCTTGGATCACTTAAAAGTATTTTCTTTTTTTTATTTTACTAATTTCTAAATATTTTTCTAATTGTAATATGGTTAATGTAGGTAATACACCTTTTTATATTTTTTTATAATAATTTTCTCCAAATTTAAGAGTGATTAATGATACAGGTAATACACCTTTTTCTATTTTTTTATAATAATTTTCTCCAAATGTAAGAGTGGTTAATGATAGGGGTAATACACCTTTTTCTATTTTTTGGTCAAAATCTTCTCCAAGTGTAAGAGTCGTTAGTGATGTAGGTAATACACCTTTTTCTATTTTTTTATAATAATTTTCTCCAAGATCAAGATTAGTTAATGATGCTGTAATACACCTTTTTCTATTTTTTGGTCAAAATCTTCTCCAAGTGTAAGGGTAGTTAATGATACAGGTAATACACCTTTTTCTATTTTTTGATTAAAGTTCTGTCCAAATTTAAGAGTGGTTAATGATGTGGGTATTACACCTTTTTCTATTTTTTGATTAAACGCCCATCCAAACGTAAGAGCAGTTAATGATACAGGTAATACACCTTTTTCTATTTTTTTATTAAACTCAAATCCCAATTTAAGAGTCGTTAGTGATCTAGGTAATACACCTTTTTCTATTTTTTTATTATAAAACCGTCCAAATTCAAGAGTGGTCAATGATATAGGCAATACACCTTTTTCTATTTTTTGATTAAACTTTTCTCCCAATGTAAGAGTGGTTAATGATACGGGTAATACACCTTTTTCTATTATTTGATTAAACAGCCATCCAAATGTAAGAGTGGTTAATGATGTAGGTAATACACCTTTTTCTATTATTTGATTAAACAGCCATCCAAATATAAGAGTGGTTAATGATGTAGGTAATACACCTTTTTCTATTTTTTGATCAAACTTATATCCAAATTCAAGCGTGGTTAATGATGCAGGTAATACACCTTTTTCTATTTTTTGATTAAACTCAACTAATATCATAGAAGTAACATTTTTATATTCACTTGATACTTTTGGATTCTTAGTTATAATTTTACTTGCATAATAACGCAATCGTTTAGGTAATTCAGAATTATGTATATCATCATATTTTGAGTAGAAATCTCTAATATACATTCTCCAAAAATAATCTGTGCATACTTTAGTTCTTAAAAACTTATTGATATTACACATTTTCTTTATTTCATCCATTGGAAGGTTAAATAACATTAATCTAACCATTTCGGGTGGTTGTTGTGATAAATAATCAATTTTTTTAGTAATTATATTTTTGATATTTAGTTCTATTTTCTTATATTTTCTTATAAGAGAAACTCGTCTAATTATAGTTTTGGTAGATTTTTGTTTTTCTTTTTTAATTACAGACACTAATTTTTTAATATTTGTTAAGGTCAGATCCATATTATTTATATCATGTGTTTTATATTTAGACCATACTTGACCAATTTGTTCATTGTTTAACCCTAAACCTTTAAATTTGGATCGGAATTGGTTATAGGTTAATCTTACTTGTGTTGTGCTCGACATTTTATACTATATTTTTATAAAAAATAAATATTTAATATATATTCGGTATTTTTATTAAGTTTACTGTGGTAGTAATACTTGTGAAACAGAAAATACTGAACTTTTTAACTTTAAACGAAATGAACTATAATCGTTTACACTAAATATATTTATTTTATATATTTATTTTACTAATTTCCATAAAAACTCATTGTTGATCGTAATGTTTTTCCAGATCACGCAAAACGTCATCACCGTTGATTTTTTCATTTAAAATCACACTTTCGATAGGAATCGGCTTCGAATTTTTATAGTTAGTTCTTTTTTTGGTGAACATATGTTCATCTCGTGTTTCTCTATGTTCATGACGTTTATTAGTTCTGTTTGTTTGGTTAACCTCATCGTGATACCAATTAATAAACATCACCATGTTAGATTTCGAATCCCACAAACTTTCACTTAGAGCTACTTTAGTGAGAACAATTTCTACTCTATTTGATCGTGAATATTCTGATTTTTTAAATTTAACAAATGCTCGTCCATAATGTTGTCCTTTACTTCTATTTTTAATCGGAATATCAATCTCATATTCACAATTAAGAAGTTTAACTTCAATTAGTTTATCCAATTTGGACTGTATCTTTTTGCGATAAAAATTGACTGAGTTGTTGGTTGGAAGTTTGATATAGAAAATCAGTTGTTCGTACTTTTTGGGGAATTCTTTTTGTTTTAAATGGTATCTGGCTATGCCTATATTTTCGTTTCTCGTTTTGGTTGAATGTCCAAGTTCAAGCATAGCATTAAAAATATCTTTAGACAGAATACATATATTACGATTAGTCTCCTTGTTTTTATAATGTTGTTTGTTATACTGAACTCGAATCGGCCCAACAATCGAGTTTTCATTACCACCACACTTTTCCAAATAATCTCTTAATTCAGATACAGTATATTTATCACAGTAAACTATATATAAACCAGAAGAATAATTAGTCTTTTCAATCCACTCCTCTTCTGATTCAGAACCACTTAGTTCTTGTGAGGAAGAAGCACTTTCCTTACTCATTTTTTCACTAGAATTACTCATTTTTTCACTAGAATTACTCATTTTATGTGTAGTTAAATATGTTAGTTTTTAAGTTACACATAAAATGAGTTTTCATTTTGATAAAACGCCTGTATAAAAATGGACCTTCCACCAAACTCAAATTTAGAAGATTCTACTGAATTTATAGAAGATCTTTCTATAAATATTGTAGAATCGCCAAATAAATTAACAAATAACGTTCAACATGGGAAAAAAAACAATATAAGAACAGCTAGAGTTAATAAAAGTAAAATTAATCTAGAATTACAAGTTATTCTTAAAAAAACTAAAAAAAAAGCAACAATAATGTCTAGAAAAGCTCGGGCTTCCATTATTTTCCATAAATTATCGCTAATAACTATGATAATGCTTAATCTAGTAGCCGGAGTTATGTTTCAAAAAAAAATAGAATATGCAGATTATGTTTCATATGTAGTATCCGGTCTTTTAGCAATTTTGGCCGTTTTTAACTTCCAAAAACAAGGGTTAGCTCAAGTTGGGGCTTCAGGAGATCTTAAAAAGATTGTTAGAAGAATAGATTTAGCTTTAATGGAAACTAATACCAATTCAAAAACTAATAATTTATTTAAAATTAAGAGAGATTTAACTAGATTAGATTTTATTATATTTAAAGCAGATTATGGGATTGATTATGATCAAAAACCGGTCTGATTAAGTTTTAAAATAGGTGAACACGTCTAACCATTATATTCTAAAGTAAAAAATAAGTGTGATGCATTAATAAATTGAATTTATTATTTTTTTTTATAAAAAAAAGTCATGTATAAGCTAAGAGTTAAAATATACAATGTATATATTGAAAATAAAGAAGTTATGAATAGTTTGGATATAATTTATATAGATTACCCTGATAAAGCAGTCGAATCTGATTTTGACAATGTTGGTATGTTGTTTGTACATAGTAAACGGTATAAAAAAATACAAAGGATGTATAATCATACTGTTAACTTTTGGGAATTACCTTTATATGATTGCTGGGATATAGATTCTACTGTTCTGACAGTTAAAAGGGTCAAATTAAACTAAAATAAAAAATATTACACTTTGAAGATTGTTGATACTAAGCGATTCTGAGGTTTATATAAATTTTTAACTTTTAAAAATTTAGTTAATCCACTTTACTCAGAACGTATTCGCACTTATATTTTAGTGGTAAGATAATTGGGATTTTTATCTAATTTAGTCTCATTTATTCCATCAAATATAGTATTTAGAGGTACTTTCATAATTACACATCCATCGATATCTTTTAATTTGTCGATTGCATTTTTTGCATTTTTTTGCTCTGGAAACACTCCTCGTATACTAGTTATACATACATCGTATATAATATAAACATAATCGTCAGAATGTCCACAATTTGAACATGTTGTCATTTTTATATTCTATTTATATGTGTTCTGATACTTTTTTCAGATAACATATAAATAGAATTCATTTTATATTTTGTAGGTTAATAAGAAAGAATTTGTTTTAAAACTGGTGGCTCTACTACCACCACCAATGACAAATTCTTTATGACCAGATAAAATATTATGTCCGTAGTTAACATTATAACCTTCAATAGAAGTAAAAATAAACTTAAATATATATTTTCTTCTCATATTATCAAAATTATGAATCAAAACTAATATAAATGTTATTTTTAGATACTTTAATTGATGAATGGTTTTTTGATGATGTTAAAGCAAAATTGCCTAAAAAATCTAAAGGATGTGGTTGATCAGTATAATGTTCTGGATGTTTTTTAGTATCATATCTACCCGCCTGTGCGCCAGCTTTTTTAATTAACTTGATTAATTTACTTAGAGTAAATCCATTTTTAGATTTATATAATAGTATAAGCCATTTTTGTTGGTAAATAATATTTGTTTTAAATATTTGAAGTAACTTTTATAAAATAATTTTATTTACATTTTTTGTATTTTTTATGGCAATCCGAAGCGTTCTTTGTATTTTTTTATGAAAGTATACCAGTAGGTTCATTACTAATATCTTTTATAAATTGTTCATCATCCAAATATACAAAGCTGGTAAAATACTTTTCTAATAATACATAATAGACCTTTAAATTTCTTTTGCTTAGAAATATATATATATATATATATATATTTATGTTTTAAGATTATACTCTCCCAACAAAGGAACTAAAATTCTATTATTTGTAACTGTATAATGATTTTTGATATATTCTTTACGATTAAGCGGGCCACCATACTTACGTTGTAGCCAAAAATCATTAGCAGGTCTTAATCTCTTTCCTGGATGATCAAATTCGAACATACGTTTTAAGAAATTTTCTGATTCAGAATACATTCCTTGATTTCTACATTTTAATATTAATAGTAAAGCATATGCACACTCATAAGAACAAAAAGATCCTTCTATTTTATAGTAATATGTATTTTTGTTAATTGAGAACCAACCTTCAATTGGAATACCTAAATCCATATTTTTTCCTGCAGAAGCAGTTTCTGAACACCAATTACAACAAACATCAACATTGATTTTTAAATTATATTTGAGTTCACTGGCATATATCGTTTTCTCACTTTTAATATCATAATTTTTAGTTGGAATCGATTTTGTAATTTGAACTTGATCATACTCATGTTTTAAGTACTGATCGAGAATTTCACTCGCATTAATTTTGTGTAGTAAAAATGTAGACATATTATTTTTGATAAATGAATATTTTATTATATTCATTTATCAAAAATAAAAACACAATGTCATTACAAAATAATATAGGAAAACTTGAAAATATTTATATGGGGGCAATGTTCTCAGGTAAAACTAGTTCTTTAATCCGATATCTTACAATCAAAGCTGATGTAGGATTTAAAGTTATATATGTAAATAGTATTCTTGATACCAGAAGTAATATTGGATACAGTACACATAACAGTTCTGGGCATAATATATCATCTAAAATAAAAACTATTTCAGTTAAATTTTTATCCGAAGTAGATGTTTCAAATTATGATGTCATTGGTGTCGACGAGTTTCAATTTTATAAAGATCAGTCACCTTCAGGAGTGGTCAGATCATGGGTACTTAAAATGGGCAAAATGGTGTCAGTATCAAGTTTAGATGGAGATTATAATATTAATATTTTTGGAGATGTATACAATTTAATTCCTTTGTGTGAGCCTGGAGGTTTGTTTAAACTTAAAGATGGAATTTGTACAATGTGTCTCAAAAAAAAGAAAAAAATAGTATCAGGCGGATTTACTAAAAGGATTACTTCGCTAACTGAAAGCGGTTCAAAATTAAACGATATTATTGATATTGGTGGTAAAGATAAATATATGATTGTATGTTTAAAGTGTCACCAGACGTAGTTAGACAACGTAGTAAATTATATATATAATTTTCAAAATTATATATGACTAGTATAATATTCCATTTTAAAAGATTATTCTATATTTTCTTTTAAATATAGCATAATCTTTTAAAATGGAATCGTCTAACTTTAACTTAGATAATAAATGTGTACTCATGACTGGTATTGCTGGTTTTATTGGGTCAAATTGTATGGTATATTTCGTTCAAAAATATACTAATACTGCATTTATAGGTATAGATAAGATTTCTTATTGTTCTGATATACAAAATTTGGATCCAATTTTAAATAAATCTAATTTTAAATTTATAAAATGTGATTTAACTGATTTAAAATCACTTGGAAAAGTCTTTAAAAATCATAAAATCGATGTAATTATACACCTTGCAGCTTATACACATGTAGATCTATCATTTGGAAATTCTATTGAATTCACTAAAAATAATATATTAGGGACTCATAATTTAGCAGAATATGCTCGTATCAATCCGGTTGAAAGATTTATACATATTTCAACCGATGAAGTTTATGGATCTAAAAATGAAATTTCTACTGAAAATACAATGTTAGATCCTACAAATCCTTACGCTGCTACTAAAGCAGCAGCTGAGCATATTCTTAAATCATATCATCATAGTTTTGGATTACCTTTAATTATAACTAGAGGAAATAATGTTTATGGACCTAATCAATACCCAGATAAACTAATACCACTTTTTATTTTAAAGCTTATTCGTGGCGAAAAGTGTACTATACATGGTACTGGTAATAATAAGAGGTCTTTTTTATATGTAGATGATTGTGTTAAAGCATTTGAGGCTATTTTACTTAAAGGTAAAATAAATAATATATATAATATAAGTTCGTATGACGAGCTCAGTGTTATGGAAGTGACTGAAAAATTAGTAAATATATTACGTCCCGGAGAAAAAACAGAAGATAACATAATTTTAGTCAAAGATAGACCGTTCAATGATCATAGATACAATATTAATTCAAAAAAATTATCTGACCTGGGATGGAAACAAACAATAAATTTTGAATTAGGTATTAAAAAAACGATTAAGTGGTATTCCGAAAGAATCGATAGATGGTAAACGATAGAACATCAGCGTATGATGAGTTGGTATGAAATGTGTTGGTTATTAAACATATTTATCAACAAAATTTAGAAAAGTGGATCTAAAATGTGTGGAAAAATTAATTCAGAATTGTTTGTACTTGCCTCTATTATACCAAGTATAAAAAGAACTAGATCGGTCCTCCAACCATTCAAATAAGTTTTTTATATTAATATCTCGAATTGTGGTTCGGAATTACAGCTGCATACTTATGTGTGACATATTAGTAATAAAATGTATATCATTGGGATTACGAGTCTCTGAGCCCAAATATTAACGGGAAATTTATGGTCATAAATCTTAATAGAATTTGATCTTATTATACACGTACGATGTCATAGTACTAAAAATTGTATATTTAATATATAATTTACTTTTTTCTTGATATTTTATGTCTACCATTCTTCATATGGTTCCCCGTGATCGTATTCATTTTCCCAGACTATTTCAGCTGCATTTTCTAGCAATTGTTCAACATTTAACATCATATTAAGATATTTACCTTTCTTATATTGATCATAAATTATTTCATTCTTAGTGTAATCATAACGTAAGACTACATCGCTAACTTCATCAGCAAAATCATCTTTGGTGTCGAAAGTTCTTCCTTCTTCATAACCAGGTCCATAATAACGTATGTTATCATGTAATATAGTCAAATGGTCTACCATTTGACTCTCAACGTCATATCCAGCCCCTTTCCAATCCAAATTGTCATTTTCGATGAGTTGGTCAAGTTTTTGTTCTGCGAATGGTTTAGTTATAAGACCAAATTGATATTTTTTACCAATAGTATATAGGTCGTTAGGTCCATATTTCAATTCTAAAACCAGTTGCGCCCAATTTTTAAATTTACCCAATTCTTTTTCTTTGAGTTTAGTTTGGGCTATTTCTCTCCAAAACATGTTAGTACAAGCATTATTCAACTTTTTGTTAGTTCTACAGAAGTTGAATATGTCTGATAAATCCATTTTTTTAAGCATTGTTTGAATCACTTCTGCCGGCATCATTGTAGTAAATTCTAAACCAACTTTTTTGACTTGACTCGTTGTAATTGCGCCCACCATATCTCGTTTTAAAACTCTTCCATTAGACCCAGTACCTTTGACAGTGATATTGAGTATGTCAATTATATTTCTGAGATCACTAAAACTCATTTTTTTCACGTTTTTAACATCAAGTTTACTCATTTTTTTTTCTGTTAAATATTCTTTGTATGCATAAATTAAATCTCTTCTATTTACATACCCTTTTAGACCTGATCCGCTAGTTGGGTATTCAATTTTTAACTTTTTTAGCTCAGATTTGATCTGAGCTACAGTCAGTGTATCGAATCGGTTAAAGTCCATTTTATTATCAAAAAAATATTCTTTTTCATTTTTTTGATAATAATATAAGTAAATATGTTTATGTACATATTACAGTTAGTAGACACTTTAACCCTAAAAAAACACGCCATTCATTTTCTTTCTTCATTTTGGATCCAAGCCTGTATCAAATCTGACGTTTCGATCTGATGAATACCTGAAAATGTTGTAATCAAATACTTGATACGCTCGTATGCTTCTTGAACAGTATACACTATCCAGTCTAAACTGTAACTATTGATGTTAATCAACATTACTGTGTAGACTTGAGCCGATTTGAATCTCTTTTCATAACCGTACGAACGTAGTGTTTGTAAAAAGAAATTTTAATCAATAAAATATCTAAAAAGTGAATGTTATATAGTTTGTATCATCAAAAATCTAAACTCTCCAATAAATAGCAATGACTGATTTTACTGAACCTCACACTATGATCTGTGGTCACAAATGGATCCCTGGTGTATCACTATGCAATAAGGTTGTCGATACCGAAGAAGGGTTAGTATATCTTGTGAGTGGTGGCACAAAACTACTCAAACATGCAAAATTCACTGTGGTAACCATGCAACATGGTATTGTACCGCTAAAATACACTGTCATGTTCGCCGCTGTCTTGAGCATTTAGGAGAATGTGTCCACGAAAAATAATATATTTTATTATCTAAAAACTGATAGCATCATATTGAAAATGGTCAAAAAGTAGATATTAATAAAATTTTTACATAAATTTTTAAAATGAATTCATATTACTTTTCCTACCATAAAAATAGTATGAATTCTTTCGTTCAATTTAAAATTTTAAACTACTCGGGTAACACACACTGGTTCGATTATTGGTTTTTGGATTATGATTATATTACAGCAGAGTTAATGGAAGAAATGGAATCTCAGAAAAATCAGATTCCAGAATTTTTTTGTATTCAAACTATTAATAATAAGATCATTTTACCAACCTTAAATCCAAATTGCAAAGGATTATATTCTTATAATAGTCTACCAGTAGAAGCGATAATTTTAAACAAATATACATATGTGATGTAATTTTAACATATAGTAAATGAAAAGTATAAATTTGTTTTATAATTATTAAAAATGGAATTTGTTTTATCGTCTAAAATGGCTGGAATAAAATAAAAACTATAAATATGTACATAAACATATTTAGTTATATTATTATTTTAATGGCTAATAAACTTCAAAGTTTTGCGCTTTATGGTATCTATTACTATTTGCACATCTAAATCCAAATCATTAAGCTCACATGAAAAGAAAAGTTCATAACCAAATGCATCATCCTTATAATAGAAAGTAGTATCCTTTAAATTCATGCTATTTGTGATACGAATATAATCTTTTATATATTTTTCAGAAATAACTCTAAAAACACATACTTTACCAATATCATCATTTATATTTTTTACATCAAATATTATTTGGTTAGCTTCTTTTAAATCTTCAATATTTACTACTAAATTATAATTACAAAAAAGAGCTTTAGGTATTATTTTAGATATTCTATGATACTTGACTAGATTCCCACCTACTCGTAATTTAATCCGAGTGTCTCCTATCACCCTAGAATGGATAAAATTCCAAACACCCCCGTATGGATTTGTGATACGACGATCTATCCAATTGGGGCTATAAAAACTACCCTTCTTTGTTTTACTGTCAAGTTTTAGTTTTAAATTCCATTTTTTTATTATTTCTAGTGGAGGATTAAAGTAATAGCCACGTTTATATCTTCGGATCATTTCTGTAGTAAGAGTTGTTTCTATTTCAGTGTAAGTTTCTATATATTCAATCACATTTCTAAAATCTGCAGGAAAAGAAGGATATCCAGTACTTCCTTCAAATCCATAAACATTTACTTCTAGACCATAAAATCCCATTCTATGCTTAACACGCCCATTTACTGGAAAATTTAGATATGGTAATATATTTAGTACCCAAAATCCAGGAATATTTATATCTCTATACACAATATCTTTACCAGAAAAAACTACTGCATAATCGAGTGAACATGATGTTGCTTTTTTTATCATGTTCGAATATTGTATTTGTTTAGATAAATCAAAAATATTTATTTTATTACCAATCATAGGTGTGGCCTGAATATATAATTTTCCTTCAAATTTTTTTGTTTCGAATAATATTCTAATATCTTCTCTATTCCAAGCTTTCCATATCAAGACTCGTAGCTTTGTTCGAAGTACAAATAAATTATACCTGGTATAATTATAATCAGGAAATTCTATTATTTCTCCTGGTTCAGGTTTATCTAAAATAGTTCTAAATAATGGGGTTAAATAATATTTATTTAAAGAGCTCATTTTTATAATCTTTTTTTTATATAAAATTCTTTTTTAAATAAAAAAACTATATTCTTTCAATTATATCTCTAATACTATAAATATATTTCACGAATTTACAATGAATACTTCGATTTAAAGTCTGATGAGGCCCAGATTGGGTTATCCTTCCATTTTTATAAATAAGAAATGTATGAACATTTGGTCGACGAGAGTTAGTCTTAATTTGGTCTTTTAATTCTTCTGGAATAATATATGGTGATTGTATTTTAACAAACCCTGTATTATCATCATCTTGTATTATTATAAAATTCTCTCCATCCCCATGTATATATAATTGTTCCAAATTAACATTAAAACCTAGATTGAAATTTGTAAAAATCATAGAAACTTTAACATTATTATACATCATATCACCTCTAACAATACTGTCGACATTATAAATACAATTAAGAATATAACTATAAGGTTCATGGATTGGATAATCAAAAATTTTACTGATTAAAAATCTAGCAATGACCTTGTTGGTATGAGCTGGGTAGTTATTGTTGATATATTCTGAGGGTACAATCACACTATCTACCATATTAGTACTACACAAAAAACCATTATCTATTATATATTCTCCTGGAGTATTCACAATCTTTATATTCCCATTTGGAGCAGTTTCGAGAGTTCCAGATACAAAATTGAGAGATTCAAAATTTTGTACTCTGTCTATGAAGAGTTTCAAAAACTCCTCAATTTCTTGATCACTAATATTAATAGAATCGCTAAATTTTCTCGGGTTAAACTCTTTTTTGTAATCTAAAAATATTTGACTGTTATGTTTTAATAATTCACTCCAGTAAACATTTAATTGATCTAAATTTTCTATGGTAACTATTTTAATTACTATGTGGGAGTCATTTAAAGATGTAACAACATATTTACCAGAAGTTTCTATTTTTATTATTTTTTCATATGAATGCACTTTTTGAAGCTGTGTCCCACTGATAACTCTTATTGATGGTCCTTTCGTTTTTTTTAAAACCCAGTCGAGTGTAGTTTTATTTATATCACTTTTAATCAGTTTTAATATATTTTCTATTTTCAAAATACGATCTTTAATATACTCAGTTACTTCATGCACTGTTTCTTCATCGTCTGCACCACTGATACCTAAACTCGATTTTAATATTTTAATGTGAACATTTTTTTTCTTAGAAGTAATATATAGACATATACCATTCTTCAAGAATTTTTTATTATAATTTGTAATTATTCCTTTAACAATTCCCTTATAGTTAGCAGAATATATTAAATTTTCTATTCCAGGCCATAATACTTTTTTTTGATAACGATTTTTTTTTATAATTTTTGGATTTTTAATCCTATCTACATTCAAAAGTAAAAATAATTGAGTTATATTAATATTAGTATCTATAAAATCGACAAAAAAAGTCGATAATATATATTTAATCTGATTATAAATAGGTATATTGTTTGTATCCATTTTTATAAATTAAAGTGAATATAAAGTTCATTTAGAATATGACACAAACTTTATTTCACTAATTATAATTTTATGTTATTATAATTATTTTGTACCAATAACTCAACACTAAAATAACTTTTTATTCTGAACATCGAATTTGTAAGTGGATCTATCTTTAGGATGATTACGCGATTTAGATGTATATGATCATTCCAAACTACTCGAAGATGATATACTAAATTAATTAGTATGTGTTATAAACAAGGTGAATTATTCTTAGGACGGAAAATAGTAGATTATTATTCAAAATAAAAAATAAAAAATAAAAAATAAAATGTTTATTTGTTTAGTAGTTGGACAAATATAATAGTGGAAAAGTAATAGACTTTGGTAATATCCCATTTTCTATTTTAAAAACTTTTTCTTCAAATGTAAGAGTCGTTAATGATGTAGGTAGTACATCTTTTTCTATTTTTTGATAAAACTGTCCTCCAAATGTAAGGGTCGTTAGTGATGCTGGTAATACATTTTTTTCTATTTTTTGATTAAAAATCCACCCAAATATAAGAGTCGTTAATGATGCGGGTAATACACCTTTTTCTATTTTACGATTAAACATTTCTCCAAATATAAGAGTAGTTAATGATGCTGGTAATACATCTTTTTCTATTTTTTGATTAAACTGCCATCCAAATATAAGAGTTTTTAATGATGTGGGTAATACATTCTTTTCTATTTTTTGATTAAAATCGACTAATTTCATATGAGTAACATTTTTATATTCAGTTGGTACTTTCGGACTCGTAGTTATAATTTTACTTACATAATAACGTAATCGTTTAGGTAATTTAGAATCATGTACATCATCATATTTTGAGTAGAAATTTCTAATATATATTCTCCAAAAATAGTCCGTACATACTTTAGTTCTGAAAAACTTATTGATTTTACACATTTTCTTTATTTCGTCCATTGGAAGGTTGAATAACATTAATCTAACCATTTCGGGCGGTTGTTGTGATAAATAATCAATTTTTTTAGTAATTATATTTTTGATATTTGGTTCTATTTTCTTATATTTTCTTATGAGAGAAACTCGTCGAATTATAGTTTTAGATTTTGGGTTTTCTTTTTTAATTACCGACACTAATTTTTTAATATTTATTGAGGTTAAATCTACATTATGTATCTCATGTGTTTTATATTTAAACCATACTTGACCAATTTGTTTAATGGATAAGCCTAAACCTTTGATTTTGGATTGGAATTGGTTATAAGTTAATCTTCCTTGCATTATGTTCAACATTTTATATAAATAAATATATATATAAAGAAAAAAACATTATATATTCGGTATTTTTTTTAAGTTACTGTGGCAAGATACATTTCGAACTTCCCTATGGGCGACCCCGTAGGGTCGAGCCAGAGTAGTGAGTAGTAAATATGTATACTTTTCAAAAATGATTAAAATTAATAGAGTTTTATTTTTTAATCCAATATCTACCAGTATAATCAACTGTTTTTAGTTCAGATGTTATATTATTATCTTTTCGAAAGTCATCTACAGCTTTTTTACAACCTTGAAGTGCATAATCATCAATTATTATATATCCACCAATTGACACTTTGTCATATAATTGTTCTAATACTTCAATAGTTGAACCATACATATCTCCATCTAACCTCAATAATGCTAGCTTAGTTATACTTGTATTTTTTAATGAATGTTCAAAAAACCCTTTTATAAATTTAACATTTTCATCTAGTAAATCATATTTTTTAAAATTGTCTTTAACTTCATCTAATCCAACTGCTAGATATTTTACTGTATGGTGTTGATCGTTTGTATCATGTTTATATTTTTTATCTGGAGGAGGCAATCCTTCGAATGAATCAGCAACATAAATTGTTCTATTCTCTTTATAAAATTTATTTAATCCTGCCATTAAAATCGTCGCCCCTCCTCTCCACACACCCGTTTCAATAACGTCCCCAGGAATTTTATTTTTAACGATTTCTTGGAAACAGTATTCTATATTATTTAATCTTTTCATACCAATCATTGTATGTGCTCTTTTAGGCCAATAAGTACCATTTTCAATTTGGAATTTTGTTGCTTTACGTCCTTCATTTCCGTGCTCAGTTGAATTGTAAATGTTGTCTAGCAAACAATTTTTCAAAAGTTTTAAATACATTTTGAACTTATTTTTCTAATTTATCAATGGTTTTATAGAAAAATATATTTGGTTACGGAACAGTACTAGTATATTTTTTTTAAAGGCAATATTTTAATTTAAAATTACTCAAAAGTTGAATATAATCAATTTTAAATTAAAATATTGCCTTAAAAATTAATAGTAAAAGAATATTTATTCTTTTATACCTATATTAATCTTCAATAGTGTTTAATAGTAGTAAACCAATTCATTTTTATAAAAATGAATTTCAAGGAAGTATTTTATATAAAAATGAGTTTATCTATAAAAAATGATCTTAAAAAATACAACCTTGATGATGATATCATACAAGAAGCTAACAGAATATACGAAAATATGATTTTCTTTGTTTCTAGGGGTAAAAAAAGAAAACAAAAACTTATATTTATAATTTATAATGCCCATCTTAATTTAAATCGTGTATATGATATCCATATTATTGCTAAAAAAATGGATATAAAGCAAAAAAAAATATCAAATGTGTTTACTTTGTGTTCCCCTATTAAAACTGGGTATAATTATAAAAAAATAAGATTTAAAGCTACCGAATATGTCAAATTATATATGGATCATCTTGAAATTTTAAATCAACAACAAAAAATACAAATAATGAGTCTTTCTAACGCTATAGTATCAAAAGATACAAATATAAGTTTGTATCCACCTCAAAAGTTAGCAGCATCTTTAATAATATATTATGCTAAAATAAACGGTCACCAAGAAATATCAGATCAAATGAAAGCTTTATTTTATAGGCCACATGGAACACTAGACACAATTGTGAAAAAAATTGGAGATATTCATAACCAATAAAAAAATATGTAAACTTAGGTTATAATGAATAAATATAATCTATATGCTGATTATTAAAAATTAAGTAAATATATGTATTTACATATATTTTTTAGTTAAAGTACAATTTTTTTAAAACAACCTATTACATATTTCAGTTTTTTAAAGTTGACATTAATCGTGGGATCTAAATTCAGTCATATTTTTTACATGTACTTTTTGCAGATTTTCTCAATATTTACCATCCATATGAATTCTAAACGTACGTTAATTTTTTGGGAATCTTAATCATCTCTAGTAACGATATATCAGATGAACTGAAAAAATAAGTATATAAATACCTGTATATAGTATCATCTTTTTCATCCATGTAGTAACTACTATAAGAAAAAGACCCTTTTTCGAATATATCATCATTATCATACGATTCTTTTAAAATATAATTTCAAAAGAACTGAATATTTGTTACCTCTAGAACGAATATCATTGAAATTAACATTATATTGTGGCAACCTTACATTTCGAAACATCCAAACAGTATCAATACCACGTTTTTTGTGATTTTTTAAATATTTTACTATTACCTTAGATGTTAGAAATCTTAACTTATCTGTGATAGACATAGTGAGTAGTATTAATAATATTTTCAGAGAATATAAAATGAGTGCCCAATTTTTTTAAAAAATATATATATGAAATTCATTTTTGTACTATATAAAAGCTATAAAAATGTCTAACAGAAGAGATTGTTGCAAACAAAAAAAATGCGAATGTCGCAAATGTAAACCTAGATGTAAGCCTAAAAAGTGTTATGTTACCCGTTGTGGTAAAAAATACGAAAAATGTGAGAAATATAATGATTGTTGTGATGATAAGTGTGATAAATGTGAAATAAAATGTAAACGTTGTACAGTATATACTGACTTTGTAAAAATTGGAACTACTGTAAGTGATAAAAAAGTTAATATTAAAGCCATCAGAAAAGGAAACCTTATTACTTTGGATTTTGGAGAATGGGTAGTTCCAAATGTAGCTGTTCAAGGTAAAGCTATTTTCCAAAAAAAACTAGACTCAGTATATGTACCTACTGTCAATAAATACTATTTAGTTAGAGCATCAGATGATAATGGTTCTTTGTTTGGAATTTCAACATTAGTAATAAAAACAGACGGGGGTATAGAATGGGGATTTACTCCTCTCAATGTAGATTTTTTGGTAACAAATACAGCTGTTATGAATTCTACTGGAGTTAACTATTCGGTTTAAATATATAAATATATTTTTATATTTATTTTTAAAAATTACTGTAAAGATTTGTTATTTTAACTCTAACTATATCATACATTTTTATGAGTTTTTCATGTTCTATTTCAAACTCTTCTTTATCCATATTATTCAGAGTTTTATAGTAAAGACCTATTTCTATCTTATTATCATTAAAAAAAGTTTTAATAAACATTCCTATTTTTTTATAATGATCTACAACCTCATTTACAGAGTCATTTATAGTCTTTTTTAGCTCATTATGTTCTTTTTTTTTATAATAAGCTAAAAAATAGTTGAAAGAATCGATTCTTACACTCAATTCTGACAAAATTCCAATAATAATTTCTAAATCAAGTAAACCTGATGTTATTCGTTTAAAAACAACATACATATCTTCCCTTTTATAAATTAATTCGATTGCTCGTGTTAAGAGAGATTTTGATGGATTTATTAATTTATCCATTTTTTCAAGTAATAAATTTGATTGATGTGTTAAATTTTTAATATTTTTTGTTCCTTTTTTGAGTATTTGATCAAAGTTAGCATTGTATCGTTTGACTATGTTTTCTTTTCTTATATTATTACTCCTCATAAGGTCAAAAAAGTTATACATAGTCATATCTGGATTTTTTAAGAAATTTTTTGATATTATTTCTGAAGGAGGAACACATTTGATCCCGTTAGCACCACAACTCAATAAAACTGATCCTTCGGGTATTTTATTAAAAACAACTTTATTATTAAGTATATCAGCATAATTACTCATAATATGTTTAATGAGCATTATATGTGTATATTTTCTTGTTCGAGTAGTTCTAGGAATGTCATAAGTGTAATATCTATCTTTAAGACGTTCTTTTAAATAATGCTCTATATTATTTTTTGTATCAAAAAACTTAAAAATAGGCCTAAGTTGATCTACAATCTGTTTTTGATCACCATATAAATTTTGTACAATAAACATAAATAATTTAAAGGCGTCCATTATTTGATTTGGTCGATCTGGATAAGTACTTGCATGTTCAGCTCCAGACATACCATACCCGATTTTTCTCAACTCAATGTAACTGTAACCAAAATCTATAATAGTTGCTATATAATCAGTCTTAATGTATATAGTTTTATTAGTAACTGGATTTATATAAGGTATAACTGCATTTTTTACTGGTAAATCTCTCATAATTACATTTTCAGCATGTAAATCGTAATGAGTATATTTTAGATTTGAAACTGTATTTAAAGCTAGTAATACTTGTAAATACTTATCTAATATTTTAGTTAAGGTTGTACCTCCTATTATATATTTATTTAATGTAGTTCCTGGCAATATACGCTCATATATACTATAATATGAATTTCCAGATAAAGAACAAATTGATTTTTTACCTTTATTAAGAGTTCTGATTGGATCGGAACAACTAAAATAACCATAGCCATACATAAAATTAGGAACAACGTTTCTATAATTATTTAAAATTTTAGCAATGAAAATTTCATGAATAGTTTCACTTAAAACGTCATTGTTAACATATTTTAAGTTTTTTTTGTAATCATAGCTAATTAAAGGACGTATGTATTTAAGCGCGAACGCCTTATCTAAAAGTTGATCTGGAGATGTTATAAAAACATCTCCAAATGCTCCTCCAGATATTCTCTTTAAATTTCCCCAAAACATTTTTATATTTGGATTGTCCGGGTTTCTATAAGGTGAATCGATGTTAATAGAAAGATTTGATATACAAGCTAACATTTCCATCAATTTTATATTAAAAAATCTATCATTAGATTTAGAAAGTAAATTTTCTAAATCTAATTCATGTCTGTTTTCGATAATAGCTTTACATATTCCTCTCGAGCTACTGATTTGCTGTAAATTTTTATCTACGAAATTCTTTTCAAATTCCTTAATTTTTTTCATATAATAATGTTCAGACGTTCCAATAGTATGTTTTCTTTTAAAAATAATATTATAATGTTTTTCCCATTTGTTTTTTAATATTTTGTTATTATTTATATCAAAAAAAGCAGGAATTATTATTTTTTTTGGAGAATTAACGTTCATTTTATGAATATTAAAAAAAAATATATATAAAATACTTTAGAACAATAAACAATGAACTATAAAATATATATATTATTTTTATGCATTTTAATTGCAAAAAGTGTATCAGTTGCTCCCACCACAGCATGCCCAGTGTGTCAAGTATGCCCCCCAACTGATACAATACCTACTGATGCACCCACGGATAGTCCGACTACTGCACCGACTGATGCACCTACAGATAGTCCGACTACTGCACCTACTGATGCACCCACGGATAGTCCAACTACTGCACCTACTGATGCACCCACGGATAGTCCAACTACTACACCAACTACTACACCAACTACTACACCAACTACCACACCAACTACCACACCAACTACTACACCAACTAC
>SDBT01003130.1_pt1 | contig 28778 bp, 48 predicted proteins | sample 2277101 | NCBI WGS metagenome assembly SDBT01 (sample SAMN10404973, study PRJNA504765) | marine sediment metagenome | isolation source: marine sediment core GS10_PC15, 103 cmbsf | place: Arctic Ocean: Southern Knipovich Ridge | collected 2010
CGCTGGTAGCGCCGACGTGTTCGAGATCGGCTACTGTGTCATCGCCGTCGGTAAGACCGCTCCGCTCACGTACACCTAGAGGTGTGTGATGGGTCGGGAAATCGAGCTGCGTAACCTCGGCGCAAGCGAGGGGCTGGTAGTTCAGTTCGACGGCACGAACGTTTCGTTCCTGCTGGCGTCTGATCGTACCGAGCTGGTAACCCTTGCTGCCGAGTCGGGCGCAGTCACGGCCATCGCAGACCTCACCGAAAACGCGGGAGCGATCGGGGGCACGAATGACGGCAATCTGCCTGACCTCACGACCCCCGGTACTACCGTCAACACGGCGTCAGTCCGCGAGAACGCGACCAGGATCAACGAGATTCTGGCTGTGCTGCGAACCGTCGGCGTGCTGAAGACATGATTGGAGGTACCAATTGGAAAATGAACTGTTGGTTCGTTTCACACGAATGAACCCGCCCTACCTGGCGAACGAAACGGCGCTGTTCAAAAGCACCTATGCCGTCAAGCTCGCCATCGAGGGCGCTGCGGTCCTGCTCGACCCGCCTGCCGGTTTCGACATCCACGGCAACCGCAAGGAGGTGAAAGGTCTGGAGGGATTCGATCTCGCCGACTTCGATCTCGCCGCGGATCGTGGACCGAAGCACATCGGCGGCAGCGTGTACGAGGTGGCTGGCGTTCGTGTGAAGGGCAAAGCCAAGGCCAAGGCAGTCGCCGAGGCGCTGGCCGACTTACCCGCGCCCGCACCGGATAGTGGGGGCAATTGATAACTGGGCGGGGTCCAGCCGTCACAGGCTTGGACCCCGCCGCTACTTTGGAGATGCCATGGACGTAGACGGGCAGATAGAAGTTCGGTTCATCAGGAATCACGGTGACAGGGCGGCTGGTGATCGCAAGCTAGTCACCGGGGCAGAGGCGCGGGCGCTGGAGGCGCAGGCGATTGCGATCCGGGTCCGCGCTCAACCCGTGCGACGGCCCATCACCGAAGCCCACACCGTCACGAAACCAAGAAGATAAACGATGGCTGTCATAATCACGATTCCGGCATCAGCGCTCGGGACGCCGATATTGATCGGCTCCGGGCTTGATGACCTGTCCCTCGATGCCGCGGCCGTCTATCGTGGCGCGAAATCCTGTACCTACCGGGTGTACATCGACTCGGTTGGTGCCACCGACACCTTCAAGTGGTCTCGTGACGACGGGGTTACTTGGGAGGCCGAGGGCGTCCCGATCGCCGGGGCTGCCACCGCGATGGAGCTGGAACTCGGCATCCTGATCGAGTTTGCTGCCATTACCGGGCACACCCTTGACGATTATTGGACTATCACGGCCACACCAGTCATCGCGCTGGCCGAGCTTGACACCGTCAAGGAGGCACTCGGGATCAGCGCGAGCACCTACGACGCCCTGCTGACGCGGCTGATTCTCGCCGCCACTAACGCGATCGAGGACTATGTCGGGCACATCTTTGCGAAGCAGACCTACACCGAGACAGTGGCCGGGAGCGCTCACCCGATGCTGCTGCTGACTCATGTCCCGATCATCGGCACGCCGGAGATCATATCCGACAACTCGCCGATCATCGACTTCGAGGTGCGGGATCGTGATGTGGGCTCGCTGTACCGGACGGTCGGGTGGGCGATCTCAGGATGGGTTGGGTGGGGCGCTGAGCCTCGCCGGATCCAGGGCACCGAGGACCTGAACTTCTCGATCGTCTACGAGGCGGGCTACGTCATGCCGTCGGAGCAGGATCGAGACCTGCCCGCCGCCGTCGAGGAGGCGTGCGTCGAGACTGTCGTGGCGTGGTACAAGCGCAAGGGCCGCGACCCAGGCGTCAAGTCGAAAAAGGTTGGCGATCTGAATATCTCATACAGTGCCGCCGCCATGGACGCGCTAGCGATCCCCGCCTCTGCGCGGGCGCTGCTGTCCCGGAGGGTGCGATGAGCTGGGACCCGGAATTCGATGAGCTGCTGACTGACGAGGTGACGCGGAAGCCGTACACCGGGCAGGACGACTACGGGCAGCCCGCGTTCGGTGGCGCCGTGACGGTGCAGTGTCGCGTCGTGTACAAGCCCGAGGTCATCAAGCTGCGCGGCAGGGGCGAGGCATCCGGCACCACGCGAGAGATCATGGCAACCGCGAAGGTGTACTGCCGGGCGGTCGTTGGCTGGGGCATGCGCGACGAGATCACGCTGCCGGATGGGAGCAAGCCGCCCATCCTTGTGGTGCACACCTACCCTGACGAGGACGGCCCGCATCACGAGGTGGTGATCGTATGAGCATTTCTGGCGTCGGGTTCCAGGTGGTGGGGATCGAAGAGTTACAGGCGACGTTCGCCCGCACGGGCAGGAACTTCGCGAAGGAGATGGCGCGGGCGCTGTACCTTGAGGGCGAGCACATCATGGGTCGGTCGAAGGCGTTCTTTGTGCCGGTGGATCAAGGCCCGCTGAAGACCTCGGGGCACGTCCAGCCGCCGCAGATTGACAAGGGCGGGCCGCTGGTGGTGCTCGGCTACGGCGGGCCTGCTGTGAAGTATGCAGTGGTCCAGCACGAGCGGCTCAGCTACCGGCACACCGTCGGACAGGCGAAGTACCTGGAGCGCCCTGCGCTGGAGCGGGCGGCCGTCATGGATCAGGCCGTTGCCGACAGGCTGCGGCGGAGGTTGAAGAAAATTGTTACTGCCTGAGATAGCATCCGTGATCGAGGCGGCGGCGCTGGCAACCACCGGCACCGACCTGTTCCTTGGTGGGCTTCCGTCCGATCCGTCGGTGTGCTGCGCCCTGATCGAGTATGGAGGCGAACCGCCACTGAGGACGCAGAACGAAGGTGCTGCTCGTTCGTCGGCGCAGGGCGGCGAGCGACCCCGGTTCCAGCTCCTCTGTCGGGCCGCCGACTACGAGACAGGGCGCAGCCTTATTCAATCCATCGTGGCTGAGCTTGACGGCATCGTCAACGAGACGATCGGCAGCACCTTCTACCTGCGGGTGGCGGCGCTGCAGCCGCCGTTCCTGCTAGAGCGTGATGGTAACGACCGTTGGATTTTCGCCGTGAACTTCGCCGCCACGAAGGAGGTATGAGATGGGCACTCCGATTATTCAGCTTCGTAATCCAGGCGCGGCAGACGGCATCCTCGCAAGGATGGATGGTTACCTGATTGACTTCTTTCGGGAGAGCGACAACACGCCGCTCGCGCTACGATCCAGGCAGGTGTGGAAGGATGAAAGATTCCCGTTGACGAGAGACAAGCAAGGGCAGTCCGCGAAGCCGGATTACGACTTCACGAATATGGGCTTGCTGTTCCCGCAGGACGATGACACGGAGATCGTCTACATCACGCACCAGTTCTCTCACGGGTGGGTACTTGGCTCGAGTATCACGCCGCACATCCACTACGTGCAAGACGAGGCCGAGGAACCGGTATTCAAGATCGCCTATCGTTGGTATGAAAATGGCGGCGACCCGACCGGATCGTTCACGGTGATCTCGGCATCAACGTTCATGTACACCTATACGAGCGGGTCGATCTTGCAGCGCGCCTTGTTTCCGGACATCGACGGGAGCGCGATCAACTCGTTGAGCTCGATGCTCGACATGAAGCTGTACCGTGACGACAACGTGGTGAGCGGCGACGTGCTGGCGAAGGAGTTCGACCTCCATTGTCTGTTCAACACGATGGGTTCGGTGGGCGCGTACTCGAAGTTAGGGGTATGAGATGGCAGACAAGAAATCTACAACCGCCAAAGCCAAGCGGAAGCCGAGCAAGAAGCCGCGGCCACCGGTAGGCGATGAATTCGAGAGTGTGCTGTACACCACGTCGAAGTGGAAGGGGCTGCCGAACTATGAGTGCATGTTCTGTGGGTTCGCGACCGTGGATCACGACACGGCGCTTGAGCATGCGAGCGATGCTCACGCACCACCGGAGCCGAAGATTATTGACACGGGGCTGGTGACTGAATCCGGCGCACCGATAACACGGGCGGTAGAGCCCGCCAAGGAGGATTAGATGACCCAGCCACTAAGTTCTCACGGCACTCTGCTCAAGATGGGCGCTCTTGGAGGCGGCGGGCCGTATAACGCCACCATCGCGGAGCTTGTGGACTCGGCGGGTCCATCTATCGAGCAGGCAATTCACGAAGCACCGAGCCAGGACACCGTATGGGTGAAGAAGGTTGCGGGGATGATGAAGGCGAAGGAGGTGACCCTCGATATCAACCTCATCCCAAAGGACGCGACCCATGACGGCACCAGCGGATTGCTGTCGAAACTCGGGCTACAGCAGGTGACGGGCTGGCAGATCCTCTACAACGATGCGGGCGCGGGCACCGCCTCGAAGTGGGAGTTCGATGCCTTCCTGTCGGGCTTCGATCCTGACCAGCCGGTGGATGGCATCCTCAAGGCGAGCATCACCCTGTCTGTCAATGGCGAGCCCGTGTTCACTGAAGGGACCTAGATCATGACGCAACCATTGTCCTCACACGGTACGCTGCTCAAGATGGGTGACGGGATCGGCACGCTCGGCACGCCGACGCTGGTGGGCGCGGGTCTGGACGATCTAACCCTCGATGCCCTCGCCGTCTACCGGGGCGCTCGGACCGACACCTATCGGGTGTACATCGACAGCGTCGGCACCACCGACACCTTCAAATGGTCCCGCGATGACGGGGTCACCTGGGAGGCCGAGGGCGTCCCGATCGCCGGGGCTGCTACTGCGATGGAGCTGGAGTTCTACATCTTGATCGAGTTCGCCGCCATCACCGGGCACACCCTTGACGACTATTGGACCATTACAGCCGCGCCAGCCTTCACGGCGATAGCCGAGCTGGTCGATTCAGCCGGGCCGAGCTTCGAGCAGGCCATCCACGAAGCGCCGTCACAGGCGACCACTTGGATCAAGAAGGTCGCCGGGATGATGAAGGCCAAGGAGGCCACCTTCGACATCAACCTGATCCCGAAGGATGCGACGCACGACAAGACGACCGGCTTGCTCTCGCTGCTCGGTCTCCAATACACCACGGCGTGGCAGCTTCTGTACAACGACGCCGGCGCCGGCACCGCGAGCCACTGGGTATTCGATGCCTACCTCGCCGGGTACGATCCGGATCAGCCGGTGGACGGGATCTTGAAGGCCAGCGTCACGCTTGGCATCGACGGGGAGCCAGAATTCACCGAAGGCACATAAGGAGGAAACAAAACAATGTCTCTACCGCGAGTGAAGGTTCCACTGCGCCTGGACCGCGACCGCGTAATCGTGCTGTCGTTCAATGCCCTGTGTCGAGCGGAGGAGGTTACCGGGTGTAACTTCCTGATGGGCGAGGTCACGTTCAGCTCGATTCGGGTCCTGCGGGCGCTCGTGTGGGCCGGGCTGCTGTACGAAGATCCAACCCTAGCGCTTGAGGCCGTTGGTGACATGATCGAGGAGGTTGGCGCTGACAAGGTTTCGCTGGCCATCATCTCTGCCTACGCGAAGGCCATGCCGGACGCTGTAGCTGCCGAGGAGGGTGAGGAAACGGACCCTCCAGCGGAGGGGAGGCCATAGGATGGGCCGAGCTATGGGCTGTCTCACGCTACGACCTACGGTTGAGCGAGGACGAGTTTTGGGCGCTGACGCCCTACGAGTTCTCGCTGTTGCTTGGGAGGCACACAATCGAGGGCCGGTGGCTCGAGACGATGGCGGCTGTTCAGCCGATGCTGTTCGCCGAGGCACATCGCGACAAGAAGAAACAACGCGAGCCGTTCCGGTTGGAGGAGTTCACGATAACCGGGATGGTGGAGCTGGCGCAGGCGGAAGAGAAGGCAAGGCTGAAACGGCAGGCTTCGCCCGAGGCGCTGTGGGCGAAGATCGGAGACGTGATGAGGGTGTTCGGGGGTAAGTGATGGCGACGGTCGTAGGCGACCTGGTCGTATTCCTGCGGGCCAACACCCTGGCGTTCGACAAGGGCATGGCCACCGCCTCGGCATCGCTTGCCAAGGTAGGCAAGAACATGAACAAGGCCGGGTCCATGATGACGACCCGGCTGTCGTTGCCGATGGCGCTGATAGGTGGGGCGGCGATAAAGATGGGGATGGACTTCGAGACATCGCTATCGCAAATTGTCGGGCTGGTGGGGGTCGCTCAGGACCAGGTGAACGAGTGGCGCGAGGACATCATCCGCCTCGGGCCGTCCCTGAGCAAGACATCGACCGAGCTTGGCAAGGCGATGTTCTTCATCACCTCGGCTGGGCTGCGCGGCTCGACCGCCCTTAATGCGCTGGAGGCGTCGGCGAAGGGAGCCGCGGCTGGGCTGGGCGAGACGGAGAGCGTGGCCGATGCCGCAACCTCGGCGATGAACGCCTACGGTGAAGCCAACCTGTCGGCGGAGATGGCGGTCAGCGTCCTGGTGGCGACCGTCCGCGAGGGCAAGGCAGCGGCGGCTAGCCTCGCCCCGGTGCTGGGCCGCATCATCCCCATCGCCGCCGAGCTGGGCGTGGAGTTCCACGAGGTAGGCGGGGCCATGGCGGTGATGACAAGGCTGGGCCTGGACGCCAACGAGTCGGCCACCGCCCTGCGCTCGACCCTTGCCACAATCCTCAAGCCAACCCAGGGCGCAGAGAAGGAGCTGAAGAAATACGGCATGTCGATGGGCGACCTGAAAACCATATTGAGAGAGGACGGGCTGATCGCCTTGCTCATCAAGCTGCGGCGGACTTTCGGTGACAACGAGGAAAGCATGCAGAAGGTGTTCCGCAACGTCCGCGCCCTCAACGGCGTGCTGTCCATCGTCGGCAAGAATGTGGAAAAGAACATCGGGATCTTCAAGTCGCTGGCGGCGACCACCACCGATGATCTCGACAAGGCGTTCAAGGTGGCGAGCGAGACGGCGAAGTTCAAGTTCAACGCATCGCTGGCCGACCTCCAGAACACGCTCATCGAGCTGGGTGAAACCGTGATGCCCACCGTTGTGCCATTGTTCGAGAAGCTAGGTGGCGCATTCAAGAACATAACGAAGTTTCTCAATAACCTCACGCCGGTCCAGCGCACCATGCTGACCAACATGCTGCTGGCCACCGCGGCGCTCGGGCCGCTAGTGTGGGCGTTTGGTAAAGTGACGATCGCGGCGGGGGCAGCCACCGGGGCGGTGGTGAAATGGAATGTCGCGATGACGGCTACCACTATTCAGGCATCAACAGCGACAGCCGCATTGACGGCGTATGGTTCGGCGACGACCAGTGCCGCTATTACTACCGCCATGAAGGGCGCGAAGCTGGCCGCAGCCTTTGGCTCAGTATTCAAGACTGTCGGGTTCGCCGCCATCGGCCTGTCAGCTTTCACGATTGCGCTCGGCGTGGCTGCTACGGCTATCGGCGTGATAATCGGCACCGGCCTCCGCCCATACGCCAACGAGCTGATGAGGTGGATTGGGCTGATGGACTCCGTCGGGGCTCACCTCGAGAGCGACATCATCGACGGGATCATGGCATCGGACGAGGCGTTCGACCGGAGCGTTACCACGCTCAACCGCCTGAAGGATTCACTGCACCTCGCCGGCAAGGAATGGGATTTCGTCAACGAGAAGTCCCGCATCAACGCTGAGCGCATCCAGCACCTCACCGTCCTGGCTGTACACATTGCACAGAAGCGACGGGAGTCAATAGGGTTGGCCAAGGAGGAGATGACGCTGCACGAGCGGGCGCTGGATATCGACAAGCGGGGCAAGGAGCAGGTGGCCGGGATGATGGATGCTGCCAACGCCGCCCACAAGACCCGGCTGGACATGCTGAAGGAAGAGCTGGGCCTGTTCACGAAAGAGGACATCAACAAGAACCTGGCCGAGATGGTCACCAACTACGAGGACATGAAGTCGCTAGGCATCGACAACAAGCAGCTCGGCAAGGAATTCTCAGATGAGATGCTACATTGGTTGACACTGGCGAAGGAGAATAAGGTTGAGCTGCCAGCGGGCACCAGGGCCATGGCCGACAGCCTGAAGGATGACATCAACCCCGCCATCGGCAAGATGGTCACAGGCTGGCGCACCTTCCACACCAACGCCATGCTAACCGGCAAGGTACTGGACGGCATCGTCTTCTCGACGGGCGAGAAGGCGCAAGCGGCGCTCAGGGGCGGGTTCAAGAGCGGGATCGAGGAGGGCGTGGCCGAGGGCGGCGTGGCGATGGACAAGTTCGTGAAGCGGATCGAAGAGACCGTCATCCACGTCAAGATCACACCAGACATCGGCAGCATGGAAGATTTCAACCGGGCAGTCCAGGACGCGCTATCCGGGCGCATACCAGACACGGCGGGATAGGATGTCATTCACTATCAACCAGACGGGGCTCGAGCGTGGTGCCACCAAGGTCGTCACCGACGATCCTTTCATCCTGCTGGACAGGCATGCTGAGGAAGCGCGGGACGCCGCCTATGCCATAGCGATCTCCGGCGTACCTGTTACAACCCAGTTCAACCGCTCGCAGGCCAAGAGCGTTTTACGGCTGCGCATCAGGTATATCGCCGGCACCGATGTGGATGACCTGGTAACGCTGATGGAGGGGGCCGGGCCGGTGACGGTAAAGCTGACGCCCGGGGCTGCTGGAACCATCCAGTGCATGTTCGGGCCGCGGGCCGACCAGAAGCTGGTGCCGTACAACGAGGACTACGCAACGGGGAAGCCGGACGGCTCGGCGGTCGATCCGATCTTCACCCAGTACCATGCCGAGCTGTTCCTGCTCCGGCTGTAGGAGGCGACCATGAGTTCCGAGATTCAATTTCGAGATGCCAGCGCACCGACCGACCCGGACGCCTCGCTGCTGGCCCGCTTCGAGAACACGATCAGCGCACCAGTGGTAGATATCTCGTGGCTTGGTGACGGCGGGGCGATCGCGGGCGATTACACCATCGCAGCTACGGACGGATCGACGGTCAACGTGACCCCGGAGGACCCGAAGAACGAGCATGCGGTCACCGGCAAGTCGGTGGTTGCTGACGGTGCGACGGTGAACAAGGATGTGCTGCCGGGCGTCGGGATCGTGTTCTCGAATTCGCTGGCGAACGGCTGGACTGCCAAGGTGTCGGTCGGGGCATTCATGGCCGGTGACGGCTCCACCGCAAGGCGCTTCAACGTCGGTACCATCGAGGTGGACAACCTTTCGACGCAGCGGCAGATCGCAGCCCGCAACGTTGGCTCGGATGACAGCTCGAATACCGAGGTCTATGCGTTGCCGGGGTTCTTCATCAGCGGCACTGGCGTGGAGCTGTACGTCAAGTTCGTGAAGAACCACACCGCACCGGCACGGCATGCGCTGGCGACCCCCGGCGAATACGTTCTCACCTGGCAGGACTACCAGGCCGGCACGCCCGATACCGCCGACCTCTATGTCAACAAGGACGGGGGCGGCGCGAACAAGTGCATCGAGGACGCGGCGCTGGACGAGACGATGTACCAGTACGGCGTCACCGGCTACATCGACGGCGGCGACTACCTGCCGGGGATGCAAATCGCGCACCTGGACAACGGCGACCCAACCGCGAAGACCTTCACCGTCAACGTGCGCGAGGGTGACGACTGGGTGGAGTTCGCGCCTGACGTTTCGGGGTCTCCCGGTTCGTGGCAGAGCGGGCCGCTGACGCTGACCGAGAGCGGGAAGACCACCGGCACGGTCACGGCCGGCGGGCATGCGCTGTTCTGGGTGCGGCTCAACATCCCGGACTCGGCAGCGCCCGGAGACATGCGGTTCGCCATGCTGCGATCCCGCGGGCTGACGGTGTAGGGAGGTAGCTATGAGGTTCTGGGAATGGGGCCAAGCTGACGCCGAGTTCGCCGACTGGCATAGTGCGAGGCAGCTCTACCGCACCCCGTACGGGCCGTGGGGCGATACGCTCGACCAGGCCGAGACCGATGCCGAAAACCAAGAAGCCGAGCCGCAGATAGGCGATTACAACGGAGACGCCCTGCATCATGAGCTGCTGGTGTGGATCGACATCGCTCAGATAAAGGCGAAGCTCGGGCAGGTTCCAGTCATCCTCATGGCGGCGATGAATACGCAGAACTATAGCCTCGGCAGCGCGGGAACCCATCCTATCGACATCCACCGGATGCTGCGGGTGTGGGATCAGGGCGACACGACGAACTACGACTATGACAAATCGCTCGGGTATACCTGGCATCTCGACAAGCACCACATCGTGAGGGGCGAGGACATGGTAGCGACCCCGGACTACACCTTCGATGTGGTCCATGCGAGCAGCACCGAGGAGCGCAACCTGTGGCCGCTGAAAACCATCGTTGAGCGGGCGCTGCGGGACACCGCCCCGATCCTCTTCAACGTCGTCTGCCGCACCGGCAGCGGTGGGTTGTCGATCAACTGGAACCCGCCCGTCGTCAAGACCCGTCGCCCATTCATGTTCGTCGTCTTCCTGTACCCGATTGAGTTCTACCAAGATGACGGGGCGGGCGGTCTGGACCTGATGTCGCCCGTGACCGATGCCGTTGGCGACGAGTACTATTATGGGGCCGTGGAGCCGGGGCAGACCGGTACCCCGGTCAAGAACCACCTTCGCAATTACAGCAAGGCAACGCAGCAGGTGGACGTGTTCGACGACCACCCTGAGTACACCGTGCCGATCACCCGCGTGGGGTCGGCGCGGCTTGACTATGTGGACCTGGCCGAGGCCGCGGTGAGCCAGAAGTACACGGCGGTATTTTACAGCAGCACACAGTACGAGGTTCAGGCGGTCGCCTACCGCGACAACGCCGTGAGCCTCCACCCGACCATCAACGCGGACGCCACCTGGCGCGGCACGGTCGGCGCTGACAAGACATTTCCGACGCCGTCTGGATTGACTGTCAAGGCTGCGGCGTGGCAGCCCGGAACCGCGCTGGATGACGAGTACGAGGTGGGCGTCCGGGGCAACACCACCGATACCTCATGGGCCGCCGACAGCAACGACCAGATCCAGATGACGCATGACAACGCGGGCACCGCCGACCCCGCCGGGTGGCGTCCGGTAACTGGCCACCGCGAGGTAACGACGGCGCAGGTGACGGTCGGTGCAACCACCAAGTTCTTCCCAACGCGGAAGGTCGATCCTGTGGATTGGCCGGTGGCGACAAAGGCGTTCGTAATGAATGTGAGCACCATCAACGAGGGTGCGGTCAGCTCGGTGCAGGAGGCAGACATCGGAGCCGATGCGTTCTCCGGCTCGGGGCTCGATGACATCACGATCACCGGCAACTTCAACGGGGTGTGGACCGATACGCTGCGGGTGAAGATCGACGGCACGGGCACGCCCGATACGTTCACCTGGAGCATCGACGACGGCGCAACATGGGAGGCCGCGGGGGTGCCATGCTCGACATCGCCAACGCTCCTGCAGGACGGGGTCTATGTCCAGTGGGCGGCGAACACCGGGCACACGCTGGACGACTATTGGTACTCGGTGGTGAAGTCGTGGGGCGTCGAGCTGGACGGGCTGACAGCCAACAGCAACGTCTACGGCTCAGGCGCTCGCATCGCCACCACCTTGCCCGTCCGTGATTTCGCTGCGAATGTGTTCTCCACGGTGGACCAGGATAGTGGCGTGAGTCAGGGTTCGCCGGCCCGGCTGTACCTTGCATCGACGGCGGGCATGTCGCCGGCGCAGGACGTGTTCATCCAGAACCCGGAAGATCCTGACACCGCGGAAACGCGGGAGATCGACTCGGTGCAGGCTGGCGAGTACATCGACCTGACGGTGGCGCTGACACAGGACTACACCACCGGCAACCTGTGCACGGTCGTCGGCTCCGGGCAGGCGGCATACTGGACCCGTCCTGTCGCGACTGTTGTGACGGCAGAGCAATTGAAGAGGCTGCGTCTCGTTGCCCGGATGCTCTAGGGGTGCGGCGTGGCAACGACGATCTCCTGCGAGGTCATGCGCGGCGGGGGCGCGATGCCCCGTGCCACGATCAATGGGCAGCAGTTCATCGAATGTGGGGTGCTGCGGGGCGGTGGCCGGTTACCGGATGCGAAGATCGGCTCGAAGGCGCAGGTGCTCAACGTCAAGGGCTGGACGCCAGCACAGGGCGCTGCCGAGATACCGCATGGTGCCTCGGTTGAGGTCAACGTTGAGGCCCTGAACACCGCCGAGAAGGACGTCCACTACGATGCGGGCGCGGATTTTCTGGGCGGCACCTTCAGCGATGCGGAGGTGGTGGGCGATGACCTGAACCTAATCACATCGCCAATCACCGACGATTTCGAGGGTTACACGCTCGGGCAGAACCCCATCGGCAACGGCTGGACCGCGAGGACGACCGACCAGGGATGGGAGATCCAGCAAGAGGTGTCGGGCGATAGCCAGCACGCCAGAGGCTACGGGTACAATCTCAAATCGTGCATGACGCTCGATGCGGCTGGCGACGACACCGATGTGATCGTTCGCGCTCGTGTCTACTTCCCAGAAACGTCCGACTCTCCACAGGCTGGCGTGACGGCCAGAATCACTGGTTCCGGCTCTGCGTTGCGCGGGTATTGCGGCTACATCACGCGGACATCAACATGGTTCTTAATCAAGCGGTTCACAGGAGACGGGACGATGTTCGGGGTACACTCCATCGCCATCACCGCTCCGCAGGCTGGCGAGTGGTGGAACATCAAGCTCCGCTGTATCGGGTCTGATATTCGGGGCAATGCCTGGAAGGATGGCACGGCAGAGCCGGGGTGGAGCGGCGGGTCCGACACGGCGCACGCTGGACCCGGAGCATCAGGTGTGTTCTATCGAAGCCAGAGTGCTACTCGGAAGGCGTTCTACGACGACTTCTCAATCGAAACGATCCCGCCGTCCTATGCAGCGAGTGGCTTCTGGGAGGATTCGGTGGACGTGTCATCGGTTGAGCATTTCTCGCACGGCCAGGTGACATGGGACGAGGCGATCCCTACCGACACCACCGCGGCGGTGAAATGCCGGTGGCGCTCTACCGACTCGTGGGTCGCGCTGACAAACGGGGCGATCGTTCCCGGCATCGAGTACGAGCAGGACATGCGGGCCGGGGCCACCAGGGACACGCTGTACCTGCGGGTGGAGCTTGCCACCACCGACAGCCTGGTAACGCCGTCGGTAGGCAACCTCCGCATCTACTTTGACCCGGCACGGGATGAGGCGTTCAAGGTCACAGTCCACGGCGAGGAAAACACCGTTGAGGACCAGACCCTATCGGCGTGGGGGCAGGCCTTCCTGCGCTCGGCTGCCGGGCAGCCCTACACCGAGGCCGCCGACTGGTCGGACATCTTCATGCAGACAGGCAGGCGGTGGATGGCTCGCGACCTACAGACGGTGACGGCGGCGTTCTCATACTGGGGCAACGCCGTCGAGTCGATCACGTTCGATGCTGAGGCGTCAAAGTACCGGCACGGCTACATGACAGCCACCTGGACCGTGCCCTCGCTCGTGCGCGAGAGCGGGCCGACGATCTTCGAGTGGACCGCGCTGACCCCGTGGTGGCCGATGGGCCACAACTTCGAATGGAACCTCATCGACAAGGGCCAGGCGATCCACGCCGACGCCTACTGGATCGTGGGGCACGCACAGATAGATGACCACCCGCTGTCGTTCCTGGTGGCGACAACGAACATCACAGACCACCCGCTCTCGGTGGTGGTGAGGGGCTGGCAACGTGACGACCACCCGTTCTCGGTGCTGGTACAGGGCTGGCGGTTGGATGACTACCCGCTATCGTTCACCGTTGGCCTCTGGACGATCAACGATCAGCCGGTGTCATTCCTGGTGGTGAAGGAGTACCTCGACGATCACCCGATGAGCTTCCTGGTGTACGGTGTCAACCGCGAGGCCATGGTCGAGGTGAACACAATCGACGACGACACCTGGGCCGAACTGGTGGCCCGCGGTTACACGAGGTCCTGATGGGTTACGGCATCACCGTCTACATGGACAAGCGGGATGTGAGCGACTGGATCACATCGGTGGAGATCGAACAGATGGATGCGATTCACCGGAGGTTCCGTCTGGTGTTCGCGGGCTGGCACAGCTTTGACGAGAGCAACCGATGGGATATCTTCGAGAGCTACGATCAGGCGGGCAACCCGCGGGCCGAGGCGACGATCCGCAACGGCATCATCCCGGCTGACAGGCAACGGCTTGTCCGGGTGCAGCCGGGCGAGGTGCCCACGATCACGGCGGAGGGCTACGAATACCTCTGGCTGGCGAAGAGGCGGGCACCTGCCGAGACGATCATCTTGGTGCCGTCAACCCGCAACGTCGAGCAAGACGTGGGGTTGGCGATTGCCAATTATAGCGGCGGTGAGATCGGCACCTACAGGGTGTGGCCCGGCGTACGAGATCTCCACACGGCCGTCAGGCGGCTGATGCAAGCGGCTCGCATCCGGGTGCAGGTCCGGATACCGAACTACGATCTTAGCCCCTACGTGATCGACCCGAAGCTGAGCTACTGGAAGGCGGTAGAGAAGCTCACCGATCCCTTCGCGCCCGTACGGTACTACATCAGAAGCACCAACACGCTGATGATTGCAGACCCGACCGCCACGCTGATGGGTGCTGGCTCGGTGCTCAACTTGCCGGAGGTGACGGTGCTTGATGTACAGCCGCAGCGGCTGCGCCGTATCCGCCGGGTTCTGATGAGGAAAACGACATGGAAGTGAAGAAAAGCTGCCGCGGAGTTGTCGGCGTCTGGGCTGATCAAGCCCTCGCGTATGCACCCCGACGAACCCCAGCGGCAAGCAAAGGGTAGCACATGGCTTTAGTGCCGAACACCTGGACCAAGAGTACCTTTGACCCTGGACCGGCTCAAGATGATTTCACCGAGGGGCTAGGAGCGGTCTCCGTCGAGATCGGATTCTACAAAAACCCGGCCCTCCCGGATGAGGAAATTATGGTCGAGCGGACCAAAGTGGCTTTGAACCAGCTCGGGACTGAGATCAGACGGGATGAGGAACGGTGGCAGTACGATGTTCCGGGCGCACCACCGCTGCGTTACGAGCATACGATCTACGCCGACGTCTATCTCCCCGGGCTTGGCTACGGGTTGCGGAAGCAGCAGGTCGAAACCCACTATTTTTGGGCGTTCAGTCCGCTGGCTAAGGGCTCAAACCTGGGGCTCACGCGGGTGGTGAACGCGAACGTCGTCTACGACGTCCCGCTGGACCCGAGCAAGGCAGTGAGTGACGAGGCGAAAAAGAAGCTCAAGGACGGCGGGATGGCGGCCGGTCCTAACTCTGATCGGATCGTGGCGACAGGCAAGCTGTGGTCCGACGCGAACGCCACCAACGCGGTCGTGAAGGATGCGACCACGGCACAGGCCACGAAGTGGGTTCGGGGCGTAATCGTCGAGCATGAGGAGGTCGAGGAGGAGTTCGACAAGTGGACGATTTGGAAAACAAAAAAGGACGCGCTGCGCTCCGGTGCGGCTGAGGTAGAAGGGCCGCGATACGTCAAGAAAGAGAGCTACACCTACAAGCTGCCGGTGCCGCTGGGGCCGCCGAAGATCGCCGTATCGGGGCGTGCTGAAGGGGTGCAGATCGAGATCAAAGGCGGCGGGGCTGATATCAATAACGGCTACCCCGGGCCATCGGGCCGGTTCCACGTAGCACCTGAGGGCTATAGCGTCTACCGCAAGACAGTGTCCGAGCCTACCCGCACCCCGGACGACAACCTGCCGCCCGTGTGGGAGACGCCACCGGCTGCGCCGACCACGCGCATGATACTCTCGAACACCGCCGTGGAGGATCTTGACGGCAACCCCGCAAGCCCGCTCCCCGCGGCCACCAGCTACACGCTGCCGCACGATGCCGACCCGGAGCCGCTACCACGTGACACCGAGTTCAGGCGCATCGCCGAGGTGGACAACACGCAGAGGAAAACCGATATCGGCAAGGCCACCTTCCTTGATACCGACGTGGAGGATACCGCCGAGTATGAGTACTACGCGACGGCCGTGTACGGCACACAGGAGTCAACCGACAGCAACCACGAGACACACACGTTCTCAGGCTCCGGCGGGACACGCAGCTACCGCATCATTGACCGCGAGACGGTGGTGGACGCGATCGCGCCCAACGATCCGATCTACCCGGAGGAGGACTTCGGCGAGCTGGTGAAGTTCGACCTGCCCGCCGCGGGGCAGGACGTGGCGCTGGTCGTGGCGCGAGAGATAGCCCACCGGCAGTTCGCCATGAACAGGGCGGCTGATGCCAACATCAGATTGACGACGCCTGACCCGCTACTGGGGGCGGAGTGGGGGCAGAAGATCTCGATACCGACCACATCGTGGGAAACGTTCGGCAACGCCCTGCACCTGTCCACCGAGACCGACAACGACGTGTGGATGCTGATCGGGTTCCGCCGCATGGTGCAGCGGACAAAGGATGGGGATTGGGGCACGCCGACCACGCTGCTGACGTTGCAGGAGAGGCCGAGGCCGCAATGAGGGCCGAGCTGTTCGACGCCGGTACCGCGCTCAACATCGTCCCGTGGATGGATACGCCCGGCATGAACGACGCCTATTTCCGAGAGATCGACATGGAGCGGAAGTGGCCGGGCGAAGACCAAGGGCGCATCAACGCCGACCTGCGGGAGATGCCGCCGCGGGCCGACCTCTTGCCCTGGCCGGTGCCGTTTGCCGGGCGGTGCTGGGTTGACTGGACAGACCGCTACAGCGGCCCGGATGGCGGTCTCAAGATCGACGCCGCTCGGTGGGACATGCTCTTTGACGAGTACGAGCTGGTGCCAGCGGCCACCAGTCAAATCCCTGAGACGGCAGACTACGAGCCGAACGTTACCCGCGATGACCAGCGGCTCGAGGACACGAAGACGGTAGATGAGATCCAGGCCGACCACAGCAGCCCCACCGCATGGCTCAGGAGGCCGCTCTACAACGAGCCGGGCGGGAAGAATGGAGGCTATTGCGATCTGAAGCAGGCGGCGGTGCTGGTGCAGGACCACCACATCGGTGACGAGCTTCGCCCCGTGGTCAACTACAGCCCGCTTTTCGCGCCCTTCGACGGGCGGCACCCTGAATGGTACGAGGTGCTGAACGAGGACGGCACCGTGGTGCCTGATGCCGAGCGGTGGATGAGCTTGCGCCCGGACGGGAGCCACCGCCTGTACCTGCGCCCGGCGAACTGGCGGTGGGCCGCTACCGTGTGGGCGAACTATCTATATGTCTCATGGTGGGAGGCATTCTATACGCGGGAGGTGTTCACCACCGCCTGGTTCAACCGCCCGCCGGTCTACCCGCGGCGGCACGACTTGATTCACACATCGCAGGTTGCGGACTTCGAATACCTGGACACCTACTGGAGCACGGACAGCGGCATCGACAGCGGGTTCGATTCGAGCCGCGGGGCGGCCACCCTGCGGCGGCAGATCGTCGATGCTCAATGGTGGACGCAGTCCGAGGCGTACATCTTCACCGGCAACGACCCAGCGACGCTGGCGATGTGGCTGTACCCGCCGGACGAGGGCGATATCGTGCTGGGCATCGGCACTGTGGACGGGGCGACGGGCGAGGAGCAGGTCGCGTGGCTGCGGCAGACACGCGACCTGACAGACGAGTATCAGCGGACGGTGATAGGCAGCTACATCGTCGTCGATTTCACGGCGGCGGCATAAGGAGGATTCCATGGTAGGAACGAAGAAGCTGACGGCATCGGTCAATGTCAAAGTGGACGAAAGAGAATTGTTGGCGGCGCTCGTCTCCGTAGTTGAGGCGAACACGACAGCGATGACCAAGGCGGCAGAAGCGTCTCAGAAGATGGCGTCAGAGGTACGCCAGCTACGAGGCGTCATCACCGCCACGCAACGGAAGATCGGCGGCGAGATCGGCCCGGCGATTGACCGCATGAAGGAGACGCAGCGGGCGCTCAACGAGGAGCGGGAGGCGGCGCGGGAGGCGGTGCGGGATGCCAGAGGCTAGGCAGCGAGACGCAGCGGTGCCGATGCGTGGCCACCGGCTAGACCAGCAGGTGCGTGATGTCGCTACCGAAATCCCGGTGGACTTCTACTCGGACCAGGCGATGACGATGGTTCTCTGGACTTCGATCACCAACAGGATGCGGGTCAAGCTCGGTGCCGGGGCGTATGCCGCCGTCGGGGCGACACGAGCCACGGCCTTGAGCCTTGGGTCATTCGCCGCCGACGAGACGAAACAGGGAACCATCGAGGTGAAGGTGCCGGTGGGTGCCGACACCAGCCACGAGGAGCTTGTGTTGAACCTGGGGTATGGGGTATAAGCTAAGGAGGGCACCATGAAGGACATCGAGGACCGACGCAGGACCGGGGTCAACCGGGTGCGGATATTGGACGGGAACGGCGGGAAGCTCGACGTGTACACGCTGACCGCACAGCGGTTCCGAGTGTGGTTCGGGTGCGTCATCGCCATCCTCACCGTCTGCGGGATGGTCTTCACCGCGGCCCGCTTCGGTGTAGGCGTCGAGATCCACCAGGCAATCGAGGCAGAGGCTGTCGAGGAAACCGGGGTCATCCACCGCGAGATCCGCCGCTGCACCGAGGAGTACATCGACGAGGTGGTCGAGGTGATACAGGATGACATGGCGCTGTTCGAGACGCAGCAGCAGCAGCAGAACGAACTCGGCATACGGCTGGAGGAGCGGCAGATCGCTCTCATCTCGAAAGTGGACGGGCAGCACCTGGCGGTGATACAGGCCATCCAAGATGCTGGGAATTCGTCATGAAGGTCTGCATCGATCCTGCGCACGGCGGGCGCGATTCCGGGGCCGTTGGGCCGACCGGAGTAAAGGAAAAATCGGTGGTGCGTGACATCGCCCACCATCTTGAATGTGGTTTCAACTCGTGCGGCATCGCTACGTACCGAACGCGGCTGGGTGATGAGACACTGAGCCTATCCAAGCGGTGCGAGATCGCCAACGCATCCGGGGCGAACCTGTTCCTGTCGCTCCACGCGAACGCTTCAACCAACCCGCAGGCGCATGACTTCGAGGTATGGACATCGCCGGGGTTCACGGCGGCGGACCCCTACGCAACACGGATTTTCAACACCGTAACAGCGGCGTTCCCTGAGTTGAACGGGCGGCGTGATTCGTCCGACGGTGACCCCGACAAGGAAAGCAAGTTCTACGTTCTGATTCATACGAAGATGCCCGCCGTGCTAATCGAGACGGCGTTCATATCCAACCCGGAGGAGGAGCGGTGGCTGACAGATCCGGGGTGGCGGATGAGGATGGCTGGAGCGATTGTGTCCGCGCTGTGGACGCGGAGATAGGAGATTGTTATGAGGCGTCAGATCATCATTCTGTTCGTGCTGCTCGCAACAGCAATGGCGTGGGGCGGCTACCCGGACGAGTACTACGGGCCACCGCTGCCGGAGGGCTGCAGCGACGTTGAGGCATACGTGCCGAGCGGCGGATTCCTCGACCGCAACCCGTGGTCGATGCCGAGCCCGGAAGAGGGGATCTTCTGGTTCGGGCAGCTCTGCGTCGAAGGCCCGGTCGCGGTGCTTGAATTCACTCAGCTCGCGGGCCGACACTGCACCCCGTCGATCTACAACCCGAGCATCGACGAGTGCTTCGCGTGGCTCTGGATGAACATTTCGGATCCCGACCGGCACGTTATGACATGGGACCCGGCGTTTGCGCCGGACTGGGGTTTCTATCAGGCGTCGGTCTCGGCGGGCGATTGGCAGTGGTACTACGACTCGCTCACTAACCTGGGCGGCGATCAACGGATGTTCGTCGAGGGAGTATGGGAGTTCTTCCCGCCGCTCATCTGGGAGGAGTTCGACGGGCGCACCCGCTGGATGTTCCTAGTGAGCCCGAGGACCACCCCGATATTCGGAATCAGACATGGCGCATCGAGAGTCGGGCAATGAGCTGGTTCCTTCTTGGCGTAAGGGTGAGGGCGTGGCTCAAGGCACGGCTCCCGTGGAGGTGAACGGCAAGAAGCGGTCCCGCAAGTGGCTCCTCGCCTGCGTGTCCTTGGCGCTCGCCACGGCCGGAGCAACGGCGATGGAATTCATCGCGGTCATCCTGGCGATGGAAAAGGTTCTAGCGGGGCCGGAGTGGCGGCTGGTAGCCGTCGCCATTCTGTACTGGTGGCTGTTCCTGGACCTGGGCATCCTGGCGGGCTACGGCATTCCAAACGTGATGGAGAAGTGGGCACCGAAAGGAGGTGGAGCATGAATCCTGAAACGAGCGAATTGAGACGATTGGATGAGATCGAAGCTCTCCCGGAGGAGGAACGAAAAAAGTTCATCCTGTTGCCTGAGCACCTCGATTTGAATGCTCAAGCAATTCTCGAATTTCGAGATCAATGGGAGCGAAGATCAAAAGCAAGGCAGCGAAATAAAATCGCCAAAGAAAGCCGCCGCCAGAATCGAGGCCGACCATGAAGCTGATTCCGATTTGGGCGCAGGCGGCTATCGTCGCCGCCGTTCTGGCGTTGGCATTTAGTTCAGGTTGGACGGTGCAGGGCTGGCGAGCAAGCGGCAAGATCGAGAAAGCGACAGCGGCGCAGGACAAGGCCGAGAAGGAGGCGCGGGAGGCGGTGGTGTTCCGGGCGGCGTGCATTGACGACGTGAACCGCATCGCCACCGATCTCGACAACATGGATCGGATGCGGGCCGATGCCGAGGTGCGATATGGAGAGGCGATCGCCCGCCCGCCCGAGGTCGTGACCGAGTACGAGGACCGGTGGCACACCATACGCGATGTCGTTGTCTCTGAGGATTGCACCAAGGGACTCGGCGAGCTGTTCGACTGGATCCACACCCTGCCCGCCTACGCCGAGGGAGGCTCGCCATGAATACTGACCAGATCATCCGCACGGTCAAGGGCCTGGGCCTGCTGCTCGTCATAATGCTATTCGCGTGGCTGGTGTTCACGACGGTCGGGTGCGCCTCGACCGAGACGGTATACGAGCGGGTCGAGGTGCCGAAGCCGTACTGGAGCCCGCCCGAGAACATCGCACCGCCACCGCCGCGCCCGGTTCTTCAGGCAGGCGACATCAGCAGGGAGAATGCCGAGGCCGATCCGAAGACCGCCCTCCAAACCGTCGGTCAGGACCTCGGTGCGGCGCTCGCCTGGGGCGAGGCGCTGGAGTACCTGTACCTCGAACTTGTGAAGCTCATTTCCTTCGAGCCCGTTCCATCTCCTTCCGACGGGCCGGAATAACCCTGCGTCCCAACCGCAGGAGTCGCTTAATTTGCCATCTAGCCCGCCTCACGGCGGGCTCTTTTTATTGTTAAGGCCAGTTTTACTGCGATCCAGGTATATCTATACAGGGGCGAGCCAATTTCTCCACTGTGGTGGCGTTAACTATTTCAGTAAGTCTTTTGTTTGTAATGCTTTACGGAACAGCCTAGAATTGTGCTCCACCGGCCGCGGCGACGATTTGCTAACCGTTGCAAACAAAAGACTTATCAGCGCACCCGGTCCTTGTTTGGACACTTTGGTAAACTAAATAACCACGTAGAAAGAAAACTAAATAAATTGAAAAAAAGGTTGACAAATTGTTTTGAAAGTATATATTATAAATAGGAGGACGACATGAACACCAAACAACTCACAGAACAACGGCAGGATCTCGACGGGATGACCATCGAGCTGCGGCACGAAATCGACGAGTCAAGACTGGAGCCGATCACAGAGATGATGTCCGAGGAAGGATGGGTCGGTCGGCCGGTAGTGGTGTACAGGACGCTTGCGGGGCAGATACGCAATATCACCGGCTGTCACCGCATTCAGGCTGCGATCGACACCGACACGCCGGTCCCCGTGCTGGTGCTTGTCCCGACTGACATCGAGGCGGAAGACGCCCTCGAGTTTGCCGCCGCGAACGACGACATTGACGCGGCCTACATCGTCCGCAGGTACTCGACTGCCGCAGCCGAGCTGATCGAGCAAGGGTAGGACACCAACAGCCCGAACCCGAAGGAGAACGACATGACTACCAGCAAGCTCACGGTTGCCAACATGACATCTGAGATTACAAGAAGAGGCTACGACGCGGATGTGGCCGGTCGCACATTTGTCAAGGCCGTCGGCCAGAGAATGGATGACATGACCGCCGAGGAGCGCGGGTCGAAAATGGCCGATGCATTTTCTCAGGCACTTGAGTGGCATGAATTCCTGCCTGGAAGCCTACTAGATGACATTGACCAAGATGCGGCGCTTGGTTTTGCCGCCGTGGCAATCCTCGAAGAGTCTGACGTTATCAAGCGTGCATAATCACCAACAGCCCGAACCCGAAGATGGACAAGAGCACCACTCCCGCAACGACCGATCCTACCAAGGAGAACACCATGAAGACCAGCTCCCAGGATCTGCGTATCGCCGCCATCATCGCCGAGCGGATCGCCGCCGAGTGCAGAGCACGGAAGCAATCGACCCTCGACGGTCTCAAGCCGACGATCGAAGACTACCGCGTCCGCCGCGTTCATCCCGAGTTCGGATACGAGCGACTGATCGACGGGTCCACCGCCGTGTACGTCAGCCTCCCCGATTCCGACAGGCTGCCCGTGTTCCTCTGCGAGATCATCAAGGGCTGGTCGCAACTCGGCGGCACCGGCTGGCAGTTCACCCACCCCATCAACGGAACCCGTTCGCACAAGAATCGTCACGACGCGGCGTTCGATTGTTTCCGACGCCTTGCCCGCAACTAACCGAATTGAAAAAGGAGAACACCATGAGACTCGCATCACCCGCCGTCAACAACCTCCGCAGCAATGCCTCGCTCAAGGCAGTCGCCGCCGCCGTCCGCAAGGACGAATCAAAGTGGTGGGACTCCCACCGGATCTGGCACCAAGCGTGGCTCGACAACGATCATCACTACAGTCTGACCGAACTCGTCGCCAACAAGGACGATACCGCTGCCAATGCGTCGTACCTCCGTACCGTTGCCGATCATCTCGACCGCCTCTCGAAGTGAAGGAGAACACCATGACACTCAACGCCGCCAAGCTCGACGCCTGGATCACTGGCAACTACGGCGAGGACCACCCCGACAATCAGCCCGAAACTACCGAGGAGGACACCATGACCACAGCCGAGTGTATCGCGCTTCGATTCCAGAACGATGGCCAACGCTTCATGGTTGACGGCGACCACATCGCCGACGTGTGCCTCCACACGGGGCCCCATCCACCAAACACGATAGGCGACTCGGAACGGTACGAATTCTCTGATGGGTCCGCGATCGTGATAACCGGCGGGGGATGGGACATCGGCCACCCGGCCCCAGCCACATGCCACTGCTGGCCTTACGCTCGTGTGGGCGGTCACAGCGACGAGTGTGTTGATCTTTCCGGCTGAGTGCATTGCGGTGGCGTCTCCCGGGGTGAGGCACCATCGGAGCGCACTTGCTCCAGAATGGAGATCGTCATGGACAGCACACGCGAAGAGGCACGTTACGACGCGGCGAGGATCATTTTTTGCCTTGCTCGGATTCGTTACAACCGGGCCTTGCTGGAATTGCAGCGGAGTCACGGCGAGGACATCGGCAACGATTCCTTCGACGACACCTTGTATGAGATCAGCCACGACCAAGCCACCGTCAAAGCTGCGATTTTCACCCACTAGCGGATTGACCCACATCAGCGGCCTGTGCTCGATGGTGGGCCTCTGTTGGGGAGCAATCAAGCCAACCCGACAACGAAAGGAGAGCACGATGGAGAGCACCACCAACACCACCGCAGTCGAGGGGTTCTGGAGGGCCGAGCCGCTGCCCGCCGAGGATCGCCCGGTGATCTACCGCAAGGGTACGACCGCCGACTCCATCTTCGGTCAGCGGCTGGTCGATGGAATGGCCGCTAACCTCGAGGCCGAGTTCGGCAGCCTGCCGCCGAGCGCATTCACATGGATGGAGGGGTGACATGGAGACCGCAAGCAAGAAGCTAACCAAGCTGCGGAAACAGCTCAGTCAGAACATCAGGGGCGACAAGGCCGACCTCAAGGAGTGGACCGTGAAGCTGATTCAGCGGCCCGGCCACAGCGTGTCGTTCGGCATGGGGGCGGTCTACTGGGCGGCTCGCATCGAGGTCTGTCAGTGGGTAATCGAAGCCATCGACACCATGCCACGAGGCAAGGCCGAGTTCGCCATGTCGCCCGCCGAACGGCTGGCGGCGGTCGAGTCTACCTGCTACGGGAAGATTCGGGCCGGGGCGGGCAACCCGGCTCGGTCTACCAGCCCGATGTCGAACCTCATGGACCAGGAGCGAACGGTGGCGTGGGCCGAGATCCTCGACATGATTGAATGGCTGTGAAAGGAGAACACACCATGAGCAACGAGACCGAATGGGTCAAGACCTGGACCACGGCTCCGGCCGAATACGACGGGTTCGGCACCGAGCGGATCAAGATTGTGGGCGTCACGAAGAACGGCGGTGAGATGTGGGAGGTTCGCACGCCCGAGTCTCATGTGGCGTGGCAGCGTGGCCGCTACTACTCTGGCTCGTATGTGGTAATCCTCACCGCCGACGATCTCCAGGACCAGAAGGACTTCGGATTGGTGGTGGTGCTATGAAGACCAAGGACGTGTACTGGGCGTACTGCCCGAACAAGAAACGGAGGACATCATGAAGCTGAAGGACATCGAGACGGGCGGCTACTACTGGACACGCGGCACCCGCTACGCAAACACAATCCCGGTGCGGGTGATTGCCATCATTGAGGTGCCCATCTGCTCGGGCTGGGAAAGGTTAGTCACCGGCAGCGTCAAGAAGGTGCAGGTGCACAGGCTGCACCTGGGCGACGACGGGTGCCTGGCGGCGGGCGGGGTTGAGGAGCTGATGCCTGGCATGATCACCTGCCCGGCGGACCATGAGCGGGTTCTGGCGCGGCTGGTAACCGCCAAAGCGACGACAGATAGCAATAGGGAGAACCACAGGCTGGCCAAGGAGTACGCCCCGGCGATGATCGAGGCGCTTGAGACAGCCGGGTTCGTCGGGGCCACCCATGGACACGGTGGGCTCATCTTTAGTCCGGCGGCAATAGCGATATGGGCCGAGGTCAGCTTCGGAGCCAAGCCAAGGTACCCAGAAGTCCCGGTTCGGTTGTCGGGCACTGACGACGGCAACGCGATGGTGCTAGTCAGCAAGGTGAGCCGGGCGCTGCGGGAGTACGGTGTGTGCGACGAGGAGATCACCGAGTTCGCCGAAGAAGCGATGAGCGGCGACTACGATCACGTGCTCCAGACGTGCATGGCGTGGGTGGAGGTGACGTGATGGCGAAGCGCAGGACATGGCGGTGGGTGACGAGAGATGTAGGATTCGTGAAAATATGGGCTGAATATAAAAAACCCGAACTGAACAGCTATGGTGAATGGTGGAATCTAAGCAGTGGTGCCCCGGGCCCTACTACTGTGGCCGCGTTTACGATTCACACACTCTTCGGCCTCACCATCCCCACAGACCACCCCGTGAAGGTCGAGTTCACCGCGAAGGTGGTGGAGTGATGGCCTGGACGGTGATCGCACGGCTCACGCGGGCCGACGGCTCGACCGAGACCCGCTATGCGAGAACCTTTCACGACAAGATGATGGCCGAGTTCCACCTCAACGCGATCGCCTCGGCCTGGGCCGATCCACGTGTGGAGATCGTGCTGGAGGAGGGCGGGCCGCTCCGATACCGGGTGCTGCCCTGCCTTATCTGCGGAAGGGACCTCGAAGCGCACGGCAAGAACATCGTCTGCGAGATATGCGCCCGGTGGGCGGTAGTGGTGGAGGCGGTAGCGAACAAGCGGCGAGCTGTCAAGACGGGAAGCTGCGCCGTGAAAATGGCAGTACAGCAGGAAAGGAGAGCGAGGCTATGAGTGAAGAAATCGTGGTGCTGAACACCGAGGAAATCGAAGCCCTGAGTACTGACGTGATCCAGGGCGCCGATGCTCTGGTCATCAGAGGGGAGGACGATCTGAAGCTGGCGTCGTTCATTTTGGGCGGCATCAAGGACCTGCTCGCCGAGGCCGAGAGGTTGTTCCGCCCGAACATCAACCGCTGGCACCTGGGGCACCGGGCCGCCCTTGAGGAAATGAACCAGTTCATCGGGCCGCTGGTGGCCACTCAGCGCAAGGTGAAGGTGATGGTGTCCGACCACCACAACGAGATTCGGCTGGCGGCTGAGCGGGCGCGGCGCAAGGCCGAGGCCGAGGCGCGGGCGCGGGAAGAGGAGCAACGCCTGGCCGCGGCGGTACAGCTTGAGGACGCAGGGCACGAGGAGGCGGCGGATGCGCTGCTGGAGGCACCACCGGCACCGATCGCCAAGCCGATGATCTCGACCCCGCCGCCGCCGAAGGTGGCGGGCATGACGGCCTCGCCCAAATACACGGCGGAGGTCGTGGACAAGGATGCGCTGCTGGCGTGGGTGCTGGCGACGCGATCATTCGATCTCGTGAAGATCGATCAGACGATCCTTAACGCCTACGCCCGAGCGGGCAAGGAGGAGTTCGACATTCCCGGCTGCAAGCTGATCGTTGGCACGCAGGTGGCGTCGAGGAGGCGGTCATGACCTCGTGGATGATCCTCGGGGCGTTCTTCGGTGGGGTGGCCGCCTACCTGTTCGGCTTTTGGAACGGCGTACGGACTGCCGCTCGGAAGCCTGCCAAATGTACAGTGCATCGCTGCGCTCGGACCGGACGATGAGACGATCGGAAAGGAGGTGATACCATAGGAAAAATTACCGTGCCTTTTGTAGCGAAACGCGCTACAATGGTTGCCAGGTTCTTACAACGCCCGCCGAGGCGACTGCGTAGGGCAGGCGCACGGTATCAGCAACCAGATGGGGTGCAGGAACCAACAGCGTGGACAGGACCGGCACCCCACCATTTTCCAGAGATCGGAGGCGCGATGAGATTTACAGTCGAGATCCAAAACGTGCGACAGCTGTTGAGCGCGGCGGGCGTCCCTGTGGGCACGCTCGCCAAACGGCTTGGCAGGTCGGAGCCGATGACCAGCCTCAAGGTTAAGGGGATGCGGTCCATGTTCCTCGATGAAGTCGGGGCGATCGTGGGAGCGATCAACGACGGTGGCAGAATGACCGTGACCGAGAATCAAATCATCAAGCTCATCGGCAAGAAAAACCTGAAGGTTCGTGGCTTCATTGGCTGACGCCTGCGGGAAGGAGAACACAATGCCCAAAGATACCGTGGCTGCGAACGAGGACGTCGTCCTGTACGACTCTAGTGGTAAACGCGTGTTACCAGACGCCAGGGAGGTGGAAGCAGACACAGGCGATTCTAGCGGCGAGAATGAGGCGGTAGCTGCTGAGCCCGTCTCCGGCCAGCCTCCGTCGGCGCTGGTGCCTGCCGACACCCTGGAGCCGGAGGCGCTGGCGAAGCTCGCCACCAAGGACCAGATCGAGCGTGTCATTAAGCGGGTGTTAGCCCGCATCGACGCGACCAAGCGGTTCAAGGTTGCGCTGCTGTCGATGACGAACGTCCGCGACTGGTACGCCCACAAGGCCGAGGGTGACGAGGATGGAATCCCGTACCTTGCCGAGAGCGGTTCCGAGAAAGTCATCCATGCCTTTTCGATCGAGGTCGAACATGACGGCGGCAAGCGGGTGCCCAACGAGGAGGGCGGTTTCGAATACGTCTACGACGGCCGTATGCGGGCGATGCAGTTCTCGGACCTGTGGTACCCGATCGTCGGCAGCCGGTGGTCCGAGGACGGGTTCTTCACCCGCGGCGGGCAGCGGCGGGCCGACCCAGGTGACGTGCGCAAGGCGGCGCTGACGAACTTCTACAACCGGGGCATCAAGACCGTCTGCGGCATCCGAACAATAACCTGGGAGGAGCTGGAGGCGATACCGCACCTGCACGACCTGCGGAAGCGGGTGGTGTCCATCGGTTACAGCAGCAAGGACAAGAGCAAGGGCAAGCCCGGCGAGAAGTCTGACATCGCGAAGGGGCCGCACATTCGCATCAAAATTGCATTCGGTGACGAGAAGAACAAGGCGCTCATCAAGAAGCTACAGCCCTGGAACTGGAACGGGACTGAGGGGTGCAAATACTGGGAGGTCGGATTCACCAAGGCAAACTTCGGGCGGGTGCTCGACATGCACGCGGCGGACGAGGAGGCGGTGAAGTTCAAGCTCTACAACATTCCGAAGGAGGAGATGCCGTGACCACCACCTGGGGATCGCCCACAAAGAGAGTGACTATGAACCAGCGAGATCAATTCATCCTCTTCTGTCGGGAACTCATCACGCCCCCGATGAGCCGAAGTCAGATCGCCGAACTCCTCGGTCTTTCCAACGAGCGGGTGCGACAGATCGAGAATCAGATCCATCGGAATCTGAACCTGGCCTGGGCTGCGTGGGCTGGTGATCTGAAACGACCGGAGCTGCCTCGACAGCTACAAGGGAGACGGTACCCAAGGGAGGAAGCATGACCGACTTCACCGACGCCGAGCTGCGGGAAGCGGAACACTATCTGGAGGGTTCCATCGTGCCGGTAACGGGCATGTGCGGGCCGTGCAACAGACGCCGCTCTGAAAGGAGGGAATAATGGCGAAAATGCCGACTAGACCACCGCCGGGAGCGGAGAAGCCCAACCCCCCGCCCGCGCCGCCGAGAAAGAATGATGGGTACACCGTCATAATGTGGCCCGACTGGGGGCGGAAGTGCGAGGTGTGCAAGGCGTCGCCGATCGTGCCGGTAACGGGCATGTGCGGGCCGTGCACCTTCGGTGAGGCTGATACTGCCGATGGCAACTGGTGAGATGGGGACAATTATGAAAGCAGGAATCTATTGGGGAAAAGTACATGGGCACGGCGAGACCGATAAAACGGTACCTCGCCTCACTGTCTATATCAGCAGCCATGA
>SDBT01003131.1_pt1 | contig 28764 bp, 43 predicted proteins | sample 2277101 | NCBI WGS metagenome assembly SDBT01 (sample SAMN10404973, study PRJNA504765) | marine sediment metagenome | isolation source: marine sediment core GS10_PC15, 103 cmbsf | place: Arctic Ocean: Southern Knipovich Ridge | collected 2010
TTGCTCTACCTCACGCCCTCCCATCCGCAACCGCATCGAAACTCATAGTGGCTTGGCATCAATCACCTCCTGAAACACAAAGCCCCATCGCTGTAAAGACACTGCCTCCGCTTCACCTGAAGCCAGGCTTCCTGTCACATCTGCCTCCGCTTCACACCGCCACCCGATGCAGCACGGGATATGTTGGCGGTGAATTCGCGCTTGAACGGCACCGAGTGAGTGCTGTTCGTATTATCGCGGTACCATTCCTTCTCAAGGGTCATCACCAAGGCACGACGTAACTGCTCTGGCGTGGTCCCCTTCTTGGTATACGAGTCAATTAAGATGCGCATCTGCCTAGCCTCATCCTTCCAGGTTACCATTGGTTCCTTTTCTGGGTTCCGGTTTGTAAGCTCAAAGAACTTCTCAACAAGCCGATATGCAAGCACGTCTGAGCCACCAGCGCTACCTGTGGTTGACCAATCACCTTCGCCCATTTCTTTGCGAAGCTGCGCTTGCCCGCCCATCGCACGCCATTCTTTGTACTGTTTTTCTGTCATCCCGGCCTTTATCTCTGCGAGCTTGATGTCGTAGGGGGAAGAGGGTTCGGCGGAATTTAGGTGATGGGGGTCTTGCTTTTCCGCTACCGAATCGAAAAACCTAGCAAGCATATCTTCCGGGCTTTCTTCTTCTGGCATGTCGGAATGTGCTAGATCAGATTCGGTGGTGGTAGGTTGTGAATCAGAATTCGAGCTTTCTAGGATAGATTCTTTTTTCTCTGGAGTAATCTCCGTAGTACTCTCTGTATTAGTATCGCATTCCAATGCACCCCCTGTCGTATTCTGGTGTACCCCCTCTTGCATTACAGTACGATAGGGTACATCATAGAATGTGATAGCCCTCAGCTTGTCCACATCAAGCCCGATGAACAAAACGTTCCCGAGCTTCTGGCCACCAGCTATCGTGAAGGATCTGAAGTCCAAATCAATGATCCCCATGCTTTCCAGATGTCGCAGTGCCCTTCGTACTTGGTTCTTGGTGTACCCGAATTGCAGGCAGAATGAGTCGTAGCTTCGTTGTAGCTTGTCAGCCCTGAATTTCTTTTTTAGCCCAACGACATCACCGCTTTCTTCATCCCTGTCCATACTCGGTCTGTACCAGTACAGTATCTCTGCAAGTAGTGTTACAGCTACGCTATCCGGTTTACCATTAGGCATCCTGATATTCTTGTACCACCTGGACGGGGTTACGTTCCCCGTCCAATTTGTTGCGTGAAGTTTCTGCATCAACGTCGATAGATCACTCATATCTCATCTCCAGAATCAATCCCCCATTCTATTCTGTTCATAGCTTCGCCTATCCTATTAATCTTACTTATCTCCTTTTCTATCTCTTCGTCGTACTGATAGTATCTGAGAAGCCTATTACGCACCCAATCCTTTATGCTTGGATGCGCATTTCTCACAATGGCATCAAAGTCTGTTGGGACGCTATCTACTGGTGTATCTCCCCAAAGACTATGAATCTTTAGGCCATTTTCTAATGTCATTGTAAAGACCCTGAATTCAATGCCTGTATGCCAGCGAGATAGGCTTGACTTTGTATCAATCAACGGGCCTATTATGACCGACTCTATTTTGGGCATAATTTGAAATGCCAACCCATCATGAGATGTCTCAGGGTGCATTGCAGACTCTCGTGTCCACTTTGGGTCACCGGCAAATTCGTCGTCAAATCTCCATGCACAATTTAGTAGTTGCATCCTGAATCCGCCACGATAGCGTGTGATCTGCCCTATTGCAGCATCGTCAATCTTGACGACCTTTAGCTCTATGATCGCAAATCCCTCTGGCGTCTTGGCCAGAACATCAATTATACCCTTGTCAAGAACTGGTACCTGCCTACCGAGATATTCATATCTTGGGTTGACCTCGTGTATGTTCTCAACAACATAGTCCTCTAGGTCCCGCTCACTGATCTTGATAGCCATCCTTCACCCTCCAAAACGCAAAGCCCGACTCGAAACTGGACTCCTGTTGCGCCCTTCTCGCAGTACCGCCAACACACGGCTAAGGGGTCAGGAACCCAGTTTCAAATTGGGCTTATTTTGTGTTGGACTATCACGGCTGCGAGACCGCATTTCCTACAGCCCCATTATACCACAAAACAACTCGCTTGTCAAGTCATTTTCTCCCTTCTTAGTGTTGGTCTTCCCATTCGCTAGTCCCCAAGCATCATTGTATCATTCGCCGCCAGTCACAGGAAGCATCATCGGTACATCGGGCACGGAAGCGGCCTGCCCCTTAGCATTCCTCCGTACCTGCCCCCTGGGCCTGGCATCATGCACCACATCCTGCATTACGGCTTCCCTTACGGGGCTTGAAAAGAATGTATCGCCCGTAGCGCCTGGCATTGATAGGGCAATCGCGGCTGATAGCACCAGGATACCCAGCAATTTTTTCACCATACGCCCCCTTTGATTCGGCTCACCTGTCTTGCGCCACAAGAAATACCATCATTCACATGAACCCATCACGGTAGCACCTCGCTGCGCCGGATACCGTCACCTCGCCCCCTAGTTGCATTTTCGTGGTCCAAGTAATGGGGCCAGCAGAAATACAAGGGGTGCTCGTCATTTTCGGCACCAATCCACGTTGATGGAATCCAGATCCTGGCCCTGGCACGACGCCTGCAGGGCCTGCCTTTCCTATTCGTGTAGTCACATTTCCATGCCACAATCATCCCCCCCCCCCATCCGCAAGCTCCTCGCCTCCTAGCACCCATTCAAGCAGCAGTGCCATTTCTAGGAACAGGAAGTGGATACCCCTGTTCTGGCTATCTGTGTGCCCGCCGAACCTGTCCCTGTCCCGCTCCAGCCGTTGCAATTTATCCCGTATCTCTGTCTCAGTCCTCATGGCAAGGCTTCCTTTCATCGAAGCATAGCCCTATCGCAGCGATATCGGCCCTGCGCATAGTATCCACGTCCTCATGCGCATCCCTGGCCAAGCTTGCACTGATCCGATCCATGGCAAGTTTGGCCCCTTCTGCTATCCGAACCTCGAAGATCCTGAATATCATAGGTGTCGGTGCGCCGCTGTTCCATGACAGTGCACGATCAAGAAGCTCCCTGGCAGCTTCTTCAATGCTCTCATGAAACGTGACTGGGTCTTTTGGAAACGGCTCCCAGGGATTTTGGCGATTGTCACTACGCTCTTTTTGCATTATCACGTACATTGCTTATCCCTTCTGTTCCATGCACTACGTGCCTCGTTGCCAGTATTGTGCATATCGGTTCGTGCGCCACAGGAATCGCAGAGGACGTATCTGAAGGTCTTGCCTATCTTGGTATAGGTCCTTGCCTTCCCGCCACAATGGGCGCAGGGAAGCAGATAGGGCTTCTTGTGGTATCCCACGCATTCATTTCCACTTAGGTATACATAGCCACGAATACATCCAACTCCTGGCACACATGGTCCCTCACCGATGCAGGTGTCACAAATCATCTTCCCCTCCAATTAGAGCATCATGTAGGCACTTGGTACAGATTGTTCCTGTACCAACCTCAAGGTGATATTGCTCGTGCCCGTTTCTCAGGCACCAGATACCCGGCTCGTAGGCTCTCTTTTCCAACGCCCTCAATGCCGACAGCACATCACCCACCGACAGCAGCGATGCAAGATTGTCCCTGTCCTCCAGGTCTTCCTTTTTCTTGTACAGCACTGCATCAAGCAGCTCCTCGTACAGGTCACCCTTGCGCCCGTCGTGGGTCATCAGCGGCTGCCCGTATTCCAGTGTGCCGGTTTCTACCCGCGCCTTCAGGTCCCTGAGCACATGGGGCAGGACCCGCTGTTTCCCCGCTTTCGGCATTGGCTGCATCATTAATCCCCCATTCTATGGCTTCTATTTCCCGTTCCATCGAAGCACCGAGCTGCCGATAAGTGGCACCCCATCCACAACACCGCCCTTGGTAATCACCAGCGTTGGCAATGCAAGAACATCGAACTTGGTCACCAATTCGCGCCCCTCGTCGGTTTCCACGTCGATCTTGCGTATCCTTGAATTATTCCTGTCGGCCCTGGCTATTATGCTGGGCCAGGTGCTCTTGCAGGTCGGGCACCATTCCGCTGTGAAGAAGAATCTTTCTATCATTGTGCCATCTGATGGCCATTTAGCCCCATGTGCGCTTCCCACGCAACCCTTGCCTGTGCGTATTCCATCCACGATGCCAGAACGCTCTCAGAATTTGTCGCACTGCGCCGGTTGTTATGTGCTACTGTCAGATCCCTAAGCAATTTCATTGCCTCCGGGCATGTATCTTCCCCCAGCTCGCAATCGCACGTCATTCAACCTCCCATCTCTCACATAGTTCCCATTTGGTGACAATCTCTCTCACAATTTCTTTCTCTTCTGCTTGCGGAACAACAATCTCACCCCTAATGATTAGGTATCTACCATTCTCGAACAACACGGGATTCAAATCACTATCGAACCCAAGTGCCATTGTGGGATCCCGTAGTGGCTTGCCACTGCCCCTCGGCTCCAATGACTGTAGGATTTCCTTATATGCCATCCGTGTTACACAAGTTCGTCCTGTCCAGCTGTCAATCACAAAGTAGCTCATTCTGCCCCCATTCTACAATCGCACCCAGCTCCTCATCTGTATCAAGGAATTCTATGTACCCTAGTGGGTACACCGCGAAGCCTCCGTCATGGCTTATCGTGGTTACCTGGTAGATTTGGCTCAGATACAAAATGTCCAGATTGGGACCATCATCCATAAGCACCGTGCCTATTGTATCTCCGTATTCAGCATCTATCGTGCCCATGCCCACGCTCTTGGACGGCAATTTGAAGGCATAGACCCTTTCGGCCACAAGCCGCCCATCATCGTCCTTGCTAAATACGAATCTCATGCCACCACCCCCATACTGGCAAATTCCCTGATAGCATCAGGCCGCCATCCGTAAAGGTGCAGTAGGTCATCCGGCTTCCGTGGCAGCATTACGGCCCTGGCATTATGTCCTATGTCCCTCCCAATTGCCAGTGCTTCCGGCCACGCATCCGGATCCATGCAGATGAAGCATTCGCGATGCCTAAGATGTTTTCCCCATCCATCTTCCCAGCCCTGCTTATTCACCAGTCCCACAGCAGGAAGCCCCGATTGCACCATCACCATAGCCTTTATCGCGCCCTCCACGATATACAATTCGCCATCATTCTTCACTTCGTCTGCGTTGAACAGCCCCGGTTTTGCGTATGCCCGTTCGTCCCACCTATACCGCTGGTCACCCTCCATGATCCTGTACTGTATACCACGCAATTCACCGCTGGTCTTCCAGGGAATGGATATTGCAGGTCCCCAGGGAGCACCTGATCGGAATCCAAGTCCGAAATGCACGGCGATCCCCTCGCTCACGCCACGGGATTCCAGAAACCCTAATGCCTGATGGTTCCCCAGTAGCGCATGCGCGTATTGCTCGTGCCATCGCGCCTCAGTCAGCAACTTGTATGCCGCCCTGCGCTTCTCATCCGCAATCTGTTTATGCTCCCTTGCCAATTGCCTCCTCTCCTGGGGCTGGTAGCCAGATAGCTCCTCGCCCAATAGCAGGTCAATCGCTGGCCCTATTTCCAGCCCCCTGAACTTCATCACCCAGTCAATCGCGCTGCCATGCATGTCGCAGCCAAAGCAATGGTAGCCGTTTGCGTATACCGTGAATGATGGCTGCCGCTCCTGATGAAAGGGACAGAGCCATTGAGCATACCCCTGGATTTCTTTCTTGGGCTCCCCTAGGTCCGCAGCTACCAGCTCCCTGCAATCGTATGATTCCCGTGCAATTTTGGCCCTGTCTTCCATTCGTCCTCCCGCAATCATGCTGGCCCAATTTCCTCGTCCGTGAACGGGCCAGGAGCCCCACTGTCATCCGGACCCATCAGTTTCCACTATTCCTTGCAGGTATCGCAGCGGCAGGAATACGGGTGGTCGCGCGCCGTCCAGCAATATGCGCTTCTCATCACTGCCAATGCCCCCAATGCCATCCAGAAAGCTCTGAAGTTCTTGTGTTCGCATCATTACCCCTTCTTTACACACCCGTAACTACCCATTCTTCTTCTTGCGGTGGTAGCCCTGCCGTCGCGTTGAATACATCACCAGAATGCCCAGAAACAGTTAGGGCATTACCAGCAGGGATCGAGCAGTATGGACATTCCACGCCAAGCATCTTGTAGTCAGATATGGAGTGATGCCCATTCACATTTACAAGGTATTCTATTCCGCAACGGCAATGAACAAGCTGCTGAGTAATTGGTTGATCAGCCTCGAATCCATCCACAAAGAACTGGGGCAACTTGCTGTACGTCTCAAGCAACCAATTTCTGCAGTTTTCATTTACTAGCTCGTGAAGATCCATGTTTTGTATCCTTTCTGTATCTTGTGCCACTAGACACCACCTATCTTCGCCCCCATTATACCACAAAACCCCGCTTGTGTCAAGCGGAAGCCGCGAATCAAGCCCCTCCCCGCACCATTTGCGCCCGCCACCATAGCGTCATGCAAAGAGCATCAGCCTCGTTGTCCAACAGGAAGATGCCCGATTCAATGTGTGCCCGTGCGATGCTTTTCTGCTTCGTTCCGCCCTCAAGCCCATGCAGCATATCGGGCTGCCAGTCATTAGGGTCTACGAAGTGAATGGGTGAATCTGAATTGTCGTAATGCACAATGCCAAGGATGTGCTTGATCCCAATCATGGCATCAATCGTTTTGGTGCTGGTCCTCTTGCTTGCCCTCAGCCATTTGCCGGGGAATTCCACTATCACGGCATGTGCCTGATCCCAGGGAAGCCGCTGGAATGCATCACGTAGCTCACAATCGCGCCCAGCCATGTCCCTGCTATTTGCACCCCTGGGCAGCCGCGAAGCACGGATGGTGCCGTGGGATACCAGGTCCCCGGTGCTGGCAACCAGCGCCCAGCCAGTAGCGGCTACGGCTAGGTCGATGCCGAGGAGGTGGTCACTCATCGTCTACCTCATGGATCTTAATCGGCCACATGTTCCACCTGTCTGGCATTTCGTCACTATATTCAAACTCCCAAAGTTCAAATTCATCATTACGGAATGTCACGAATCTATTCCCACGATCACGACGTAGGGCCTCAGCTGCTGCATGTAAATCACTAACAGCTTTTGTGTATACCTCTTCTGTTCTCAGATATTCCTCAATCGCCACTGCCATCCTTCACCTCCCCATGATAATCAACACATTGTATGGTCCAGCAGTCTGGCCTATCGTGTTCGGAATGATATTGCCAGATTTCATGGTGGCCCTTACGCTCTATTATGAAGAATCCTGGTGGTGCCCAATCGTGTAAGAGGTCACTAGCTTCCCTAAGTGACTTGATGCCATCCTTATACCAATGAAGTGCTACACGGTATCTCTCAGTTGCCTCGCGTATCTCAGAGCTGTTTATTCCCGTCACTGCCATTCTACCTTCACCTCCCCTTGAACAACATGGTTCCACGCTTCCTGGCTATCGTGCCTGATCTGCCCCATAGGCGTCCCAACATCAATGTCATTGTGCCAGTACGTTATCCGCCCCGTATCAGGATCTATCGCTACCCTGTCCGGAAACCTGCTGCGCAGTGGCTCAAGGTACTTGGCTTCCCACACCTTGCACGAAACGCTTGGATCGTGTATGTCATCAAGCATTTCTGTGGTGTCCAGCCCTTTTTTCTCCGCTTCCCTCAGCGGCGCATTGGCCCTCATCAGCTTGTAGATGGGCTGCTGGGCTGCCTGCACGTGCGTCATCCCGGATTGCACCATGCACTGATATGCGTACCTCCAGCACAGCACCACCTTGTAGCTCACGCCCTCGATGCCCTCAGCGGCCCAGGCGTCAGCAAAGGACGTGTAGCCCCCCAGGAACCATAGCCGCAGGTTGCAGTACACGTCCACGGCCTCTCCGGTCATTAGCCTGGCGTAGTTCAGCACATCGCCACCACTATGCCAGATACGTGGCAGAAGCTCTGCAAGCTCGGTTCTGGCGCTGAGATCCATGTGAACGTCGTGGGTGGCCACCAGCTTATCTTTCTGGGCCAATAGGTCGTCAATGGTGATGGGGCGCTCAAGCTGGGTCATTTGTGCATCCTGATATACCTTGACGTTCCGCCAGCGCCACCTGAAGATTCCACTACGCACGCCCTGTCCACAAGATCTTGAATATCAGAAGCGCCCGATTCCTTCACGAAACTCAGTATCTCTTCCCCGGTAAACGTAACAGCTGAGCTATAGTGCAACTCATGGATACCGACGCAAAGGGACGGCCTGCCCCTGTCGAGGCCAAAGCGAATGTACGTGATGATAGCAAGCTCTTCTGGCATACAGTGCCTCCAATGCGCGTAGGGGGCAAGCCACATCGGGCCTGCCCCGGTTGATTCGTGAAAGGCGATTGCCAGGATTCGGACCTGGAAGGCGACCTGCCGGTCACAGGGTCATGATTCCCTGCACGTCCCACCGTGCTGCAATTGCCATGATAGGTGCTGGTTAGCCCCATGTTCCCAGCACCTGTGCCCAGTGCTAAACCAACCCCCGTAAGGCCGCTTCCACTTTTCCCAAGCAAGCGCCCTTCTCCTTCACCTTACGAGTTGTCCCGTGCCTGGGTGTACAACAGCGGAGAAGGTGGGATTTGGACCCACAAGGCCGGTTAAGGCTCGCGGCGTTAGCAGTGCCGTGCAGTCACCAATCTGCTTGCTTCTCCATATAGAAGAGAGGGTGGGGGTCGAACCCACAATCCCTTTCGGGCGAACGGTTTTCAAGACCGCCGGGCATGCCATCTATACCCTTACCTCTCCTAAATATGTGACCAAGTTACACCTAGAACGGCGCATCGAATAGAAGCTCTACTTACTGGGTAGTCTTTGGCTATTGCGTAATAGCTGTCCCCAGAAGCATGTCTGTTGCGAATTATTGGAATATCGTCCTTAGTCAATTTGGACCAACTAATTTGGTCTCCGCAAAGATTAGGCATTACTGCTCTTCCTTTGGCAAGGGCATCTTTCCTATTGTCCGAGTAGGTTCCTATAAAAAGATGCTTCGGGTCGACACATCTTCGATTGTCGCATGTATGACACACAAGTAACCCGTCAGGAATTGCCCCATTGATAAGTACCCATGCTACCCTATGAGAGGATTGTGCTTTGCCATCTAGTTTAAATGCTCCATAGCCATTCCACCTTAAAGCTCCAGTCCATTCCCAGCACCCATTAGGTCCATTCTTATCCACCTTGCGCCAAAATCGCTCCAGCATAGATACCTCCTGAGCATCTTCCTATAGTTTGATAAGGGGAAGAGCAGGTAGGAAGCCTGCTCTTTCGGAAGCGATCCTATCCCCTTATTTGGAACCACATATGGCCGGAGAGATTTGAACTCCCAATTATACTGGGCCTAAACCAGTTGCGCTTACCAGTTACGCCACGGCCACATTCTGTAGGTCCCCACCCCGTTACAGGCCCCGAAGATACTGGCCTACCTGCGTATCCCCTTGTGGACCCGAGCCGATTTGAACAGCTATCCTCCGCATTGCAAGTGCGACACTTTCCCAATTAAGCTACGAGCCCATAGCGCTATTATAGCATGATCTGGCGAAATGTCAAGAGCCAGTTATGCTACAGGCCCAGATATTCCAAAAGATCCCGTTGGCGCAGGATCTGATTGACGATGCAGGTTACAACGCGACCCTTGGCGATTCTGTATCCTGTCTTGTAGTTGAATCTGTCGCGTGGGGAGCACTCAGTCTGTCCCATTCCGAATAGTTTGTTCCCGAACGGCCTGCCCACCTCAAGAGCCACATCCACTCTTGTGCACGGGTAGAGAGCCTTGGTAGCCTCGATAACAGCGTTTTTCTTGACGTAGTCCTTAACACAATTCTTTCGCTTCTTCATCACGACCCTTTCTGCGTAATCCTTAATGTGAGCATAAGGTATCCCCTGCTTAGCCAATGCTCAGTAATGCCGGATTCAGCGTGCCACCGCTCTCATTGGCCTTCTCGCCCTCGTCGCCAATCTGAATGTCAAGATTGTTCCATCGACGCAATTCTTCGCCATGCTCCCACGCCCAGCCCAGGATACTAACTGCGCGGGCATACGTGAATCCGGTGATACCTTCTGTGTCCGCATCGTGTGACGCTTTCTTGGCAACCTCCGCTACTGTTGAGCCGTCATGCATGCGCTCTTCCATGAGATCAGCCCATCGCTCTGCGTAGCGAACCCCACACGCACCGTATGGGTCATCATTCGCTTCAACGGTTTTCAGCCAGCCTTCACGATCTTTGAGCTTCACATTCAGTTCCTTTCCTACTACAGCCATCCAACGAACACCACAATCGCATGCACGCCCACCACCAGCAGCACAGCAGCACCCAGCATTCCGGCAATCAGGTCACCGATGTGCCGCTTCATAGCTCCCCTTCCCCGAACTGCTGCTTGGATAGCTCGTCCTTGTACCAGGCTGGCACGCCTCGTGTGGCGGATCTCAATATCCCCTTCCGTGCCCATTTCCACAGCATCTCCTTGATCTCATCCTTACATTCCTCAGTGATGTCCCTATGCAGCTCGCGCATCAGGGGCCCAATGTCCCTGGGGCTATTCTCAAGCTCCCCGCTATCCCTAAGGCTTTGTACCGCCTTGCGCCACCGTGCCTCGGCTCCAAATGTCTCCCCTATGATCTGCTGGATGGGCTTGCCTGAGCCCTTGTGCCATTTTCCATGATTCCGTTCCTTGAACGCTTCGCTAACGTACTTCCCCATCAACGTCTTCTTGTCCCTGCCGTAGCTTCCGTAAGCCTTGATGACCACACCCTCGATCTTGGTGCCACCAAGAATGCTTTCGGCCTGTAGCAGCTCCTTGAACATCTCATAGCCGCCACGGTGCAACCCCTTGAAAAGCACTGGCACGCATTCAAGCCCAATCCTGTGTGCTTCAGTGTCCCTGGCATCCCAATCAAGATAGCTCTCATGCCCGGTATCAATATCAAAGATGATGATATGCTTCTTGGGGATTCGTTCATACGTCATCGTATTGTGCCTGGGCTTCTGAAGATACTCGCCCCTGTAGGTCCAGCCTGGGACAAGCATGGGTGCCAAGGAAAGCACAGTCTCAGCGGCACGGTCGAACATCTTATCCTGCTGGCCGGGCGACTGGTCCTTATTCTTGCTGCGGGCCACCAATTCCCCGTCAATCGTCATCCCGAACGAAAACTGGCTGCCATCAATCTTCTCATCAATCAGCACCCAATTGTCGAACAATGGTGCTATTGCCGCGTGCCCTAGGTTAAAGATCGTCGGGTAGCTGCGAAGCATGTCTCCTCACTTTCTCATTGCTTGTGCATAGCCAGGCCAATCCGAATGCCAATAGGTCTTGCCGTCACGACATGTAGCCCATTCGTCCCAAGGAGCCTGCTCCCACATGGCTTCGTCATATCTTTCAGCTGCTAGAAGGCCCCGCACCTTGCATCGCTCAGTGCCTGCCCGAATCTTCTTATATTCCCTTTCTCCCTTCCAGTTTCCGCAAGCACCAGTGATTGGTGTGTGCCTATATGATCGTGCCATATCAGTGCCCCAGGATATGCCGCATTATGTCCACTGCGGCATATATACCGCCCAAAAGCAAAAGCAATCTCCAGAAATAAATCCTCACCTCCAATGAATCAACTCCAGTTGACTCTATGCTTACGAAAAACTTGATTGCTCGCATGTTGCCCCTTTTCTAGTGCCCTAGTTCCTTGACGATAAATGTCTTCCTAGCCTTCAGCACCTCATAGCCATTAAACTGCTGCAATGATTCTATTGTAGCATTCCTCAGCACACGTAATCTGCTTTCGTCCGGCCTTATCTTGCCCCTTACGGCATCAATCAGCGGCTGGCTGTCGGTCCTTATCGTTACAAATGCATCCGGACCGATGAGCCTAAGCGCACCCCGGAGGCCATGAATCACTGCTTGCCACTCGGCCTCGTAGTTATTGCTGCGCTTCAAGAAATCCTTTTTATGCATGTGGTGGATCAGCCGTCCTCCAGCGTACAATTTGTAGCTTCCGTAGCTAGGACCTGGGTTGGGCCAGCATCCTCCATCTGCTACAATCTCCAGGAAAACCATCCTCGGCTCCCTTCCTTGTGATATGATGAGTGTAGGCTGCACAATAGCAAAACGGCTTGCCATAATGGTGGCGGGCTCACCTACCGTCATTATACCACAAACCCAGGCCCTTGTCAAATGGAATCCGCGAACAGGCTAACATTCAGGCTATCAAGAACTGCGCTTATCGGCGTCATCAGCGTGGAATAGCTGCTCCCAGCAAATACCTGGGCTATTGCGAACCCGTTTTCATCAAGCACCAATGCGCCACTGTCGCCGTCGAATGTCATGGGTGTCGTGATAATCTGGTTCACGAACACCGCAGTGCCAGACCGATAGTCAACACGGGCTGTTACATTCACCTGCCTGATATGGCCCCAGCTATGCCCCGTTGTCCTCCCGTACTTCTGCACCCTGGCCCCAAGCATAGCGCCACGGATGCCAGCAGGGATTCCTATTTCCAGCAGCTCGTCCATTACATCAATACCAGGGACCGGCCTGGCAATAGCGGAATCCACATAGTTCCTGCTCGGTCTGAACATGCTGTAGAACCATCGTGACAGTCCCACCAAGGGCACTTCAATGTGAAGCGGCACGTAATCATGCAGCTGTGCTATCACGTCGCTAGATTCACCGCCGTCCGCAATGGTCGGCTGCAATATGGGATCACCCAGAAGGCCACGATTGCTCAATGCTAGGACGTGGTTATTGCTGAGCAGAAATGGCTGATCTCCCCTATAGGCAATAGCCCCAAGGGTTCCCGGCATCCCGCTAATGTGCCCGATGCTGATCCCAGGTCGCACAGGCCGCCATTTGTCGTATGGAAGCTTTGCCAGTGCCCTAAGGCGTCCCATTTGCACCACGTCGGTTCTGACCCCATGCACATGGTCCGGTATCATCTCGCCGTCAGGAATATCGTCGGGCGAAAGCTTGCTTCCCACGCTCACGATGACGGCTGGCTCGCCGGTTACCTGGCCCCCTGTTATCTTATATCCCACGCCAACAGCAACGATGCCGCGGCCCCTTAGCAGCCGTGCAGCATTTCGGGATTGTGCCAGTATCGCGTCAAGAATGTCCATCAGAGCCTCTCCACGGGTTTATAATACTTGCGTGACAATAATCTGGCCTATTGCTAGGATCATTGTTGTTAACCCAACGGCAACGCCTCCAGTTGTATTTGCATCGCAAACAGGCATCTTGGGGCCTAGATAGTAGCTCCTTGAAATGCTGGCATGCTGCGCGTCCGTTAGAAACAAAAGCTAATCCTGAAATATCAGCGCCACATATATACACCTCTTCATTATTCCCATTGAACTCGCCAGTTGCAAAAGATTGCCATTCACATTTTCCACATGTCTTATCAAGAGTACGAGATTCATAGTGGACACATCCGAAGTACTCACCACATCGTTTTTTGGACCAACATAGTACGGCTTCGTTTGCGTAAAGATCAGTGGGGCGACCACAAACACCGTCATACCTTTTGCCTAAATCACTATACTCTCGTTCCCAGTGCCTGCATGTACTGCAGTAATCCATCTCGTATTCCTTTCTGGTATTCTAAACTTCTTCGTTGCAGTGGTTATTAGCTGGCAATTTGTTGGTTTTTCTGAATAATGCGTTAAATGCTCCTAGAATGTCCATCAGCATCTCCTGGGTGGATCTGGCTTGGATTCTTTCTCTTTCCAATGGGTTATACCAAACAAACGTCTGTCTGCCGAGTCAAAAAACCCCTTCAGATGTGCTAGATAAAACGCTTTTCCAACCCATCCAGATCTATCAGCTACCCAGAATTCAAACCCTGTTCTTTCTGGCAGATTATCCCTTACCCTGATCCAGCCGTAGTCTATCTCTTCAGTTGAATAGAAGACGCATCGCCCATCCTCTAGATAGTTCTTGGGATTGCCTAGGTGATTGCACCCATTTCGAGAAGCGCACCCTTTGCATGGGTTTGCCTTCACCTCAATCTATAAGGTCCGCAACCGTCATCCTCTCGCACGGCAATATACCACCTTCGTTGCAAGCCAAATCGCATGAATCGCACTCGCCCTTCCAGATATGCTGCGCAGGTGCCCACGTCAGGCTCAGTGCCATATCCCTAGACGGGCTATCAATCCAATCCACGATGTGGGAAAGCAAGTAGCAGCGCCATTCTGGCCAGAATCGTACCGCTGCATCATCGTCATTCTCGCGCCGCATTGATCTGCTTCTGCCAGATAGCCCAAGCCTCTTTGCCTGCTTCGACAGGTTGTACTTGCCCCTTCGCCCTATGGCACTGCTGAGAAGGCTCGCTGGATACGTGGGGTAGAATCTGGATAGGATTTCGATTTCAATCGGCGTCCAGTGCGAATGCATCTCATCACTAAGCATGTTTTTCTGAAGCTGGATCTTGACAAAGCTTTCCTTCGCGCCAGTTCTCCGTGCAATGCTTGACGCATCAATGTGCTTATTTGCTTCCAGCCACACTATGTTCTCCAGGCGCGGATAGAAGGACCGGGTAGTTATTTGGGCGAGTGGCATTAGCTTATGTATCCGTACCTTTTCTGTATGGTACTTACAAGACGCCAGAATTTGCTTAGATCGTGATGCGGGAGAGTGTTGTACATAGCATATAGCGCATCGCTGCAACGCTTCCCATCAATATCATAGGCATCTGGAAGAAGCTTAACCTTCTCATTCGTGAGATATGCAGCACGATAGATTATCCACTGAGGGCATCTTTTTTGGCTGAGGTTGGTGACAAATCGCATTCCAGGGACAACAGGCTTGAATCGTATGGAAATACGATGCCGATTGATTAAAACCATCATTCTGTTCAACGGAACATCCATTCTAGTTGTTCTTGTGGCACACGGTTTGCATCCAAACAGAACCCTGCGCCAAACATCAAACACGATGGGGATCATAAGAAGGACAGTTAGCAGAATCACCGTACCAATGGCAACATCAAGTAGCCTCACCATAGCTCCTTTGTAGGTTATAGATTCTTGCGGCACAAGACGTGGGCTGCGCAACCAAACGTAGGATTTTCAGTGGGAGTGCGGGCTCGCCCATAGCTGCATTATATCACAAACCCAGGGAAATGTCAAGCGGCCTTTAAGCAGCCGCCATCCATTCCCACCACACGTCACTCAGCTTGCCGCTATCGCTGATACGAAGGCGCAACAGCACAGCGCCGAGGATCGGGGATAGGGCCTTCTGCCTAAGATATGGTGTTTGGGTCTGGAACGTCGGAATCATTATGCCAAGGGTACCAGTGTAGGGGAAAAAGCACGCAACGTGAAAATGCCCGCAAGCAAAGATCGCGGGGCGGGGGACCTCTTTCTCTATGAACTTCTGCAATTTGTAGCTGATGGCATAGCTCACGCCACCAGTGGGGTGCATGAGCACCATCCTAGCGGTATCGGTTATCTGAATGTCGGCAGCGTGGTAGCCAATGAAGTCACAGTCATCACGGAAATCGCAGAACCGGGATACATTGTCCAGCCCAATCTGCTTGATGAATGATTCGTCGTGGTTGCCACCAAGAATCTTCTGGCGAATGCCTAGTGCTGGGTGCTCCTTGACGGCCATCTCGTACTGAGCGTCAGCACCAATAGCCTCAAGCTCGAACTCATGGCCCCGATACATCCTGTTGCCGTCGAACAGATCACCAGCATGATAGATGATCTGCGCACCACGGCGCTCAAGCTCTGGGAGAACGTAGGAAAGAAGCTCGATGTCACGGTACTTGCTGCCATGATGGGTATCACTGATAAGGCCGATAGTGATCTCTTGCCCGTTCCCTATCTCATCTGCAAGAACCGGGCTTTCGCCCCTTTCAACATGCCTGCTGAGGGCAATTTCATTGCCACCCAGGTCCACATCGACCATGTGCCCCAGTGCAAGCAATGCCCTGGCAGCATCAAGATTATCCTTGGTAGCTTCAACAGGGCCACGAAGAAGCAAGCCCAGTAGTTCATCGGGAGCTGGAGCATCGGATATGGGGACTACGGTCTTCCTGATCCGTCTCCATCGCTCCTCAATCGCCTTCAGGGTTCTCGTATGGCCCGCTGCCAGTAGTGCCCCCTGCACTTCCGGCATGGTAAGCCCATCAGCCCTGCCATGATGCACCAGCTGGTCCTCATCGTCGCTCCACATCTTTCTGGGCACGTATGCCCCCCTTCTATTCAGATGCCATAAACCTCGTATGCGTTATGGTCCCCAATGCAAACGCTACAACCCCTCCCTGCATGATAGCAGGCCAGAACGTAGCCTCCAATGCCCACACCTGGTATCCCAACGCACAGGAAAGCGTCGCCGCAAGGATCGGAACAATCAATGCAGCGGCAGCGAACACCATGCGCTTTTTCTGCCTGCTAAGCTCGGCGTAGCATTGCGGAGGCAGGTACTCCCCCAGCACGGACAGAAGCATACCCACGATTATGTTGATCCATGGGCCTTGTGCAGCCAGAAGCACGTCTTGTAGTGCCATTACGCTCTCCTAAATCCCTCGGTAGCATCAATCATCTTCTGCGCGTGAATGCGAACGATTGATGGCATCTCGTCCCATAGCCTGTCAAGGTCCACGTCTGTGGCAGGATTAGAGTGATCTGTGTTGAATCCCATATTGTTGAGCCGAGCACGCACATTCCCGCTGCCGTTGTTGTACGTGGTGTACGTTACCCAGTACTTGCTTCTGCTTATTTTGTAGTCATGCTGGAGCCAGTCACTGTACTTGCTGAAGTACCTGGCGATAGCCTCAATGGCCATCTGGGGATCAAGCGCCCATGCCTTGTATTCATATCTGGGCATCAGCTCGCCCCACGTCGCCCGATGTATCTGTCCAAGCCCAAGCGCATCCCCGCCGTCACCAACAGCATCGGGGTTGAAATTCGATTCCACCCTTATTACACCGGCAATCACAAAGGGGTCAACGTCATTTCTTTCGGCACTCTGCTTGATATATTGCCAGAATGGTATGGGGGTACCGGTAAGGGTTCCCTCCATTTTCTCTATCTCATCAATCGCACCGTCAACCGCTATCTGATCAGCCCCAAGGGCATCACTCACCACTCCAAGCAGGCCCCTTGTACTGCGTAGGGCCAAAAGAACGGCCCCCGGATCTGGCCCTGGCACAGGATCAGGTTCGGGATCCGGCCCGTGCTGCGATTCAATGTGATCCCCAAGCAGCTGGGCCATGACCCCATCTACGTCAAACGTGCCCCAATCATGGTGTGTGCCCCAGCAGAATAGGGTAGCCGCTTTAACGTAATCATCCTGCTGGAGAAGGTTGTCAGCCCATCGGAGCTGTTCCATGTATTCCCACTCGCTTCCGAACGACCGCCAGCCGCCCTGCTCACCCGGATCGAAGTGCGGTGCCCCGCTGTCAATGCCGTATTCGGTGATGATAATGTGCTTCTGGCAATCAGATGGAAGATTGGGCCACCACTTGCGGTACCTGAACATCCACCAGCCCGTATCCGGCATCTGCTGATCCCAGTTCCTTGGGTCATCCATCCTGGGCGCATAGTATTCATGGACAGCAATTCCCGTTACACCGGGCTCTCTCAGCATATCCAGGAATTCAGGCTTATCCCACAGCCAGCGATTCTCAGCTGCAAGCCATACGCCAGGATGCCCCACACCGTAGGACCCAGCCCAGTAGTCGTATCCATTCGCACGCATGATCTGACCCAGCCTCTTATCGAAGATGCACTGGCGAGGCAGGTTCATGCCGTGATAGGTGTTCTTCTCGTTGTATCCCTCCCAGCCATCGTAAACATCCTGAATCGTGTTATCCAGGATATGGCGGGCCATCCTTTCAGCATCATCAATGGGATTGCTGCCCAATGGCTGGTGCTTTCTGTATTCTCTACCCAATAAATATACATCGGGTGCTTCCTGCTTGATTTCGCGCCAGAACCCTGCGTCGTGATGAAGGGTCTTAACCACTGCTGGCCTTGTGCGTAGGATCCAGTCGCGCATTACATCGGGCCGTGTTAGGAACAGAAACTGGACTGACAATTTGCTAGACATCTATCCCTCCCGCACGCATTAGCTCTTCAAATTGGTCCGTCATTGGATCGTCGTACACCACCCGTATGCCCTTGAACCCGATGGTTACGGTACTGAAATTCTCAGTGACACCCGTTTCCCATAGGGGCACAATGAGGCGCACCCGTTCCCCTAGGTGCTCCTCAAGTATTTTGAGCAATTCAAATGCATCCACGTTCCGCGTCTTCAGGTCGGTCCTCACGGGCAGGTCCTTTCAGCTATTAGGCACCCAGCAGCTCAGGATCTGCCCCAAGCCCGATTAGTGCCTGTTCGTACTGCTGCAAGCGTTTCCCCATCTGTCGTACAGCACCGATGAGAAGCATCTGCATCCTAGTCGTATTCAGCATGGCCCGTGGGCCTTCGTCGTAGAAGTTCACCACCCCCTCACGTTGAAGAATCTCGCGGTTCTCCTGCATAAATGAGCCGAATTCTTCCCTGACCGGATCGGCATACGCATCAAGCAATGCCAGGTCGTCGTAGTCGTCAAAGGCCACAAATTCCACATCAGCGTGGGCGCTTCCCTCATTATCGAAGATGAACCTGGTTGTCCCCGCAGCCCGGATAACAGCAAGGTTCGCATCAGCACCGGGGGAGGTCGTCCCCGTGCCAGAGCTTTTCAGTGCATCAAGATCTATCGCGCCGTGAGATGTGGTGAGCTTCCCGGTATCGTCATTGGTGTAGTACGCTGCAACCCTGAAGGCAACCTCGTCCTCTGAGAATCCACGTACCTCAACGCCACCGAATCCTGCGTTGGCCTTTTTGAGCGCACCGAATACATTAGCAGCTTCAACGCTGGTAGCTGCATGGGCAATATCGCTTGATTTGAGGACAACGATGGATGTATCACCATCCTTCTGGTTGATGATGACAACGCCTATTATCTCCCCATTGTCGTTTACAGGTAAGAATTGCCCCTGGGGAACAGCACTTCTGGCAGCCACGCTCCCAGGAACATTGGACGGGCTTGCTGCTTGGAATCCAGGCATCTATCGCTCCTAATCGCTATCCCATTCTTGCCCAACATCTATGTCATCAAGTGAATACGGGACCCCTGGCGTAAGGATGTTCCCAAGCTGCTCAAGGTCAAGGGTCTGGAACCCAGCGCCTGACCCAGCGCCAGGTATGGTTGCCATATCAACAGTCGGTCCATCTGATCCGTCCAAATCCTCTGCCTCAAAATCACCCTTCTTGTCCTTGATGTATACAGTACCGTTAGCATCACCACCGCCCCAGGTGCCACCTGCAAGGACATAGGACACCACAATCCCAGTTGCCCCACCAATGTCGCCAGTAATTGTTTCTCCCACAGTAAACTCTGTGGAGCCAGATGTGTACACAAGGGTCCAGTACCCATCGAACTTGTCCAATGCGTAATTCTGAATGTCAGCGCTGCCAGGTCCCCAGTACTTCAGCTGTGGGTTGCTCAGGTCCCCACTGTACGTCCTGTAGTGCAGGTACCTAAATCCCTTTCTGCGCAGGATGTAGATCCTGAAGCCCACCTCGCCAATGGTCTTCACCGCTTGGTTCCACCACTGTGACAATTTGGCGTTTGCATCGGGCGATGCAGGTGTGGGATTCAGTGCATCCAATCTGCCAGCTAGTGTGTTGAGGTCATCGTTCTCTAGGCCACGTCCGTGGGTCCAGTATTCCACCGCCGTTACCGCTTCGTCATCACGCACCGCCATGTTCCAAATGCGGACCTTGGCACCACCCTGGGTTCCTTCTTGCCTATCCGCTGTTATCTTAATTCGTCCCCAATCGCCAGCAGATGCCCCAAGACCAGATATGTTAATCTCTCCCTCAACAACAGAGTTTATTGGAATGTTAATCTCGCCAGGAGCTATGATGTCACCAGGATCTGCAAATGCACCATTGCCAGTCTTGACATAGATTTCTATCTTCATGCTGCTATCGCCAATGGCTTCAAGCTGATATACCAGCGTAGCATTAGCGCCGGGGAACTGGAACCCGCCACCGTAATGCTTCCCGTCATCCCAATGCAAATCTTTATGTGTAGTTTCAGCCTCGTAATCAACACCAGCCATAGCAGCATCCGGCATGTCAGCAACGGTCTTGAATGCTGATAGATTATCCGACAATTGGTTGAGCTTCGATGTTAGATTAGCCTCAGTGTCGCTGAACGCTGGCGTGCCTGTCCCGGCACCAGAAGACGTTGCTATATTGCCCCCACCTGTGCTCCCATTTAGGTCTTCGGCCTGGAAGTCACCAACAACATCAGTGAGATGCAATCTGCCAGCAGCATCACCACCACCCCAGGTGCCACTTGTAAGATAGAATCGTTTAGCTGTACCTATAGCACCCCCAATAGCCCCTGTTATCGTCTCTGGAGTATCATCAACATCGAATGCAACAGAACCGGACGTGAACGGCAGCACCCATGCGCGACTAATTATCGCTTCTTCCCGCAGCATGGCAAGATGAAAACCAACATCGTTGTTACTGGTACTGAATGAGCCCTGCCGTTGCGCTTGTACCCTAATGGCATACCATACCCCAACAGTGAGATTTTCTCCACTTATGTCAGTTGCGGCTGTATATTCCGTAAATTCGGTTTCAGAAACTGGTCCATTCGTGAAGATCAGGTTGTCGGCTGTTTCTGGATCATCATCATCCGCGATGTATATCCTGTAATCAATAGTCCCATCACCTGGGTTTGGATCACCATTTGCCCACATCCATACAACATGGCGAAGGCTATCCTCGTAATGCCGGATATACCCATCCCAAGAATCTTCCCATGGGTCTTTAACCCCAGAATTACCAGTATCCTCTTCTAGGAGCACACCGGAGAACACAGCCTTTGGGCCATTGGCCCTGCCTGTCAGGAAGTCTGTATCGCTTGATAGGGACCTGAGCTTGCTTGCACTCAGTATCCCATCAGCAAATGTCGGTGGTGCTTCCCAGCCAAGGAAATCGTCGGCCATCGCTTATCCCTTCATCGGCCATTATTGGCCCCTAGCTAATAGAATAGTGGGTTCGGGAAATATCGAAACGCTGGATTCCTGGTTGTGACATTGCTCCATGAATCGCCAGTGCCGTCATACAGCTCCTGGTCACCGCCGGAGCCTACAGTCTCATCCGCCCAATTCACCTCTGCGCTGCCAGACGAATAGGCATATCCATTAGTTTCTGCTTCGTCCGATTCCAGAACAAGATGATAGGTCGTCGTGGCTGCAAGGGTTGGCTCGTCAGGAAAGATAAACGGCACCCAGCTCTCCTGTGTTGGAATATCGCCAGTAGCAACCCAGCGGGAATTACCGCCAGTGATTACTGCATCAGGAAGGCCACTATCTTCGCTCCATACAGCAAGGCGCACCCTCCCACCTGGGGTTCCAAGCCTTAATAGCTTGGCCTCAACGGCACGGAGGGGTTGCGACCCGATTGTGGAATGCTGCGATGCTATCCTGTCGGCAGCACCGCCATCATCTGTAAGATCCGTTGCTCCATCGGTGGTCGTCTGCTCAATGGTTGGTCCAAGCCCATCAGTTCCTGATCGGAAGTAGTCATCCAGCATCCACAACCTGTTCTTGTCCACCATCGTGATGCTGGTAAAATTGTATTCCTTCCCCGTAAATGCCCAATCAATACCCGTAATGAATGCCGCCCTGTTCAGCGTGTATCCAATGGCGTCACCTGTTGTCCCCGTTACTGTCACCCTGTCCCCAAGCTCAAGGTATGGGATAGCGGGAACGCCTGTGAGCGTATAGGAAAGCTTTGGTTTCTCCAGTCTGTCCCGCAGGAATTCCCCAATGGTTTCTGCATGGATCTTGCCCTGAATGTACAATTGCCCTTGCACCTTGTGGATGCGGTTGTCCTGCGCGTATCCTGCGGCGCTATCAATTTGCACATCCTCCACCGGGCCGCCAACGAGGGGATTGGCACGGATCTGAAGGATCACGAGATACAGGGCATAACTAGTATTCGCATTCGTTGCTACCAGCTCAACCCGCTGCGCGAAGTTTGTTGTGGCGAATGTAAGATCTCCCGTTATCCGACGGCTACCGGACGTGATGGTAACGAAGTCCACGTTCTCCACAGGAGCGGCAATGGATCGTGACGGGAAATTAAGAAGCGCTGTAATTTTCTCCGTGCTATTTGGCCTAACGGAAATCACATCGTCGCGGCTGTACACAATCGCTTGCCCGGTTTCCTCCCTGGCATTAATCTCGACAAGCACGCCGGATACAACGTCTTTGGTGAAGATCTTGGGATTCAATTCCGATATGTTAGAAACGCTGAAGGTGAACTGCGATGACGTATGCTCCCCATTGCCGTCAAGGTCATCGAGCCAATGATGCATATTCTCGAAGATCAGGTTACCACTCTTGTCGAAGTATACCCGCCCCCCATCTGCCTCAGCTATCCGCTTCAGCTCAGGCCATATCTCATCGTCCTCAAGCCACACGTAGGAAACGGTGAATAGCCCAGTGTCAAGCGTTCTCGCCCCGCTGCCGATATCCACAAGGTCAGCAACTGTGCCCATCCATGTACCGAGGTTCTGGTCAAGAACTACTGCGTTGGACCTTCTTGCCTCCCGCAATTTCGCGGAATGATCCATGCATTCCAGGGTGATGGTCTTGCTTACGTCTCCACCTGAGGGCTTGTCGATGAACCCGGTGAACTGCCGCAACCTTTCCGGGGTGGCACCGTCGAAGAACCCAATCTCGAACCTGATGGGGGCCATGTGCATCGCGCCATCACGGATATTGGCGTACAGCGCACCTGCCGTATTGAGTTCGCTGAACCTGCTATCCTCGTTCCGCAACGTGGCCCTGAAGGTGCTTGCAGCATCGCCACCCGGTAATACAGTACCAGATATGGCGTCCCCGATCTTCATAGAGCCGCTGCAGGAAGCCAGCCTATCTGTCTCGTCGGTCCAGGAGCTTCGGTCCCACTGGACCTCCAGCTTGGTGGTGATTTTCCGTGGGAATGTAGACGAGGTGGAGATCAAATTGGTCCCGCCTACGCTCTGGGCCATCGCCTACACCTCACGCAGCGACAACGATACCGAATATCGGATCGGTGACGTGTCCACGAGATCGTAGGTAATATCAGAATCTCCGCCAGCTACTGTAACAAATGGCTTGTGAATTTCAAAGGTAAAAGATGAATCGTTGTAATCGAATCCAGATTGGATCACCTGCCATGTCTGTGTAGATCCGTTCAATGCCGAAATCGCATTTAGGCCAAAACCTGGCGCAGTGATCTCGTTTACAACAACAGTATCGAAGTACGCAATCCCAGTGTCAGTAGCTGGGCAGTACAGATACACTATGATCGACGTGCATCCAGCAGGAGCTGCGAAGATTTGCTCTGAGCCTGCAAATGAGGTGCCAGTAACCCCAGTATCTATCATGGCTGTTATCCAGGCACTATTTGAATTGTCCCAGACACGGAATCTACCACTGTACGTTCCATCGCCACGGCTTTGCAGTGAAAGGTTATGTAGCTTCCCAACAGCGGTAGCTATGGTTTGGCCTACCCGAGTGTCAATAGAAGCACCTGCGGTTATTTTTGCTGAGTCATTACCAGCATGCTTGATGGATGTTTCATTTGCCAATGCGCCATCACTGGCCGTTTCTACCCACACATCCCAGATATCCGCGCCGCCACCGCCGGGATCTTCAAACCCGCCATTTGATGCCAGATCGTTCACAGTCAAAATTATACCAGCAGCGCCAACGAATGCACGGGCGAATTTCCCAGCACTATCGGTGACTGTCATCATGTATGGTGTATCACTCCCCTCAGTGCCAGCCCATGTAGATAGGTCCAAGCTATCTGCGCGAAGGAATGATTGGCCCACTTCAAGCGATAGAGCCACCAATGTTGCTCCCTGCTCGTCATCCAGTGTCTTCCCGCTGTCCGGCGGGAGGAACTGAAGATCACTTGCCCTAATAGCTTCGGTCACCACACCATCCGTACCGAGGGTCTGTGCCTCTGTCAGCTCAGACCAGCGCATTGCCCAGGACCTCTTCCTTGTGATGTAATCCACCTTTAGGGTTCCATCAGCCACCCTGCGCGAGCTTCCAATTAAACCGTTCGTGATAGATACGGGTGAATCAGGCTCAGGCAGCAGCTTTTCGTTTCCAGATATACCGAGCTTCGTGGTCATCGCTCATCCTCTCTGTTCAGCCTATCACGTATGCCAGGGAAAATCGCGTCCGTAAGCTCTCCCAGGAAGTCAGGCTCTGTCAGCCCATCTAGGAACGCCTCAGCCACCAGCTCGCCAGCGCCCTTCCCAATGATCTTGAGGTTACCGGCTTGTCCCCCTATCTGCTTCTCAAGCTCATTCTTGAAATCCGCGCCGATGCCTGATTGCGTAAACGCCCTATTTGCGCCCCTGCTAACCGCAACCCCAATTTCTCCACCTGATTCTATTGCTCCGGCAAGAAGCTCTGGGGACGCAAGCTTTAATCCCTGTACATCAATGCTTGACTGCGCAAGTACCATATTTGCGCCCTGCTGCAGTGACAAGCTCATGGCCCCGCCTAGTTCCATTGCACCATCAAGAAGCTCTTGTGAATCAAGGGCAGCACCTATGCTATCCACTTCAACGCTTGGTTCAATCCCAATTGTTAATGGGACGATGAGATCATCAAGCCCGATGGGATCATCATCAACCGCAGCAAGGGCAGCACCTATGCTATCCACTTCAACGCTTGGTTCAATCCCAATTGTTAATGGGACGATGAGATCATCAAGCCCGATGGGATCATCATCAACCGCAGCAAGGGCAGCTACGGCGGAACTTATGACAATGGCTCCAGCATTTCTCCCTATATCGCTCAGCACCGTTGCTTGATCTTTAAGCTGCGAATCAATGATGCCAGTTATGCCACTCCCTATTTCGGCACTATCAGTCTCTTGTAGCATCCCAGTACTGAACGCAGCTCCTGATAATGCACCTAGTTCCATTGTGCCTTTAAGAAGCTCTGGTGAATCAAGCACAGCTCCGATATCAATGCTTTCGGCAGTGATGGGTGGTGGAGCACCAGCAGCTGCCTGCAGTGTGGGAAGGTCAACGATGAATCCCTCGGCCCGAAGCTCGGCAGCTATTTCGTCAAGGATCCCCTTCAGGTTCTGCTTGCCAGTGATCATGTCCTTGTATCGCTGCTTGATCACATCCCTATTGATTGCCTCTGGAACAAGCCCTAATTGAAAGTTCTTGGACCATTGCGCCGCTGCTGCCCTTGGATCTTCTGTTTCTGCCAATATGGCCCTGAAGCTAGGGAACGCAGCCACGAGCTCGGTAAACCACGGAGATCCCTCACCAAGGTTCACCACATCCAGCGCTCTCCTGAACCATTCGTCCCAGGTATCCTCGTGCAGCCCCTGCTGGTCAAGCCAGTTGTCAATATCGAAGGTCATGGTGGGCTGCAACAAGGATTCAAGGTCACTACGTATCTTGCTGGCCTGCCTTTCAGATGCCCTGGCACGCTCCTCGCCAAGCCTGATTACATTGCGGCTGTATTGCTCTTCGAGCTGGAGCTTATCAGATATAACATCTTCAGCAGTTTTGATTGCAAGATCCTGATCGAAATCGCTCAGGCCATTTAGCATCTCTACATTCGTTTCACGCCATTCATCTAGCGCTGCCTTGCCAGCTGTGATGCTCTCAATTGAAACCCTACCAACGAATCCAAGAAGCATTTGATCAGAGCTTGATTCAATCTCTGCACTAAGCTCCGCCACAGATTGCCTGAAGGCATCGGCCCTGATGGACCCCATTGACATAGCGCCGCCCATGTCCTCTATCGGTGCGACAGCTCCTCTTGCAGCTACAGATAGTGCCTTTATTTCTGTGGTTGTGCTATTCAGTGGGCCAACCAGTGTGGCAGCGTCAACACTTAGAAAATCATCTAGTGCTTTGCGTGCTTCATTCTCGGCTCTGATCCGCCCCACAGCGGTAAGATTGAGATCATTGGCGATACGTTTCATCTCCTGTCTGAATGTTTCTTCAGCCTGGAGCCTATCGGCAAGAGAAATGCGCCTGGTTAGGCCAAGCTCTTCAAGCTGCTGGTTCAGATCTGCTTCTGCCTGCAAGCGGTCATTTATGGCCTTGCGCTGATCGGCAATTGCTGCGGCGTAATCAAAATCATCAAGCCTGGAGAGAGCATCAAGATTATCAGAGATCCAAGTATCTAGGTCTTCTGATGCTTTCCTCATCATGTCGGCATCAACAAGCCCGGCAAAGTTAATGATTTGCTCCCCAAAGCTCTCTCTAAGCGAATTCCCTAGCTCTTGCACGTCCTTTGACATAATTGCAGCATGGATTGAAGCAATGGACATAGCACCGCCAAGGTCGTCTATCATGGGCTTGGCAAAAAGCGCATCCCTTGCAAGATCCCTCAATGCCACACTTGTGTGCTCCAAGGATTCGGCATAGATAATGGTGAAAGGGCCAGCCCTCTTGACGCTACCGGTCATGTTAATGAGAGAACCATCCATATCATTGAGACCACGGCTGACACCCCTGGCCCATCTCTCTAGCTCTGCATCGCGCAAGTCCTGAGCATGGCTTGTTACACCATCTAAAGCATTGATAATATCAAGCAGCTGCTTTCTAGCTTCCTCAATGGTCATGCCACCAGATTGCCAAACATTGAACGTCTGAACCAGTTCCTGGCGCATCCTTTCTGTTTCTTCTGTGGTTTTAGATATAGGCAATTCTTCAAGTGTATCTATGACATCCTGGAAGCTGCTTCTAAGCTCCCTATTCTGTTCCGCAAGATCAGTTTGCGCTTGTGTCTGTTTAGCAAGCCATACCACTGCGGGATTGAGGGCCTCGTCGATCCCTTTTCCAACCTCAACACGCCAGTTCTTGAACGCGGCACCAAGTGATTGATACGATGCAGTTGCTGCATTTGTACTATCGCCGGTGGCAAGCATAGCTACATCAATTGCACGCAGGGTATCACGAAGCAAAGCGGTTGCCCGTTCGTTTTCTGTTAGCTTCTCTACAGTTTTTCCAAGGGATTCTGCATATCGCTCATTGGCGATTCCAGCTTGGACCTGAAGTCCTGTGTTGTCAATAATGCGGGGCGATGATCGCTTTATGCCTTTTGTCATACTGTCGAAGAGAAATGCTGTATCACCGAGGCTTGGATTAAGCACCGAGGCCACACGTGACCATTCCAGAATCCTCGGCAGGGCAGCGGACATCTCTTCTGCGAACGCGCCTGTGCTTCCCACCAGTGCGGTATTGGCAGACTGCATAAGATCAAGATCAGATACAGTGCCACGAGCAGCTGTTCGTAGATTATCGAGCGCAAATACGCCCTGGCCAGCCGCTTCTTGCATGGACCTAAAGCCAACGGAAGTATCAATCGCCTCAGCTCCAAGCCTGCCGAGGTTGAAAACCGCCTGCGCTCCCCTCATGGAAACCCAGGCAATAGCAAGCTGCTTGACGCTTCGCTCAAGGCTGCTTACCCCGGTGCTGGCAGCTCTTGCTTTCTGCCCAGCCTGGCTTATCCCCTGCCCAGCGCCTGTTGCCGCCAGCTCAGCTTGATTGAGCTGCTGGGTGAGCTTTTGTGATACAGCGCCAAGCCTTGACAGTAAAGCGTCAGCCTGATTTAGCCCGCTCTTCAGTCCTGTCAGGTCCACCCCCGTGGTGGCTACAAGCTCCGCTAGTGTTATCTGTGCTGGCAATGCCTACTCCCCGGACCCATCCTCGCCCGATTCATCCCCGGCAGCTTTTTTCGTACCGTCATCCCCATCCGCATCGCTGCCCCTGCGTACCCTGATTGCGCCGGGAACCCTGCCAAGCACACCAAGAAGGTTTATGTGCCCCAATCGGCTTTGCGCAGCGGCGTCACCATGCACCTTCACACCTGGAGCCTCCTTGCGTGGAGCTTCCGATGGTTCTTGCTCATCATCCTTGACACCATGCACCTCACGCAGAACCCTTACAAGGTTACGATGCCACATGAGGAACTGGTTCATGGGCATGGTCCTTACACGTTCTGAATCCCATCCATAGTGGTAGCACAGGCGAGCAGCGGCCATGGGCCAATCTATTGAGGCTGACGAATCGTCCTTATCAGCTTCGCCAATCTCATCCCCGGTCTCTCCTCGCCCTTCGCGTTTGGGTCAGGAAGTGTTCCATAGCTCGTATCAAGCATGATGCCATTTATCACAGTTCTGACCTTGGGGCTCATCTGCTTGATTTGATCAGGAGTGAGAGATGGGATCGCAAGCTCTATCTTAGCTGTATCCTCATCAATTGAGATGGCGTCAAACATAGCGGCACGCTCGGAAAAGGTGATAGCATTGGGTGGATCATCCTTTGTGCCAGTCCTTGCCGGACGCTCCTCAACCGGTATCTGACGCCTCAGCGTATCCGCCTCAATGCCTGCTATCTCAGCGACGGTGAGGACATGCACATCATGCTTCTTCCCGTCCCACGTAACCTGTGCCGTGGTGCTGGCCAGGGCATCCAGATCATAAACGAGGCTCATGCTCTATTTCCTTTCAGATAGCTTAGATTTCGATTATCACGTAGAACGGAGGTACTTCTGGATTCGCGTCGTCGTAGTGCCCACGATACACCAGCTGGTAGGTCACAGGCCCATCACCAAAGCTCATCTCCGGTGGTGTGGTCATCAG
>SDBT01003132.1_pt1 | contig 28761 bp, 26 predicted proteins | sample 2277101 | NCBI WGS metagenome assembly SDBT01 (sample SAMN10404973, study PRJNA504765) | marine sediment metagenome | isolation source: marine sediment core GS10_PC15, 103 cmbsf | place: Arctic Ocean: Southern Knipovich Ridge | collected 2010
GCAAGAAATTCTCGTTCGGGGCGTGCAAGTGCCTGGAAAACACTAACTTAAGCTGACCGCTGAGCGCTGACTGCTGACCGCTCAGCGCGGCGGATCTTTGGTTGCGGCTCCGTCGCGCTGTGCAAGTATAAAAGCTTGCGGCGGGCAACTCGCTCGATGGCCCGAAACCGCAGCACGTTCATGTCGTTAAAAAGCGCTTCCGTGTCTGAGCACCGAAAGGAACGTATCACTAAAGATAGGTTATTCCGTTGTACGTAATATGTCAAACAGTATGCTCCTGCTACGGAGCCGCAACCTAATCTGATGCTGCGGACTACGCCACCATTGGCAATCGGTTACAGATAGGAAAAGCTAGCTCCAGCTTCAGAAACGCAATAACGTTGGGGGTTTTTCTCTGCTGGCGCCTCCTCGAGTGAGGGGACGAGCCCTCATCTCGAGGAGCAAGAGCTCACTTAAATCCTTTTGATTGAACAGGATTAGCATCTGAGAACGGTGGTGCGGAAATTGCTATTCTCCTCAAAGGGGAAAACTCCGTGGACGCGCAATTCATCAAGTCGGCAATAGGCAATCCTGGAGTCGGCGACAGAGTCGCTGAGCTCGGCTACTGGTTCGCCTTTGCCTCGGTGAGGGAGCCGAACAAAATCCTGTCCCTGGTATCCACCGCTATGGAGAGGCCTCAGTTCTCACTCAAGTCGGGCGTCCAGGAGAAAGCCGAGCTGCGATTTCAGCTGGAAGAAAAACTCGGACTTGCCGGGTTCGTTAATCAGGGAGAGGTCGAGATCGCTTTCCCCTTCGTCCGGGGCGGGCGACGATACGAGATGGAGATCGTCCGGGTCGTAGAGTCTCCCTCGGGGCTCGTACGATGGATCTCTGCTGACTTTCGCGGCATCGAGGTGACCTTTTTCGATGCGCTTCACACCATAGGACGGGCGGACTATAGTCCCGGCGAGACCCACCCCTTTTTCCTAAACGCTTTAGCCCTTACCGTGAAGCGAGTCCAACCTTTCAGCGATCCTGCGGTTTGGGATGGCGAGCTGCTCTTCGCGACAACCGGCTGCCGAACCTTTCTATCCAGCGGTCGGAGAGAGCCGGATGAGCTCATCTTCCAGTGCCCGCTCGATGGTGAGCCACAAAGCAGCGATTTTGCGGAGCGAAGCTTTGCCATCTTTCCGATAAGTTTGCTCGACGACGAGGAAACGCTTATTGACCTCTATGTTGCCCCGGAGATTGTCGAAACACTCGGCCCTCCCCTGAAAGCGGGCGAAGACGTTGCAGGAGTCCTCTGGCTACAAGGCTATTCTCCCGCGCTGTTCGAGCCTTCGAAATGACAATCCCGAGGCTTGAGCCGGAGGATTGTTATTGCTTCACCTTGGTCTCTTCGCTCCAAACGAAAGAGGACCAAGTCGGGTAGTCCAGGTCTCCCGGCTCCCAGTCTGGATTCTCGTAGGGATCGGGTAATATCGGAGGCTCGACGTCGGGTGGAATCGACGAGACATAGGTCTTGCCGTCCATCATTTTCTCGAACTCCGCTTTCATCGCCGCCAGAACATCGGGCTTTTCCATGAAGTCGATGGCAGTGGCGGCAAGCACCTTGGTGGCCACCATGAGACCTTTTTCGCCCATGGACTGACCCGAGCAAGCCACGTTGGCCCAGTGGTGACCGGGGGTTCCGAGTATGAAGGTTGCTACATTCAATCCAACCGTGGGGGTAATGAGGGTTACTTCCGCCACGTCGGTAGAGCCGGAGCCGATATATTTGTCTAGATCTCGCGCCGCGGGAGGCTCGAGCGGTTCGATCACGGAGGAGAGCCCTTTTTCCTCCAACCCGATGGCTTTTTGAATCTCACGGGCGAAAGCATTTTCCTCTTCGTCAAACACCGGGGCTCCGATGAGCTGCAGGTTGGCATGCATGAGCTTGGCGGCTGCGGTGTTGTTGCGCATGTGATGGATGGAAGTGTAAAGGCGGATCTCCTGGCGCGTGTCGGTGGCCATGGCCGCCGCTTCCGCTATCTTCTGCATCCGCGCGTACATCTCGTCCACCATTTCCCGCGTACCGCCGCGGAGGTAGAACCAGGCCTTGGCAAACTCAGGCACTACATTGGGAGCTTTGCCGCCGTCCATGATCACGTAGTGCATGCGATAGGAAGGGTGCAGGTGCTCGCGGTAGTAGTTGGTCATGACCCCCATGATCTCGATGGCGTCAATGGCCGAGCGTCCCTTCCAGGGCGCTCCTGCCGAGTGCGCCGTTTGACCGTAAAAGGCCACCATGAACGATGTCAGATCGTTGCCCGACTCGCCGGTCGACACCTCGTTCTCGTCGGAAGGGTGCCAATGGAGGCAAGCATCCAGATCATCGAAGACCCCGTCCCTGGCCATGTAGGCCTTGCCGACAACCCCTTCCTCGTTGGGAGTCCCGAAAAGGACTACAGTACCCTTGACTTGGCCTTTCTTGATCGCTTCCGCAACCGCGATGGCGGCACCCACACTTCCGGCCCCAAAGAGACTGTGCCCGCAGCCGTGACCGGAAGCGCCTTTGATGCGCGGATCGGCGTGGGACACCGGATTTTGAGACAGCCCCCCCAGGGCGTCGTACTCCGCCAGGATTCCGATAATCGGTTTTTCTGTACCGTAGCGACCCACGAAAGCAGTCGGCATTCCGGCGACGCCCCGCTCGACCGCGAATCCGGCCTGCTCTAGGGCCTGGATCAGAAGCTCGACCGATCGGTACTCCAGCATTCCCGGCTCGGCGTAATTCCAAAGCCCCATCGATATCTCATTGAGCTTGGCCCGGCTGGTGTCCACCCACTGGATCGCGGTTTTCTTGGCGTCGGTCCAGTCGGCGGGTGGCGGAGTGATGGAATCACTTGCCTTTTCCTGAGCAGCAGCGATGCCTCCGACCAGGAGCACTGTACAGAAAAGAGCCCTTATCAACGGATTGCGGATCATCATGAGCAATTGCCTCCTCTAGCTCTAGTGAATCGCTGGCTGAGATAAGATCACTTTTTATTGCGGAAGTTTCATTTAATTAACATCCCCCGGCGAGAGCCGGGGGATTAGTTATGCCGATAAGCTTGGGCAATGGGCATCCGCCAGCCGGTGCCGAAAGCGCGTGGGGTGACTTTGAGAGCCGGTGCCGCTTGGTATCGTTTGTACTCGTTCGCATCCACCCTTTGGATCACTTCTTCCACGACCTGGCGGTCGAAACCAAGGGCGATAATCTCGTCGATCTCCTTGGCTTCTTCCACGTAGGCCCCGAGAATGGGGTCTAGAACCTCGTAAGGGGGGAGTGTATCCTGATCCGATTGGTTGGGCTTGAGCTCCGCCGAGGGTGGCTTGGTAAATATGGCTTCGGGAATGTGCTTCCGTTCCTGGTTGATATACCGGGCGAGCTCATAGATCCGTGTTTTGGGTACGTCGGCGATGACCGCCAGGCCTCCCGCCATGTCTCCGTAAAGGGTGCCGTATCCCACCGCCAATTCGGATTTGTTTCCGGTGGAGAGCACCAGGTGCCCGAACTTGTTGGAGATGGCCATCAAAATGTTGCCGCGTATGCGTGCTTGAATGTTCTCCTCGGTGACGTCGTGCTCTCGTCCTTCGAACGCGGGGGCCAAAGTCTCCAGATAGGCCTTGAAAGTGGGCTCGATTGGAATGATCTCGAGCCCGATGCCCAGATTCTCCGCCAGCTCCTGCGCGTCGGTGACACTCCCCTCCGAGGAATAGCGTGACGGCATGCTGACGCCGAGCACGTTGTCTTTGCCCAGGGCCGCTACCGCCAGCGAGACGGTGACCGCGGAGTCGATTCCACCGGAAAGTCCGACAACGGCGCTCTTGAAGCCGCACTTTCGTGCGTAATCACGGGTACCCAGAACCAGCGCCTGGTATAGTCGTTCGATGAGCGAGGCTTTTTCCCACTCGAGGGATTGATTCGATTCGGTGTCCACGATCAAAAAATCCTCCCCGAAAGACTTTCCGCGAGCCAGCACCGAGCCGTCGGCTCCGAGGGCGATGCTGTTGCCGTCGAAGATCAACTCGTCGTTACCTCCTACTTGATTGACGTAGATGACCGGCATTCGGATTCTTCTCACCAGGCTGCGCATCATGCGGAGGCGGAAGTCCTCTTTGCCCAGATCATAGGGCGATGAAGAAATGTTGAAGATGATGTCCGCACCTTGAGTCACGATTTTTGACACCGGATCGGATCGGTAGAGCCGCTTTGGCCAGAAGTCTCGGTCGTTCCACAGGTCTTCGCAAATGGTTAGCCCGATCCTGGCTCCGGCAAAAGCCACTGGAGGATTGCTGTCTGCGGGCTCGAAGTAACGGTTTTCGTCGAAGATGTCATAGGTTGGCAGCAGGCTTTTCCTGACCGTCGTCAAAACCTTCGAGCGGTGAAGCAGCGCGCAGGAGTTGTAGACCGGCTTGCCGGCGGAGCCGGTGTTTTTTTCCGGAAAACCGACCAGCGCTGCGGTCCGGCCCACCTCTGAGGCAAGCTCCCTCAGAGCATCTCCGCATCGATCAACGAAAGCCGGCCTTTCCAGCAGATCTTTGGGCGGGTAGCCCGAGAGGCAGAGCTCGGACAAAACCACCAGATCGACCCCGGCCTCTTCGCCCTTTCGGATCGCCTTGCGGATGATCGAGAGGTTGCCAGCGAGATCCCCCACGGTGGGATTGACCTGGGCCATGGCAACACGCAAAACTCCGCTCCTCCGCGAGGGAGTTTAGCGCCCCTGAGCGCAAGGGTCCAGTGCGTTGCGACGTCGAGTGACTCCGGTCGCTAGGGATAAGCCTTGACCGAGAGTGGAGATTATGAGACGAAAGGGCATGATGAAAAAACAAAAGGTCCCCAGGCTCGCTGATGTGTTCAATGCATCTCAGGTCATAGGCCGGTATCTTCGACCTACGCCGCTTCATCACTACCCGGCATTATCTGAAGCGCTGGGCTGCGAAGCATACGTGAAGCACGAGAACCACCAGCCGGTAGGTGCCTTTAAAGTGCGCGGAGGGCTCTACTTGATCTCCCGCCTTGCGGACGATGAGCGGCGGGCGGGTGTGGTGAGCAAATCCGACAGGCCCTCCGGCTCGTGTTGGAGACCAGCCACAACCTGGCCGAGCCGGCGGGAGCGGCTCCGGTGGCCGCGGGCCTTCGCCTCCGAGACCGATTGGCGGGGAAGAAAGTGGTTTTTTCCATGTCCGGCGGCAACATCACCATGGGCCAGCTCAAGTCGGTTCTCGACGAGACGTCTTAGAATCCAGAGTCCATGCGTCCGAAGGTAATCGAATTCGACGTCGCAAGCTCTATGGGGGCCGTGGAGGCGGTCCAAACCGCCGCCGAGGCATACGCAGCCGGGGAAGGACTCGACAGCGACGGTGCCCACTTCTTCTCGTTGGCGCTTCGGGAGGCATTGGTCAACGCGATCAAGCATGCGCACCACGGCGATCCGACACGACGGATCAAGATTTGCCTCTGGACGGACAGCCGGAGAAATCTCGTCTTTACGGTTCGGGATGAGGGCTCAGGTTTCGACTTGAGTGGCATTCCCGATCCTCTACATCCCGAGAACCTTTGCCGGGGAAGCGGCCGAGGAGTCTTCTACATGCAGCAATTTGCCAACGAGGTAATCTTCAAGTTTCCCAGGGGAGGCGGGACGGTAGTACGCTTGAAAAAAAGTCTTCCTCGTCGCAAGAGCTGAAGATTAAAGAATGGATGGAAGATACTCAACCCGAATGGGCCAATCGTGAGCGTGAAGCAAACGCGCATCGTCGAGGCACTACATAAGCTTTTGTTGGAGACTCGCCGAGGCCGATACAAGCAAGCTCCGGTTTACCAAGGACCGATTGAGGGCCAACGCACCGCCTTCACCACTATAGTGGGTTGCCTCATCAGCACCCGCACCCGCGATGAGCAAACCAGCGAGATTTGCCGCAGGCTTTTTGACGTCGTTTCTTCTCCCGAGTCGCTCCTCAGCCTGCCCGACGCTCGCCTGGAAAGGATCCTTTACGGTGCCGGCTTCTATCGACAAAAGACCAAGCAGTTGAAAAAACTTGCCCGGGTACTCATTGACAAGGGCGGTGTGCCCCGTACTCGCGAAGAGTTGCTCGATGTTCCCGGCATCGGTCCCAAGTGTGCCAACATCGTACTGGCCGCCTGCTTTGGGCGACCGGTCATCGCAGTGGATACCCACGTGCATCGGATTTCCAATCGGATGGATTGGGTGCGGACCGCAACGCCCGAAAAAACGGAACAGGCCCTGACTCCGATCGTGCCCGTAGGTTGGCGGCGCCGGGTCAACGTTTTGCTGGTAGCCCATGGCCAGCTCGTCTGTAAACCAATCGGGCCGCGATGCGGAGAGTGTTCCGTTTATGCTTACTGCAGGCGTCGCGGCGTCGGCAGGCGTGCAAGATCAACCGGCGGAAGTTGACGCAAAGCGCCAGTTAAACGGGCTGTGTTAATCTTTAGTGCTTAACGGCGGGATTGCCAAGGAGCCGAGGAGAGCTCATTTTAAGAGGAGAAACGATGAACGCAGCCACTTCCGAGGGGACCCAAACCTATTTGAACGCTCGTTCCGGTGAGGGGGTAGCGCGCGAGCACTTTCGGCGGGTGGAGGACCTGTGGTTCTCTTCGGTGGGATTCGGAACTTATCGGGGGCATCACGACGAAGCAACCGATGAGCTCTACCGGCTGGCGGTTGTACGGGCGGTGGAATCCGGCTGCAACGTCATCGACACCGCCATTAACTATCGTTGTCAACGGAGCGAGCGGAGTATTGCCGAGGCTATGCGGGATCTGGCAAAAAAGGGTATCGGCCGCGACCAAATCGTTTTGTCCACCAAAGGAGGGTTTATCCCTTTTGACGGTCAGCCTGCCAAGGATCCCAAGGACTACCTCCAGAAGACCTTTATCACCACAGGTGTCCTGGACCCTGCCGACGTTGTGGAAGGTGCTCATGCGATGACGCCCCGCTACCTGGAGAACCAGCTCGATCGGAGTCTTTCCAACCTGGGATTGGAAACGATCGACATTTACTACCTCCACAACCCGGAAACTCAACTCGGAGAGGTTCCCCGCGATGAGTTCAACCAAAGGCTGCGTGCGGCTTTCGAGTTTCTGGAGAAAGCCGCGGCGGACGGAAAGATTCGCTTTTACGGCACGGCGACTTGGAACGCTTACCGCGAGCAGCCCCAGGCTCAAGACTACCTCTGCTTGCGGGACGTGGTAGATCTCGCCAGGCAAGTGGGAGGAGACAAACACCGGTTGCGTTTCATTCAGCTTCCGTACAACTTGGCGATGCCCCAGGCGCTTGTCGAGCACAACCAACCCGTAGAAGAAAACAACTTCTCGACCATGCTGGCGGCCGAAGAGCTCGGAGTCCACGTGATTTCCAGTGCCAGCCTTTTGCACGGCAAGCTCACCCGAGGGATGCCGGAGTGGTTGGGAAAGCTCCTGAAAGGTTTTACCTCCGATGCCCAGCGCTCGATTCAATTCGCGCGTTCCGCCCCGGGATTGACCACGGCGTTGGTTGGTATGAAACAGATCGAACATGTGGTGGAGAACATGGCGGTGTCCCAGATCCCGCCGGCTCCGGTGGACGACTACCTCAAACTATTCGAGGTCGACGGTCGTTAGAGGCCCGAGGCTATTAACCCGTTATTCCACAATAGCTTGAATTCTGAAGGGGAGTCTTGTTCGGGCTCGATACGGCCCCGGCCCGCATCGTTCGGTGCGCGCGATCATTGCTTCTGTATCCTATTTCGTGTATGGATGCTACCGTGGCGAGGGCGAAGTCCCCAACCCAAACAAGGTGTGTGGGATCCTTAGCATCCCCAACCCCAACCGGGGGAGTGAGGATCACGCATTCCCCCCTCTTCGCTCTTGCCACCGACTCATTTCCGGCGCATGACTATCCCCTCCGGGGATGGTCGGCCCTCGGAGCACTTTATTATATCGGTAGGTTTATTAAGAATTTCGTAAGGAGGTGCAGATGGCTAGTATGACGGAGCGGATGATAGGTGCCGCCAAGCTCGATGCCCGGACCTATGAAGAGGTTGAAGCGGATCAAACCGCCACCGGACAAGCCATGGCGGTTGTAGTGATTTCAAGCCTTGCCGCGGGAATTGGAACCGTTGGAAGCGCGGGGATCCGAGGGCTAGTCTTGGGTGCCGTTGCGGCGTTGATCGGTTGGTTCATCTGGGCGGGTGTCACTTACCTGATTGGCGTCAAGCTAATGCCGGAGCCCCAAACCCAATCCGACATGGGCGAGCTTCTGAGAACCATTGGATTTTCCGCATCTCCAGGTGTTTTCAGAATTCTCGGATCCATTCCCTTGCTGGGATGGGTCATCTCGTTCGGGGTGAGCATTTGGATGCTCGTGGCTATGGTGGTTGCGGTACGCCAGGCTTTGGACTACAAAAGCACCGGCAGAGCCATTGGCGTATGTGTCATCGGCTTTTTGATCCAGTGGGTTGTCTTGGCAGGGCTGCTTTTCGCGTTCCTTCCCGATCCCTATTGATCGGGCCTCGGAGCACTTTCTTATTTCGGTAGGTCAATTAAGAATTTAATAAGGGCGCGCATAGATTCGAATTCGATTCAACACGCCCGTGACAATCCCCCTGCTTAGACCGGGAGATTGTCACGGCAGTTGGATTGTTATATCTATTGTTGTCACCTTGCCTAGAGTGGCTAACGGCTGGTCGAAGTCTTTTTCCCTACCTACCGCGAGAAGCACGATCTTGTTTGGGTGGATGTGCGCCTTGGCCGCGCGCAAGATATCCTCGACGGTGACTTTTTCGATGTTGGTCTTGAACTTGTCAAGAAAGTCTTTGGGGTATCCGTAATAGTCATAGGTCATCAGGCGCTGCACCAACTTGGCTTTGGAGTCGAAGTTGAAGATGAACGAGTTCAAAATGCCCTCTTTCGCGACCCGCAACTCATCCTTGCTCACCGGCTCTTCAGTGATACGACGGACTTCTTTCAATATTTCTTCCGCCGCTTGGACGGTGCTCTCCGATTTGGTGTTGCAGAAGAGAAGAAAAGTGCCGGGGCGATCCCACCCGGCTCCCCAGGAAGCGGAGACCGCATAGGCCAGTCCGAGCTCGGTCCGAATACGACGAAACAACCGTGAGGAGAATCCGCCGCCCAGGATTTTCGACATCAACTGAAGGGCGAAATAATCCTCGTCATCCCGTCGGCCCCCGAGATGCCCCATGCGAAGGTTCGTTTGGTTGACGTCGTCCTTGGCGATGAAATTGACTGAGGCTTCCCAATCGGTGGATACCTCGGGAAGAGGCGGTAACTCTACATCTTCGCGTTGCCAGCTACCGAAATAGCGGCTCACCAGAGACTTGACCTCGGCGGCCGAGAAATCACCCCACAAGCCGAGGGCGATTTGATTCGGGTGGAAGTACTTGGAGTGGAATCCGATGAGATCATCTCGGGTGATGCTGTGGATGGTGGCGTACTCGGTGGAGCGGGCATAGGGGCTTGACGTCCCATACAAGAGCTTGCTGAACTCGCGGCCGGCGATTCCGCCCACGTTGTCGTTTCTCCTGGCGATGGCGGAGCGTTGCTGGACCTTGGCCAGCTCGATCTTATCTTCGGGAAAAGCGGGGTTACGCAGGAGATCGGCGAGGATCTCGAGCACCTGTGGCAGGTTCTCTCGCAAGCAATAGAGCGATGCCGATGCGGAGCTGTTACCGATCCCGGTCTCGACCACTGAGCCGGTGTTTGCGAGAGTTCGATCGATTTCTTCTCCAGGGCGGGCAGGCGTACCTCCGGTCCTCATGACCTGGCCGGTGATAGATGCCAATCCGACTTTTTCCGCCGGCTCGAAGCGGGAGCCGGTCCGTATGAGCGCAATGCCTTCGACTTTGGGCAGCGAGTGATCCTCGAGAAGGTAGAGCACCAGGCCGTTGGGTAGCTCGGTTCGGTCGACTTCCGGGACCTGGATATCCGTGAGAGGGGGATAGGTGAGGTCTTTGTAATGTTTTTGCGCGACCACCGGGGTAGAGAAAAAGGCCAGCGCCGCTATCAGGGCGGCGACCGGGAAGAAAAAGCCTTTACTTCGACTCATGATGATCTCCTCTCCTACCTGCCGCCGGGTTGGCCTTGGCCCTCCTCGGACAAAAGATGACCAACAGTTCGATTGCGCTCGGTGAAATAAGTTTGAGCCACCCTCTGGATATCCTCCCGGGTCACTTCTTCGACGTCGGCAAGCCAGCGGAAGAGGTTCCTCCAGTCTCCGGTTTTTACCTCATAGTCCGCGAGCTGCGACGCGAGGCCCATGTTGGAATCGAGCTCGCCGATGAGGTTGGCCCGGGCCCTATGTTTGACTCGAAAAAGCTCCTCGTCGCTCACCAACTCGGTTTTCAGGCGCTCGATCTCGGCCAACATGGCTTCTTCGTTTTCTTGGTTCGTGTGGCCGGCAGCGGCGAAGGAGTAAAAAAGGAAAAGGTTCGGGTACTTATCGCCGGGAAAGCCGGGGAACCCTCCGGCGCCAATGGAGATTTGCTTCTCCTGAACCAGGCTGCGGTAGAGCCGCGACGTACGACCACTGGCGAGAATGTCCTGAACTGCATCGAATACCGCCGTATCCGGGTGGCGGATGTTGGGCTTGTGGTAGCCGATCAGCAGGACCGGCTGCGAATGCGCGTATACTCTGGTACGCCGCTCGCCTTCCTGTGGGGGCTCGACGGTCCACAGCGCGTCCGGCCGGGGCCCAGAGGGGATTCGACCGAAGTAAAGCTCGGCCAGCCGAATAACTTCCTCGGGATCGACGTCTCCCACGATGACCGCAGTAAGGTTGGGAGGAGTGTAGTATTTCCGATAGAAGCGCTCAGCTTGCTCGCGGGTCAAGTTCTCCAGGTCCGACTGCCAGCCGATGGCGTTTCGGCCGTAAGGATGTGCCTTGTAGGCAACCGACAGAAACTCCTCGATGAGCTTGCCGACCGGTTGGTTGTCGACGCGGAGCCGCCGTTCCTCGATGACCACATCCCGCTCCTTGTAGAACTCTCGAAACACCGGATCGAGAAAGCGGGCGGATTCGAGGGAGAACCAAAGCTCGATCTTATTGGACGGTAAACTGATGTAATACCGGGTAGCGTCCCACGAAGTGGAGGCGTTCAAGCCTACACCGCCGCTTTCCTCGATAACCCTGGTGAACTCGTTCGTTTCTACCTGACGACCCGCTTCTTCCATGGCTCGTGCCCAGGCCTCTTCGAGCGTGACCAGCCGATCGGGATCGGCGCGATCCCCCTTGCGGCGCTCCTCCTGAAGCGCGGCGTAGGCCTCGTCCACCTTGGCAAGCTCCTGTCGTTCCGCCTCGTAGTCTTTGGTGCCGATGTCGGATGTGCCTTTGAAAGCCATGTGCTCGAACATGTGGGCCATGCCACTGATGCCCGCTTCCTCGTCGACGGAGCCCACGTCGCTGTAAGTGTGAAAGGAGACGACCGGGACCTCATGCCTCTCCACGATGATAAATTTCATGCCGTTTTCGAGAGTGTGCTCGGTGACGGCCTCCTCGAAGGCAGCTAGATCCTGGGCATGAAGAGGTATCGTCCTGCTGATCAGGAAAAGAGCTATGAATAAGGCTGGTGTCTTGATTCGCATTCGATTCACCCTGTTTATGTGCATGACGGGTTAAGTATAGCGCGACGACCGCCGGGAAGTATCTCGCTTCGGCAGAGCTGACGGGTCTTTGCCGACGAGATCTAGGATCCGAGGCGGGGCCAAAGCGCGGGGGCTTTTTGCGTGGTGAGCTCTCCTCCACGACCCCAACTCGCGTCGGGATCGAGACGGATTTCATCGACCGGTTTGGATTGGCCGAGCCGCTTGAGAATCTCCTCACTGGAGCGGGGCATCACCGGAAGGAGGAGCACCGCTGCTATGCGAACCGCCTCCGTCATAGCGGAAAGGACTCCGGTCAAACGATCGGCGCTTGCGGGATCCTTGGCCAAGGCCCAGGGGGTGTTCTCGTTGATGAACTCGTTGGTGGCATCGATGAGGTGGAAGGCCGCCGCGGCTCCTTCTTGAAGCGCGAAACGCTCCATTGCCAGTCGGTAGTCGGAGAGCGCCTTTTCCGCCGCCGCCGCCAGACCGCCGGAGTCACCGACCGGGCGGGGAACAGTCCCGTTGCGATACTTGATCACCATCGAGCTTACCCGGCTCACCAGATTACCCAGGTTGTTGGCGAGGTCGGCGTTGTAGCGCGCCTCGAAGCGTTGCCAGGAAAAATCCCCGTCCTGGCCGTAAGTGATCTCACGAACCAGATAGAGTCGCAGGGGGTCGGGACCGAACCGATCGGCGGCGTCGAGAGGGTCGACCACCGTGCCCAGCGTTTTGCTCATCCTCTCGCCTTTGAAGTAGACGAATCCGTGGCCGAAGACCTGCTGGGCCAGCGGCAACCCGGCGCTCAACAGCATGGCAGGCCAGTACACACAATGAAATCGGGTGATGTCCTTGCCGATGATGTGCAGGTTCGTCGGCCACCATCTTGTGAAAAGCGATTCATCCTGGCCGAACCCTACCGCCGAAATGTAGTTGATGAGGGCATCGATCCAGACATAAACCACGCTGTCTCGATCGAAGGGCGCCGAGATTCCCCACTTCTGGCCGGCTCGGCTGATAGATATGTCATCGAGGCCGGCCTCGATGACGTTGAGAATCTCGTTTCGTCGGATCTCGGGCACCAGGAACTCGGGATGAGCCTGGTAGTGATCGAGCAACGGCTTTTGGTATTTGGAAAGCCGGAAGAAGTAGTTTTTCTCGCTAATCCAGTCGGGACGGGTGCGGTGCAGGGGACAGTTGCCATCCTCGAGGTCCTTGTCTTGCTTGAAGCCCTCGCAAGACACGCAGTACCAACCTTCGTATTCCCCCTCGTAGATGTCGCCTGCCGCTGCCATTTTTTCGAGCAACGTAGTAACTGAAATCCTGTGTCGGTCTTCGGTGGTTCGAATGAAGTCATCAAAAGAGATATCGAGCCGCTTCCAGACATCGCGAAACTCCTGCTCCATCTGGTCGCAGTAAGCGTGAGGGTCCAGACCCAGCTCCTGAGCCTGCTTGTAGACGTTTTGCGAGTGCTCGTCATTACCCATGAGAAAGTGGGTGTCGAACCCGGCAAGTCTCTTGTAGCGGGCGATCACATCGGCGGTGACCTTCTCGTAAGCCGTTCCCAGGTGGGGCCGACTATTGACGTAGTCGATAGCGGTGGTGAGGTAGAACTTAGCCATTTTCTCGTTTCTCAGAATAGAGCCGGATCGATTGGCCGGCTCGAGAAGCTTATTCTATCGCGCCCGGAGCTTGTCGCGAAGTCGATGTTTCCTGCCCCCCGGGGCCCCGGGGGATTTAATCTTGACAGCCGATATGGTGCTCGCTAGCATCGCGGTCGCATGCGCGTTGGTCGACACCCTGGGCGCTCGCTTCCGGAGGGGTGTTAGACTGCTTTGTTCCTGTCATTTCCACGTAAGGAGCCTGAACATGCCATTTCTGCGACCGTTGATGCGGATACAGACGGGCCGGGTCCTGGGCTTGGCAATTCTGCTGGCGGCGCTGCCGGCTTTTTCCGGAGCCGATAAGCCCGAAAGACCGCCTTTTTTTGCTCTTCAAAACGCCCGATTGGTAATCGGGACCGGACAAGTGATTGAAAAAGGCACCATCGTTGTGGCCGAAGGCTTGATCTCCGATGTGGGAGTCCGGGTTACCCTGCCTCCCGAAGCCTGGGTCATCGATGGAAGTGGACTGACGGTTTATCCGGGGCTCATCGACTCACTGACCGATCTCGCACTGATAGAGGGAAGGCCCGAGCAAGCAAGCCCGCCGATTTCAACCGGACCGGACGACCGTCCGGCGACCAGCACTTGGAAGAGGGCCGCCGATGAGCTCGAGGTCACCGACGAAAGGATTGAGACCTGGCGTTCCGGAGGGTTCACCACCGCGGTGACCGCTCCCTCCAAGGGTATTTTTCCCGGCCAGGCGGCCTGTATCAATCTGGCCGGCGAGCGGTCCCGCGAGATGGTGATCTATACACCTGCGGCGCTCAGAATCAACCTCGACCCGCTGGCCGGCTTCAGGAGCTTCCCTGGATCGCTGAAAGGAGGCCAGTCATGAAACAGATGCTGGTCAACGGCTTTTTCCTGATCCTTGGATTCTCCCTGGCTCAGTCACCGGCGCGGGCGCAGTCCGAAACCGTCATTCGAAACGCCACCCTGCTTACCGTTACCCGCGGGACCATAGAAAACGGCAGCATCTTGATCCGGGACGGCAAGATTGCGGCGGTGGGACAAAATATCGAAGTACCCTCCGGGGCTCACGTTATCGATGCTACCGGCCGGTACGTCATGCCCGGCATCATCGACCCCCACTCTCACGTCGCCATGGATGGGGGGATCAACGAGGGGAGTATTGCGGTCTCCTCTATGACCCGTGCGGAGGACATCATCAACTCCGACGATATCAATATCTATCGGGCGGTTGCTGGAGGTGTAACCATCAGCAATGTTCTCCACGGCAGCGCCAACCCGATTGGCGGAATGAGAGCGGTCATCAAGATGAGGTGGGGGCAAGATGCCGAGGGCCTGCTTATGAAGGGCGTTCCTACTGGAATCAAGTTCGCTCTGGGTGAGAACGTCAAGCGCTCGAACATGACCGCCCCTCCCGGAACACCGCGGCGGTACCCCGCCACCCGAATGGGAACCATGGACGTTATGCGCCAAGCATTCACCGCGGCCCGGGAATATCGAGACGAGTGGTAGCGTTACGAAAGGCGGGCGAGCGATCAGAATCTCGTTCCGCCTCGGCGGATTCTGGAGCTCGAGCCCCTGGTCGAGGTTCTGGAAGGCAAGAGAATCGTTCACGCCCACGCTTATCGTGCCGACGAGATCCTGCAACTCATCCGGGTGGCGGAGGAGTACGGCTTCAAGATCCACACCATGGAGCATGTGCTCGAAGGGTACAAGGTAGCCAAGGAGCTCGCCGAGCATGGAACCGTGGCCCAGACCTTTTCCGACTGGTGGGCATACAAGATGGAAGCCTACGACGCCATTCCGTACAACGCCGCTTTGCTCACCGAGAAGGGTGTTCGGGTGGCCATCAAGTCCGACAGCACCGAGGAGGCGAGACACCTGAACCAGGAAGCCGCCAAGTGCATGAAGTGGGGCGGGCTATCTGAAGAGCAGGCGTTGGTCCTGGTGACCCTCAACCCGGCGATCGGGTTGGGCATCGAGGATCGGGTAGGCTCGATCGAAGTCGGCAAAGATGCCGATCTGGTCATTTACAACAAGCACCCTTTGAGTGTCTATGCGGTGCCGCAGAAGACGATCATCGACGGTGTGGTTTACTTCGACCGCGAAACCGATATCGCCCGCCGCGAAGAGATCGAGAAAGAAAAAAAAGCGCTGCTGGACAAGCTCGAGGAGACGTCTCGGCCTCACCGAGGTGGGTGCGGTTCGGGCAACGGTGGATACGACGGAGGTCGGAGATTTCCATCCCCAGATTCTCGCGGCTCACGCCATCCACCCGGCCAGTGAGCTCATTCCGGTAGCTCGGGCCAATGGGATCACCCACAGGGTGTCGGCTCCCGGCTCCGGAGGCGGAGGTTTCGGGGGAGGAAGTGCTCAATCCGTCATTCCCGGGCGAGCCTCACTTATCCACCTGGCCGGCTGGACCGTCGAGGAGATGGCTATTGAGGTTTCGGTGGCCATGATGCTGAACTGGCCGGCCATTCAAACTCAGACTTTCGATTTTTCGACGTTCTCCACCAAGGAAACCCCCTACAAAGAAGCCAAGAAAGAATACGACGACAAGGTGGCTGAGCTCGAGGAGAGGGCCATCCCGGTCATTCTCGGCCCCACCCAGTCTCTGCCCGTTGAGGAGGACGAGCCCTACGACAAGCCGTTCACCAATGCCTCCGAGCTTCATGCCGCGGGAGTAAAAATCGCCTTTGCCACATTCGGCTCTGCCAACTCCCGGACTCTACCCTATGAAGCGGCCAATGCAGTGGCTTACGGGCTTCCCTGGGAGGAAGGCCTCAAAGCCATCACCCTGTACCCGGCGCAAATCCTCGGAGTCGACGACCGGCTGGGCTCAATCGAAGCGGGAAAGATCGCCAATCTCATTGTAACCGATGGGGATCCGTTGGAGATTACCACCGAGGTGAAATACCTGTTTATCAACGGTTTGCTCACCAGCACCGACAACAAGCACAAGCAGCTTTACGAGAAGTACCGCGCGAGGCCCTGACCTGGATGGCAGCCCCGCGTTGCCGGCGGAGCGGTGGCACTATGTTGCGATCGAGCTCACGATCTGTTATTTTGAGCTTGGTAGAGATATAGAAGAAAGGTGCATGAACCTCCGTTTTTCCGAGATTGTCAGCTTGCCGCCCTTCCGAATGCCTTTTTTTTTGCGCGCGAGAGGACTGTTCTGTTGACGTCTCGACCAACATGAGCCGGCTATCTAACAGCAACAGAACATTGCTAAAGGCCCGAGGTTCTCATTTCACAAGAACTGGATGAAGAGGCTGACCGCAGGAGCCAAAGCTCCGTCAGGTGCGGCTGCCGGAAAAGGAGTGCGTCATTTCAAGAAAAGTGTTTGCCGGGAATTTGAGTTTTGATCTCTCGCGCGAGGATCTGATCGAGCTTTTCAGCGCTGTAGGGCCGGTTTCCGACGTCAATCTGCCGGTGGACCGAGCGACCGGTCGTAAGCGAGGTTTCGCTTTCGTGGAATTCGAGTCGGAGGAGGATGCCGCCAAGGCCATCGAGGCCCTGAACGGCAAGGATCTCGCGGGTCGGCCTTTGCGGGTTGACGAGGCCAAGGAACGGTCTTTTCGCCCACCGCCACGTGATGGCGGCGGAGGCGGGTTTCAAGCCCCATTCGATCCGGGCGGCCGCCCCCTCAAGCGGAAAGGCAGTCGCCGCGGGATCCGTGGCCGAAAACGCGGCTTCTAATCCCTCAGAAGGCAAGCGCCTTCCGGAGGCGTTTTAGCCAACTTCAATATACTCCAGTCGACGGGCGGCCGCTCAGGACGCCGGTTTGTCGGCCACTAACGGGTCGCGTGGCGCATGCGCGATATGATATCGCCATGTTTGGCTCATCGCCGGCCGGGTATCATTTGGTTTAGAGAAGGCGTTCATGTCTCGGGCCGCGAATTCAAAGAGCAGCAGATGGCCTCGAGTCCTGAGTTTTGTCGCCGGCTTGGGAATGATCGCCGCGGCCGCGCTTGCCGTTCGTCATTTTTTCACCGTCAACTTCCCTTCACTTGGCTTCGAAAGCTCCTTTTGGGACTTGAGTGCTTCTGTTCGTTGCGAACCGCTGGCTTATTCCGCCGTCAGCCGGGCAGGCGGTGTGCCTCTCGGATATGTTGGCTTGGTGGTTGGTTGTCTCCTGTGCCTCGGGGCGGCTTTCCCCTCGACCGGATTCGGAAAAACCAATAGAACCATCGCCCTCCTGAACGTCGTCGGTGCTGCGGCGGTGCCCGTCTACTCCATTCTGCAACTGAAGAGCCTGTGCTTGTTTTGGGTCGGTTATTTCGCTTTTGCTGCGCTCGGCCTCCTGGCACTTCGAAAGCATGATATCGATCTGGACGGAGAGACTGTGTTGAAGAAGTACTTTCGTCCTTCGTTCAAGCACCTGGCGACTTTTGCCGTCTTGGCTCTCGCCGGCGCATACGGTTTTTCGCTCTTTTATTATGCGAAACAGGCCGCTCAAGGCATCGAGTCCCAAGCCGGCTTCGTCGAGAGGTACTTCAATCTTCCCAAGGTGCAAATGCCGAGCATCGTCTCGCCTTACATGTCGATACAGGGAACCGCAAAATTCGAGGATGCGCCCATTCGAGTGGTTGCCTACGGAGATTTCTTGTGTTCTGATTCGCTCTACCTCACGAAGCAGTTCGCACGGCTGAAACGGGAATTCGAAGGAGTACTGAATGTTGCCTTCCAGTTCTTCCCTCTGGATGGCGAGTGCAATAACCTTGTCGACAAAGATATACATCCGGGGAGTTGTGAGCTCTCTTATATATCCGCATACGACCCGAGCAAATTCAGGGAGATTCACGATGAGGTTTTCAGCAACCAGCCGGCTGCCGGAGATCCCGAGTGGCGAATGGAACTTGCCGGCAGATACGGTGTCGAAGCGGCCCTCGAGGATTCGAGGACCAAAGAGCTCGTCCAGCGGCTGATCCAATCCGGTGCCGAGTACGAGAGAACCTCGGCTCAGTATCCGTTCGGCATCCGGTCCACTCCAACCATTATCTTGAATGACAGGATGATCATCGGGACTCTTCCCTACGCTCAGCTCAGGGCGATTTTCCGAGCGTTGCTGCTACGACGCGAGGACAAATACCTGAAGGGATTCATCGAGTACTGGATGCCGCCTGAGTGAAGGAGCCAGACTGTCCGGATCTCGAGGAACAGGAGTTGTAAAATGCCCATGAAGCTCTGTCCTTACGTCAAGTCCGCGGTGGCGGTCTTGTTCTTTCTGGCAAGTGCGATATGACAGATTCCACAACGAAAGTTGACGGGGCAAGCCGCTTGCGGTCGGGTGTCAGGAACGCTTATTCGGCGGCGGCAGAACAACCCGGCGGCAAGCATCCTTTCCCGTTGGGGAAGCGTTTTGCCAAGAGCCTGGGATATCCTCGGGGCTTGCTGAAACAACTGCCGGTGGCTTCGGTCGAGGCGTTCACCGGAACTTCCAACGTGTCCGGATTTGCCGAGCTGTCTCCTGGAGATTTTGTTCTCGACGTGGGGTGCGGAGGAGGGCTGGACTCTCTAGTTGCCGCCGAACGGGTGGGGACGGAGGGATCGGTTATCGGGATCGACTTCTCTCTTCCGATGATTGTTCGGGCGAGGTGCGCGCTCAGAGAGACCGATCTACCCAATGTCTTGTTTTGTCTCGCGGATGCGGAAACCCTTCCGCTTGCAGACGGCTCTGTAGACAAAGCCCTGGTCAACGGGATCTTTAATTTGAATCCCAGGCGGGAGTCGATCTTCAGAGAGCTGGCTCGAGTGGTTCGAAAGGGTGGAGCCGTTTACGCGGCGGAGATCATTGAGATCCAACCCTCCGAACAGGCGTTGCCGGCGAGCGATAGCGACTGGTTTGCTTGAATCGCCGGCGCCAAGGAAGGCGTTGCCTTCCTCAGGGAGTTCGAGGAGGTAGGTTTCGAAAGCGCTTGCATTTTGCGAACGACCCGGAATGCGCGAACCAAGAACAAACGGGTACGGGTTGCGGATGTATGCGCATTAAGGTGAAAGGGGAAAGGAAAGTTAAATCGGCTCCACCAGGATGCCCACCGCCTTCATCAATAAAAAGACCTCCGAGCCCGGTCGAAGCTCGAGCGCCTCGAGCGCGGCGCGGGTGATGTGAGCACGGAAGGGAACCGAACCGGAGGTTTCCACCACCACCTCCATCGACCCGGCTCGATCGAGAATGCGGCGCACTCTGCCGGAAATCACGTTGCGCGCACTCGTCCTTCCCACTCGGTCGGCGGAAAGGATGATCTCCGCCGAGGGGATGGTCACCGCCACCGATGCCCCTTCGGGCAAAGCGGTCGAGGCCGTGAAGAGAAACGAGCCTCCAAGATCGATCTCAGAAAGACCCTCCTCCGGGTGATGGGCCGAGATTGTGCCGGTGAGAACGTTGTCAGCGCCCAGAACATGGGCCACCTCGGGTGACGGCGGCGAGGATAAAACCTCGAATGCATTCCCTTTGGCAACCATCCTTCCGTGGTCCAAAAGCAAGGCTTGCCCACCGAGCCGGAGGGCCTCGGCACGGTTGTGGGTGACGTAGAGATAGGGGACCTGTTGCTCCTTCTGAAAATCCACCAGGTCACCAAGCACCGAAGCGCGGAGGGTGGCGTCGACGCCCGGCAAGGGCTCGTCTAACAGGAGGAGTTGTGGGCGTGACGCGAGAGCCCGGGCGATGGCGACTCGCTGCTGCTCTCCTCCCGAGAGTTGAAGGGGGCGCCGAGCCGCCACATGAGACACGTGAAAGCGTTCGAGAAGCTCTTCCGCTTCTCGACGGTTGGGCGAAGGAGCGGCGTAGAGGAGGTTGTCCAGAGCGCTCATATGTGGAAATAGAGACGGTTGCTGAAACACCATTCCCAGGTTGCGGCGATAGGGGGCAAGCATCAGGCCCTGCTGGGAGTTAAAAAAAGTCACCTTCCCGAGAGCAATACGGCCGCGTTCCGGTTTGAGCAAACCGGCCACCGCGCGCAACAAGGTGGTTTTACCGGCGCCTGAGGGGCCGAAGATCACGGTGGTCAAAGATTCGGTTTGAAACGAGACGGCAATCGAAAACGCCTTCCCCTGACCCATCAGGCGCTTTTCTATGTCGACGGTCAGGCGGTTCATGATGAAGCGCTCGGACGAACGGGCTCGAAACGGGCCGCTAGAATCACCACTACCATGGAAACCAGAGTAAGCAGAACCGCCAGAGCCAGGGCTCGATCGTCTTCTCCCGAAGCCACGGCTTCATAAATGGCCAGCGGCATGGTTTGGGTTCGACCGGGAATATTGCCGGCCAGCATGATGGTGGCACCGAACTCTCCCAGCCCCCTGGAAAAAGAAAGGACTCCGCCGGCAAGAAGGCCTCGAGCCGCCAGAGGGAGTGTTACCCGTAAGAAAGTCCGCAGACGGCCTTTTCCCAGGCAGTAGGATGCTTCTTCGAGCTGATGATCCACCGAGCCGAGTGCCGCGGAGGCCGAACGTACCATGATGGGAAGCGACACGACTGCGGCGGCAATGGAAGCGGCGTGCCAGGTAAAAGGAATGCTCCAGCCGGTGATCTGCAGCAACGGTGCTCCAATCCAACCGGTCCGGCCCAGGAGGAGGATCAGATAGTAGCCGGTGACGGTCGGCGGTAGCACCAGAGGCAGGGTCAAAATCGCGTCGAGGAGCGTGCGGCCGGGGAATCGATAGCGGGAGAGCACGAATCCCAGTAACGTTCCCGCTGGAACCACGAGCAGACTGGCCGCCAAGGAGACTCGTAGCGACAGCAGAAGAGGCTCTACCAGAGAAGTGTCCACAGCCGCTTCCTTCAGGGCTTCAGTAATGAGAACCCGTGTGACTCGAGGGCCTCGAGACCCTCCATGCCGGTGGCCAGCTCTACGAAGCTGCGTGAAGCGTCAGGCCTCTGAGAGGTGGCGACTACGGCAATGCCGTACCGGATCGGAGGGTGAGCTCCTTCCGGAGCGGTGGCCACCACCCGAACGGCTCCGGGAAGGATAGCCGCATCAGTGGCGTATACCAAGGCGGCGTCAACCTCGTCATTGGCTGCCCAGTCCAGAACCTGCCGAGCGTGCTCGGCAAAGATGAGGCGCGGTAGAAGCTTCTCCCAAAGCCCGAGGCTCCTCAGGCACTGTTCGGCGTAGGCTCCGGCGGGGACGGTGCTCGGATTTCCGAGGGCGATTCGTCCTACGGAAGCCAGGCTTGACCAGTCGCGGAATTCGAGCCTTGACCGGCCGGGTGTAATGAGTACCAACCGGTTTCCAGCGAGGAGCCTTCGGCTTCCCGTCATCAAGAGCTTCCGATGCTCCAGTTTATCGAGAAAGTGCATGGACGCGCTGGCAAAGACATCGACCGGAGCCCCGCGTGCAATTTGGGAGCCGAGAAGACCGCTGGCGGCAAGGTTGAGTCTCACCTGGAAATCCGGGAATCTTTCATGATACAAGGCAACGATCTCCTCCATCGGGCCTTTCAAGCTGATGGCCGCCGAGACCACGATCTCGCCTGGGTGCGGCTCCGATCTGCACCCAACCGGTGTGAGGGCGAGCAACGCAACTATGCCGAAGAGCCGTGCCACTTGATTCCACATTCCGCGCGGATTATATGTGGGCGGGCCCTCTATTGCTAAGGAGAATCCGTGAAGAGTAGGAAACACCCAAGACGGGCCGGGCTTCTGGCCTGGATGTGCTTGCTGGCTTGCCCGGCCATGGCGGAAAAAGCTACCTCACCTGCGGAGGCAACGGTCTTCATCCGGGTGGTGGGGGAGCTTCGTGCCGAAGTCGAAGCCGCCTGGACGGAGACCATCGAGCACCATAACGTCGAGATCGGGACCGGAAGTGGTTTCGTGATCTCCTCTTATGGACATGTGCTGACCAATTATCACGTCATCAGTGGCGGGACGATCATCACCCGGGTGCGCGGGGAGGAGGTTGAAGTCGAGCTCGAGGTGCAGCAAATCGAGGTAGTCTTTCCATCGAACGCGCCGCCGGAAGAGGGAGGCAACCCGCCTCAACGATTTATCGCCTCGGTCGACGCCGTGGATCCGGAGCTCGATCTGGCGGTTCTTTCGGTGAGTGGCGGCGACCTTCCATACCTTGCTTTTGGGGATTCGGATGCCGCCGAGTCGGGCCAGCCGGTTTCGGTCTTTGGCTTCCCCTTTGGCCGACGGGTCGAGGTGGGAAAGGCGTCGGTCCCCGACATCGTGCCGCAGGTGAGTGTGAGCCGAGGCTCCATCTCCGCCAAACGGCCCGGGGAGGACGGCCGCACCCGCTACATTCAAACCTCGGCCACCATCAATCCCGGCAACAGCGGTGGCCCGATGGTCGACGGCGAGGGTTACGTTCTGGGTGTGATTCGCATGAAACTGACGGAAGGAACCGGGATCGGCTTCGCCATACCCATCGAGTTGGTGAAGGACTTTCTGGAAAGCCACGGACTCGACCAGCTTCTACCGGTCCGTCGCTTTCGGCTGGGGCCGGCTCAGTCTTTTCCCGGCAAAGGGCTCACTCTGCGACTTCCGGAGGGTCAGGAAGATATTTCCTCGGCACGACTTCGAGTCGACAGCGGCGGAGACTCGGAAGAGGTTCCGCTGGTGGTCGACCGGGTGGCATCTCCGTGGAGCTTGGAGGATATGGAACAAGCGCTGCTTTCGGACCAGCTGTTTGAGGCTTTTTCCGCCAGTGAGCGGGAGTCCACCTTGGTTGGAGGCCAACGAGTGCTAATCGGACATGCCAATGGGGTGAAGCCCGAGAGCGCCGGCCTGTTCAAGATGGAATATGCTGTGGTGGATTTAGGCAACGAAAAGCTGGTGGCTCGTTTTCTGGGCTTGGAAGAACCGGTGGCCTTCAATCTATCGGTCTTTCGTGGCTCGCTGGGAAGTCTCGAAGTCGAGCCATTGCTCGTCCGGGAAGTGCAGCAAACGCTGGTGGACGACTGGCAGCGATTTCCTCTTCCTTCTCCCGAGGCACCTCATTTGATGATGCCGAAAAGCTGGATGGAGGAGGGCAGCGCACCCTTTCCCTGTCCGGGCATTCGCGCGCCGGACTCGACACTTTCCTCGACCCCGGCGGGGGATTTTACGATTTCATTCATTGCCGCCTGGTGGAAAGGCGATCCGACCGCCCACGAAGCCGCCTTGGCCTGCTCGGCTCAGCAAGGATCTCTGGGGGCCACCTCGTATACCTCGCGTGCCGACTGGCTTGGCGTGTCTTATCTGATCGAGGGAATCTACGTCGATCGAGACGGGGGTCTTCTCCAATTGGAAGTCGTCACCCCGGTGGAAAAGCACGGCTTCGTGCGCGATTTGTTCGAGGAGTGGGTGGCAACGAACCGGTAGGGCATAAGATCACTTTTAGTTGCGGAAGGTCTATTAAAATAATTCGGGCGCATCGAGTTTAATTCAACGCGCCCTCATATTTCACCGGGGGATTAATGTGTCACAACATCCCACAGGTTCACATAAACACCCCGGTCGACGTTTTCCAGAAATTTCTGGATGCTTTGAACCAGCGTGACGGTGATGTGGTCGCCGACCATCTCCGGGTGAGGGCGATGCAGGTTGGCATAGGCTCGGATGAAAACGCTGCGATCGTCGATGGGTAAGTGGCGGACGTTTTCCACGAATCGTTTCCAGCGGCGCTGCCGAAAAAGGTAGAACTCGACGTTCGAAACGTAGAGAGCGGAAACCGTCTCACCTCGCGCGTGCAGCAGCGAGCCGAGCCGGCGAAAGGCGTAATCTCCGGCAAAATCGCCCACCACGGGAACGATGCGATTGGCTCGCTGCAAAGTTTGTACGACGCGGTAGCTCTCTGCGGTGGCAAGCCAGTTGCGGTGTTTTTTCTCCAGATCGGTCTCCAGCAAGAACTCCTTCAGAGTAGGGAAGAAAAACGAGCGCCAACTATCGTACTTGATGTCCAGACCCTGGCGGAAAAACTCACGGTAGATTCTCTCGATATCGTGGCTGTCGGTAGGAGAAAGGTTGAGCTCGGGCCAGGAGTGAAGAGTCTCCAGGATCTCTCCGAGCTGCTCGCGGTGGAACGTCTCATCCGGGGATGCTGCTTCGATCGAGGTCACGATCTCCTCGAGGCTTGCATTTTCGGTGAGTGGGGGACCGTGTATAGGGCGACCGATGAGAAAGGAGAGATACTCCTGCCGAGTTTCGGCCTTTTCAGTCAGGACTTTAAAAATGAGATGCTCGAGCATGTTGTCCCGGCGGATGTCGATGACGAAAGCCAACCGTGGTTGAATATTGGCGATGTAGGTAAAGTTCTGATTCGGCCCCACTCCGACATAGACTCCGTCTCGGATACCGAGCCGGGCCAGTGACGTTAACGGGTGAAGGTAGGATGTTTCGTTGGATATGTAGTTGTCGCTCCAGAAGTAACCACCTTCTTCAGAGAGTTGGAGGATGAGACGCGCGAACTCGCCTCGACTGATGGTGTCGGGGCTGGCAGCCTGTGGTTGGCGGCAGCTCGATGCAGAAGATGAGAGGAGTAGAGGGAATGCGAGTGATAAAAGGGCGAGTCGCCGAATCATTTTAGTCCGATTCAAAATCCCTTCGATACAAAGCCGAGCGACTCCTCGATATGGGAGTAAACCAGCGACCAACCGTGGGGCTCTCCCGGATGTTCTCGAAAGGTATGGGCGACACCGGCCGCTGTTAGGGTTCGATCGAGTTTCCTCAGTCCCTCATCCATGTGAACCAGGGAGTTGTATCGATCGGCGGTACCATAGTCGAAATATATCGCCAGTTCCGTGGAAGCTTTTTCGGCCAGCACCAAGGGGTTGTTGGCATCGTAATAGGCCTGATCGAGGGGGTTACCGAAGACGGCGGTGAATACCTCACTGAAGAATAGAAATCTTCGGCTGTTCTTGACTTCCGGCGGGACATTCATTGGATTGGGGACGGGGAAAATGATGGGTGAATGAGCTGCAGCGCCTGCGTAGGTCTGCGGGTATTTCATGGCTATCTTCAAGGCTCCATAACCCCCCATGGAGGTTCCGGCCACCGCTCGGTACCGCCTGTCCTTTTTGGCCCGATAGGTACTCTCGACGTGGGCCGGCAGCTCCTTCACCACGAAGTCCTCGTATTTTAAACTCTGGTCGTGGTAGTTGGTGTAGAAGCTTTTTCCACCATTGGGGTGGACGAGGAGCATCTCCGGAAGTTTCTCGTCGAGCATGAGTTGCTCGATCTTGGCCGGCAGGTTGCCGAAGCGGTCGACCGTCCAACTCGTGTGATCGTTGAACATTCCATGAAGGAAGTAGACGACCGGGTAATCGGTGTCCCCGTTTCCGTAGGAAGGCGGAAAAAAGATGCTGTACTGGCCTCGACCCTTGAGCGCCGGAGACTCCATCTCCAGAAACTCCACTCTGGAGCCGCCCGGCAACTCAAACGCTGAGGTATTGCCGCGCCGGAACCCGGGCCTTGCCTGCCCGACGACGATTGCGGTGGCGGCGGACAGGAGGGAGATCAGAGTCCAAACCATGACCGCGGGGTAACGTCTCGATTGCATTGTTTTTCCTTATTATAACGCACGCGGCGTTGAAGCTCGCCAAAGCTCGACCTTTGGCAGCATAGCACAAGCGAGGAAATCCCCTAGAATCAAGCAGCAGGATCCGTTTTGGAAAAAGAGGGTTGAGGCTCTGTATGACACTGTTATATAACGTGTTAGCGCCAGCCGATTCTATGGAGGAATCATGAAGAAGCACTTTGTTCTGGTTGGTTCCGTCGATGGTGAAAAAGAACTGGGGGAGGTTTCAGTTTCAGTGGCTCGCCCCAAGGGCTCGCGCCGGACGGTGATCATGGCTCATGGCGCGGGTGGCAACATGAGCTCCAAACTCCTGGTGGAGATGGAGCAACGGCTGGTAAAACAGTCGATGACCGTGGTGCGCTTCAACTTCCTCTACACCGAACAGAAACGCCGGGCGCCCGATAGAAGGCCCCTTCTCGAAGCCTGTTGGCATTCGGTGGCGGAGTGGGCGGGCCGGGAGATCGAGCCTGATGCCGTTTTCCTTGGCGGGAAATCCATGGGTGGGCGCATGGCTTCCTATCTGGTTGCCGACGGATATCCCTGTCGGGGAATCTTTTTTCTCGGTTACCCACTACATCCTCCCGGGAAGCCCGACAAGCTCAGAAAAGATCATTTGCCGCAAATCGGTGTCCCGATGCTCTTCATTCAAGGCACCCGCGACTCGCTCTGCAATCTGGATCTCCTGGAGCCGGTTCTCAAACAGATAGGCTCCCGGGCATCTCTCCACATAGTCGATGGGGGCGACCACTCCTTCAAGGTGCCCAAACGCAGCGGACGGACGGAGACGGAGGTCACGGATGAAATCGTCGGTGCGTTGGTGGGTTGGCTGGAGGCGAACGAAAGCGATCTTTGACTCGCGGCTAGGTGACGGCCTCGAGCTCTTTCAGGGTTTTGCCGATCAACTCCAATCCGGCTGCCAGCTTTGGTGATCCGTAACCGATCCGTACAAACCCATCCAGGCCGCAGAAGTCTCCCGGCGCAATCAATACGCTACGCTCATGAACCAGTTTCATGACCAGTTCCACGGAATGGATCTTCAAATTGTAACCAATGAAGGCAACGCCCCCGATCGTAGGGTGAACGAACCGGAGGAGTTCCGGGTATCGAGCCAGCCAATCGGTCAAGACCTTCAGGTTCTTAGCAGCGGCTTGCTGATTTCGGCGACGGATTCTCTCTCGGGTGCCCGGACGCAGCGCCATCTGCGCCAGTGAGGCGTTGATAGCGCCCATGGTGATCGTCGTATAGTCGGTGTAACCCCAGATCTCCTCGATCGTTTTTTTCGGGCCCACAAGCCATCCAATTCTCAGCCCTGGAAGAGCAAAGGCTTTGGATAGTCCGGAAACCACCAGTGCCTTGTCGTACATCCCCCAAAAACCGGGAGACATCCCCCCGGCGAGCTCCGCACCGCGGTAAACTTCATCGGATAGGAGCCAGGCGCCGACCCGCTCCGCCACCCGTACAATCTCCTTTGCGTCGCCGGCATCCATGATGGCGCCGGTTGGATTGTTGGGGTTGCAGATATAGATCAGTTTGGTTCGGGGCGTGACGCGGTCATTCAGCTCATCCAGGTCGGGCGCCCAGCCTTTGTCTTCTTTTAAATAGAAAGGCTTGACGGTAGCGCCCAAGTTGCTGGCCAAACCGGGAACCTGCAGGTAATTGGGAAGCATGACCACGACCTCGTCGCCGGGCTCGACGAGTTTCCATAGGGTGGCGAAGTTGGCTTCCGACGATCCATTCGTCACCAGGACGTTGTCGATATCTGTCCCCGGATACAACTGGCAGATGGATTCTCTCAACGGTATGGGCCCATTGGTCTGGATGTATCGCAACTGGACGGATTCGTACAGCTCTTCCAGTTCTTCCCGGGTGATCAACTCGTGCAAGTACATCGAATCCACACCGGTGTCCGTGAAGTTGTAATCCACCAGGTTTTGCCAAACTGATAGAAGCCTCTCCAGCTTGAATTCTTCGATTCTCATCCTGCTCCTCGTGAATTCTGCTTTATCACCTATCCATCGCCACCCATTGTTGATGTCGGGGATAGTATCACGGCAGCGGGTTTAGCAGGTTGCGTTGCCTTGACTGAGCGAACATCTAGTGATATCAACACCCGACTCATGCTACTTTTGACCTAACGCTTCAAAGAAAAGCGGTGAATATGGCAAACGAGAAAGATTCTGCTGGTCGAGAGTCTGGGGCACCGGAGCGTGAGATGCGCTTGCTGCTGAATGGCATGCCCTCTGGCGTCGTCATCTGCGACCCCGTAGGTGTCTACCTGTATATCAATCCGGCGGCGCGGAAGATATTCAGCAAGGAACTTCGAGACAATGAGGGGACAAAGGTGCAGGATTGCCACCCCGCCGAGATGCGGGAGAAGGTGGAGGACTCGCTCGAGGCCTTCAGGAAGGGCGAGAAACGCATGACCGTAGACCGCTTCAGCTCGGGCGACCGTACGGTTCGCGAGACCATGCTGGGCTTGTGGGACGGGGACGAATATCTGGGCATGGCATGTGTTTATGAGGACATCACCGACCTGGTGGGCCAGGAGAATAAAGACTAGGGCTTTTTGTCCATTGCCCGATTCTGAGGTCAGAAAAATCGGTCGAATCCGCAAAAAAAACTAGCTAAGCAGTGGCAAACTTACCCATAATGTAAGAGGCATTGAAAACAGTTAAGGTTGGGGACATCGATAAAAAGGGGAATGCTCGAACATGCTCCAAGGATCCTTGAGAAAAAAAGGCTTGGAGTGAGCACTCCTGACCTCGGAACTGTTTTCTGTCTAAGGGTTTAGAGCCGGCTGGCTCAATAATCCCGAAAAGCCACGCGTCCAATCAAACCCAAAGATTACTTGTCAATTCATTCCGCAGGAGCCCGGGCCTCGCGGATCCCCGCAACTGCCACAGGGCCCGGCAGGTTCGCGGGATGCTGCGGCTCCGTTTCCAGTATTCACCGCAAAGACCGAAAGCTGCTTTTCGAGCTCATCGCTCTCACATGACGGGCAGCGAGGTTGATCCTCGTCGGACTTCAGCAC
>SDBT01003133.1_pt1 | contig 28760 bp, 38 predicted proteins | sample 2277101 | NCBI WGS metagenome assembly SDBT01 (sample SAMN10404973, study PRJNA504765) | marine sediment metagenome | isolation source: marine sediment core GS10_PC15, 103 cmbsf | place: Arctic Ocean: Southern Knipovich Ridge | collected 2010
CCAAAGATAAATTTGAAAAGGTCATATTCGAATACTCAAATACAACCTTTTCAGACAGCGCAAAAATCTATCTAGATTCGATTGAGATTTACGAGGGCAATAGGTAATTAATCAGTGCTGTATAATTTCTTTTTTAGATGCGTTCTAAGAGCTTTAATTTCATCGTTGGACATATCCCGCAATTCGTTTCTAATCATCTCTAAGGAGTATTCAAATTCTTCGTATTGACCATTCAGGTTAACCCTAAATAGTTGTTCAAATTCATACTTGATTTTTTCTTTATGGTTATCCATTTTTGTTTATTTCACTAATCTTATCTTCAAGGCTTTTGCGAGTTTCATTTAACTCTTTTAAAAGCATTTGGTAATTATGTTCTTCTGTTGATGTGAACTTTTCAAACAGGGCCGTTGTTTTATAAAGGGCTGTAAGGTTTTCCTTTTCTGATTCTCTCAATTGTTCCTGTAATTCTTCAATTTCTACATCCTTCTTATTCTCCCTTTTGAGAAAATATATAATAGCTGCAATTAACAAAGCAACGATAGGGCCAATGGTGGCCAATTCAGATAATATATTCAATAGCATTTCTTCAATGATTAACAGCATCCAGCACAATCATCTTTACTCCTATTCACATCCACACCTCTAACGTGTCGCCTATGTTCGTGAGGCATGTATACACCATTAAAAAACTTCTTTGTTTTCTTCTGTATGTTTTCCTCCGCGTCTGGATTTTGAAAGGTTGGATAAAGCTCTGGGTTATTACATAAATGAGTAATTAAAATAGATTCATAATACTCTGCAACGTTTCTAATATCCGCTCTACCATATCTTATATCATCCAAATCGCTTGGTTGTGAGAACTCGGAATTTTCCTGTGATATAGATTTATTGGTCACCTTATTTCTGAGGCTTGGAAAGGCTTCGTAATAAGTCCAAAAAGCCAGAGGGTATATTATAAAGTTTTGTAGTAAATCTGTTTCAACGGTGGTAAGGGTATCGTTAGAACCAGCCGTTTTAAGGTGGTTATAAAATGTTTCCCCCAGTACCTTTTGAATGTGGACATCTTGGGCAATATAAATAAATGGAATCAATAGATTATCATCCACATTATCCTGTATTGGAGTTACTTCTTTTATAAAAGCCGTATCTATAAATTTGGTTCTTGGTACTACTGCCATTATTCAATTATTACTTGTTCATTATTTGATACCTCATCTATTGGTTTTGGACTTCCAATAATACGCAGGGCTTGGTCTGGTTCTAGTCCATAAATAAGTTCTAGGATTGCGGCCCCCGCATCAGGTGTTGCGCTTCCAGCAGATACCGCCTGTTGAATTGCAATGATACCAGTAACACCACCAACAGAACCCTTTAGGGCAGCCCTGCTAGCTGCTTCCACATCAACATCTTCAACTACCTCTTGCTCAAGGTCACCTCTGAATGTTAAGAGTTCAATTTTTTCTGTAAATCCAGCAGCGGCTAATAGTTCATTTAGGCAATCTTCGATAGCCTTTTGGCGCATAGCAATATAGGAAGCTTGGAACTCTTCTAATAACTCAGCCCTTTGTTCGGTTCCTCCCAATTTACCAGCCACTGATATAAGCAATTGCGGGGCTATCTCATGACCTATAATTATCTCTTCCTTAACTTGCTCCTTAAGCAGATTGAAACGCTTGTCAGAGTCGTTTAAATCTATCTTGGTTAGCTCTGGGGCTTGCTCCTTACCATCGTTGTAAGTGGTGAAGATTTTACCAGAGTTATTTTCACCAGCAAAGTTTTCTTTTATTGCCCTTTCGAAGTAATCCATTTCTTCATCTGTAGCAATACCACTATTAATAGCAAGCATCATACTAGGGTAGTATCCTTGAGAGATTTGATTCAAGTGAAACGCACTAATTTTGTGGTCTGTGATAATCCAATTCATTGAATTGGAATAACTGGCAATTGGGTAACCACCCTCTGGGGATGTTTCGTCAATAAACCAATAGATTTGTTTACCCTTTTTAATCTTAGTGTTAAACTCTAGGATTGCTTCTGGTTCAAATTCTTCTTTTCTAATTTGTGCCCAATCATTAGAGAACCAGAAATAAGGGAAACGCATATCTTTTGTTTCTACCCCTATCCTTAATTTCTCAATTGGAATGTATTTTAAGCTAACAACTTCCTTAGCACCTTTACCCCAAATCGCTTCAATAGAAAACCCGTTAAATATTTCATAATCCCTAGCAACACAACGGACCATTTTTTCTAAATTATTCTCTTCAACGAATAACCTTAATCTATCATCTTCAATAGCCTTAAATCCATTACCCGCAATCAACTTTACCTTTCGATTAATGATAGCCTTATGGGTGGCAGACCCATCGTTATAATATAGTTCTGTTAGGAACTCAGGATATAGATTTTTCCTACCCCAATTAATTAAAGCTTTAACTTTATTTTCCTTAAATGTTGGGGGTACGTATGCTTGATTAAAAGTCAGAATGTTAATCCTCCTTGATAAGCCGTCTGTATTGTTTTTTTGTTCTGCCATTTAGATTAATATTGTACTGTAAATTCATCTGGTGTAGTTGAGAATGTGCTTGTAGTTTGACCAGTTCCAACTACTACTAAAGGTCCGCTCTCCACTATGGAAGTAGCAGCAGACAAAAAGAGCGTTGAAGCTGAAGTTTGCCAGATGAAATAATTGTATTCTCCTGGGATTAGATTAACTACCCCAGTTTCTAAATCCTCAGTTGGTGACTCTGTTAATGTGAAGTCATTAAACCTTGTGATATTGGTAGTTGAATCACCTGATAAACGGGCAATTGTAGAATCATGGTTTTGCTTAGAGAAGATTTCAATTAGAAAATTTGGGTCTGTTAGAGTTATCTTTTCAGTAAGGGTTAAAATCAATGTGTTACTCTGATTTTTTAGAACTCTTTGGGTCATTATCTTTAATTATTTTTTCGGGCTTTGATACCTTCTTATGTTTAATCTCTTCCACGAAATCAGGGCATACCATATTCTTAATGAATAAGATTTGTTGTTGGCTCATATCATCAGACAAAACATAGTCCCTAACACCCTTAATAATTCTCTTATTTAAATGCTCTTTTTTAATCCTGTATTCCATAGTGTTTGTTTTAAGTGTGAATAAATATTCTCTAATTCGAAGTGTTGACCATTAACAAAAAAACTCCCCCACAGAACGTAGGGGAGTTTTAGATAAAAACTCAATCTGTTGAAAATGATGACAACTAATTAAGCACTGGTTGTAATAGATGTTCCTAATAGGGTTCCATCCATTTCAAAAATTCCGTTAATGCTCTTCCATGTAATGTCCATTGTTGAACCATTCATATCTGAAAGGGCTGTTCCTAGTCCAGCTTCTGAAGCTGTAACCCTACCTGGACGTGTTGCGCCCAGAACATAAAAGGTACCTGCATTGCTTTCAATGTAGGCCGTTAATGAAGCTTTAGATAAAGCCTGTAGTGTTGTCAATAAATCCGCGTTCAAATCAATGAACTTAAGTGATAAAAGCACATCCCTAGATACTGCTCCATTGGGTTGTTCATGAACACCTGGAGCACTTAATCCAGCGTATTCCGTTTCTTGAGAAAAGATAAAAGCTGTGTTTGCCGAGGTTGCCCCCGTTACTACATTAGCTGGGCTTAAGTCAAATACTTGGTCCTCATTGAAATTTGCAATCCATACATTATCAATACCCGCTTCTAGAAAGCACTGTAAAGGTCTGCCCTGTGTTATTAGACATGTTGCCATAGTTATAATATTTTTTAAAAAAAAGGTGGTGATTGAAACACCACCTTTATTTATTCTTAGTTATTTTTTAATCCTTATGATTAGACTTTTTCAACATAGATTACATGCTCTGGTTGGTTATAGTTAAAACCAATTGCGAAGATGATATCGGAAATAAGTGCTCTAGACTTTTTGTCAAAGAATAGGTCTACTACTTCCATATCTGATTGAAGGTCCGTTACATATCTTAGGTTCTCTTCGTAGGTAGAAAAGATTGAGTTGTTAGAACTAAGTCCGTGTGTGGCTTTTACCTTAACACTGGAACCTGGCCAGAACATTTGTTGGACCTCTCCTAATTGAATCTCAGAACCAGAGTTGACATAAAGCCCAGTACCCGCAATACCGAAAGTATCAACGATTGCATTGGCTACTATTTCAAAATCTCCTGGTGCTAAGTATATAACAACATCATTTCTTTCTCTCATCTCATCCGTTCTAGCAGATAGTACCGCTCTCATTTGAGCAATTACACCCGCTGTATTTAATGATGACATTCCAGAGAATGTAGAGAATGAAGCAAGGTCGCCTGTTTCAGCTTTCGCCTTTTCTATCCAACCATCAGCAAGAGCTAGGTTTCCAGTTCCGCCCGTTAGGCTTCCTCTCCACGCTAGTTTCTCTAATTGCTTTGAATTGTTCGCAATCTTAAGGCCCATAAAAACCTCTGCGAATGGTAAATCTTGGTTGTTTGCCCCCGCGCTTTGGATAAATCCAAGCTTCGCGTCTATATCATCTAGACAAAGTTCCTCTCTATCTGTAACTCTTTTAACCTCTACCACTCTAGGGGCTAATGTTGTAGTACCTGATGAGTCAGTAACACAACTACCACCCTGCCAAGTGACATCGGTACTAATTCTGTTAAGCTCTACTGTTGTTCCAGCTTTCGCCCCCATCATTGGGATAAGGCTTTCTAATGTTGGCGCACCTGCTACTAGGTCGGCAATCATTTCTGTTTCTCTATCAATCCAATCTGAATACCCAGATACATCAAAGGCGAAACATTCTTTAAAAATTTCTTGTTTTGTAAATCTCATTACTTAATTTTTTATATCATTGAGTGAATCACCCCACTCTTAATTTTATTCTTATTCTTATTCATCTGTGAAAAATTGGCACTTGTATTTGTGCTCTTGGTTGATGGTTCTTTAGAGAACTTTTCAAAACCCTCTTTGATGGTTTTATTCTCTTGTTTGATTCTGACTAATTCTTCCTTAAGCCCTGTGAATTCACTTAGCATTTCAGCTAATTTTGTTAGAAGTTGTTCCTCTAAATTTTCTTCTTTGGAGCTTTCTAATTCTTCGTTTGTTTTTGCTGGGTCATCTGAAATCAGTACGACTATTCCTTCCGAATCAACTTGAATATTTCTACCATCTGGTAACAAATATTCACCGTCATTAAGTCGCCACTCCTGACCATCAAAACCAACCTCTTTTAGTTTGGTTCCGACTTGGATAGTTTCTTCATTTACTTCAACATCCCATTTAGCAATCGATGTAATCGTAGTGAAATTCTCTTCATCCTTTTTAGCTTCCATCTCTTCCTCGGATTCTTCTGATTCGTCAGGGTCTACTAGTTGGATGTCGGTAATAATTCCTTGTGCATCTACGCTAATAACCATTCCACTGTATTCATAATCAGCGGCTGGTGTTTCGATTTTTTCGCCACTTTCATCGACTAAAAAGAATTCGTCACCTATATTAATTTCACCCTCAACGGATGAAACTATATGTGCTGGGAATAATTCACCGTTTACACTTACTGCGATATCACCAAATTTGGCTTTTATAACTTCTTTTTTAGTCGCGGTTTCTTCTGTTTTAAACAGAACCTCAACCATCTTTTTAAGTAGATTTTTCTTTTCGTTTTCCATTTGCAAAATGTTTTATATGAAATAAATATTCCATCTAGATTTTTGTTGAATCTGTTAGATTAAATTCTTGGTATTCAGATAATTAGTAATCGCTTTGACCGTTTCTTCTGGTGATTCAACCGAATCATATAGGAGGTCAATAGCGTTTAGGATTTTGGTTAACTCTGGGTGCTGATTTTTTGAAGCCTTAGAAAATTCTTCCTCAAATCTTGCAGCGATTTCAATAGAGAATCCATTGAATTCTTCATTGTTTAATAGCTCATTATATTGGGCCTTATCTTTAACCCAATAGGTAGTAATCCATGAACCCTCTGGAACATTAGAAAAAGCTGGGCATTCTACCCTATCCTTTTCAACAAAGAAATGCTCAACTAGATAGACCCCTTCTATTGGTTGGGTGTCATCATGCTGGAAAGTGATTTCGTTTAGGTTACCTTCCATACAGAGCTTATTAACAATCCTTTTTATAACATCCTTTTCGAATACTAGATTATATTCTTCCCCATCTGGGGTAACTCTAGGAATTAGGGTATCTGCCAGTATTGAAACTGACATAAATTTTTGCTCTGACTTATCAGAGGAAAAAACAACCTTTTGTTTTTGCTTAGAAAAGGCTATTTTATGATATTCTACCGCAGGCTCTTCAACAAATGAATTTCTGAGCATGCCCGTTTCGTCATCATATTCAACAATAACCCTATAGGTTGGTATATAATTTTCCATACCAATAAATACTCCAAGAAAAAAACTGTTGAATCACTAGATTATCTACCAAAGGCAGCAGCATCCTCAAACCGTCTAGCCATCTTTTGTTTATCGGTCATATCTTGTTCAACAACGAAAGCCTTAACCATAGTTTCTTGTTCATTGTTCCTAAATACAGGTTGAGCCTGTAAACCAGCGTTGGCTAATTCTGGGGCTAATGAAATACCACCCCCAGCTTGGTTAATTGCGCTAAGGAGTGGACTAAATGCAGCGGTTGATTGTGCGTTTATCACAGCTTCCCCCGGAGCCAAAAGAGAGGGTACAGAATCTACGTTGCTTGGGCCCTGACCTGGCACAATTCCCCCACGTTGGGCGGTAAATTTTTGACTAGCAATTATAGCTGTTTGAACCGCGCCCAATGTGGCATTAATTCCAGCAAAAACAAACGAAGCTGGTGGCGGCATACCACCAAGAGCCTGCATAACACTTGAAGCTGTTGCAATAATTGCCCTAACGATGTTATTTGCCTTATCTCTTTTAAAGGCTTTACGTGCCGCTTTCTTTTCTTCCTCTCTTTTTTTCTGTTCGAGGATTTTAGACCTTTGGTCAAACTCAGTTTGTGATATTTCCCTATTTGCAAGTTGAGCCTTTAACCCTTCGCTCTCCTCTCTGAATGCTGTTTCTCTGGTCGCCCTTGCACGCTGAGCTTGTTGGTCCATCGCTTGCATAAAGAGGCCCATCCCTTGAATAAGGAAGTTTGAAAATTGGTCGAACCCTTCGCTTATTGATTGGAACGCAGTTTGGAATTCTAACTTGAAAGCCGCTACACCATCTCTACCTAGATTCCTAAGCTTAAGGAAAAAAGCCTCTAGACTTGTGATTGTTCCTTCTGGTATTATGTCATCAAAAATTTCTTCCTCAATTTGCTCAGTTACCTTGATTATTTCTTCACCAATTCCAAAGAGTATATCTCTAGCAATCTTCAATTCATTAGCAGCCCATTTTTCGTATGCCTTTAAGAAAGCTTGGAATTCTTTTTCGGCCTCTCTTGCTCTAGCTTCCCAGAATGCTAACTCAGCATCCGCCGAGGCTTTAGCATCTTGAACCCTCTTTTCGTTCTCCTCTCGTTTGAATTTGGTTATTGCATTTTCAGACCTTTGCAAGTCATCAGCAAATTCCTGTTGAATTTCATTGGCCCTTTGTTGGAGTTCCTCAACATCAACACTCTGGGCTTTTAATTGCTTTATAAATTCTTCCTCACTAACACCCCTGATTTCTGCTTCTTTCTTGAATCTTTCTTCAGCTGCTGCAATGATTTGATTATTTGCATCAATGATAATTTGAACCTGTTTCTGTTTCTCTTCTAGAATAATCAGGGTAACAGCTGCAACAGATTTGCCCTCAGCTTCTAGGGTTTCTCTTTCTAGTTCTAGATTTTCTATGAATTCGGTAGATGCTTCTAGACTTGCTTTCTTAGCTTCCTCAATTTGCTTAAGCCTTTCTTTATGCCTCTTTGAATTTGCCGCTGATAGTTCGCGCCTCTTTTTTGCCGCGTCTATTTCTGCATTTATTAAATCATTTTCAGCAGATGACATTAGACCAAAGAATACTAGGATATTCCTACCAACCCTTGCCATAAATTCGAACGCCTCACTAACACCACCAACCCATTTAACCAGTGCAATGAATCCAGCAACCAGACCTACAATAGCTAATACAAGAATCGCTATAGGGTTCGCACTAATTACAGCATTAAGAACACCCTGTGCAACGGCTAAAATTTTGGTAAATGTTGCTCCCAATTTCATAGCACTTTGGTAAGCTTCAATTGCTCCTGTTACAATCTTTGTGGCACCCTCAACTTGTGCCATAGTTTGCACCACCTTTTCAATATTTTCTGAGGCAACACCCACCAGCACAAAACCACCAGCCATATCTGCTAAACCACCAGCAACAGATTTTAATTCTGAAGCTACTTGCTCATTATCAAGAGCCTCCATTGCTAGCTCTTGGTTCTTAATCTCAGTGTTAACGGTAATTAACTCTTGCCTGAGTTTTTTATATTCAGCGGTTCCTACATCTACCTCTCTTAGCTTTTTGGAAATAGCTTCGCTTGCTTCCTCCATTTCCCCTAGGGTAGTAAGGGTAGTTTTGATTTCCTTATTAAGGTCGCCTATACTCTTTTCACCTCCCTTGGTTTTGATTTCAATATTTAGTACAACATTCTTTGCCATTACAATTCATCGTCAATTAGAATAATGTCAAATGAACCACTGACATTTAAGTTGTTCGAGCTAGCGAAAACTATATCCATCCAGATATCAGTTCGCGCCTTGAACACTTTATAGGGGTTGTATTCTTTTGTGGTAAATGAATCCCCTCTCATAACACAGGCTATCGTATCTTCAACCGTTTCAGAATTAGATTGTGGTATATGAGTATTCGCTTTTAATTCAGCTGCTACCATAACATTAGCATCAGGTCCGCTTAACCTGTGAACACCAAGGGTAAAATTTGTCATGAAAGCTGTTTTACCATTTGGAACGGTAAAGAAGGATTGCATGGTTTTACCATCAGCAGCAGCTATAAAAGCCGTTGTTGTTAAATCGGATATTCCATTTATTGATATATCACCAACATTGGTATTAGCTATACCAGATATAATACTATGGGCTTTATTGATTCTTAAATATTGGTTGGTAGTTTGGATAGGTGTAGAACCACTAACTAAAACAAATTCTATTACCTCATTTAGATTTTCATCCAAACCAAAAAGTTGGATTAGACCAGTACCATTCGAAGTAGTAGTAATAATGGTGTAGTCATTATTTGTAAATATGGCTTTTGAAACCTGAGCCTGTACGGATTGGTTTGTATCATGAAACGGTTGAATTGTAATCTGGGTTTGAGAATCAACACTAACTATTATCGAATGGTCAATTCGTGTATTGTCTATAATTGTGTCACCTGTTAAAACTCCATCGCTAACATAGGTTGCACCAGTATCTGTAATTTCTATATTGTTGTTGGTGAGTACATTAAATGATGTCACATTACCATTAGAAACAAGCGCGCCTATATCTTCCTCAGAGTTAGAACTAACCTCGTGAAATTGTGGTATAGTGGGTGGTAAATAACTTCCTCCTAGACTCCATATCAATTCAAAAGTTCCCGTTCCAACAGTGGTATGACGTCCAATTTTGTTGACATGAGAATACCCTACCAATTGGCCTGTAGATATTGAAAGTGAATCGTAAAATTTTATAGACATTTTGCTAGTTTTTAATGTGCGTGAAATCCAGAATTAATAGAAATGTCAATTGAACCGCTGCTTACTTGAACAGACAAAACAACATCCCCCGTATTTGGATTTACATTAGATGTATTTGGGTCTAGGGTTGAAGGAAGGGTAGAACCAGAACCATAAATACTAGATGAAATTCTATCATGGGTGACAACAAATTCATCCGTCATCCTCGCATGAGTTGGAAAGAATGGTAGTATTAGACTATTGTTATTTCCTTGGGCCTTACTTCCATTGATTGTAAATAAGTGTACAAACGTTCCAGCACTTTCTACAACATCAGTAAGGTATCCTAGGGTCGCTTGGTAAGCGGCTGTATTAGATGCGCTTATATCAATCCAAGAATTTTCAATATGTGCATAAGTAGTACCCGAATGTTTATAGTTTACTTCGTCACTTATATCTATATAAATGAAGTCCGCGCCCGTTGTTAAACCTGTAATATGTAAGTGAACATGTACACTACCCACGGGGGTATGTTGGCTAATTTCTTGTCTACCAAATTCATCTACGAATACGGTTCTAAAGAATTCCGTTTTATCGTGCATCCTAGGCATAGCTATTCTTAATTAATCTGGTTGGTACCAAAATGATACAAACCCCCTGTTATAGGATGTGGCGTCGAAATCAGCACTCGCAAAGAATCCACCCGCAGCCCTGAAAACAGTTATGTTAGTTGAATCAAATTCTGCTATTCCGACATCGTTAGTTTGGACCCCTGTTAATATTGACCCATCGTAGTATGTATCGTCCGCATCATTTCGAATTATTATGCCAGTTGAGCGTATGGTTTTCCATTCAGTTCCACTTAGATTATGAGCAATAGCTACGCTTGTTGTAGCGGTCATATCCCAATCACCAATTAGAAGCTCCTGCCTAACCTCAGTGTTGCCTGTGTTAAATGATAGCCCCTGACCAGATATAATATTCACATCCGCATAGGTTGAGGCTGTGAGGCCAAAAGCCACGTTAAGATTATCAGTATAAAGAGTAGCGGGTTTGCTAGCAGTGAACCCAGTAGAGGCTATGATTACCGCATTGTTAATACCACCTGAAATAATAGCATTGCTGGAAGCTATACTTAGAGAGTTATTCGTACATCCTGATAGGTCCCTAGTTTTAAGTCCGAGAGTACAAAAGTCATTGGTTGAAGTTCCAGAGGGTGAAAGGCTAAATTCAAATATTCCGTTTGCGGTTCTGGTAAATACCCTATCATCAACGGTATTCATTAGTAGTTCACCCGCTAAAATATCGGTATTAAGCCACGTATTATCTATTGTGCTAGCGGTATTTACCGTAGCGGTTTCACCCGTTAGGGTAACCCGTTTTACCAGCAGTCTACTGAATTCTATCTTATTGCTCATCGGCAATAAATATTCTCAAATGGAAAGTGTTTTTAGATTAGATGGTTTCACCATTCCCATCTATGACAGGTCTGGATTTGGAGTCACCCCCGAAGTTTCTGACAGCATCTTCGCCACCGTCTAATATGTCTATGAAGTTGGTTTTGTCAAATGGAAATACAGCATCCTCCCCACCGTCTATTATATTGATTCCAGAAGGAACTATATTACCATCTTGATTCATCTTGACATTGCCTAAATAAAAGGTGCCAGATTCAGTAGCTGTTACACCATCCCCTACTACAAATGAGCCTTTAACATTACTAGCTATCGAAGAATTATCACCTAGGATAATTCCAGATTTTGCATTGGGTGGTGCATAGCTACTTTCACCATAGATTTTAACCCCTGGCGTGTTGGGTGAATTTTGATTTTTTGAAATACTAAGTGTACCTGTTGGTTCTGCAAATGGTATATCTCCGTTATTTTCCCCACCATCGGAGGGGATGGTTGGACCTTGGCCTAGATTTGTGTCACCTGGTAAATCATTATCTAAAACTCTATTTTTAAAACAGACTCCATTTTGTACATGACCCCCATTAGCTTTACAACAATCAGTAGATAGAATTTGACCAGACTTAGATTTAATAATAATGACACCCGTTGTTATATTCTTTGCAAAGAATAAATCTTCTGGGCACTTTGTACTTTTGGGTAGTTCAATCTTATAAGGAGAAATAACCGTTACATCAATGAGTTTAAACAGTTGAACCTTTGTTGTTGAATCACTACCAATTGGATTGTAATTAATAATTTTATTAACCCTCCAATAAGAACTCCTTAATAAAATGATATCTCTGAAATCAAATTCGGCTAAATCCTTTGGGGTCAATTTGAAATCTGCTTCTAATAATCTAGAATCTATATTGACAATATTATTAAGGGTATCCTTGTGGTATTGATTGAATAGGGTATTGCCTGGAGCTATCGTAGAATTCCAATAGACTTTTTTAGAATTCCCAAATTCTAAACTAAAGTTGGGATCTGTGGGATGGTCCCACATCCCACAGTACGGATACTTAGTAAATGTGCTAGACGGTGCTGTGCTACCACCATAATCCTTTAGTACAAACTTATTGGTAGGTAATGTTCCGCCATAGAATAAAATCCTAGGTTTAACCTTAAATGGTTTATAGCCGTCATCTTCTTTTTCCCAGAAGAACGGAGCTACCCTATCCTTAATAAATTTCTGAGCGTTGGCCGTTGGGGCAAAAGCAACAGATGTTTTTTTAATCTTATCAGAAAAATCGTTGATTACATCTAGAGAGTATTCACCATAAACTAAACCAGTTTCTTCCGTGTATTCTTTATTATAAAAATCACCATCTGGGGTATAGGTATACAGATAGGTTTTTGCATCTGCTTCCGACATTGGGGTAATTTTAATCGGTGCATCATTATCGATAATCCTATCCCATTGTTTAACCTCTTGCTTTGAGGCAAAGAAGTCATCTCTTGGTTCAATAATTAAATCATTTTCCTGATTGGGATTATCCATAATAATCAGGTTGAACATATTGATAAGGTCATACAGAAAATCTACCATCTTCATTTTATCAGGTAGAGAGGTATTCATTTGAACCAATTCGTTACCAAGGGCTTCGTTGGAAGATGGTTCAATTATCATTCGAGTAAATGATTCATCTAGAGATTGTTTAAAGAATAAACCAGCCCTATGTTTATTGTCATCTAGTCCAATCCATTTAACCTCATTGGGATAAGCGAATATGTATTTCATTCTAATCTTATCACCAACTTCTAAGAGTATATCCTCAGCTTGCATATTAAATACTAGTGGTGTATCGATATCAAACCAAGGTGTTGGGTGAACACCAGAGGATGCACCAAAGGTTAGAAAGCCGTCATCCTCTGGGTCGTCTGGGTTTACTGAAGAATCAAGTAGTATTTCATCTCCCGTTGGTGTTAATCTGTAGAGCGCATATAGGTATAAAAATTCACCCTCTTTAAACTCTACATCGTCACCATCATCGTGAGTATAAACAGCGATGAGTTTACCGTCCATGTCAACATTATATCTACCAGTTTTTCCACAGGTAAATACGGTACCATCCCATTGGGCACCCGTATCTGTAAATGTTAAATCACCACTTGAATCATCTACCGTACCATCTTCCCTTCCAAGCATACCAGTTAATCCACCAGTAATAAATGTTGATGAACCTCTAATCAATTGGTTTGTAATGGGGAAGAATGTGCTAGCAGAAGGAACACCAGCTACAACAGTTCTATTTAAAATCTCTGCCGCTGGTAATTGTAGTTTATCACCTACGAAGGGTAAGATTAGTTTCTTAAAGTATTCTGATTCAAAGAAGGTAGAGGTGAATGTAAACCCAGCAAATTCGAATAATTTATCTACGACTGTTTTAACGTAGACCGCTGGAAATAAATCATAGATGTAAGCCGTTTCATAAATGTTTTCAGAGTTACCATTTACGATGTAGGGGTAAACATATCCTTGGCCTGGTTCCCCTACGCTCTTATCAATCCCATTTTTCTTAATAATAAATTCCCAGCTATTTGAGATGTTACCAATATTTCTAATGTGGTCATATTCTGATAGGTCCAAATCTCTTAGGGTATAATCTTGCATCGTTTTAATTATATCCTTAATCGAACCTGTGATACTTATTTCATATGTAATTTCTTTATTGGTATCGAATACATTCAAGAGCCTCAGATAGCCGTTGAATATTTCGTTATCACCAATTCTTACTATGGCTGGTATTCTCTTATTGGGATTGAAACGGACGTTGTGAATATTAACTTCGAATATCTGTTTGAAAAACTTGTTGTTCGCTGGGGTGCCTGGTAGGCTAATCGTTTTCGACCAAGATGTTTTTCTCTGGGAAATATCTAGGATATCTTGAATTTGATAATTCAGAGATACATTGATGTCATCATAAGTATCTAACTCAATCTGATTTGCTATTATTCTATAGGTATTCAATTCATCTTAAAATCTGTTTTCGTTATAAGAAATGACTATATCAAATGTGAAATTCCACAGATAATCAGATTCAATTTTGCTGAGCTTGATATCCTTGTTTACAATGTTGGCTGGTAATAATGTATCATCTGGCAATTGAACGTAGACCGCTGGGGATGACATTAAATCCTTCATTAGGTCATTCTCGAATTCCTCAACCCAACCAGTATTTAATTTGTGTTTATCCCTAGTTCTAATGAAGAAAGTTTTTTGGCCCTTTTCAAATGAATCATAACCAAAAGTGTTATCAACTAAATCAAATCTTCCTTCCGTTCTGTAGTAATCCTTTCGCTCTATTTCCGTTGTATCTTCTGAGATATATTTAAAGGGATATGATAACCAAGAGCCCCGTTTATCTTTCCACATCAAATGAAACAATTCGAATCTCGAACAATCATCATTAAGCTCAAACCAGATAGGATTAGTCGTAACAGCTGAGGCAACAACCGTTTCAATACCTTGGACCTTATAATGGTTAATTGAGGAAGTGATTGCGCTTAGGTCCGCTGTAACATCAATTCTATTAATGCTAGCATTCACTTGGTCTAAACCAACAGGAAAATAATAATCAAAGCGATTACCTGTTACATTGAATAGAAGTGATTGCCCTAGTTCATTTTCGTTTATATCAAACCAAGTGAATTTTACATCAGAACCCCAATCAGCAGTTTCTATGTGGTGAAGTAACCAGCTTTTGGTACTTTGTTCAATCCTGAATCTGGTAGTTCCAGATAGAATAGTGGAGGTATTATTCTCAGCCGCAAGCCTTGAGGCTTTAATTACAAATGGGTCGAACGTTTCTAAGTCAAAACCATAATCTACCCTATCGGTATGTGCATTGAAAATGCATTTATTTAAGAGGGTGATTTCTTCAAAGGATGTGCTGGTCTGGTCATCAATTAGTTTGATGGTTCCACTAATGGGTTGGGTTGCATCCGTTACAGGATTGTCTACTACAATCACCACACCAAATCCAGCTAAGAAGAATATATCTTGAATGGTAAATGTTCCATTATATTCGGGCCTAGGAACTCCAAAGATTGAACCCCCCTCTGTTGGTGCTGGGTCTAATTGTGCCTTATTAATTGTAAGGCTATTTAAGTCTATAATTGCATCTACTATGACATCTCCATTATAGGAAGGGTTAGTCAATTGACCAGTTACTGTAACGGTCTGACCAGTTCGAAAGTTCTGGATATTGGTAGTAGCTGTGAATGAGATATTATCCCCCCCAGCATCTACACTATCATCATATTCCCATTCGGCTAAATCTTGCTCTACTATTACTTGGTCACCAACCTTGAAGGGTAGGGTATCTGTAATATAAGCCGCTGAAAGGGTTGAGTTGAAAAATCCAATATTTCCGCTTTGACCCGTAAACGCTCCATTATCTTCGAAGGTGAAAACGAAGTTTGATTTTTCACCCGCTTTGATATCATAACAAAAGGCGGTATCTGGTCCGGCGAATGCTTCGTTTACATCCTCTAGGTTTTCAGTTACGAAATCTCTAAGGGTATTTGATAAGTCGAGTTTAGCTTCCCCCTCCAAATCAGCAGAGATTTCAAACGGAAGGAATCTATAAGTATCAGCATTACCAAGTAAACCTATGGTATAATTAAGATTAATGATTGCATCGTTTATAGTTGGTAGGGATACGATATTATAGTATCCTGTCTGGCTATCATTCCCATCGTCTAGGAATAGAGCTTGCCCATTCTGGTATCCGTGTGGTGAACTAAATTCTAATTGCGTAAATGTATTTGGACCAAACCCTACAGCGGTATCAGCTGATATTGTTTGAGCCGAATAGATAACATTAATCACATATTTAAAGTTCTCTGACGTTGCCACGTTAGGTGAATTAACCCTAAGTGGTATTGCGCTATATCCAGCCATATATTGGGCTGGTTCTGTGAATGCTGTATATGCCATTATTTACCGAATAGTTTTGTTATTAGTTCCTCTAGGTTCGCACCTATTTCTTGTTCGTATTTCTTTGCAAGGGCTGGTGAATTGAGTATTTCGTTTGCCGTTTGGTCCAATACATTAGTGGGTTTAATTCCAAATTTGAATATGCTTCTAGCGATTGGAAATACCGCATCTTGTGATATGCCTTTAATTCTAGCCCATCTAGCGATATCTTTTATTGGTGGAAATTTACCAGCCCTCCTACCAGAATCAATTACCTCTAGATAATCCTCAGCCTCAATTGCTAGAACTATTGCCCTAGCGGTTGGTTGTATTCTATAGTCAAGCGATTTAATAAGGGTACCCGTTGCTCTCTTCTTATTCTTAATTAGAATTAGAGCTAGAGTTTTCACGAAATCCCTACCAAATAGATTTAGTACACTATCAGTTAATATTTCCTGCTGTACTGCCATTATAAACCTAGCTCTGCTAGTGTATATATTCTAACTAGTACCGCTCTTTGATTCGCTGTTAAGCCTATTGGACTAAGAGTAGTTGAGGCCCATCTCCACGCACCCGCCCCATTATCAGTATAGTTGCTCCATAGTCTATCAGTGGTTGCAGTTATATCAATGTTGAAAGGGCTGTAGTTAAATGGGTTTCTGAATATCCCCCTATACATAATTGCATTGCCCTCGTTGAGATTCGTGACAAACCAATTAGAAAGCGAGGCTCTTGTATAGGGTTGACCCGCAAGCATGGTAGTAAAAAATGTAGCTGTAACTGGAATTCTAAAATAACCTAGAACCGTATTCCCTACTTGATTATGGGAAGTCCAATCTATAACAACATCATTTGTATATGCTGTAGTTCCAGAAACATCTGTGAACCTATCAGTATTTCCAAATGGGTTATTTTGAGGTAGTGTAAAGAAATCAGTTCCACGCCCCCTATCTTGGTCTATAGCATCATTAGTGAAAAATGGAACACCACTATTTAAATCACCCGCCCCGTGCTTTGTTGGGTTTGCTCTATTTACTTTAGAATCCCCAGAGCTAGGTACTTCCCATATCTCCCCAACCTTTGAACCTACCTCTGTACCCGAAGTATCTTTAACTATGATGTTGTGAGATACGCTAGAAGGATAACCAGAAAAGGCCGCTGTATTAATTGTTATTGTTGTGTCGGGAATGGTTAGAATTCCCCCAGCATTTATAGTTTGGGAGAATGTGCCGTCCGAGTTTTGTACCGTTACCTTTGGGCAATTAGTTGCAGCAGTTAGAGTAATCCCAGAGAATGGAGTGATACAATTAATATGCTTGGTTTTGACAGCCACATCGAATACAACACCTGTTACCTTATCTGGTGTTTCATCAAAGAGCATTTCAAGGGTTATATCTTGGTTGTCAATTGTTAGCCCAACATCCTTTAGATTGTTCTGAATATAGATTAGAAAGTCATCAGCTAATTGTTTGCAATCACTGACTGTTTCCTGTTGGTTATCTGAGTTAAGCCCTACAGCATCCTTGTAGTTTTGTTGTTGGTTAATCCTATCTACTATAAGGAATGAAAAGTTGTAAGTTGGTATCTGAGTTTTGTTTAATAGAGATATGCTACTAGGTACCCTATGGGTGGTCCATAGATAGGGGAAGTTCATTTGCCTAGTGGTTCCAATCTCAGAGGTTGGACCGTACCCAAAGTCATTAAATGAAGGGTGCTGGTCTGCGAATAGTTCGAAGAATCCTATTATCTGATTAAGTGATATTATTTGCGGACTTGCCATTATGTATTGTTCTTTGCCACCTCGTTATTCTCTTTGAAATATGCAAGCCAGTTAAGGGCTTCTATGTAATTCATATCATATATCTTATCTCTAGTTTCGTTGAGTTCCTTAAGGAGTATATGGACCATCTGTAGCCATTTGAACTTGTGTGATAACTGAGTTACCCCCATTAGTTCTTTGAACCTGTTTTTCCCTTTTTCTTTTTCTTTGGGCTTACCGAAGAGCGTTTCATAATTACTGTAGATTTTTGTTCTCCATTCGAAAAAAAAACAAACAGGTCATTGATATCTGCTATGCTTACATTCCTAAACATGTTCACCCTTTCCATGTCTGATAGTTTGAATGGTTCCAGTTTGCCGTTCTCCTTTTTCTTCCTTAAGAAGATGCATAGTAGTTCGGGCATTTTGGTTAGTAGATTGTTATTCGACTCAGCTAAGAGCATTTCGATACTGGCTACTTCCCCTACATTGAGGTCATCAAAATCTTCCTTTATATAGAAGGTATCACCACTCAGTTCGATTGAATCAACCCCAGAGGATTCTACCTCATTATTAAGGAATCCGATACAATCTGATATCTGGGTGAATTGGTCCGATGACATCATATACAGGTAATCCTTATCGATGTCTGTAAGGGCATTAATGATGTGTACCGTTTTCTCTACACTGGTTGAGTATTCATCTATCTGGTGTATCCTTGAAAACTTATCTACTGTTATATCTCCCCAATTCTCTGGAATCTTAAAGGTTAGCCCCTTATCATCAATTGTTAATTTTAAGTCTATCATAAATCATCATTTGGAATAAATATTCTCAAATGGAAAGTGTTTTTGAATTGTGGTAACCCTACCTAACTATGGCTATATGTTTAAACAAAATGTGTTGCAACATCTATTTGTATGATGCTAAACCTGTTTATTAAACAATTGTTATGCACGCATAACATATTAACTATATTGAGGAAGCTTATATTATGCACGCATAGTATATTGCCCCCATCGTAGAACCTCAACAGTCTATTACGAAAGCTATGCGCGCATAACAAATATACCCTACCGATTGCCCTAAGAAGTGTTAAGAAAAGAACGCTACGCTAACCTCAGCAATTGATACTGAAATGACGAGAAATTAATCAAAGGATATGGTGTCAAACTCCTTATTGGAGTTCGACGGATTTTAAAAATTATCAGAAAAGAATTCTGATAATTGACGGGAATCTAATCATGAAACCTCAACCATCTACAGCCCAGTGGTAGTAAGGGTTATAGACCTACGACCCCTTCGGGGGTCGCCCCGTTTTTAGCAGCCCCTTGGTGGGGGCTGGCTTCGGATGCTAGTGTGTTGGAAATTTGCACTTATCGCAAATCTTTTTATTTGCGAGAAATGCAAATAGCGCGGGTAGTGCTGAGGTTTGACGAGAATTTAATCAATTTGCTATCAATTGTTGAGGTTCCGCAATAATCGTGCCAAAGTTGGTAATTCGCCCAGCGTAGAACCTCAACCATCTAGCACCAAATACTATGCGTGCATAACAAATGGTATCAGATGAAAAGATGGGCTGTAAGCCCTTCTTTATAGGGTTTTGTGTAGGAATACCTATTTCACTGGCAGAGCCAGTGAGGGGCCTTATTTCGCTGCCAAAGCAGCGATTTCCGTATACTGGGGTGGGTAGGGCAAGAATTGTTTGAAATTGTTATATTTTATTAACAATTTATCAACAATTCGGTGCGGGGGCTGAGATTTCTTCATAGCAACAATCATGCCAAAGTGGGTATCAATTGTTGAGGTTCTACTACGGGAACCTCAACCCTCTACAGCCCAGTGGTAGTGGGGGTTGTGGAAGGGCACCAAATCAGCCCCCAAAGGGGCTGAGAGCCAACCTAATGCGGTCGTAGACTGCAAAGCTCATAAGCTTATGAGTTATGAAATTCGTCGAACTCCAGTAAGGAGTTCGACGCCTTATTTAGAATGGTTATTGATTGCTGAGGTTAGCGTAGCGTTCTTTTTTTAACAGATGGTTTTATAGCAATTATCGTGCCAAAGTGGGTAGTGATTGTTGAGGTTCTACTATGGTAGGCAATCAACCATACAAATAGATGTTGCAACACATATTGTTTAAACATATATTATTTAAACAGTTGTTATGCGTGCATAATACTTTCCTTCGAACATAAATCAACAGGAAATTAATGCTATGCGTGCATAGTAATTACTAGCAAATTAGGTGTTTTTGTGGGTTTTTTAACGTGGGTCAATGATTCTGAACCGCTTTGTAAGGGTGGCACGCTGTTTTAGCTTGATTACAGCGATATATCTAAGTGCATCTATAGCGTGGTCTGAGGGTCCAACAGCCTTACCAGTAGGGTTGTTATTCTTATCCGTATCCCATGAGTAGCTATTCAGTTCTTTTATTAGATTGGTGCTTCTCTTTGTGACCCTGATATCATACTCTTGTAGTATGGATATGCCATAGTTAATGGAATCCTTACCTTTTACTGTAGGATATGCCTTGATACCGTGCAATTGAAGCTCTCTAATACTCTTTGGTTCTGCTGAATCACAATATATCTGGCTTTTTATCTCAGCATTCTTCAACAACTTAGCTAACTCCGCATTAGTCAGACCCTTCTGATAGAATACCTCATCAACATAGATAGTATTATCCTTTTTATAGACCTCAACACACGTAGAGGGGTCTATACTATAGCCAAAATCCAGACCGCAACCAATTACCTCAGCATCAGCGGGTATCTTATCTATTACATCCCAATTATCGAATACCAGACCATCTAAGCGGCCCTCTAATCCATCCAGATAAACGCGACACCAATTTTCCCAGAAGGAACTAGTGAGAGCCTTATTTCTGTTCTGCTGGAATTGTTGAACTATGTTTTCCTCTACTGCTTCATTATCCAAATATGTTAGTATGAGCAATTCCGCATCATCTTCTTTAAGAATCTCGTTTTGGGCGTAGAATCTATGGGTTGGATTATAGTCTAGAATTATCTTTCCACTGGTTCTTATTGCCAGTTCCAGATAGGCGTTATAATCCACGTTATTTGCCTCGTTTATGAATAGGTGGGTTCTCCTAGAACCTCTCATCTTACTTGCATCATCTGCTGAGAAAAATTCTATTATTGAACCATTACTAAAGGCATAGGTTGAATTGGTTTTGTTCCAGTGTTTATCTATATATCTCCCAGTGGTTTTCATTAGACTTATGAAATCCTTTATTACACCCCTTCTTAGGTGTGGATGTGACTCTGAAACACAGGATATATGACTCTGAGGTTCCGAGGCCGCTACATTGATTAGAAGGGCTAATATGGCAATGGATTTGCCAGCACTTGAACCACCTTGAACTATAAGTTTTCTTATACCATCCTTTGCGTAGAGAGCTCTAAGCTTCTTAATGGCAGTTGTATAGATAAACTTACTCTTGCTCATCTCCAAATAGGGGTTGCTCCCTTACTGTTAGCTCTTGCTTTTCCGTAGCGTTGAATCCTAGCATGCGGTTAAGCACTTCTAAGGCTCTAATGGCTTGTGCTGGTTGTGCCTCATCCTTTATTTGAATAAGGTTCTTAATGATTTCCTCCTTAGATATTTGGACTCGTTTGGCTATCTCTTCCTTCTTTAATTGAATCCTCTCTTGAATCTTTGGATGGGTTAATAATCGTTGCCCCTGTGAGTATGCGGTATCCTCAGAATACCCAGCAGATTTAGCCGCTCTAGTGGCGTTAAAATCAATCGTATATTCATCGATGAATCTCTCTTGTTTATTCGTTAACTTCTCTTCCATAATCATCTTTTTTTAACTTTGCCTTAACGGCCTTATCCTTACATTTCTTACTACAATAAGATTTGCGTTTATCATCTAATTCCGTGTTACATATTGAACACTGCTTAGGTTTCTTTTTCTCTTCCAGTTCCAATAGCTCTACTCTTCTTTGCTCCAATGAGGTATTATTACTATTTGCCCATCCTATTAGCCTCTGATATGCGAATCTGATTTGACTGGGGCAGGTCTGGCAAACGCTACAGGAACCATCTATATATATCCTTATGAAACCCTGTATTGTATTAACTTGGGCTGAGGTAACAGCTTTATAATTCTTGATGTTATCTAGGTTCTTTAAATCCTCTAGATTCATTTCGTTTATTGGGTTCATAATTGGGTTCTTATTGAGTTCATTATCCTTTCGTAGATGTAAGCGATTATAGCCCCTAGAATAGCCGTATAGATGCTTAAGGATATAATTAGTATTACCCAAAAGGAAGTGCATTTAAGGCACGTTAAAACGCTCCCTAGGTATGGGTAATCAATAAGCTTAGGTGTTAAATATTTTTCTATTAGATTCTGTAGGGGTTGAAAGTTTATAACCATCCATGCAATGAGCAATCCCCTTACAAGCATATCTATATCTATCATTTCCATATCTATAGATATTCTTACTTTTCATTTGTTTCATTTTCAAGCCTCTTTAGTTCCTCTAGGAATTTTATTTCCCAGCGTTTAAAGAGTTGAAATGCCCTTGTATACTTGATTGCCCCCTCGTAGAATGATTCAATCTTTCGAAAGCTTAAACCCTCCCCATAATGCAGTCTACCCATTTCGTTTTCTACCCATTGGCAATGAGGTTCTACATTCTTCATAGCGGTTCTGATTAGAGTTAATTGGTGGCTCTGATTCTCTTGTAAATCCTCATGCTCTTCGATACTGAAACCGCTATTCATTTCATCATTAATTTTATCGAAGTATTTGTTGTGTCTGGTAGAAAGGGTTTGCCTGTTGATTCTATGGAATGAACTTGTGGAAGATTTAACTTGATTAGAACACATGGATATAAAAAGGAACTTAAACCATCCATCCTTATAGGCCGTTTCAGCCTTTTTTTTTTGATTATATAACTGTATGGCCACCTCAGATAGCAGGGCGGGTTTCAAATGATAATTAGGTGCTAGTATGTTGTCCATTATAACGGACCATTCAGACTCAGAATCAGCAATTTCCTCTAGTATTTGGTTTATCTTCAATCCTCATCTTCTTGCTCTTTGTTATTTATCGCATTTGCTATAAATGCCCATGTTGAAATGCTAAATATCTGCTCCTTGGAGGGCTTGAAATGAGTTGTAACGACTCTGTTGACGTCTAAGACTTCTAGGGTAATTAAATCTCTTAGAACAGCGCATAATTCGTAATTCTCCCTAAGCTCATATTCCTTTAAATAGGATGATAAGTCTATGATAAATTCGAATGAATCTACTAGGTAATTATCTAGATTAGTGAGGTACTTAGATTCCAATCTTATCCACCCATCACTCCACTTATTTAATCTGTGATATCTACGCAAATCAACAGCCGCCTTTTTCGTATCACCTATATTGATATGGAGTTTAAACCGCTCCCTTAAAAAGAGATGCTTTGTTACTTCGTTTTCTTCCCGTAAGAGAAACCATTTAGTATATATCCTTTTACTCATAGTTGCTATTTGAAGCCTCCGATAACTCCTTTATCTCATCCTTTGTTAGTTCTCTGTATATTTCCATTTCCTCTAAAGGAAATATCAACAGCCCATCTGCAAAGCTCTGTTTCACCTTATCTAATTTCTTTACCCATTGACCGTATATCTTTCGGTACAAATAGTCAACAAATAGGATATAGACAGGTACATCCATTGCTAGATACTTCTTATGGTCATCCTCATCGTATCCTGTTGCATTTTCCATCGATAAACGGGCCTTGGTTTTAACTTCAATTCCGAATACTCTTAAGCTTTCATTGATACAAAATGAATCAACTGGGTTTGAACCATCCATACTAGGTCCATATGACCTAGCCTTTTTAGCCCTGCAAAATTCTGAGATAAACCCTTCCCCAATATTCCCCAACTTGGTTGTTGGGAGGTTATTAAAATCATCTGCCATATATATAAGTATCACAGAAATCTCAAAAGAACCAATTATCGATAAACTACCCTATGCGAATGACCTTCCCAAGTGAGCATATATTCAGTGTCATCTATTTGCTTAATTCTGAAATAAGAATTACTAGGGTTAGTTATTCCGAAGGCTTTTAATAATTCTTTTTTGGTTGTAAATGACATCAATTCCCCATCAACCATAGTCCAATAATGTTTAGGCTTATTGGGATTAAGAACTCTATACTTTAACGCTCTGAATTTCCTTACCTTGAAATGGCTATACTTAGGTTTATTCCTCTTAGACCTATGCCATACATAATCAATACAAAATTCTAGCTCTTCCTCTGTCATTTTTTCAAGTAGTAGATTTCTTATATCGCTTTCTTGTTCATCCAAGAGGCTGATATATTCATTTTCTAAACTCTCCTTAATAAGTAAATTGGCCGCTTCCCCCTCATCGGTATAAACAAGCCTTACTTGCTTAAGCGATTCTTTATAAACCTTCAGTAAGTTATTTCGGAAGGTGGTAAACATATATCCCTTAAGCCTCGTTAAATCATCCGTATCAATCTTACCCTCGTTATTCTTAATGATGAGACTTACCAGAGTATTTTGCTTGATATCATCGTACTCATGCCCATAGTTATATCTATACTTCGCGAAGTATTTTTTAAACTGGGGTTCAACGCTCTCATAATACTCTATCAATTCCTCATTACTCATATACTATAAGTATCAAGGAATTTTCAAAAGCATAGGTTTTGAAAATATTTAATCGAAAGAAAATAGCTAAGTGTTGACCTTTTGGATTTTTTTACATACTTATATACTAGAACACCTGGGACGTGTATAAACTCACTAGTAAATTTTGAGGTCTAAAAGACTTGGGGTTAATTGCTAGACATTCAACGGAGTACTATTTATCTAACTGAAAAGTACATTCTACTTGATTGTTTCATCTTCCTATCACTATTCTTTTGAATGGGGGGTAGGGGGGTTGAACAATCTAGGAGAAACTTTTATCTTCTGAAAGTGACATTCTTCTTTTATACTATACTATACTAATTAACAAACAAATTATTCATCGAAGAAAGTGGTTAATTAGTCGAAAAGATATTCCATTACCATATCCGAATAGGAGCTTTGTATAAAATAAATATAGGGTTACCCCTTGACAGATGAGTTTGCAAAGTGTAGTTTCCCAATATGCAGGTGTTAAGTATTCTGATAGAAGATGATTTTTATACGCTTCAAAGGGAGATGAGTTTAGATGCTCGTAATTTGGTATATGATAAATTGTATGGAGCCATTAATACCGATAGAGTAATCCAAGAAGTAAGGTTTAAATTAAGAACAGATTATGAGAGCTATTAATTGTGTGGATGATTTGTACTATATGTCTATAGAAGATGAGAATTACGATAGACTGTTTAATGATTACGTTTTTAATGGGTTTAATGTTAATATAATTCTAGGTGTTCACTTTGCTTTAACTAATGATTATGGATGAAACGAATAAGGCTCTTATTGTTTTTTTAAAGGAGTTCAAACAAGAGTTTGTTTTAGAGGCCTATGAGATGTTTAAAAGTGAACTAGAAACCTTTGTAGACCCAAAGGAATTCTATTCTGTAAAGGAAGCGGCTAAGAAAATGGGTCTATCAGAAAATGGAATTAGGAATAGAATTAGGGATGGTAAGATAAAACGAGCTTATGATGGTATAACACCACTGATTCCAACCAGCGAGGTTGAGAGAATGATTAAGTTTTTAAAGAAGCAAGTAGCATGAATTATAAATCAATAAATAAATCAATAAGTGGACAAATAAATAAACTGCTTCATTCCGATATTGAGTCTATTATTTTTGGTTGGATTGACTTCGATTCTGGTGACATATCCAAGCCTTTAATGAACCTCATATTTATTGCTCAAATTAATAACGACCTCAGACGTAATTGCAATGAATAATCTACATAAAAAATTCGAATATAAGATTCTAGACATAAACCCAAGCCTAGAGGATTTGAATTATCATGGTGCCAATGGTTGGGAATTCTGTTATAGGGATGAATCCAATGGACAAACAATATATAAGCGTGAAAACGAAGGTCATTTAATCGATGCAATAAAAGAAAAGGAAGCAGCCAATAAGATAATTGATTACATCGATGACAGAAACGAAAAAGTAGTACCCTTTGCCCTTGCTTGGGCAATGGATAATAAGGTTGAATTTTCAAGCCCATTAACCGAAATCATTAATTATATTATGCTCCTAGAAAATGAGCTAAAGGATGATTGAGGCTTTATGAAAAGAAGAAAGAAACAAATTAGTTATGATAGCGGACGTTTAACATTACTAATTATTGTTGGAATTGCATGTTTCGCTTTAGTGATTACTTTTATTTGATAGCCTTTGGGTAGAAATATCCATAAAAAAACCCACCCTCAATTATTTTCATTTTGCCAAGGTGGGTTTTCTTATGGATGCTAATCAACTATTCCATTTTAGCATCTGGATAAAGCTTTAGAGCAAGGTGTATAATTTCCTCACTAGCTACTCTAAGTGTTCCAGAATAGGTATCATTTGCTTGAACCGCTATCTCATAGGCAAACTGGTCTAAATCCTTAAACATTTCATCCCTATAAATGCCTTTAACGTCACCAGATAATTCACCAATCCGCTTGAGTATTTCTTCTTTAGTCATCCTCATCTTCCCATATACAAACGTCACCATCTATATCTTTAGAGACATCAATGTAACCCATTGATTCATACTTCTCAATTATCTCTTCTGTTTCTTCCTCATAGAATTGACCAACAACCACCATCGTGGTGACGTTGATTACTTTTTTTAACTCTTTCATATTCATTTGTTTTAGATTAATAATTACTCTTCCTCCTGATTCGCTATCCTTGATGTTTTGGAAATTTCATTGGCTAAATCTTCCTTCGCTAAATCAATATAGGGTTTCATGTTTTTAAAATCCGCATGACCAGATAGCTGCATTGTAACGGCTATGGGCATACCTTTCCTAAGTGCCATAGTAATAGCCGTTTTCCTCCCTACATGCCAGCTAATAACCACGTGGAGGGGTTTAAACACCTTCGTTGGCCTCGTGTTTGGTAACTTTGTTATACGAGGAATCATCCTATCCAACCCAATCTTCTTAAAGGCCGCCTTAAGAAGTTGATTACCCTTTTGGTCTGAGATAAATGGTAATTCATAATCATACTTTTCAAGTATTATTATAGCTTCTGGTATTAGAGGTATTTCTAATTCTTGACTAGTTTTAACCCTTGTCATAAAAATTGTTCCATCAACTATCATATCCTTTGTAAGTTCCTTAGCTGTACTAATATCGAATGCGGTATAGCACATAAATAAAAATACATCTACGACCCTTTGTAGATTATCTGGTAACCCCACGGCCTTTTCTAATTGGATGATTTCCGATTCTCTTAACGCAATACCCTTCTGCTTTTTTTCCTTTTCCCTTTGGAGATACTTACTTAAGCTTTTCTCAGTATAATCACTCTTATAAAGCCAATTAAGAAACGCTTTAACATTCTTGGTTTTATTGTTAACGGTTTTGGCTTGATTGCCATTTCTCATTAGCGTATTCTTATATTTATTTAATATCTCCTTTGTCAAATCCCTACCAACAATTCTAGTTCCTCCAATGACCTGTTCAAAATCCTTTAAATGAAGCCTAATGTGAATCATTGTACTGGGCTGTAATCTCTTTTCTTCTGTACAGTGAAACAAATATCTTTCTAGTAATTCTGATACACTAATATCACTACTATCGTTGCTCACTCCCCTAACCAAATTCATACAGAATGTTTTTAATTCTTGCATTGTAGGTTTTTGACTTTCCTTTTCAATTTCATTATCAATAAAAGCATCAATTTTATTCTTATAATTGGCAAGGATATTTCGTGTAGCTTTTAAATGAGAATGTGATAATAATCTACCACCCTTTTTATCCCAATCAAAGGATTTACATTTTAACCCAGTTGATGTTGTAGTAGTGTTTCCATTATCAGTAAATCTAAAATAGATTTTAACCTCATTCTTTTTACCCTTTTTAATCGTATATCGTGTTTCCATTTATCTCTATTTTTAATCAATAACTTCTTATAAGATAAAAACATTTTTGGAAAAGCGCGACTAAAAGCGCGACTATTTTTAATCTATTTTTTAAAAACCTAGTGTTTATAGGGGTTGTATAGGTATAGTTCAGAGCCAGTATGGCCCACAAAGCGATAAGGGATAATGGGGGTTAACGTTCTGTAGCCCCCATTTTATGTACGTTTACCCTTACTATCCCTTATAACCACATATCAAAAAGCGCGACCTATTATGCGACTATTTGGGATATCACGCGACCAAAAGCGCGACCTATTTATTATTAGTATTGTGGACATCAATTACAATCTATGGGAAACGATGACGAAATATTCAAAACTCTTAATAAACAGTTAACGATTGTTGTACAAAAATTAGTTGATAGTCAGGTAACTAAAGCACTTGATTCCTACCGCGAATTTCATAGACAATATTATCACATCAAAGAGGTAAGTGAAATTACAGGGTTAACGGTTGGGGCTTTGAAGGGAAGGATAAGAAGAAAAACGCTTAAGGCTGCTTATGATTCCACAAGTATCCTAATCCCAACTAAGGAATTGGATAGGCTATTAGTTAATTTAAAGCAAAGTCAAAAATAGATTTATGAAAAAGATGCTAGTAGTTATCCTAGGATTATTTATTATTTCATGTGGTAATAGCGGTCAAGAAACGACCGAAGAAAATACGGATATCGAAGATAAGAGAAATGAAAGCAACGCTCAATTTATCTTTGATAATGGAATGATAAAATTTAATGCTTATAAATCCTTTTCAGAGGATGATAATAATAAGAATGAGTATAGAGATATTGCCAAAGATAAATTTGAAAAGGTCATATTCGAATACTCAAATACAACCTTTTCAGACAGCGCAAAAATCTATCTAGATTCGATTGAGATTTACGAGGGCAATAGGTAATTAATCAGTGCTGTAT
>SDBT01003134.1_pt1 | contig 28753 bp, 21 predicted proteins | sample 2277101 | NCBI WGS metagenome assembly SDBT01 (sample SAMN10404973, study PRJNA504765) | marine sediment metagenome | isolation source: marine sediment core GS10_PC15, 103 cmbsf | place: Arctic Ocean: Southern Knipovich Ridge | collected 2010
TTTGCTACGAGCGTAAGCAGACCGTTGGCGATGCGGCGGCCCGTATCGAACAGTTCGGATATCTCGGATCGCCTGCTTATTCGGAATCGTTTGTCTGCGCGGTTATTCATTTGGGTTCAATTCAAGCTGCGTTTGGGGTATTCTAACGCACTTGGCGGTTTTCGCATCAGGGAAAAGAGCTATCGCTTGACCTCAGACCGTCCGATTATTAAAAAGTATATCTATCCCATCATTTGATTTTATCGGAGACCGTGCATGCAGGCGCGAGTATTGCTAGTTTCGACGTTGACGGCCGTTATTCTTGCAGGCGGATGTCAGCCGCAGGATAATTCTGATATCGCTATCGACCATTACGCTCGTGCGGTCATGCTCATCGAGGAAGGCGACGTCGATACTGCGCTTGCCGAACTCGCCGAGGCCGTCGGGCAGAACCCCACGCTCTCAATCGCGTTTGCGACCACGGGCGACATATACCGGCAGCGCGGCGATTATCAGCAGGCGGCCTATGCCTATGAAAACGCCTGCCAGGCCAATCCGTACGCATTCAAGGCACACTACAATCTCGGTACGACGTACCAGGCGCTGTCCCGTGCCGCCCAGGCCGCAACCCGCGTCGAAGAGTATCTCCGCTCGGCGATCAGGGTTTACCTCCGGGCCATCACGCTGCGCCCCGACGATTTCGAGAGCAACCTGAACCTGGCCGTCTGCTATTTCCAGATCGGCAAGTATCAACTGGCCGAGCAGTATTGCAAAGCCGCCATCGAAATCAATCCGAGCGATCCGCACGGACATTGCAACCTTGGGATCATCTACGACAGCCAGGACCGCTTCTACGCCGCCATCCGCGCATACAAGGCCTCGCTGGAAATAGATACGCATCAGCCGAAACTGCTTATCAATATCGGTTCGACGTACATGCGCCAGAACCGCATGAAACTGGCGGTCCAGGCCTTCGAGATGGCTGCCAGGGAAGACCCCGCCGATCCGACGCCACGCGAGCAGTTGGGTTCGTGCTACTATCGCCTGAGCGAATACAAAAGCGCCCTGGACGCCTACAAGCAGGCCGCCGCCCTGAACGCCAACAGCTCCACGGTGCATCGCGGGCTGGGCGTGGTCTACATGACGCAGTACGTGCTCGATCAGGAGCGAACCGAACTGCGGGACAGGGCACTGGCTGCGTGGCATACCTCGCTGGAACTCAGACCCGGCCAAGCCGACCTGCAGCGACTCCTCAATAAGTACACGCCAAAGTACAGCGGACCTAAGTTGTAGATAACCGCTGCACCTGAATTCTTCGCCCGAAAGCCACCCTCGTCGGCGAAAAGAGGTTTAACCCTTCAACGAAATCTGTATACTTTCACGGACAATACAATATGGGGCCGTAGCTCAGTTGGGAGAGCGGTTGGTTCGCAATCAACAGGTCATGGGTTCGATCCCCTTCGGCTCCATTTAACTCGCGAGAAAGCCTTAACAGGGCTTTCTCGTTTTGCTTATGCCAGGCCGGTAGCGGCCTGTTTTATGCGCACATGCTGGCTGGGCTTTCCACGGCTGCGTATACTTTCACCGGAAGGAGTTGGCCGATGAAACTTAACGGGAAACGAATCGCGCTGCTGCTCGATCAGGAGTATCAGGAACTCGAAGTGTGGTATCCGTACTACCGGCTGGGCGAGGAGGGGGCGGCCGTCATCCGCGTCGCACCGCAGGCGGGGCAAACCTATCTGTCCAAGCTTGGCTATCCGTGCGTCTCGGACGCGGCAGCCGCCGACGTATCAGCGAGCGATTTCGATGCTGTGGTAATCCCCGGCGGATGGTGCCCGGACTTTATGCGGCGCGATGAATCGATGATCGGTTTTATGCAAGATTGCGCCAAAGCGGGAATAGTGCTCGCGGCTATCTGTCACGGCGGGTGGATGCTCTGTTGCACCGACGCGCTGAAGGGCAAGACCGCTACCAGCTTCGTTGCGATCAAGCATGACATGATCAATGCAGGGGCTAACTGGGTGGACGAGCAGTGCGTAGTGGACGGTAACGTGATTACATCGCGCTGCCCGGACGACCTGCCAGCGTTTTGCAAGGCCATCATCGCCGCGCTGGCGTGAAAACCATACCATAAACTACACGAACTAAGACGAATTACACAGAGTGCTGTTGGAATAACAAAGAGAGAATTTGTGAGATCTGTCTTAATTGGTAGAATTCGTGGCCGAGGGGTTTCACCTTCGCCGGGAGTCATCAGTTAAGTCCGCGAAATCATCTTTCGCAGACCAGCCGAGAAGTTTCTCCGTACGACTCGCATCGAACCGAGCCTTGGCCTCTTCCGTTGCGACGGTGTGGAATACCTCAAACTTGCCGAGCCCATCGGCAACCAATCCGCGCTCGCACGCCTGGCCGAGTTCCACCGAATCGAGCAGGCCCGGTGAATATGCGTCCTTCTGTCCGCAAGCTTGTTGGCGGACGCGATCCGCATCGGCGGGCAGCCACGGACGAAGCACGACGATCTGCATGTCCGCATTCCGCGTAAAGTGCTCGCAGATTTTCTCCTGCAGCGCCTTGGTGAGCGAGTACCGGCCTCGGGTTGTCAGCGGGGAATCAACGGTGATGTTAGCCCCCTCATACCAATTACCGATGATAGGAGCCGTGCTGCCCACGTGGACGAATCGCTTAACGCCCGACCGGGCTGCGGCCTCCAGCAGCAGGTAAAGCCCCTTTACGTTTACGTCAAAGAACGCATCGGTCGTCTGGTCCCGGTCGGTGCCGCTGCGAATGGCGGCCAGGTGCACCACACCGTCAACGCCGTGAAGAGCGTCGGCCAGCAGGTTCGCATCTAGAATGGAACCGACGATCCATTCGTGATCGCCAAGATCGTCACGCCTGTCCAGATCGAGCAGTCGCAATTGATTTTCCGCCGCCAGGGCCTTCACAACGCCAGGTCCGACCGAGCCCGAAACGCCTGTTACCAGTATCTTCATGAGCGGCATTATAACCAATGATCCACCATGCATGAAGGTGAAGTCACAGAGCAGGATTTCAAAGATTACGGGATTACACAGAAAAGAATAAAATGAAAACTTCTTTAATCCCTTAATCTCCTAATCCGTGTAATCCCACGGAACATGCTACTCCGTCGTCACAGTTTGATGTGAAGTGCGCCGTGACTCAGACGGTTTTCTGGTCGCAACGGGCCAGTCTGGCCGATATTCTCGCATAGGAACGCAACATCAGCGGTTGCGTACACGTAGAATAACCAGAAGGATCGGAACCAGACGATGAACCGTATTGCGATAGCAGCAGCACTCATGTTGATACTACCGTCCCTCTCCCCGAAGGGGCAAGCTGTGGGGCAGGTGGCCGACCCGCTGGATTTCTATGACGAGCCGATTATAACCAGCATGGCCGGCCGATACATGAGCGCTTCGGTGGTGTCTTCGCACACGGCAGTTTCGCCCGGCGAGACGTTTCACGTTGCGCTGGTGATCGAGCTTACGGACGGCTGGGTTTATTACAGCCCGGACCCTGGCCCGCCGGTAATGGCTGGGGAACTTTCAGTCTCCGCCGGCGATCTGCAGGCAGGTCAGGTGCTCTGGCCGAAAGACAAACCCAAGACAATCAGCCTGGGCGATGAGGCGATCACCAATAACGCCTACACTCATCGGGTGGTAGTTTATGTTCCGCTCACCGTGCCCGCCGGTGCCGCGCCAGGCACGCGATCGCTCACGCTTACCCCGCAAGGGCAGATATGCAGCGACGTCTGCATAGATATCCAAGATTTGTCATTCACGACGGAAGTTACCGTCGCCGATTCGTCCCAGCCGAACCCCGCATGGACCGACGAACTTGCCGGCGGGATCGCCCATGCGATGACGGCAGAGCAACTCAAGGCCTCCCACGCAGCGCCCGGTGGTGTAATCGCCGCAGGCGGCGCAGCTTCGCTGACACTCTGGGCGGGCCTGGGTCTTGCACTGCTTGCGGGGCTGACGCTGAACATCATGCCCTGCGTCCTGCCGGTGATACCGATCCGCATTTTGAGCATCGTTGCGATGGCAGGCGATTCGCGGAGGCGATTCGTCACGCTGGGGCTGGCGTTTGCCGGCGGAATCATGCTGTTCTTCGTTGGGCTTGCGGTTGCTAATATCGTCCTGCGACTGGCGTTTGACCAGGCTGTCAACGTCAGCGATCACTTCACTCTGCCGTCGGTTCGCATCGCGCTGGCGATGCTGCTGGTGGCGCTGGCTGTGAACCTGTTCGGTGCGTTCAACGTGACGGTCCCTTCGCGCATCGCCGGGATGGAAGGCGGCGAAGGCCACGCCAAAACGCTCGGCATGGGCCTGATGATGGCGATCCTCGCGACACCCTGCAGTTTTGCATATCTGCTGGCTGCGATGGCATGGGCGCAGGTGCAGCCGCTCTGGCTGGGAACTATCGGCATACTGACTATCGGGCTCGGCATGGCCGGTCCGCACGCGCTGCTGTGCGCGTTTCCGGGCCTGGTGTCCAAGCTGCCCAAGCCCGGACGCTGGATGGAACTGTTCAAGCAGTCGATGGGTTTCCTGCTGCTGCCGGTGGCGATCTGGCTGATCAGCACGCTCAGCGAAGAGACCTGGCCGTTCTGGGTAACTGCCTACGGTGTGGTCCTTGCCTTCGCGCTCTGGATGGGTTCGATGTGGGTCCGCTATGACGCGACGTTCGGCAAGAAGCTGATCGTGCGCGGTCTGGCGCTGGCGATAGCTCTCGGCGGAGGGGTGTGGATGCTCACGCCACCGCCCGAACCGGTGACGCACTTTGCGGACTTTGATGAATCGCTTATCGAGCGAGGCCGCGCCGGCGGACGCGTGGTGCTCGTCAAGGCGACCGCAAGCTGGTGCACTGAATGCATCGTGCTGGATTACCGCGTGTTCAACACGCCCGAGATCTCCCGACAATTCAGCGACTTCAACGTACTTGCCGTCAAGGCCGACGTCACCAATCGCTCCAAACCGGCTGCCCTCTGGCTGCGACGCGAGTTCAACGGATCGCCGCCGCTGACAATCGTTTATCCCTCAGATGGCGGCCCGCCGATCACTCTGACAGGTGGGTTCTCCAAGGCCCGCCTCACCGAAGTGCTTCGCGAAGCAGCCGGTGGCGAGTGACGCACTCGCTTATTTGCGGGCGGCTTATCTGCGTGAGATGGTCTGCATAGCCCCGCGCACGGTGCTGGCGAGCGCGCTTTGCGAGACCCTTTGAGTAAGATAGATCGCTCTGCGGCCCACCAGTGGCTTGTTAAAGTCGGCCCATTCGCTAGAATCTCTCGTTATGGATCAGAAGTATATACGCAATTTCAGCATTATCGCCCACATCGACCACGGCAAGAGCACGCTGGCCGATCGCATGCTGCTGCTGGCAGGTGCGATCACGCAGCGCGAGTTCCGCGAGCAGATTCTGGACGACATGGACCTCGAGCGCGAGCGGGGTATTACTATCAAGGCTTCGGGTGTGACGATCGAATACGAACTGGACGGGCAGGAGTATATGCTCAACCTGATCGACACGCCGGGGCACGTCGATTTTAGCTACGAGGTTTCGCGGGCGCTGACGGCATGTGAAGGTGCGCTGCTGGTGGTCGATGCAGCTCAGGGCGTCGAAGCCCAGACCGTCGCCAACGCCCACCTTGCAGCCAAAAACAATCTGGCGCTCGTTCCCGTGATCAACAAGATCGACTTACCAGCGGCCCGGCCGGAAGATACCGCCATGGAGGTCGAGCACCTGATAAACACGCCCGCTGAGGATTGTATCTTCACCTCGGCCAAGACAGGCGAGGGTATCGATGAGATGCTCCAGGCGGTCGTGCGCCAGTTGCCCCCGCCGGCCGGCGATCCCGACGCGCCTACCAAGGCGCTGATATTCGATAGCAACTACGACGATTACCGCGGTGTGATTGCCTACGTCCGCGTGATGGATGGCAAGCTGTCCGTGGGCGATAAGATTCGCATGATGGGCACCGGAGAGATCCATACGGTTAGCGAGCTGGGCAAGTTCCGCCCCAGCCCGGTCAAGGTGCAAACGCTCTCAGCCGGTGAGGTCGGTTTCGTTTCGGCGAACATTAAAGCGGTCTCGTCCATTCACGTGGGCGATACTATTACGCTCGACATCGCACAGGCCGCCGAGGCGCTGCCCGGTTATCGACCGCCGCAGCAGATGGTCTTCTGCGATTTCTATCCGGGTCCGGCTACGCAGTTCTCGGAATTGCGAGACGGGCTGGAGAAACTCCAGTTGAACGACTCGGCGTTGACATATCAGCCGATAAGTTCCGACGCGATGGGCTTCGGGTTCCGCTGCGGATTCTTGGGCATGCTGCACATGGAGATCGTGCAGGAACGGCTGGAGCGCGAACACGGAATCGGCGTGGTGCAGACGGCACCGACGGTCCCGTACGAAGTGCTCAAGACCGACGGGACGGCCGTGGAAGTAGACTCTGCCGGCGAGATGCCCGATCCGAACTTCGTCGAGGAAATACGCGAGCCCATGGTGCGGGTGGACCTGATCGTGCCCAGCGATTCGATAGGCGCGGTCATGCAACTATCCGAAGACCGCCGCGCCGAGTACAAGGAAACCGAATACCTCTCGACTGAACGCGTGATTCTGACGTACGAGTTCCCGCTGGCCGAAATCATTTACGATTTCTACGACAAGCTCAAGAGCGCCACTCGCGGGTACGGCACGATGGATTACGAGCTGGTCGGATATAAAGCCAACGATCTGGTGAAGCTCGATATCCTGGTCAACAATCAGAACGTCGATGCGCTTTCGGTCATCTGTCACCGCTCCAAAGCTGATCATCGCGGTAGGAATATCATCCGAAAGTTGCGCAAGGAAATCCGCCGTCACCAGTTCGAGGTTCCGCTGCAGGCTGCGATCGGAACGCGCGTGATCGCACGCGAGACCATCAGCGCGCTGCGCAAGAACGTGACGGCCAAGTGCTACGGTGGCGACATTTCGCGTAAGCGCAAGCTGCTCGAGAAGCAGAAAAAGGGCAAGAAGCGAATGAAGATGATTGGCAACGTCGAGATTTCGCAGAAGGCGTTCATGGCCGTCCTCGAAAGCGATGACGACAAAAAGAAGTAGCCCGCCCATGTCCCGACCTGTCCCTTCGGGAAGGGATGCCTCCGGTGCCCACCCTACAGACTGCGAATATCAATCCAAGCCCACAGATAGCTATCTGTGGGCTTTTTTTTAGTGTCCGTTCCATTGGGATGGTTTTTTTATGCGCCGGGGTAGCGTATGTCAGTTTATAGGGCGTGCAACACAGTTCGTAGGGTCGGTCCCGATGTACATCGGGATTGCCAACTCTACGGATGAATGCATCAAATGGGTGCCACCGCCATTTATGGCGGTGTTCGTCTGCGACAGCGAATGGCGGGTGGCGTGGTTTGACGACGAAGGAGGCAACCACGGTCATGTCAGCATCGTGGTTGCGTCGTCCCGAGAGACAGGGACTCCGCAGCCCACGGCACCCAGCTATTTATGGCCGAGGCGTAGGCTGGGGCGAGCCTGTCCTGCGTAGCTCGAAGAGCGAAGCGGTAAGCCCCACCTTATTCGGCTAGACCTCTGAGAGTTCTCGTCGGCGGAGGATTTCCTGGGATAATCTTCGCTGGGTAGCGCGCAATTCCAACAGGCCGAGAAGTTGCGGGTCGTCCTTCGATGCGATAACCGGCAGCGATTCGAGCTGCAGCTGTTCCATACGCTGCATCGCATCGGGCAGCGGGGTGTCTGCGGTTACTGAGTCAACTATCGGCTGCATGAGGTCGTCGGCGAGCAGCCATTCGGTGAGGCCGTCGGCCATGAACGTCTGCTTGAGTTCCTGGATGGAGATCATTCCCTTGAGCTTGCCCTGTGCGTTGGTGACCGCATAGGACATAGCCGTCGTCTCGGCGATGGTCTTCAGGATCGCGCCAAGTCTCACGCTCTGGAGGAAGTGCGGGGCGGAACTGTCCATCACGTCGGCAACGCTGTACGTTCCGGCGAGGTCTTCTTCGGTGATGTTCAAGCCTGCTTCGCCAGCCTTGGTGATGGCTATCTTCACACACGGCGGGCCGAGAATTTCGACGATGAAAGTTGTCACCGCGATGATCATGATGATCGACGATCCGATAGTGCCCTCGAATCGCGTGGACGCCATAATCGCCAGACCAACCGCAACTCCGCCCTGGCTGAACAGGCACAGCCCGAGGTACTTCCGCAGGACGGGCGCGGCGCCTGCTATTCTTGCTCCGAGATTTGCCCCGATGATCTTGCCCGCCGTGCGTCCGACGACGTATGGCAGGACCAGCGCCCACATTTTCCAGTCCATGCCCTGAACCTGCAGATGCGCGCCGACGATCACGAAGAACAGAACGTAGATCGGCGGGGCGAAGCGTTCGACTATCTTGAAAGCTTCGTTGCTGCGGCGAGGTGCGAGGTTGGACAGCGTCACGCCCAGCGCCATCGCTGCGAGTATTACGTCAACGCCCAGCCATCTGCCTGCGCCTATCAGCAGGGCGACCGCCCCGATGATGAACGTCAGCGAATGGCCGTGATCTTTCGATCGCCGCAGGACGAAGTTCAAACCGGCACCGGTGGCAATACCCAGCAGGGCACCGCAGATGAGTTCGTACGCGGCGTGTCCGAGCATGGTAACCAGATTGCCGTCACCCTGGCCCGTCACTGCCGAGGCTACGCTGGCGGCGATGCTGTAGAGTATCAGCGCCAGGCCGTCGTCGAGGGCGACGATAGCGAACACAGCCGTTGTCAGCACGCCGCGGGCCTTGTACTCCCACAATACGCTTACGGTTGCGGCAGGTGCCGTCGCAGAAGAAATCGCACCGAAGATAATTGCCAAGGCCAGCGTCGTCTTTACGTCACCGGTTACGAAGTACGCGACCGTTCCGGTGAGCAGGCTGACCAGAAGGAACGCGCCCAGGCCCTCAGAGACGAGGATCGTGAAGAACTGGCGGCCGTATTTGCGGAAAACGTCGCGATGAAGCTCTCCACCGATCAGGAAACCTATTATGCCAAGTGCGAAGTAATTGAAAGGCAGCAGTGCGTCGATGGCGTCGGAGCTGATGAGGTTGAATCCGGTCTTGCCGGCGAGTACTCCGATGGCGATGTATCCGACAACCTGCGGGATGCGGAGGCGTTTGAAAATGCCCGCCCCAATGGTACCGAAGAAAATAGCGATCCCTACGATCAGCAGGATCGGCATGTGTGTGGAATCCAACTCGGTTGGCAGGGCGGCGATCATTACTCAGCTTCCTGGAATATCCTGTAAAGTTGCTCGGGGTCTGCGGCTTGGATAACTCTTGCTCGCATATCCTCGTGTCTCAGCACGTCGGTCACCTCGGCCAGCAGGCGGATGTAGGTATCGTGCTGGCCTTGCGGTGCGATAATCAGCACGACGATGTGAACGGGTTTCTCGTCGAGCGACTGGTAATCCGCAATTCCGCCGGCGGTAACTCCGACCGCCAGAGTTGCGCTCTTTGCGGCGCTCAGGCGAACGTGGGGAATCGCCAGACCGTTGCCGATTCCGGTGCTCATGAGCTCCTCACGCTCGGCGATGGCGGTTTCGAGCGTGGCGAGATCGATTCCGGATTGCTCGGCGGCGACGGCGGACAGTTCACTCAGTGCGGCCTGCTTGGTCGATTCCTTGAGAATGACCAGACACTCGGGTTTCAGATGATCCAGAAGCTCCATGTCTTACTCCAGCGAAGTTACATTGGCGTCGCGGTCGGCTTGATCGGATTCACTATTGCAAGTGCATCGGACCGGCGCAAACGATCTCGCCACTGTAGCACCTGACTCAGGATTGCGATAGACGAATAATCGTGAAATTCGATTTGATCCGCGGATTCCGCGCGTGGGTGCACGACAGCCGACGCCCGAATCAAACTGAAAAGACTATACCCATCTGTTTAGGTGGGACAGGGTACTAGAGGGTTTTCTCGCAGAGAAGCAGCACGGCTGCTCCGTCGGGCCAATCCGGGTCAGGGCGGCGGATTACGTGGATCGGCTCGGAGACGCCAAGCTGCTTGCGAAACGCTTCATACTGGTTCGGTCGGATCAGGAACAGAACCTTATCGTCCCGGTCGTTGGAGGCGATCCGGTTCAGGTGCTCGATCCAGTCGCGGCCGTACATGAAATACATCTCGCCGTAACGAGTATAAATCTCCCATTGCCCGGAATTGACAACGAACTTGCGAGGTTCGTCGAACCATCGAGCAGGATCGTGCGCCAGTGCAACGAGAGTGATAGCGAACGGTTCGTTCATCCCGTCCGCGGTCGTGAAGACAGCATCGTATTGGTCCAGGCGCGGTTTGAGCCACTCACAAGCTTCCAGCAGGTCAGTGTGGAAGCGATGGTAGATTCCAGGCCTGTTGTTGTATTCACCGAAGAAAGTTCTCAGGTAGAAGAAATTCATGAAGGCGACTGTCAGCAGGAAACCGACCGCCGAGATCACAGCTAGAGACTTTCGTCTTTGCCACAGCCATGAGAAAAGGAACACGCCACCGACCGCCGCAAGCAGAATCAATGCCGGCATGCCGGGCGAACTTCGCAACGCATGGATTTCCACAGCCGAGCCGGAATGTTTTGCCAGTACGTCGGGCAAGGGGTACACAAGAACCATCGCCAGCAGGACTCTCGCCGAGACCGACTTTCGCACGCGCACGATTACCACTCCAAGCCCGATGAGCATCAGCGGCAGCATGTACCAGTAGAACTCCCCCATGTCCGGTGGTGATTGAATCTCGGAATGGTCGCCTGTCTCGAAGAGGAAGTCCGGGTCGAAATGCTTGATGTATCGCGTGGCGACCATCGAGGCTGCCTTGGCAATCGAATCGTTATCACCCCACAGTTGAGTCATCTCGCGGCGTTTTGCGATTCCGTCCGGGTCGGTGACGTGCTTGTATGCCAGCGGCCCGAAAGTTACCATAAACGCCAGCAGCAGTGCGACAATAGCTATCGCGCCCTTGCGGGTCTTGAGCATTCGCCACCAGGCGGGGAACGCGACAATCGCCACCGCGAGCAGGAGGGCAGGGGTGAACAATCGCATAGCCCAATAACCGTAACAGCCGATTCCGGCAATCGTGCCGGCGATAGCTGCGACGTACCAGCGTGGCTTTGATTCGCGGTGATCAGTGACGGGAAGATTCGCCATGGCCAATAATGCAATCGTGGCGATTCCGAGCATAGGACACAGGCTGCCCTCAATTCCCCATCGACTCAGTTGAATCGCCCATGGGTTCAGTGTCAGCAGCGCCGCTGCCAGCAGGCCTGTGGCCTTGTCGAACATGCGCGAACCTGCGATGTAAACCAGTAACACGGCGAGAATCCCCGCAGCCGCAGCCGGCAGGCGGGTGGTGATCTGGTTGAGTCCGCCGATGGCCTGGAATGGCATCAGTGCGTAGTAATAGAGCGTGGTTCTGTTGTCGCCAATTCCGTGGCTGTAGAAGATCGGCCAGGGATCGCCAACCATGTCCTTGCCGGTCTCAAGAAGACACCATGAATTCCATGCATTGACCGAGGCGTCCTGGTTCAGCCCCGGCGGGCTGGAACCGAAATCCCACAGGCGAAGCCCCGCGGCCAGCAGAATGATCGCCAGCAGAATCGCGCCATGCCGCCATCGCCACGCCGAGGGCGAAGACTGTTTCGTCTGCGGTTTGCCTGCTTTTGGAAGGTTGCCCATGTCGTAAGAGTAATATCGGTCCTTTGCAGGGTCAACGCATGAGATAATTGCGAGTAGCCGCGTATTGCGGGCCATGGCGGTGACGCCTACAATCCTCACACGAGGTGGAAATGGATGACCAAAACCTGAAGCCCGAAGATCAACGCACTGCCAAGCTGCCGGTGTGGGCGATCTGCATTGTTGTAATCGCTCTGGCGGCGGGGTTGGCTGCTCGCCTGGCGCTGCCTGCTGTCGGGGTCAAGCACGCTTACGTGTGGGATCTCTACGATAATATCGGAATGGGCGCAGCTGCTAGCGAGCACGGCCTGCTTAATGTCTACTCCATCAGGGTGGACAAGGTTGTCAACCAGAACCCCGAACTCACGGGGCAGCTTTACGACAAGAAGCAGGGCAAATTCATCGAGCACACCCGTCGCCCGCCGCGCGTGGCGAACTATCCTCCGCTCGGGGTGACGCTGTTCTGGCTGGAGAGCAAACTCTTCGGCGCGGTTGATTCCGATATGACGGTCAACACATATGCTTCGCGCCTGATTATGTCGCTGCTGACGATCATCGCCGACGTGCTGCTGATGGTGGCTGTCTGGCTGATCGGTAAGCGATTGGCCGGTCCGACGGGAGCGATTCTGGCGGCTGCGATCTGCTGGTGCTACCCGCCGCTCGTGCTGGACAGTTCGTTCTGGACGCAGACCGATTCGTGGTTCCTCGCACCGGCCGCCTGGACGATCTGGCTGATGCTAAACAAACGCTGGATCGCCGCGGGTATCTGCACGGCCGTAGCGTGCATGCTCAAGCCGCAGGGGATACTGCTCGGGCCGGTGATTCTCTTCGCAGCCTTGAGCGTTTCGAGTGACGGTGCCAGACCCGCGATAGCTTTGGCTATCAAGCGGCTGGGTAAGTCTGCAGGCGCTGCCGTGGCGGGCGTGATACTCATCTCGCTGCCGTGGACTATCGCCAACGGGCTGGACTGGCTGGAGAAGTCGTACCTCGCCAACGTGGGCATGTACCAGCAGACGACGCTCAAGGCGTTCAATGTCTGGTATCTCGACATGCTGGGGCACGAAACTCCCGAATTTGATCCTCTGCCCCAGGCATCTACCCCGCTGATGGGCATCGAAAGAAAAGCATGGGGCCTGGCGCTGGGCATCGCCGCTATGGTTACTGCCGGTGTGGTCTGCTGGCGAAAGTATGGGCAGCGGCCTGAGATGGCGGTGGTCCTGTTTGCCGGGCTGTGGATGTTCAGTGCGTTCATGTGGCCGACGGGCGTGCACGAACGATACATCGTCTATTGCATGCCGTTTATCATTCTCGCCGCCCTGGGCTCTCGAAAGTTGTGGATCGTCGTGGCGATACTGGCCGCAGTGGGCGCTGCGGAACTTACGCATAACGTCTGGCTGGAATTCCCCGCCTCGAACGGGCCAAGGGCGTATGCAATGCAGGCCAAGTACACCGTCAACCGGTACAACTTGATCCCGGCCAATCGCCGGCCGCAGCGTTCGCAACTGGATGAGGCGCTGGGGCATCTGCGAGAGTTGGTCGCCGAACGCCGGAGCGAGTACCGATCATGGGAATACGCAGCCACTATAGCAACTCTGGGAGGCTATCTGCTGGCGATGGTAATACCGTTTGCCGGCGTGGCTGCCAGGACCGCTCAGACCGCACCGCAATCGCCGATGCGCACATCGAACCCAAAGCGCAAGAAACGCAGGTAGAATTGCGAGTTTTGTTGAGTCTAGCGTGAGGCTATGAATCGTCGCCGGTGGCGCGGTCGTAGGTCCGCGACGGTTTACCGATGAGCGTTCCTTCGCCGGTCAGTTGGTCGCCGGCCGTCAGTTTGCAGGCGCTCGTCACGATTGTGAGAGCCTCATCCAGGCTGTCCGTGATCGTGAAGAGTTTCATGTCCTCGCCGTCGATCTTCTGATAGCCGTTGTCGAGCATCTGATCGACGATCCAACTTTCCAGCGGCTTCCAGAATTCGGTTCCGATCAGCACGACGGGGAATTTCTCCGCCTTTCCGGTCTGGATCAGCGTCATCGAGTTGAAGAACTCGTGCAGAGTACCGAACCCGCCCGGGAAGCAGACGAACGAGCAGGAGTATTTCACGAACATCATAAGCCTGGCGAAGAAGTAGCGGAAGTCCAGCCTGACGTTCGCATAGGGGTTGGCTGACTGCTCGTTGGGCAGTGTTATATTCAGGCCCACCGACGGTCCTCCGCCCTCGGCTGCTCCGCGATTGGCCGCTTCCATGATGCCCGGTCCGCCTCCGGAGATGACGGCGAATCCCTTCTCGGCGAGCATCTTTGCCAGCGTGCGGGCCTGCTTGTAATAGATATCGTCGTGCGGTGTTCTGGCCGAGCCGAAAATACTGACGCCCGATCCGATACGGCTCATGGTTTCAAACCCGTCAACGAATTCGCTCATTATCCGGAATATGCGCCAGGTATCGTCGGTTGGCCTATGGGTGCCTTCATGCATTTTAAACTCCTCTCGCCCCAGGTGCGATGAACATTCCAATGTATCACTGCTGAATAGAGTTTATCGGCAAATCCGCCCCCGACGCCACTGACATTTCCCCCCAAGTAGTCAGTTGCCCCAAGCAAGAGTTTGCCAGATCGCGATTAATTGTGTAAAAGATACGCCGAGGTGAGACATGAAACAGGCTATTGCCCTGACATTATTGTGCGTTATTTCAAGCGGTTGCGGTAATTACTACACACTTGCCGCCGGTCAGCATCTGGGCGCTGTCGGTGAGGAAACTCCGGTAGTCGTGCGGCTGCGGGGGAACGATTTTTTCTTCCTCGATCTTGGCGTCGATGGCGCGGCGATGCGTATGCGCGTCGGCGACGGGCCAGAGAGAATCGCCTACAGCGACAAACTGGGCTACGCCGGAACCAACGTTCTGGCTCCGGATAAGCCCGGTGTGTATCCGCTCTACATCGACCACCTCGATCGCGAGGGTGACGAGGTCCACGCAGAGGCGCCACTGTTCGTCTGGAACCCGGCCAAACCTGTGATAGCCGTCGATGGCGATTCCCTGCCCGCAGGTGATTCGGCACAGGCTGCAGCGGCGAAGGCTATCCGCAGCCTCGCCGAGCAAGCGAACATCATATACCTGACGCGCAAGGGTATCGCAGACCATGCGGAACTTGGCGGCATGCTCGAAGGTTTGGGCTATCCCGAAGGTCCGGTGCTGTTGTGGCGCAGGCAGAGATGGCATATCGTGCGCGAAGGAAGGTTTCCCAAGATCGTCGTCGAATCGCGTCTGGTCAGCCAGTTGAGCGAACTGAGGCAGATCTTCCCGAAGCTTTCATCCGGCGTCTGCACCACCGAGCTTGCAGCCGGAGCGTTTGAAGATGCAGGCATGCAGGCCGTGATCGTAGGCCGCCAGGGCGACGCCCAATCCGGGCGAAGCTATCGCGCATCGTGGTCCGATCTGGGCTCCCAAGGGATATCCATGGCGGCCGCAGGCGACTGATCGCAGGGAGTCTGCGGATAAGCCCCAGACGACAAAAAGGATTCCTTCAGCCCCGTGCCCGGTTACAATTCCGCCATGTCCACTATGGACGAACCACTCAATATCGCAATCGCGCTGCCGACGTGGGTCGGCGACGTGGTGATGGCTACTCCCGTCCTGCGAGCGGTGCGCAAACATTTCGCAAACTCGCGAATAACGCACGTCGGGCGCACCATCGCGCTGGAAGTGCTCGCAGGCGACGCCGCAATTGCCGACGAGCAACTGCCCGACATCTCGCAGCAATCCCCAAAGCTCGTTAACACGATCCGCCAGGGGTGGCAATTGCGCAGCCGCAAGTTCGATCTGGCGATTCTGCTGCCCAACAGTTTCCGTTCGGCGATGGTGTTCGCTCTTGGCGGGGCGAAGCGAATCGCCGGATACTCTCGCGACGGGCGCGGCTGGCTGCTGAGCGACAAGCTGCAACCACCTCGCAGCGAGAGCGGAGACGCCACTCCCATTGCGATTATCGATTACTACATTGGCCTGGCCAACTCGCTGGGCGTAACCGTCGATTCAAGGGAACTCTCGCTGGGCGTAACCTCAGAAGGCGAAGCCCAAGCCGAGCAGTTGCTGGCAGATGCCGGAACCGACGAATCTCGCCCGCTTGTGATGCTCAATCCCGGGGCGTCGTTCGGTCCGAGCAAGCTCTGGCCCGCCAATCGCTACGCCGCAGTTGCTGACGCATTGGCCGGTGAGTATGGTGCGCAGATAATCATCAACGCAGCCCCGGGCGAGAAGGGAATAGCCCGGCAGGTGGCGGCGGCGATGCAATCGAAACCCGCGATTAACTTTGCCGAAGTTCCGGGCAATATCGCTCTGCTCAAGAGTCTGCTGCGCCGCTGCTCGCTGTTGATAACGAACGATACAGGCGCGCGTCATATCGCAGCCGCGATGGGTGCGTCCGTGGTGACGATCTTTGGAAGCACCGATCCGAAATGGTCGCAGATCGATTACGAACACGAGCGAATCGTCCGCGTCGAGGTTCCCTGTTCACCATGTCAGCAGAAGGTTTGCGCCCAGCCGCAAGGCGAGCAATGGCATGAATGCATGACTGCCGTCACGGTGGAGATGGTTCTCGACGCGGCCCGCGAGCTTCTTGTGATCGCCGAGGACGCCAAGTGAGAATCGGCCAGGACATAGCCCCCGCGTTGACGGCTGCATTGAAGAGACTCGGCCTCGATACCATCGACGGCGCGTTTGGGTTCAGCGGCGGAGAGGATCTGGTCAAGCCAGGCCTCGGCCATCGCAAGCGCACGCGATTTACCGTTACCGATGAATCCGGGCAGACGCACCAACTTTATATCAAGCGATATCAGCCCGAAGGCTTGCTCGCGAGGTTCAAGCGATGGGTAACCTACGGCCCGGCGATGAGTCCGGCGGCGATAGAATTCGATAACATCCAAGCTGCCCGCGCTGCCGGCGTGCCTACCATGCAGGCGCTGGTTGCATCTGAGCAGTGGGGCGCTTTCGGTTCAGCGATGAGTTACATAATCGTCACCGAGGTTCCGGGCGAAAAACTCGAATCGATCATTTGCGGTTTTCTGGATGACAACACCGCCGCCCCCCAGGCCGTCGAAGCATTCACGCTGTCCCTGGCCGATGCGGTCAGGAAGTTCCACGCAGCCGGGTACGTGCATCGCGATCTGTACTGCTGCCATCTGTTCGCCGATCGGCATGCGGGCGAATTCGAGTTCTATCTGATCGATCTGGCCAGGGCGTTTCGCCCGAAGTGGCGCAGGGGGAGATGGCTGGTCAAGGACCTGGCGCAACTGAAATTTTCAATGCCACGCGCCAGATGGTCCAATCAGTACTGGGATCAGTTCATGCGGCGGTATTTGGACAGCGACGACGAACAGATTATCGAAACATGGAACCGGCGGATCGGCCGCAAGGTTCGCTGGATGCAGCGGCGGACCAGACGCAAGCTGAACCGAAATATTGAAAGTGCTGACGTATGAAGATCGCATTGATTATCGAGAACATGGACACTTCGCGCGGCGGGCGTGAAACATCGACTGCGCAGATCGCTCTAGAGCTGGCTGCTCGCGGGCATGATGTCACGATCATCTGCCAGACCGGCCAATCGCCCGGCGACGGTGTTGCAATTGACGCCCTCGGCAAGCGCGGACTGCTTCGCAGCCGGCGGATGGCGAATTTCGTTTCCGATGCGCAGTTGGCGGCCAAAGCGGGCGGGTACGACGTCGTCCACGCCATGTTGCCTCTGCCCGGAGCGGATGTGTATCAGCCTCGCGGCGGAACAATTCCCGCCCAGCTCGCGGCAATCGAGCGGCGATTGGGACTGGTGGGCAAGGTTCGCACCACACTCTTGGGCAAAGTGAATCGCCAGCGAGTGCTCCTTGGCGCACTGGAACGCCAGGTGATGGGCGATCCGAGCACGATCTGCCTTGCCGTCAGCGACATGGTCGCCCGGGAATTCGCCGATCACTACGCCCGGTGCGACGGCGTTAAGACGATCTACAACGCAGCGGACCTTCCCCAGTGCGACGCTGACGATTGGGCGCACTGGAGGCAGGAATTGCGATATAGCCTCGGCCTCGGCCAGCGCGATCCGGTGTTCATCTCCGTTGCTACGAACTTCCCGCTTAAGGGCATGGACTATGCGATAAAGGCGTTCGCCAAGTGGTGCTATTCGAGTGCACCGGCCAAAACGGCGAGGCTTGTTATCGTCGGGCGCGAAGTGGTCGAGGGCTATCATCGCCTGGCTGCGATGCGTGAAATCGGATCCATGGTGCACTTCGTCCCGCCTACCGATGAGATCATGCGATACTACGCCGCAGCCGACGCCTGCATCCTGCTGAGTTGGTACGATCCGTGCAGCCGCACGGTGCTCGAAGCTGCGAGGCTTGGCATTCCGTCGATCACCACAGCTTACAATGGAGCATCCGAGATTCTGGCAGACGGGGCGGGGATAACGGTTTCTTCGCCGAAAGATATTGGGGCAATCGTAGCTGCCTTCGAAGAACTGTCCGACCCGCAGAGACGGGGCAGCTACGCAGAAGCTTGCCTCGCCAAGGCCGATACGCTCAGCTTCGCCCGCCACGTGGACGAACTACTCGACGTATATGCGGAGGTCGCGCAGAGAAAATGATCGACAGCAATCTAATACTCTTCGTTGTATTCCCGCTGGCGGCGTATTGCATCGGCTCGACGCCGTTCGGTGCGATCATCGCGCGGGCTCACAAAATCGATATTCGCAAGGCGGGCAGCGGAAACGTTGGCGCTACCAACGTCTGGCGAGTGCTCGGGCGGAAGTGGGGTTTCCTGTGCTTCTTCCTCGACGTAGCCAAGGGGCTAATCCCCGTGCTGATCGTCGGAATGCTGCTGCCGCGCCAGTCCGGCGGGTTGCCTTCGATGATGCATCAGTTTGCGTGGCTGACCGTCGGGTTCGCCGCCATCGCCGGACACGTGTTCAGCTTCTGGCTGAAGTTTCGAGGAGGCAAGGGCGTGGCGACGGCGCTGGGCGTTGTGGTCGGAATCTTCCCTTACTTCACGTGGCCGGGCTTGTGCGCGTTTGGGCTTTGGATAGCGATAATTCTGATAAGTCGATACGTCTCACTCGGGAGCATTCTGGCGGCTGCGGGTTTCCTGCCGCTGTTCGCGGCGTTCAATTGGAGTGACATCGACAGGCTCTGGCCGTTCGGTGCGTTCGCCGGTGCCATGGTGCTGCTCATAATCGTGCGCCATAGAACGAACATCGCCCGGCTGGTCAAGGGCGAGGAAAATAAAATCGGCGCTGCCAAAGAACGGAACCGGTAACACAGATTGCGGACCTGCCTGCTTACCGCAGGTAGGCAGGTTGTGGAATTCGGACCTGTCCCTTCGGGATTGCGGATTTAAAAGAAACACGGAGCAGGGTAGATATGGACAATAACTCTTATTTTCAAATCCAAGCCCACAGATAGCTATCTGTGGGCTTTTTTTATGCGCTACTTTGCTTTCAATCTTTTGCGGAGCTTCTTCAGCAGCACACCGAGATCGTTGCTGGGCGTATGGACGCCGCTGAGTCTCGCTCTGGCATCGCCATATCGTCCCAACTGCTCCAAAAGGGCAGCGTGGTAGTAGGCGTAAACTGGTTCGTTGCTGCTGGGCTCGACCTCAAATGTTTCGATCGCGTTTGAAAACTCCCCGCAGACCCAATAGCACAGGGCTACCCCCAGAGCAAGCTGCCACTGCCTGTCTTCCGGGACATCTAGATTGAGGTAATTAGGGAACACCAAATCGCCCAGTCCCTGTCGCAGCAACAGATCGGCCCAGACGAGTTGCTCCTGGGCTGACGGGTCGGCAATGGCGTTGAGTTCTTCAATCGCGGCTGACATCAATCCGATGTCCGGGTTGGCGAGCAGGCGGGCTTTTTCGATGGGGGGCAACTCCAGCTTATCCAGCCGGGCCTTCTTCGCTTGTGCGAGTTCGAGCGCCACTGCCAACGTATCTTTGAGCTTGAGGTAAGCCTTCGGCGGGCTCAGTCGCTGCTGTGGTGGAAGGTTGTCGAGGAACTCGGCCATCGCCTTATTCGCAACGTCCAATTGCCCCGATGCCTTCAACGCCAGGATGTGATATTGCGCGTAGCCTTGTCTGTTAGGAGTGCTCAAGTCAGCCAGGTCCATCTTGCTATAGATGGCCAAGGCGCGTGCGAGATTGAAATCTACCGGGAAGTTCTCTGACGGCAGGGCGTTTTCCTGAAACGAAAGTTGAACCAGCGACTTTGCGAGCTTGCCGTCTATCTTGGCCTCTCTGACGACGGCCTGCTGCTCGGCGGCAGTGAGGTGCCTCACCGCCAGCAACGTACAACGCTTGCGAACAGCATCGGTCTCGATAGCTTGGCCGCGTCCGACGTACTGACCGAGAGCAGTAAGCATGGAGCCGGCCTGATAGTTCATCGAAATCGGATTCTGCTTCCAGAAGGTCTTTCGCGCCGCGTCGAATCCTTCGATTGTCCCGTCGCTGTTGAGCGGCCGATCGAAGTCGGCGAAGTTGACCGCGGGCAACTTATCAAAGCTTGCAGTCCAGTCCGTTCGTGCGAAGACCGCACCGGCCTCATCGAGATACACAAGCTGGAACCGTTTGCTCTGGGCGAGCACGTTCAAACGTTCCTGCGAATCGTGTCTCACGAAGAAGAATCGAACGGTTTCGGGCAACTCAGCGGTGCGGGCTGAGGCTACCGTGCGAAGGGCAGTCGAGATGCGCCTGTAATTGTCGAACCGTTCCAGCGAGTGAGCTTCCAACCGGCCGTCCATGTAGAGCTTTCGGGCAGGATAGCTGTAGTAGATGAACGTCGAAGCGTCGCCGAAATTGGTGCAGAATATGTCACCGCCACCGGGCAACTCGCCGAGGAACTTGGCAGCTGCTATCGGATGAGTGCCTTGCTGTAGCCCCGGTCCGAACTGGCGTCCGCCGCCGAAGCTGCTACCGAGCCTGCCCGTAGCCACACCGAACGATAACAGTAGAACAAGAACGGTCACGCTGGCGGCTGCATAGGGCGAGAGAACTTTCAGCCTGGGCAGATGGCCGGCGATTCGCTTGATTATCGCCGCACCGTGCCACGCAAGCAGGTACGCCACAACAGGCCCGGCCAGGCCGACGTTGCGTTTGGCGATTGCCGCCAATCCCGCGAACATCACCATCCAGACCGCATGAGCGATGGGCAGGCGTTTGGCGTTGACAGCCATCGTCGTGATCGCAAGTGCGACAATCAGGATCGCCATTTTATGATCGCCCAGCACCATCCAGGTGGGTTTGAGTTCCGATACGCCGTAGGTGTAATGAAACGCCTGTCCGGAAACTCGCGTCCATAGCAGTAGCGGATGGATGGCTGCCCTTAGCGGCCAGGGGCTCAGCAAAATGGCGAAGGTTGCCACGATGATCGGGCTGAGCGCCTCGGCGCTGCAGAGCTTGCCCGCCAGTTGCGTTCGCTTGAACTTGCCGTCGATCCACGTGAACAGGACGGCCGACCAGATAAGGGCGAGCCCCAGAATGAACAAACCGTGCATGTTCACCCACATGCACATGATCGGTACCAGCCACCACAGGCGTTTCGGTTTTGCGCCTTTGCGAACCGATTCGATCAGCGCGATGGTGAGCGTGAGGAAGAGCAGCGTGAAGCTTTCGGGCCTGGCTCGGACGCGGCCGGCGATCATCAGCAGAAAAACCACTCCGCTTACGATCAGCCACCATGGAGGCAGGTCGCGCCGCAAATGCCACGCGAACACGAAAACGGTCAGCACTCCGAGCGCTGCCTTGAGAATCGCCAGCGCCCCAAACCCGCCGAGTGCGTGGCCGGCCGATACGACCAGTTGGAAAAACCAGTGGATGTTGATCCACTGCGGTTCGGGATCAACGCTGAACGGATCGAAATCCAGCACGCGCCCGTTGGCGAGCATCCAGTCGCCACTGGCTAGATGCCAGAAGATGTCGAAATTCCAGACTTGCGTGCAGGTCGCCGAAAACGCCGCAACCGCCAGCACCGCCAGGGCGGTGCGCATCCAGAAGCGATTCCGGGTTGGGCGTAAATCGGTCGTCTCGATAGCGGAGGTCATGGCGAGAATTTACGACAATCGCGGGCGTGCGGCAAGGGTGCGTGGGTCTATTCGCCGCCGCAGAAAGTTACAATCGGGGGTGGCATCCCGGCGCGCCGGGACTCGCCAAGCCGTGTAGCATTTCGGTCGCCTTGCCTTTGGGAGAGAACACTGCTTGCAAGCAAGCAGTGCCACCCGTCATTCTTGCGTGTTGCCTGTGTTGGCGATTCGGATGATTCGGGCGAGTTTTTCGCCGCAACCGTCGTCGATAAATTTGTTCAACTCGTCGACGCCGGCGAACACCTCGAGCATCACGGTTCCGTCGTAGCTAGCGGCGTGAAGCGAGCGTCCGACCGCATCGGTATCCACGCTGCCATAGGTGGGCATGAGGTGCGAATCGGCATCGCCGAAATTGTCCGACATATGCACGTAGATCATCTGTCCGCCGGTTTGTGCGATTGCCTCCGGGGCGCCTGCTACCATGTGTGCATGGCCGGTGTCGAGGCACATTCCGGTGTTGGGGGCTGCTACTTCGGTGAGCAGTTCGGCCAGTTTGTCAACCTGATAGCCGATGGCGTGATAGGTCGGGAGGTTCTCGAAGGCGTAGCGAAGATTCATCTGCCGGCCGAACTCGCCGAGTTCGCGGATCGACTTGGTCAACTGGGCGATGCGGACGTCGCGTTCTTCGGCGGAGATACCGTCCCTGCGAATCGTCGCGCAATGGACGATCACCAGCGGTCCGCCCAGTTCGAGCGCCAATTCGCCTTCGGACTTGAACGTATCGACTGCGAAGATTCTGGCCTGCTCATCCGGGGCCGACGGGTCGTACTGCTCGCCGAATATTCCGTGCAGGCTGTCGCAAGGCATGCCTCCGGCGGCGATGGCGTCGTTTATTTGCGTGGCGGAGATATCCGCGTTGGCGTTGCGATATGCCTGGACTACCTCGCAGCCGAGCTGGCGAAAGCACCCCAGCCACTGAGCAGGGGGGAAGTCCTCAAACCCGATGGCCGCCACCGTGCCTAGTCTGATAGCCATAACGTTTCCTGGGTGCCTGACGGTATGCCGAAATCCGATTGCGGAGACCGGCCTTCCATGGCGCTTTGATTATCCCAGGCGTCGGCGGATGTATTCCGCACGGGCAATACCGCGCTGCCTGGGTTCCATTTCCTCACCGAGTATTCTCTGCAGGTGTGCAGGCTGGGTCAACAGGAACAATTCGTTGATGGTTTCGATATCAACGTCGCTAATGCGCTCGGTGTGTATGCCCAGCCGCACCAGCGAGAGCAGGTACATGGTTTCATCCGCGCTCATCGTTCGCGCCGAACGCAGCAGCGCCAGCGAACGAAATGCCTTGTCGTCTACCGCTTCGGGTCGCTTTGCGAGCAGATCTTTCCTGGCGCGGCGTTCGTACTCGATAAACTGGGGTATCGTCTGCCTGACGAATTCCTCGACGAACTGCTGCTCGGATTTGCCGAGCGTAGTCTGGTTTGAGACCTGGAAGAAATCGCCGCCGGCCTCGGTTCCTTCGCCGTAAAGGCCTCGAACTGCCAATCGCAAATCGCGGGCCGCTCGGAATGCTTTTTCGATCTGTCCGGTCATTTTCAGCGCCGGCAGGTGCAGCATCACGCTTACGCGCAGGCCTGTCCCTACGTTGGTCGGGCAGGCGGTGAGGTAGCCGTAGCGGGAGTGAAAGGCAAAATCGAGACGCTGCTCGAGCTTGTCGTCGATGCGGTTGATCTCCTCCATCGCATCGTCGAGCTGCAGACCGCTTCTGAGAACCTGTATGCGCAGGTGGTCTTCCTCGTTGACCATGATGGCGACGGTTTCGTCGCCGCTTACCGCCACGCCGCGCGGATGCTTGTCATCTGCATGCTGGCGGGAAATAAGATGACGCTCGACCAGCAGGTGTCGGTCCATCTCGCTTGCAGCGGCAACATCGACGTAGAACATCTCGTCGGCTAGCTGGCTGTCGAGCACTTCTTTCTGCAACCGGTCGGCGAGTTCCTGCTGCTGGGTTTTGTTGCAACAGGAAAGGAAGGGCATGGATGCCAAGTTCCTCGCCAGCCTGACGCGCGACGAGATAACCACGTCGTGCATGGGGCCGGTCCCGCGAAGCCATTCTCCGGCGCGGTTGGTAAGGTCAGCGAGTCTCATTCCTGCTCCAGTTCCTTTATCTGATCGCGGAGCCCGGCTGCCCGCTCATAATCTTCCGCCGCGACGGCCGACTTCAACTCGGCACGCAGACGGAGAATAGTGTTTATCTTTTTCTGGTCCTGACCTGCCCGGTGGGGAACCTTTCCGACGTGCTGAGTTGCCCCTTCGTGTGCCTTTGCCAGCAACGGATCGAGCGAATCGGAGAACACGTCATAATCGTGCGGGCATCCGAGTACGCCCTGCTTGCGGAAATCGGAGAAACTCACACCGCAGATGTCGCAGGTCTGCTGGGCGATCTCCGCGGAGGGGCTCTGGAGAATAAAATCCTCTAAGAGTTGGCTTATGGGCACGTTAGCCTTGATAGTGATACCCTCTGACGAAGCGCATCCTTCGCAGAGGTGCTTTTCGATCTTCTTGCCGTTAGTGATTTCCGTCAGGTGCACCGTGGCAGGCTTTCCGCAACCGTCGCATTTGAATTTCATTTTTCCACCGCACCTATCCTAAGAGCAGTTGCCCGGAGAGTCAAGAATCCGAACCTATCTCATTCTAGGACTCTGTAACAGCTGAAATGACGGGTGGCATCCCGGCACGCCGGGACTTGTCAAGCCGTGTACCTGATCGAACGCCTTGGCCCTTGGAAAGAACACTGCTTGCACCTGCCCGCCCGGCGCAGGCAGGCGGGAGCAAGCAGTGCCACCCACAAGATTACGCGTTACAGAGTGCTGGATGGCTGCAGTTACGTTCGAAAGCCCTGGCCCCGATCGGCGAAAGCTACTTGCAATTTTTTTCGCTGCGAATTATAAAATTTACTGCCAGCAAAGAACTTATCCAGCCTTCGGGTCGTAGAACCGCAGACGCTTCACTCTGTGCTTGTTTAGCCCTAGTACTCTGTCCTGTGAATAATGTTGTGTTATGGCGCAGGGCCGATGATGTAGATGCAAGGAAGAAAATTGAAGGCATGTTCAATGGATACGTCGAGTTTTTCTGACGCGGTAGACGCATTATCGCCGCAAGTCAGAACCATCAGTATTGCCGGGACAGTGTACCAGACCGGTTCAAAATAATTAATGACGCGGGAGTAACACATGGCTCAAGACATCGTTAAGGACTCGGTGGCCAAGCAAACCGGCCGGACGAGCCTGCTGATCATCGGCATCCTCGTCGGTGGTGTGCTTATACTGAACTCCTATATTGCGGACTGGGTTTTCGCCGATCAGACCGAGTATGCAGCCGACGGTAAGGCGATGAACGTCTATAGCGACACCCTGGCGCTGCTTGGAACCCTGTGCCTCGGTCTGCCCATTATCATTCACGCGGCAAAGTCCCTGTTTAAGGGCAAAATGCAGATGGACGAGCTTGTAGCGCTTGCTGTCATCGCGGCCGTTGCGACGACCAACTATAAAGCGGCTGGTCTTGTGGCGTTCTTCCTGCTGCTGGCGAATCTCGTCGAGACGCGAACGGCGTTGGGGGCCAGAGCCTCGATAGAAGGTCTGGTGAAACTCGCGCCCAAGAAGGCTCACAAGCTAACCGAAGAAGGCGGCGAACTGATGGTCGATCCGCGTGATCTGACCAAAGGCGACGTGGTTCGCGTCCGGCCTGGCGATAATATCCCCGCAGACGGTGTGGTTATCGCAGGCCAATCGTCGGTCAACCAAGCCAATATCACCGGCGAGTCGCTGCCGGTCGACAAGGTCGTAGGCGACGAAGTTTTTTCAGGAACGAACAACCTTGCCGGTGCGATTGACGTTGAGGTAACCCGCGCCGGTGCCGATACCACGCTGGGCAAGGTCCAAAAGCTTATCCTCCAAGCCGAGAAAACCCGCATACCGATCATGCGAATGATCGACCGCTACGCCGCATGGTACACTCCCACAATCCTGATGCTTGCCTGTGCGGTCCTGTTTTTCACCCGTGAGATGGATCGCGCGGTTACGATACTTGTCGTGGCGTGTCCGGCTTCGCTCGTCCTGGCGGTACCGACGGCGATGGTTGCGGCGCTTTCCTGCGCGGCGAGGCTTGGCATCTACGTTAAAGACGTATCGACCATCGAACTGGCAAAGGATCTGACGGCGTTTGTCTTCGACAAAACAGGTACGCTGACCACCGGCGAGCTTTCGGTGACGCGAATTCTGCCTGCACCGGGAGTGGACGGGGCTGACCTGCTCAAAGCCGCCGCCTCGGTCGAGCAACTTTCCAAGCACCCTGTTGCCCGGGCCGTGGTCGCCGTGGCCGAGAAGGCACGGATCGCCATGTCCGAGGCATCCGACTTCCAGGAGATCATCGGCAGGGGCGTGCGAGCAAAAATCGACGGAACCACCGTCCTGGTCGGCAGGAGCAGTTGGATCAGCGAGCAGGGCATAAGCCTCGACCCCATGAGCGATCCCGAATACGCCGAGCCAGAAGGGCTCTCTACGCTCTACGTGGTCAAGGGAACGGAACTTCTCGGCTGGATCGGCCTCGCCGATAGCACGCGTGCCGAAGCCCGCGAAGCGATGGACGATCTTCGCGAGCTGGGCCTGCGTGAACTGGTGATGGTCACTGGCGACAGGTGGTCGGTTGCCCGCCGCGTGGCCAAGGAAATGGGCTGCACCGAGGTCCAGGCCGAGGTTCTCCCAGCCGATAAACTCAAGCTGGTAGCCGCACTCAAGCGGCAGGGGCACACCGTTGCCGTCGTAGGCGACGGAGTGAACGACGCCCCGGCGCTGGCTGCGGGCGATCTGTCCATTGCGATGGGTGCCGCCGGAAGCGACGTGGCGATAAACTCAGCCACCGTTGCACTACTGAACAACGATTTGAGGCGTCTGCCGTTTTTCATTCGCCTCAGTCGCAAGACCGCAAACGTGATTCATCAGAACCTGCTCATCGGGGTGGTGTTCATCGTACTGCTGATCGTGCTGGCCGGGCTTGGCGCGATCAATCCGGTAGTGGGAGCGATTTTGCACCTGGTGACCGCGACGATCGTGATCTTCAACAGTGCCCGGTTAGTCAGGTTCGGAGAAGACATGCATCAGGTCGCCCATGCGGCAGATAAGAAACCCGAAAAGCAACTGATGACCGAACCGGTACCCGCAAGCTAGCGGGCTTCGAGCGGTTCGAGAGACTTATAACGATTGGGCAACCAGGCTCAACATGGCTCAGACAGTGGATTTGAAATGACGACGCGCACCGGGCAACACCAGCATCACGACGATCATCATCGCCACAATGGTGGCAATGGTGAAAGCTACGCGCGTATCGTCCGAAATGTCGCTGCTGATCAGGTTCGGTGCGAATGCGGGAATTGCAAACCCGAGCAGAGTCAACACAGCCATGACGACCACCAGCCAATAGCCCCATTTAGCGCCGGTTGCAAAGACGCTCCACATAGCCCAGTTCAGCCCGCTTGCGACGACGATTCCCGCAGCCATCGCCAGCCCGGAGGGGTTGTGGAATTTCGGAAGCGTGAACAGGGTGGCGGCGGTTATCCAGGCGGCGATCGATGCGATTCGTCCTGCCCAGGCCAGCAGCGCCACCGGGCCGGGCATGGTGGAACCGGAACTCTGCGATTCGAGCTGCCTTCGCTGGAACATCGCCATTCCGATGGCGAGAGTTGCCCCGATGTAGAGGAGGCAATAACCGCCGGCGGTGGCTACGTATCCGACCGGGATATGCTTGCTTTTATCGGCCAGTGCGTCGAGCGGGTAGAAGTAGGTCAGGTTTGGCACGATCCATCCGAGGACCTTGACGGCAGGGATTTTTGGAGCCCAGTAGCCGACCATCCATGGGTGTATCGAACCGATAAAGAACACCGCGAAACAGACGCTCAGTGTCATCACCTGGCCAAGTCGCGTACTGGATGCCACCGCAACGCCGACGAATATCATCGAGGCCATGAATATCAAACTCAGCCCCAGCAGCAACTGACCGTGGATTGCCGCGTCCTCGAGAGTGTCGTATCCCAGAGGAACGATTTTCCATTCCTTGCCGATGAAGCTGATCGCAGCCATCGCCAGCGAGAGCAGAAGCACGTTCGCCCAGAGTCCCGCCGATACGATAGGCCATCCGAAGAAATAGTTTCCGAGAATCGCAATAAGCATCGCCAGGCCAAATGCGGACAATCCAAGTACGATCACCGGCCAATCGTACGGATCGGTGATCGCGGACATGATGCGATGGCGCACCAGCATGAGAAACACCAGGCTGCAAACGTAGAACGCCAGGGCGACTGCGGCGGTTACTCCCATGAACTTTCCCAGCACGAAGGTTGGGCGGGATACGGGCTTGGATATGACCGTCAGCGAGGTCTTGTCGTCGATCTCGCGGGCCAGAACGCTCGAAGCGCTGAAGGCCGCAATCAGCAGACCCGAAAGCAGCAGGGTGCTCAGTCCGACGCTCTCGAACATCTTCTGATCGGTCTCATGGTAATTGGTCCCCATGGTCCATCCCGAAAGCGGGAGGGACGTAAGCAGGATCGCGAAGGTCGCAAGTATCAGCACACCGAAAATCGGTTGGCGGACGGTTTGTGCGAAAGTATTTTTGCAGATGGACCAGAGTCTTATCATTCTTTATTCACCCATAAAAGGTTTGATGCTGTTTCATACGCCACGCGGGCCGATGAGTTTGCCCGAGGCGGGCAGATTGTATCCGCATCGTATTGTGACAAGCAAGTTGCCGTTGTCTCAGCGGGCCGCGATTGTCGGCCTGGAGCATGTCCGAATAACTCACGCCTCAGACGCTCCAAGGAGAATTTGACTAGATGATCACGCAGAAGCGCGGAAAGAATGTGGCTATCGCCGGAACAGTCGGCCAACTACTGCTGGCTGGGGTGGTGATGACGATCTGGCTGTGGACCAACTCGCTGGCGGCGATGACCTGCACCGTCTT
>SDBT01003135.1_pt1 | contig 28746 bp, 17 predicted proteins | sample 2277101 | NCBI WGS metagenome assembly SDBT01 (sample SAMN10404973, study PRJNA504765) | marine sediment metagenome | isolation source: marine sediment core GS10_PC15, 103 cmbsf | place: Arctic Ocean: Southern Knipovich Ridge | collected 2010
GGCCGGGCGGTGGCTGTTGGTGCGGACCCCCTCTTGAAGACGATCCATGCCGAACGCCTCGTCGGCAGCGTCGGTCCACTCGAAGAATCCATCCGAGACGGCAACGACCAGATCGCCCGGCTCGAGAGACGTCTCGATCGCTTCGTCCATCATCTGCTCTTCGGTCAGTCCCAACGGCATCCCCTGAGATCCGAGCGATTGAACGTCGCCGTCGTGGCCTCGCACCACCAAGGTCGGCCCGTGCCCCGCCGAAAGCAGGCGGAAGCAGTGGTTTTGGGCGTCCAGGTCGATCAGCACCAACGTAACAAACTTGCCCTCGGGGATGTCTCGGTGCAGCAACTCGTTGACTCGCTTCAGCAAGGCCACCGGCGAGATTTGCTCGCCGAGGGTCGCCCTGACGTAAGCCCGGCAGGCGGCCGTGACCAGCGCCGGACCGACGCCGTGCCCCGTGACGTCGCCAACGGAGAAGACGACCCGCTGGCGGCCGATCTCCTGCCAGTCGAAGTAGTCGCCGCCGGCCTGATCGGCGGGGCGGCAGACCGCCGCGAATTCGTAACCTGCCAACTGCGGCATGGTCCGCGGCAGCAGCCCCCGTTGAATCTCGCCGGCGATCTCCAGATCGTGCTTCAGCCGGTCGTGCTCGCGGCGGGTCTGCATCTCGCGGACCGCGGCCGCCACGTAGGTCCGCACCTGACCGGCAACAAAGACCGAAGCCAACGTCGCCAGCGCAAGCATCGCCGACAGGTTGAAGTACATCGGTGCAGGATGCGGGTTAGGCACCGCGGCGTCACCGGAAAGCGCCCAGGCCGCCAGCACGGTGTATCCCACGAAACAGACCAGCCCGGTCAACAGCGTCGCCGTTCGGTCTACCCGCAGCACCGACACGCCGATCAACACGATCATAAACGCATAGCCGGGCGATACCAGCAACGTGTACTTGTGCTCGGGCGTAAGCAGCATCAGGGCATAGAGCATCGCAAGTGGAAAGAGGCACTCCAAGACCAATTGGCCGCGGGCGAGCACTTGGTGTACCGGTCGGCCGGCCTCGATCGCCCGGACCACCTGCCGCAGCATGAAGATCTCGAACGCAAGATAGGTCGCCGAAGTAACGAAGACGACAACACCGACTGCCAGCCGGCCATCCAACGGCACCAGGATGCGGAACACACCCAACACGGCAAACATGCCGATCACGATAATCATGCAGAGCGTGCGAACCTTCTCGCTACGGAGAATCGCCGTGCGGAATTCGGCCAGATCGGGTTCGGAGGATGAGGTCATGATGTGCTTACCTATGGGAATCGACTCGAAGTGCCGCTCGGGAGTACGCGCACAAGTCACTTACAAATCACACTTGGAGGGAAGTGCCGATCGTCGCTAAACGTCAGTCGGAGCAAGTCGGCTCTTCCGGCGGGGACTCACTTGCCGCTTGTAGCGCCGGGCTTCCCAACCACCGGGGCCTCATCCGCATCAGCATTCGTGTCTGCCTGCGCTGCACTGGGGCGCACGCCAAGTTCATCAAACATCGCTTCAAATTCCTCGTACATCCACATCTCCTTCGCACGTTGCATGCGAGTTTCATCCGACCATCCACGCAGCGAAGACCTCAGGTCAGCGCGCCAAATCGTCCCGCCCCGTAGCTGAAGCATGATGGCAGTGCCTGCTTCGCTGCTCTGATCATCGATCAAGGAACTCACCGCCTTGACTCCCATGAGAGTGCCGAGCATCCGGTCGTAGTACGACGTTCTTCCGCCACGTTGCGTGTACCCAAGATCCGTTTCCCGGACTTCTGACGGCCGGAATATCTCCTCGGCATGCCCACGAATGTGCTCAATATTGTATTCGCGGTAGAGACCATGCTTTACGAGGATGGTCGCGTGCCTCCGCGGTGGTGTGTACTGCTTCATTCTCTCAGCCAACCGTCGAAGTGCATCGATCATGTCCTCCTCGGAATTGCAGTTCTCGGGCATGAGGGCCAACTCGGTTCCACTTGCCAGAGCACCGGCTAACGCGAGTGCCCCCATTTCGCCTCCCATTGTTCCCACGATGGACACGCGGTTCGTCGCTTGGCTTGTGTCGATGATTTGGTCACACGAGGAAACGATCACGTTCAACGCCGAGTCGTACCCTAACGTGGCGTGCGTACCAGGTAATCCATGATCAATGCTCGCCGGAACAACTACGACTGGTATGGTCTCCTCCTGAGACTTGAAGTAATTCGCGAGTTCGCAGGCCCGTTGAAGACAGCTGAGACCGCCAACAACGATGAGTCCTCTTATTCCGTGATCGCGGAGATGCTTCAGTATATTCTCGCAGTCATTCTCATCAAGACGCTCCTCCCGACGAACAGCACCAAGAATTGAACCAGCTCTGCGATATACGTTCGCTGCAACGCCCTTGGGGTTGCGTTGGTTCTCGCTAACGGATGCCCAGGTCAAATCTCTCGATGCATTAGAGATGAGTCCGTCAAATCCATTCTCAAAACCGATCATCTCACGCTCGTATTCGTTCCGGGCATAGCGAGAAGCAGCTCGGAGCACCATGTTCATGCCAGGTGCGTCAGCCCCAGCAGTAATGATAGCAAACTTGTCCGCCGACTTCTTGAACGAAGAACGCGGCGAAACTCGAGACAGGGTCCTTACGAGGTCAATGGACTTCGTCAGAGTCTTCGAAGTGACAGCGGTTTTTCCCAGCTTGACGCTATCGATGACCTCCTCTGTCGCCACCGATTCAATCTTACCATCACGCAAGGCAACCATTCGTGAACTGCCGTCCGCAAAGGGGTTGTCGAGAACCTGGATCGCCTTGACCCCCATTCTGGAACCCAAGACACGATCGAACGCCGAGGTTGGCCCTCCACGCTGCAAATGACCGAGTACTGTTGTACGGACGTCCCATGGTAGAGACCCATCGTCTGCACTGTCCTTTACTTGCAAGTCCTTTCCGACTTCGATGTAGTTGCGGATATGCTCGCTTGGCGACATTGTTTTCGCTGCGCCTTCTCCGACGACTACAACTGCAAACCGCCGACCTGCAGCATACTCTGTCCGCAAGCTGGCAAGTAATCCTCTAATTTCGGCGTTCGAGACTTTGCGTTCGGGACAAAAGACGGCCTCGGATGCGCTGGCCAGTGCTCCGAAAACGGCCAGGTATCCACAGTCCCGTCCCATCGTCTCCATAATGACTACGCGATTAACGGCAGAGATTGTATCGACCAACTTATCCGCACAGTCAACGATCACGTTGAGTGCCGTATCGACTCCAATAGACATCTCTGTGTGTGGAATATCGTTGTCAATGCTCGCTGGAATCACGACAACAGAAAGGTTGCTGTCGAATTGGTTCCATTGTTTTGATGCTTTGTGTATGGCATCAGCACCTTGGAGAGATCCGTTGCCGCCAATAACTACGAGTCCGTCAATGCCGTTGCTTTGTAGTGTCTTTGCGATTGCGCCTTGGAGACGTACATTATTCTCCAAATCTGGGCGTCTGATTGTCCCAAGGCAGGACCCGCCGTCCCGAATGGTCCAACTGGTTGTATTCCATTGCATTTCACGGACGTACTTGTTGTCCAGCGGGTCTTTCTCTTCCGTCATTTGAGCCAGTCCGTAGAATCCATTGCGGATACCGTAGACTTGCCACCCAAGAGAGAGTGCTGAGCGAGACACCGCACGGACAGCAGCATTCATTCCCTGCGCATCTCCGCCTCCCGTAAGGACAGCGATGCGACGCTTACTTCCTTCCCGTTGTGCTCTCACAATAATCTCCCCGCAACAGAGGTTACATGTCACAACCACCCGAGACAGGATCGATTGTACTACATACTGGCTACCACTGAAAAGGGGCGCGCAACCCAAAAGATAGGTAATTACCTGAGACACCAATCCGCGAACTCTACATGCATCAGGAACGTCAACCATAAGGCCTTTCGCGCGTTGGAGGGCGATAGACACTCGTTCTTGAAGGAGTGGACAACGGTAGCTGTAGCCAGGAGAAACTGGGCGCCCTGGCTATTCTGGGTAGGTATCGTCGAGTTTGACTTGGAGAAGCCTTGGGCCACCTGCCGCAGCATGAAGATTTCAAACACGAGATAGGCCGCCGAGTCGGCAAAGATGACAACACCGATTGAAAGCCGGTATCCTTGGCGAGGTCCCTCCAAGTATCATCACTTCCAGTCGAGGCCTTCGTGCAAGTTGTTGAGGTTCTCGTGGCCGGTTGGGGTTACTGCGATGATGTCTTCTACGCGGATGCCGCCGAGGCCCTTTCGGTAGAGGCCCGGCTCGATTGTGATTGCGTCGCCGACGACCAGTTCCGGGCCCTTGAAGTCGAGCAACGGCGACTCGTGAACGGATAGCCCTACGCCGTGACCCGTGCCGTGCGTCAATGCACAGTAGTCGTCGGGTGCGTCGGCGGCGGGCAGTCCGAACTCGTAGCCCTGGCTCTCGACCGCCTCGATCGTGGCCCGGTGGACCGTTTCGCCGGTGACGCCGGCCTTGACCGCGGCCGTGGCGGCGGCCTTGATCTTGCGGACGGCCGCGTGCATGGCGGCCAGTTCGTCCGACACCTCGCCGTGGACGGCCGTTCGCGTGCAGTCGCCGTTGTAGAGCGTTTCGAGGTTGCGGGGGAAGATGTCGATAATCACCGGCTCGCCCGTACGCAGTTCGCCGCTGCCGCTGTCGTGACAGTCGGCACCGAGCGGTCCGCCGGCTACGATCGACGGCGGATTGCTGTAGCCGCGGTCGATCAGCCAATGCGAGATGGCCGAGCGAACTCGTTCGGAAGTCAACGGCTGGCCGTCGCGGATCAACACGCCGTCGCCGCGAGCTTCGGCCGAGCAGACCATGCCGCAAGCCATCTCCATAGCGCTCTCGGTGGTGGCCGTATCATTAAGGAAAAAAGCGATTTCCTCGTCGCCCTTCGCGCGGCGCTCGGCAACACCCAGGTCCAGGTCGCACTCCAGCACGATACCCGCCCGACGGACGTACTCCGCGAAGATCATCGGCAGTGTCCGGTCGGTCATCACATGCTTGACACCGGCGCGGCGGAGACACTCGGCGGCAGCCTGGGCCGTGGCCGTCTCGCGGTCGCCGGAAAGTCCGCCGTCGGGCTCGTAGTCGGCCGGGCAGGCGGCTTCGTCGATTCGGGCATGGCGGAGCGCCCGGTCGATCTCGATGTCGCGCAGGATCAGGATCGCCTTGCTGCCGCCGTCGGTGGGGAGTTGCAGGTAGACGATCGGGTCGAAGACGGCATGGCGAATACGGTGATACAGCGTGGCGTTGACCTCGGGCACACCGGCCAAGATTATGGCCCGTTGCGTGGCGGACTGGTTTTGCTCCGTCATTTCTCGTCGTTCTCCTCGATAATCCTGCCTCACGCCGCGGTTGACATCCTCCGGCACGGGCGGTTACAATCAGCGGCTTGTTTGTTGGAACTCCGTGTAATCAGCCCCATTCTATCTGGACTTTTCATGAGTAGCAACCAATTGCAGGAACCGTCTCCAACGCTGTTTGGGCACCCCCCCGGTTTGTTTGCCCTCTTTTTTGCGGAGATGTGGGAGCGATTCTCCTACTACGGGATGCGGGCGTTGCTGCTGTTCTACATGATTAAGGGGTTCCTGGGTTATGGGGACAGCGACGCATACTCCATCTACGGCGCGTACACGGCATTGGTCTACATGACGCCGTTCTTCGGCGGGATGCTGGCCGACCGTTTGCTTGGCGCGCGACGGGCCGTAATCCTAGGGGGGCTGCTGATGGCCGCCGGGCACCTGATGATGGCGGTGGAGACCGAGTTGGCCTTCTTCACGGCCTTGGGCCTGCTGATCTGCGGTAACGGTTTCTTCAAACCGAATATCTCCACGATCGTCGCATCGCTTTATCCGCAAGGCAGCCCCAAGCGAGAGAGCGGATTCACGATCTTTTACATGGGTATCAATCTCGGGGCGGCTATGTCGCCTTTGCTGTGCGGATACATCGGCGAAACGTACGGCTGGCACTACGGGTTTGGCTTGGCAACGATCGGCATGCTGATGGGAGTTGCCGTTTTTGCCAACTGGCTACCGCCCGGCAAATCCGGCGCCCCGCCGAACCCAGAACGTCTTCGCCACCGGCCCGCGTTCATCACCCAGTTTTTGATCATGGCCGCCGCCTCCACTGCCGCGGTTAGTCTGTTCGTGTTCCACGTAGACAATCCCTACGCGATCGCCGTCAACGTTCTCGTGGGCGTCATGTTGCTGGCTGCCGGAGTGATCGCATGCGTCGCGCTGCGCAAGGAAGTCGGCGGATTGATAACCAACGAGTGGTCCATCTACCTGGGAACGCTTCTGCTTATTCCCGTTGTTGTGCTGATAGTCTCGGGGTTCTCACCGCTGACGCAGGACAAGCGTCCGGTAACGCTCGTACCGGAGTCAATCATCACAGGACTGAGTGCCGACGAGTCGGCCTATACGCGGCTGAGGAACCTTAAGAAGGCCGTCAAGGCAAAGAGTGAAGGCAGGGTCGACAGATTCGCTGTGAGGATCCAGCAACTGCAGGACAAGAACGCGTGGCAAGACCGGCAGTACGGCGCCCTGGAAAAGGTCGTCTCCGCTGCTAAGGCGGCAGAATGGACAAAGGCGCAGACTGTGTTTAACTTGATAGAAGTAGGCCCGTTGATGGGTGCTCAATTGAAGGAACTCCAAACGGCAAACGAAGCGGAAGCCGACTACCTCGCTAACGACGAGGCGACGCGTCACCTCCTGGAGAAGTTCAAAGCGGCAGTCTGGTCGAAAGACAAGGACGCCATCGACGGGCTCGCGGAAGGGCTCAAGAGGCTCCAACAGCGGAACGACCTGCGAGATAAGCAGTACACGGCCTTGACGGAGGCGGCCCAACTCGCGAAAGATCAGCAGTGGGAAGAATCCCGAGCAAAGATCGACGAGTCGCGCACGCTCTTCCCGCGCGGAAGAATGAAGAACATCTTCGCCGTCTTTCTCAAAGAGATGAGCAAGCCGGCCGGCCTGATCCTGCTGCTGGCCGGGTTGGTGGCGTTCGGATACCTCGGAATCCAGACGTTCAGCCTCGACAAGATTCCGCGCGAGCGGATGTTCGTCGTGCTGATTCTGACCTTCTTCTCGATGCTCTTCTGGGCCTTCTTCGAGCAAGCAGGAAGTTCCGTTAATAACTTCACCGACCGCAACGTGGATCGGGTCTTCGAGCAAAAACAGATTACCGAGAAGCAGGTGGGAAAGACCGTCAAGATCCAACCCACGCAGGAGCAACTCGGCTATCACAACGGCGACGAACTCTTCACGCTCAACGTTCTGGACACCTTGCGCGAAGAGCACAAGAAGAAGAAAGAGAAGCTCGACTTCACAATCGAGTGGACGATAGCTAAGGACAACGTAGGGATGGGGATTGCGAAACGATCCCAGGAAATGCCTGCAAGCATCTTCCAGTCCGTCAACCCCATCTACATCGTGATCTTCGGGCTGGCCTTCACGGCCCTTTGGACGGTGCTGTCGCGATGCAATCTCGAACCGAGCACGCCGGTGAAGTTCGCCTTAGGTCTGGCCCAACTCGGTTGCGGGTACGCATCCTTCTGGTACGGGGCCGTCAACGCCGACGAGCGCGGCATGGTGGCGCTGGGGTGGCTCTTCCTGGCCTACCTCTTCCAGACCACCGGCGAGCTTTGCCTTTCACCGGTGGGGCTATCGATGGTCTCCAAGCTGTCGCCCGCCCGGTTGATAAGCACGGTCATGGGTGGATGGTTCCTGGCTACCGCGTTTTCGCAACTGTTGGCCGGCATCATCGCGCAGTTTACCGGCGTCGTCGAGGAGGGCAACGGCGGTGTGAGTGTGATCCCCGTGCCGAGAGAAACGGTCAACGTCTACGGCGATGTTTTCGGCGTCATCGCCGTGTCTGCGATTGCCTCGGCGTTGATCTGCTTCGCGTTGGCTCCGCTGCTAAGCCGCTGGATGCATCCGGAAGTCGACGACGGCGACGGGACGGAACTCGCGGAAGAGTAGAAACCGTAGGGTGCGTGAAACGCACCGGAAGGATCTGCCGTTGGTCTTCACAGCCGGGTGACGCTGTTGACAGTTGGGTGGCTGGGGTCGAACCACGAGGGACGAGTGGTGAGCCCCCAGTGATTCCGCCCTGGGGGCTCGGTGCTCGTCCCTCGCACCTCGACCCCAGCCACCCCTTGCGCGTTGCACGCATCCTACTACTTCACTTCCTTGGCGAAGTACCGGGCGGAAAGCGGCTTGCCGGTCACTCGGCGGACGAACTCAGGCCAGCGTACTATCGTGCCCGGCTTGAAAACCTTCTGCGTGAGAAAATCGCCGAAATCCTTGCGGCCGTTGAAACTCAACTCGGACGTCGGGCCCTTGTGGTCGGCCAACTCGGCTAGCGAGTGACGCAACTGAGCGGCGAACAACTCGCCCAGCATGTAGTTGTGATAGTAGACCGGGGCGATCGTGAAGTGCGGCTTGGCGGCCCAATCCGGCAAGTCGCGGTTCGCCGGCCGTTTGACTTGTTGATAACGCTCGACGTAATCCCACCAGAGCGCGTTCAGATCCTGCTCGGGATTCTCGTAGAAGGCCTTCTCGAAGTTCAACATCACGAGCGTCCAACGCGTGAAGACCAACTGCTCGCGGCGACGCTGCTCGAGGATCGCCTTGGAAAGCTCTTTCACCCGGTCCTTGTCGGCGCCGGCGTAAGCAATCATCCAACTTGGTGTCTTGGCTAAGGCGCCGAACAGCATCGCCACGCCCTCGGTGGTGAAGATGTGGGCCGGCTCGCGGAGGTTGTGCGGCAGCCGCCGGTTGATACCCAGATCGAAGACCGCATGCCCCAACTCGTGAAGCTGCGTGTCCATCCACTCGGCCGTCGGCTTGATGTTGCAGAGGATGCGGACGTCGTCGGCCCGATCGATGCTCGTGCAGAAGGCGTGTTGGTCCTTGCCTTCGCGCTCGAAAAGATCGCTCCGCTCGAGAATCCCCTCGACCGGCAAACCGACGTCGGCGAAGAACACGCGAGAGATCTCGACGATATCTTCCTTGGTCTTCTTGTCGTAGAACTCGTCCAGGGCGACGGCGGCAGACGGCGGCGGAGACTGGAAGAACGGGTTGTCGTAGTGCCAAGGCATCATCTGCTCCGGCTTGACCTTGAACCGCTCTGCCAGTTCGCCGTCCATGCGGGCCTTCATCCGGGTGAACGGCTCGCGGGTGAGCAGTTCGAGTTCCTTGAAGATGGCCAGCAGTTGTTCGGGGTCGTGCTCCTGGAGCCGAATCCGCATCTGCCAGAAGTTGTCGAATCCGAGTTGCTTGGCCGCCCGGTTGCGGAGCTTCGCCAGCTCGACGAGTTTAGGCGCCACGGCCGCACCGACCTGTTTGAGTGTCGCCCAGATTTGTTGCCGCTTCTGCGAGTCGTTCTCCTTGCGGAGCATTTCGAGCAGATCGTTGTTGGAGAGTTGTTTTCCGTCCAGTTCGCCGCGGAAGGTGTTGAACGTCCGTTCGATTTCGGTGGACAGTTCGACCATCTGCTTGAGCAGATCGGCCGGCAACTGGTTGGCCCGATACGCCAACTCGGCGATTTGCAGGGCCCTGGCCGGCACCCGGGGCAACTTGTCGCCGGCTTCGATCAGGCCCTTCAATCGTTTGTACGCGTCCGCGTCGCTGTGATACTTTCGCAGTGCCAGATTCGCACGGGCAGCTTCGGCGAAGGCTTCCTTCTTACCCGAAACGGCCGCCTGCCATTGAGCTTTGGTCGCGCTAAGTTCCAGAGCGGCGAGTTCCTTCTGGTAGTTTTTCAGGAACTTCTCTGCCTGCGTTGTCACGTCGGAATCCTCCTCGTCCCCACGGGCGGTCCGGTTGTGTCCGGAGAGGACTGCCAGCATACTGAACCCTACGATTGTGGCCACGGTCAATAAGCTCTTCATCATCGGTCTCCCATAAACGGGGCGGGGTATTCGCCTGGTGATTATTCTGTAGTATAGGTCGGTTGCGGCTGCCAGGTCGGCGTTCGACTAACAAATGTAGGGTGGGTCGAGGTACGAGACCCACGCGTAAATTGGGAATCGCGGTTTCTCTCGATCCGCGTGGGTCTCGTACCTCGACCCACCCTACGATCGATCAGCCTTCCGATTCTGAGTATCGATACGCGATCACCCGGGCACGCTCCAACGTGACCAGTCCCTCCTCGATCATCTTATCGAGTTCGGGAAGGAACTCGGCAATTCTTTCGGGTTTGTCGACGATTTCGATCACCACGGGCAAATCTTCGGCGATCCGCAAGACCTTGGCCGAGTGCATCCGGCTGTGGGCACCGAATCCCATCAGGCCTCGCAACACGGTGGCACCCGCCATGCCGCGTTGCCGGGCTTCGTGGACGATCGCCTCGTAGAGCGGTTTGCCGTGGTGGCGGTCGCTTTCGCCGATGAAGATTCGCAGCAGTTCGGCTTCATAAGGCAATTTCATCATACGTCCCTTTCCGCTAGACGTGTTTGCCGATTTCCAGCCCCACAAACAGAGCCACGATTCCCGCGAGATTGTGCCCGGCCACGTTCGCGGCAGCCCACAACCACTGTGCGTCGCGGAGCATCTGACTCGTCTCGAAGGCGAACGTCGAAAAGGTGGTAAACGAGCCCATAAACCCCACCAGGATGATCGCGCGTGCCTCGCCACCGATCGACAGCCGAGGTTCCATCACGGCCCAGAGCACGCCGAAGAGCAGGCAGCCGGTGACGTTGACCACTGCCGTTCCCCAGGGAAACTCGCCGTTGGTGGCCCTCTGCACCAGACCGCTCAGTCCATACCTAGCCAGCGCCCCTACCCCACCGGCCACGGCGATCAATAGCAGCTTCTGCAACACAATCTGGTTCCTTCAACGCAAGACGAAAAAGTCGTGGCACAGGCGTCTCGCCTGTGATTAATGCATCGCAGGCGAGACGCCTACGCTACGAAAGTTGCCTTTTCCAACGGGCTGCTGCGTCCAGCCTATCATACCAAGCGGAACTGCGGAATACCTGGAACGTCGCGGCAGCCGTTTCGTCTGGAACGGGAGGCCGGGAAATGGTACGCTGTGGAGTGTGTCCGGCAGAAAGCCAACGAGTTCGTCGTAGTGAAATGGAGTGGAAAATGGGGACTGGCTCCGAGCCGCCGCAGATGCCAAACCCGAGGAAAAACGCCGCCGGCTCGGTGCCTGTCCCCTTTTTCCACGGGGCCTCATTTTTCACGGCCCCAGTGTCGCCGCCCGAAAAAGGGGACAGGCACCGTCGGCAACACGAATCACCACTGCTATACCGGTCATCGACGGAGCCAGTCCCCATTTTCGGGCTCCCGTATTTACAGTTTGAGTAACGAGTCCGCCGTAGTGAAAGGTGCATGGAATGAACGAGCCCTGGTCGCCCACCTCGTGGCGCAAGAAACCAATCGTGCAGCAGGCGGCCTATCCCGATCGTGCGGCGCTGAAGGAGGCGCTGAGGCAGCTTTCCAGGCTGCCACCGCTGGTCACCAGTTGGGAGGTTGAAACGCTCAAAAAGCAGTTGGCTGAGGCGGCAATCGGCAAGCGATTCCTACTGCAAGGGGGCGATTGTGCCGAGAACTTCGAAGACTGTCGTAGCGAGCCGATCGCCAGCAAACTCAAGATCCTGCTGCGGATGAGCATCATCCTCATCTATGGAATGAAGCGGCAGGTGACGCGCCTGGGGCGTTTTGCCGGCCAGTACGCCAAACCCCGCTCGGCCGACGTCGAAACCCGCGACGGCGTCACCCTGCCGAGCTACCGCGGAGACCTCGTCAACCGCGTCGCCTTCACGCTCGATGACCGCACACCCGATCCTACGCTGCTGCTGCGAGGCCACGAACGGGCGGCGATGACGCTGAACTTCATCCGCAGTCTGGTCCAGGGCGGGTTTGCCGACTTCCGCCATCCCGAGTTCTGGGACCTCGATTTCCTCGATTACGCATCCCGGTCGGAAGACTACCACCGCATTATGGACGCCGTCGGCGATGCGATTCGATTCATGGAGACCCTCGCCGGCAAATCGCTGGCCGAACTCAGCCGAGTCGAGTTCTTCACCAGCCACGAGGGGCTGCACCTCGACTACGAACGGGCCCAAACGCGGCACGTACCCCGGCGGACCGGCTGGTACAACCTCGGCACGCATCTGCCATGGATCGGCGACCGCACTCGCGACCCCGGCGGCGCCCACGTCGAATACTTCCGCGGAATCTCCAATCCGATCGGCATGAAGGTCGGCCCCGGCATCGACCCGCAGGAGTTGCCCGATTTGCTCAACGTGCTCAATCCAGACAACGTGCCCGGACGGATGATGCTGATCCACCGCTTCGGTGCGAAACGGATCGAGGAGCATCTGCCGCCGTTGATCGAGGTGGTCAAACGCAACGGCCGTACGGTCGTCTGGTGTTGCGACCCGATGCACGGCAATACGATCACCACGGACGGCGGCATCAAGACCCGCATGTTCGACGACATCCTCAGCGAACTCTCCCAGGCGTTCGACATTCATCAGCGCATGGAGTCGATCCTCGGCGGCGTCCATTTCGAGTTGACCGGCGAGAACGTTACCGAGTGCATGGGCGGCGCACGGGGACTCGAGGAAAAGGATCTCAAACGGGCCTACCGCAGCGACGTAGATCCGCGATTGAACTACGAGCAGGCCCTGGAAATGGCCCTGCTGATCGCCCGGCACACGACGATGTCGTAGCGACAGTTCGCCGGCGAGCCCCCATGTCGGTGGCAGCCGCACCACCCGGCCGGCGATCCGCTGCATCCTCTGCAACCTGGGCATTAGAGTGGTTACAGAATTGGGAATACATCTGAGTTGCCCAAAATTACCACCGGGCCCTTGCGTAACAGGCCATCGGCCGTAAAATCAAGGATTCTGCTGAAGCAGCCCCCTTAGCTCAACTGGCAGAGCATCTGACTCTTAATCAGAGGGTTGGAGGTTCGAGTCCTCCAGGGGGCACTTTCGCCAGCCTTTGCCAGGGTTGGCCGTTCTTTGCCTAAATGCTTGGCAGGTCGTCCTTCTGCGGGACATCCGCTGCTAACGTGCTGTCGTGCTCGCTTTCCGTGAATTGCAGGCTGACCGTGGCCGGAACATCCGCAGCCGGGGTTCCGACCACTTTCGGCGGGTAGAATGCAGATCCTTGGCGGGGACGAACCCCACCAATTAGCCCGTATTGTTCATGGACCTTTTATAGTGACCGCATCCGTGCGGTTTATGGTAATCCTCGACCCGATAAATCGGGTCGCTACGAGCACCGTAAGGCTCAAGCGTCGAACGGGAGGGATACTTCGTCCCAGTCGACAAGGACGGCGTCGAGTGCTTCGGTTTCATCGTCGTCGTCGTTGGCCGAAAGCCACCCGAACTCGTCGCTCCGGTCGTCGGGCTTGACGGTGAAGACGGCGCCAACCGAGGCCCGGGCGATTTGTTCTTCCTCGAAACGGAGGTCGATCGCAGTCGAGACAGCCAAGCCGTTGCGGCGGAGCGTGTCCGAAGTCTCGTCGGAGACTCTTAGCGAGGCAGTTTCCGAGTTGAATCCGGACGTGCCCGACAAGGCCGTGTCGTAAGCGGCCTGTACCATGGCGACCTCCGTCGGCGAGATTTCCCAACGGACGCCCGGCTCCAGCGGGATACGCATCACGCCGTCGGGCACGGCCAGGTGGTCGCCGTCGGCGTCCATTGCCAGGTCGAGGCTACGGCCGGTGAAGACTCCGCCTTCGATGTTGGCGGCAAAGGCGTCGTAGCTGTCGGTGAAACCGTAGACGTGTCCCGTTTCGTGCAACAGGACCGTGTAGAGGTCGTACTTACCTGCGGCGACGGGCGAATCGAGCGAAGCATACCAGCCCAATCCGGCCGCGTCATCGTCGACGATGACCACGCCGGCGGACGGGATGCCGTCTTCGTCGAGTGCGGTAATCCGTGCCTCACCGAGGTTGGCTCCACCCAGATCGCGAATTGCGAGTCGGACGTTGATCGGCTCCCCGAGCCCGAGCGACTCGCTCCATTCTTTGCCAATCGTATCGAGCAGGTCGCCGATCTGGGCGTCGCTGGCCACGTTGAAGTCGGTACCGACCCAGCGTCGAACGAAATTCTCGGGCAGCGAAACGTCGTCCTGGCCCTTGACCTTTTGGAAGTTCCGGGCGAAGTAGCCGAGGTCGCCATAGTTGATCTGGCCACTGTTGTCGAAGTCGAGCGCCCAGACCAACGGCGAATCTGACTGCAGGACGTCGGCGTGGAAGTTTCTCGCGAAGACACCGAGGTCGGAGTAATTGATGCGGTCGTCGTCGTTAATGTCGTAGGCCACCGGCCAGAGTTCGGTTTGCGGAACGGCACCGACAACGCCGGAAACCGGGTCGCCGGATTGGGTCAGCATTTCGCCGCCGATCAGTTCCAGGCCCAGATCGAGTGGGACACCGATCGCTGCGGCGTCGACTTGATCGCCGTCGAGCGAATCGAAGCGGACGCGGGCCAGCAGAATAATCTTGTCGCTGTCGAGGCCGGCGGGAAGTTCGGTACGGCCACCGATGCCCCGGACAATACCGGCGGCGGCGTCGATCTCACCCGACAAATCGGCCGTGAAGGCGCTGCCGTACTCGATCTGCGTGGCGGTGAAGTAGTCGGTGTTGTACTTCAAATCGACTCGAGCCGCCGCTGCGCCCGCGTTGGGCGTGCTGATCCAGATCTCGATATAGAACGATGCCCATTCGTGGATCCAGGGCTCGCTCTGCGGCAGATTGTTGACCGCGCCGGCATCTTCGTCGTCGAAGGCCGTGGGTTGGCGCACGAGCGACGTTTCGATTAGAGCAAATGCATCGACAACTCCTCCGGCGATCGTGAAGTTGAACGGATTCTCGGTGGTGTCGTTGCTCGAGAAGCTGATCTGGCCACTCTTGGTACCCAGGACTGTCGCGTCCATGCGGACCGTAAAGGTATCGGAGGCTCCGGAGACAAGGCTGGTGGCGAGCCCTTCAGTCAGTGTGAAGCCGGTCGGCACACTGACATTGCCCAGCGTCAGCGTCATCGTACCGTCGTTTCGCACTAAATAGGTCCGTGTCGGATCTGGCTGGTCCACTATCACATTGCCGAAGTTGGTGTGATCTGACCTGCTGGGAGTGGTATCACCGTCGCCGATCGACGTGCCGTTGCCCAATACTGTGATCTCGGGAGCCACGACCGTTCCGGAAATACTGAAGTTGAACGGATTTTCGTCGTTTTCGTTGATAGAGAAGCTGATCGAGCCAGTCTTGGTGCCCAGGGCCCCCGTATTCAAGTGTACGGTGAACGTATCGGACGCTCCGGGAGCGAGGCTGGTGGAAAGCGCCTCGGTCAAGGTGTAACCGTCGGGGATACCGACACTGCCGAGCGTCACCGTCTCATCCCCGTCATTGCGTACCGTATACGTTCGCGTTGGATTGGGCTCGCCCGGTAACGCACTGCCAAAGTCGGTGTGGTCACTGTTGTTGGGTGTTGTATCTCCATCGGCAATCGAGTTGCCGTTACCCAACACCACGATTTCTGGTGGCTGTGCGCGTTGCTTCGACCAACTGATGTTGTCGAGCTGCACGAGAGTTGCACCGCTGCCCTCCACACTAAACCTTACTTGCCCTACGTTTCCGGAGGCTCCCGAGGGTAGGTCAACTCGCTGATTAGTGTGACTGCCAAGGGAATCGAGGGAGAATTGTCCAATTTCATCGAACTGACCATTCTCACCAGACCAGTACACGATCAGGTTTCCACTCGAGGACAACTCCGTCACGTCGAGATCGAACTCGATCGATCTTGCCGTAGCAGGCACGTATGCCCAGTTATGTGTGCGGGATTGACCTTGAGAGAGTATCAGCGCTTCGCTCTTGACCGTCCCACCACCCGCGCTAGCCGCATCACTGCCGCCACCGTGATACCACCATCCCGCCGTACTATCATACGCAAGGTCACCGCCAAACAGCTCCATGTCTCCCGGAGCATTGTAGTTGATCGCCGTCCTTGTGCCACTGGCTTGGCTTGGCGTGTCGACGGCAAGTATGTCGCCGTTTACCACGAACAGCCCCGGGGCATCGGGTGCTGCAGAATGATTTCCGATCAAGTAGTCGTAGACGCCTGGCATCGAGTAGTCAAGGATGATTGGAATTGGGCCAATGCCGAGATGTAAGTAAGTCAGTGCGCCGAGGTCGATGTTCTTTGCGCCGGACACCTCGTGACCGCCAAAATCCACGTCCGGTAGGAGCAAGGCCACAATGATAGCAGCCTCTATCCAACCGAGACCAGTTCCGATCAAGATCGCGATCATGTCCGCCGTTAGCCCTTCGTTGAGTGTGCTGAATATGTTGAGCGTATCAACACTTTCCCACGCCCAAAACTGTTCGTCTTCGTACAAGCCAAAGGCAGGGTCGCTGAACTGCGATTGAATCCCTCCACCTTCTGCATCCAGGAAGATCACCTGGTCGACGGCAAAGCCGGCTCCAAGGACCCTTTGGGCGGCTTCGGTTATCACAATCGCGCCCCGACTGTGGCCGATGAAAGTATCGACTTTGTCGGCAATGTCGTACTCGCGAAGCAAAGCATAAAGCGCATCGCCGGATGCTTCGGCGAAACCATCGTCGGACGGCGAACCGGGAGGCGGAAGGGCTGTAACCAGCCGGAAACGAATATCGCCGTCCGCTTGGTAGTTGGATACCTCGGTCCAATCGAACAACAGTACATGGTGCTTTGACTCGTCTTGAATTGTCGCAAGCGATTCTTGCCCGTCGAAGTCCTCGTTCCATATCTCACCGGTTGCTGCGTTGACGGTATGAATCACAACGTTGCTAAGACCCGTAACGACGTCGATCGACTCGTCGCGCATCTTGTCGGCAAGCTGCCACATCCATCCCTCACCCGACTCGCCGTTGTCGACCAGTGTACTATATGTTGCTCCGCTGATGTTGTCCTGAAATCCATGCGCGATTACCGTCCACTTGCCGTCGGGAAGCTCTCCACCGTGTGCTTCGATCAGATCGCTCGAGTGCGCTCCTGCCTCTGCCCAATCGGTGGTGTCCCAGATGCGGTACTCGGGATAGATGTCAGCGTTGCCGGGATCATTTGTGAAATTGTTGTCGGGATTCCACGGCACCTCCCAATTGACGTAGCCGGTTCCATCGCTCGCGAGGATGGGCACGTCCACCGTGTCGATCAGATCGTCGAAATCTGCCCCGTCGTCTTCGTAGACGTAAACCGTAAACAGATCGCCGATCTGGGTGCCATCGGCTTCTACGTAGATGCGGACATCGTCACCAACCTCGAAACGCCGGCCGTCCGCGACCGTTTCACCAGATGCGGTCTTCCACTGAACCGACGTGAGCACGGGGGCAAGGAGCAACTCCGCGTCAGCGAAATCCGAGGAGATAATCGGGCTATCGAACCGATCGGGCTGCGGATCGACCAGATGCGCTCCCGACAGGTCGGGATAAGGCCCGATCGAAAGCAGTCGCCGGTCTTCCAGAAGTTCGAGCCCCAGCTTGCGGGAGCCAAGCATCCTTCTCCTGGCCTTGTTTGCAGGACTACGTCGTGTCGCCGATCGACGACGACCACCAAAGTCAGGACGATGGCACTTCATTGCGTATTCCTCCCAGAGCCCCGAATGTGCCCCGGCTGACGTTCGAGCGGGCATTATGTCGCCCCCTAACGTGGCTGTCAAGCAAATCATCTATATATTTTCCACAGAGGGGGTTGAGCCCCAATCCTATGTGTGGTGCTATGGCGGTCAGGCGTACTTCCGGCCTTATGTTGAGGCTTGCCCGGCTCCATTGCGCCAAACCGGACTAATGAAGTTCGGTCGGCTCTTTCCTCACTGCCCACCATACTGTCAGACTAGGCGGAATACGCGATGTTTTCGCAACTTGCCGGTTCTGCCGACAAGCAAGGCTTGCCTGGATGTCCACGATGCAACGATCCGATTGAACATCCTGGTTGAAGCGATTATTCAGCAGGTCGACCGCGGATTTAGAGGCGGCCGACAACCCGAGCCTTCCGACCGGCCGTGCCAGGCCGGTTACGATAACCTCACTGCCATCCCGCCCCAACACCCACCCACCTGATGGGTGCCGCCGGTATCGCCGGCGGCACCCTCCTTCCTTTTCTTGGGGGTCCCCAAGTTTCCCCGCAGGCAGGTTTGCCTCCGGCTATTGTCTTATTCTTGGTGGCCGCGATAATGCCCGTTCAACTCGATTTCGCCCCGCTTGTAAGAGATCCGGCCGTGCCCGAAAAAGAACTCGATTTCCGTAGCGACACCGTCACCCGGCCCACTGCCGAGATGATCGAGGCGATGGCCCGGGCCGAGGTGGGCGACGACGTGCTCGGCGACGACCCGACCGTCATCCGCCTGCAACAGCGCACCGCCGAGGTGCTCGGCAAGAAAGCCGCCGTCTACGTGCCTTCCGGAACTATGTCGAACCTGATCGGCGTGCGGGTCCATTGCCGCCCGGGCGACGAGATGATTTGCGAAGAGGGTTGCCACATCTTCAACTACGAACAGGCCGGCTACGCGCAACTGAGCGGGATCGCCGCCCGGCCGGTCGAGGGTCGCCTGGGTGTGTTGCAGCCCGAGCAGCTCAAAGGGCTGATCCGGCCGGACAACATCCACATGGTCAGCACGCGGCTGGTTTGCCTGGAAAATACACACAATCGCGGCGGCGGCACGATCCAACCTTACGATACGGTCGAGGCGATCTGCGATTGGGCCCATGCCGCCGGCCTGCGGACCCACCTCGACGGTGCCCGGCTGTGGCACGCCGCGGTAGCCACGGGCATCGAAGCGTCGCAATGGGCCCGGCATTTCGATACGGTCAGCGTCTGTTTCAGCAAGGGACTCGGTGCGCCGGTCGGATCGGCGCTGGCCGGACCACGCGAGTTGATCGACGAGGCCCTGCGACACCGCAAGGTCCTCGGCGGCGGGATGCGGCAGTCGGGGGTAATCGCCGCCGCCGCACTCTACGCTTTGGAGCATCACGTCGATCGCCTGGCCGACGACCACGCCAACGCCCGACGGCTGGCCGAAGGCATCGCGGGGATCGACGGTCTGGAGATTCAAGGCGAAATACCGCCGACGAACCTGTTGTTTTTCCGCGTCGCCCCGGCAGTAGGCACGGCCGCAGAATTCGTCGAGCGGTTACAGCAGCGCGGCCTGTTGATGCTGCCCACCGCCCCAACGACGATCCGCGCGGTAACCCATCTCGACGTAGACGCCAACAGAGTGCAACGGGCAATCGAGATCCTACGCGACGTCGCCCGCGCATAACCTCAACCCATTTAGCCGCCGGGCTCGCCCGGCGCGTTGCGACCGAGCATGTGGACCTGTCCCAAGTGCAGTGCCGACGTACACGACACCGTAAGGCTATGCTGGATCTGCGGCACCTCACCGGACGGCACCGAGTTTCCCGGCACGGTGCCCGTTCCTCCGCCGATGAAGCTCGCTCCGCGAAACTTAATATTTAAAGCCTGCCCCTTGACCGACCCTTGACCGTGACCGCGCTCACCCCTTTCCCCACCTTTTCCCCCTTATTGTAAAACTAGATTCCTTTCTATTTCAATAGTTTAGCCAGCGCGAGAACAGGCTTTAGCACGGCTTCAATCGACTTTGAGTCGATATTAACCAGCGGTGTTCCGTTTTCGCCGATGGTACGATTGCCAAAATATTCTGGAGCAAGTCTTTCGAGAATTTCACGTTCCTTGGTTTCGTCGTTCAATTTCTCGAGGAACGGGCTAATCGAAGCCAATTCCAATTCCAGCTTTCTGTTCTCCTGTTCTTTCTTCCGGTGCTTGCTGGATTCCATGGCACAATAGATGGCGGGAGCTGCAAATATGCCGGCCGTAAGCACTCGAAATAGCGCCATTGTCCAATCGCACTTGGGCGTGTTGAATGATCCGACCAACACAACAATTACAGCTATAAGCATCGCTGCGAAACAACCGACGGCAATCCATCGAAACACATTCGCAGCCGTCTGTTCTTCATTGGCGATCTTCTGATAGTTTCCTGTTACGCCAATATTGCCGATGATGCCCACGATTTCTTTCGCGTGGTCACAGTGTACCTGAAGTTCATCGACCTTCTCCCGGCCTGCCTGTGTCTGCTGTCGGTGCAGCTCTTTAGATCTGGCTTCCTGCTCTGCTTGAGTCTTTTCACAGTCAGTACTTCTTTCGGAGATGAAATCAGAAAACTCCTGCGTTCTGGTGTTTTGTGCATTGGAAAAGGTCTCCTGCTGCTCGTTAATCAGCGCATCCATGCGGGTCTTTTGCTTTTCAACTTCGGTTCCATGCGTTTGAAGCGTCTGGGCGAAGGTTTTCAGACGGGTTTCAAACTCGTCTGCTTCTTCATCCTGTTGTCGTTTTGCTTCACGAATCTGCCGTAGCATCTCTGCCGTCTTGTTGCGGAGTGTACCGAGCAACTCAGAATAAGATTTCGGTATAGGGCGCTGCTTGGAGCTTAACTGGGCGATGTGCGTCAGCAGAGAATCGCAAGGTGCCGTCAGAATATTCCAATCGCCGTTCAGAATGAACTGGGGCCAGTGCGTGAATACCTGCGTAATCGCACTATTCAACTGGTCAAGGTTTGCCGGGTTAACCAGATCAGCGTCGCAGTGATTGAGCATCGTCTTGGCAAATTCGACAACATGCTCGCAGCGGCTGATCGCAATAACCTGTTCCTCGTTCAGGTCTTGCATTTCATGCGCTTTGATGGCCTCAAGGCATTTCTCTATGGTTGCATGCACGGCATGATTGTTGAATCTGTCTTCAAAATAGCTCATCATAATCTCCACCGAAAGGCGTGCTTCACTAGTGAATGGAATAGGTTGTCGGATTCGAATTCCGGGGACGCCATGCTGATTTATACTGGAATCACTGCCGTTCGCTCTGGCCCCTACTGCTAAGCGTAGCGACGACGAAACTGGTTGTCAAACAGTTTCGGCCCCATTTCCGTCCCGGAAGAACCCTCACGCGTGGCCCAAGAACTCGTCTGGAATAGGCTCTTCGGGAAGGAAAAGATGCACGTATCGGGGTCATGCACATATCGGGGTCAGGCCGGCATTAGATATTAGGAGATTAAAGGGGGACAGGCTACTTCAATCCCCAAATAAAGTAGCCTGTCCCCCTTTAATTTAATCTCTCTTGACACCATGCGGCACAACGGCCTTCCGCACCCCTGCGCCCATACCGACGCCGGGGATGATCGTGGCGGACGTTTCTCGGTGAAAGTCGAATATCGTGAAGCCGGCGGTGCCAAGACGCCGGGCGTGATGTATCTGGCCAACAACGCGGTCGGCCGAGAGGGTCATGCGGGAAGCAGTCGCCCCGATGCCCGGGTAGACCGGGATGCGGCCGGCGACGAGTTTCAGTTGGTTCTCGACGAGGTTGACGAAACTCTGATCGCTCATTGTGTAATCCATCGGGCAGACGAAATCGAGGTAGCCGGCCTCGATCCACTTGGGCCAGTCCTGGGCTACCGACTCGCGGCAGCCCGGGTAGGAACCGAACACGGCCGCTGAGATTTTCAATTCCGGCCGCAGTCGCTTGCCTTCGCGATGCACGGCCGCCACCACTGCGGTGATCTGCCGGCATCGCCAGTCGTTATACTCCTTGCGCCGCGAACCCGAGTAACAATCGCCGGGCCAGTTTGCCACCTTCTGCCCGGCGGCCGTCTCGAACCGCCCGCGGCAACCGGCGCAATAGCACGAGTCGCGGCCCGGATAGCGAATGTAATCGAAGTGCAGCCCGGCCACCGGGTACTTCCGCGCGACCTCCAGCATGCTCTCAACTTCAAGCCGCTGATTCTCCGGATGCGAAGGGCACAACCACGGATGCGACCGGCCGGCGGCGGTCATCTGCAGCCGGCCTTCGCGGCGAATCTTCTCGACGAAATCATCCGGGGCGTTGCTGAGATTGTAGTTGACCTTCCAGACGTGAACTTCCAGCCCATGTTTCTCGGCCGCACGCACGCACTGCTCGACCTGATCGCCGTACTTCCGAAACGTGGCACTCCGCGGCAACACGTCGCTGGCGTAGTGTGCCCGGCCTGCCCAGAGCATGTTGGGCATCACCATATTGAAACCGGCGGCAGCCAGTTCACTTGCCGAGCGGTCCCAGTCGCCGGCGTAGGCACCGGTGCCCGAATGGTTCCAGACGGCCCGGCCCTCGCGCCGCGGGCTGGGCTGAGACCGCAGATAGGCGTCGGCCAGCAGGTCGTGTGCCTTGCGGGCTAGTTCGATCGCTTGGGGATAGGCCCCCTCGGCCGCGAGTTGTTTGGCCGAAGCGAAGATGGTCGTGGCCGCATCGAGTTGCTTCTGCGCGGTGGCGTTGCCGGCGGTCTGCACATGTGCGATGGCTTCCGAGAGGTTGCTGCAATGGCCCACCCGCTCGGCACGTTCCAAAGCGGTCTGAGCCATCTGCTGCCACAGCGGTGGTGCCAACCGGCCGAGGATCGCAGAGAGCAGTTGCCTCTTGCCGGCCGGATCGTCGCGCAGGAAGATATGGCTGAAGAAGGCCCCGCGGTCGCTCAGCAGCATGGCCGCGCGGCCGGCCGGTTTGCCCGAAGCGTCGTGCCAGAGGCCGATCACCCGGGCGTTGTAGCCGACCGGTGTGGCGGTGGTGATGTTCCACGAGTCCTGGCGGACCGACTTGGGCAGCCCGGGCAGGTTGGCGTCGTCGAAGCGGATTTCGGCGAAATCGCCCGACTGCCGCTGGCGGAAATACTTGGTATTGCTGAAACCTAGTGTGTTGCCCAGCCCATGGGGTAGTTGATAGCAGACGAGCAGCTTGCCGCCGTCCTCAACGTACTGTTTCAATGCGGCGGCGGTCCGACTGTCCAGTCCCGGGTTGTAAGCCAACACGGCCACGGGCCGGTCGCCCAAAGCACCCTGGACCACGGCCGTCTCATCTATGGCGTCGGACCCGAGGCCCAACTCGTCCAGCATGGCGGCCAGTCGATCGGCCGTCCTCTTAGCGGTGTCCATCTCACTGTCGTTCGTCCGGGCCGAGCGACTGGGAATCACCAGGGCCACGTCGTGTTGAATGGCTGCCAGCCGGCGGATTTGCAACTTGGCGTCGACCGCCCGGCCTCGCCATGCGGCGATGCGGACGCCGTCGATTTTGTGCCATCCGGCCGGTGTGCCTTCGATGCGGAACGATGCCTTGGAGAAGTGCATCGTCTGCCAGCCGGCCTTGTGCAGCGATCCGTTGGCCGCGTACCAACCGTCGCCGCTGCGGAAATAGAGCGTCCAATCTGCGAGTGCCTCGGGCGAGTCGGCGGCGACCTGCAAGGTGAATTCGCCGGGGGTGGTCAGGTCGAGTGCGATGCGGCGGTCGATAACCGTCCGCCGTAAGTTCGCTTTCGTCGCAAACGGAGCGGTTACTTGCAGCACGGGCGAGCCGTCGTCCTCGGCGATATCCACCGGCGGAGTCCGTTCGCCGGCCGTCCACACGCGGCGAGCGGCCTGCGCGTCGTCGTAGCGGAAGTCGTCGATAACCTGCTCGGCACCGAGCAGACAAGTGAACAAGAGGGAGAGGACGGTCATCGTGGAAACTCCGGTTGATGCAATCCGTACGTGGCTCGTTTAGCCGTCGCCGGCACGGCGATGAGTGAACGCCCATGCGTCGCCGTACCGGCGACGGCTAAACGGTTGGGTGCCGACGGCGCTATTCGTCGTCTTCTTTCTCCTCCTCACCGAGGGCTTCGACGGCGTCGACCAGCGGGGCATCCTGCCGGGGCAGCACGCTGCGGAGATCCAACAACAGGCGGTCTTGCTGCACGCGGCCGACGACCGGCGGCGTGCCGGTTCGCAGCGTGGCGGCCAGTTGATCGACGCTCATCCCGGCCGGCTTCAAAGCGATGCACCAGGTGCCCAGCTTCTGGGCCGGGATCGATCCACCGCCCAGATAGGTCACGTCCTCGAGCGGCTCGGCCCGTTCGATAACTTTGGCGGCGGCCATTTGCGGTGCCAGCCGCTCGGCCCGGTTTCGGAGGTTCTCCATCGACGTGGTCAGCAGGTGCAACAACGGCACCGCCAGCCGGGCTCGTTGCGGATCGCGATACAGTCGCAACGTGGCGGCCAGACCGGCCAAGGTCATCTTGTCGACGCGCAACGCCCGGGCCATCGGGTGCTTTGCGATCCGATCGATCCATTTCTGTCGTCCGACGATAATCCCGCACTGCGGCCCGCCGACGAGCTTATCGCCGCTGAACATCGCCACGTCGGCCCCCGCCTTGATGCTCTGCGAAGCGACCGGTTCGCCGCTGAACCCGAACTGGGCAAAATCGATCAACGCCCCGGAACCGATGTCGTGGATCACCGGCAGCTTGTGCCGTCGGCCCAACTCGACCAGTTCGTCGAGTTCGACCCCGGACGAGAACCCGACCACGACGAAGTTGCTCGGGTGGACCAGCATGATCGCGGCCGTCTCGTCGTCGATTGCGTCGGCGTAGTCGTGCAGGTGAGTCTTGTTGGTGGCACCGACTTCGCGGAGTTTGGCTCCGCTGGCGGCCATTACCTCGGGCAGGCGGAAGCTGCCGCCGATCTCGACCAACTGGCCGCGCGATACGATCACCTCGCGTCCGGTGGCCATCGCGGCCAACGTGAGCATCGTCGCGCCGGCGTTGTTGTTGACCACCAATGCGGCCTCGGCCCCGGTCAGCTCCCGGAGCAGACCTTCCACGGCCACCTTCCGCTGCGACCGCTTGCCCGTGTTCAGGTCGATCTCGACGCTGGTGTAGTCCCGGGCCACTTCGCCAATGGCTTCGATCGCTTCGGTAGCCAGCGGCGAGCGACCCAGGCCGGTGTGCAGCAGAATGCCCGTGGCGTTGATCACGGGCCTAAGCGCGGGGACGTCGTCTTCGGCAATCCGCTGGGCGATTCGCTCGGCCAGATCGGTCGCACTGGGCATGGTCCATTCGGAAGCGGCGTTTTGCAGCTCCTGACGCGTCTCGTCCAACACGGTCCGCACCGTGGAAACCACCGCGTTGTGGCTGATCTTGTCGACCATTTTCTTCAGCGGTTCGCTGTCGAGCAGTTCGCTGACCGACGGGATCTTGCGTAACGGATTCGGTGACATGGCGACACCTCTCGGGGTTGGGAGTGGGGAGTGGGGAGTGGGTAGTGGGTAGTTGTCAGTGAAGACTGATAACTGATAACTGATAACTGATAACTGAAAACTGATAACTGAAAACTACTGCTTCAACACCCGCACGTCACCCTCCCGTTTGGTAAACCCGATCCGATCGAGATATTCGCACAAGGGGACGGCATATTTGCGGGTAGTTGCTAGGATTTCACGGATCTCGCTCAAAGTCAAGCCTTGGCCGGCGGAAAGTCGCTCGGTCAGGGTCTCTCGCATTCGACGTTCGGCGTCGGCGTCGAGATAGAGGCCGGCGGAAATCTCGACCAGCCGACCCTCCGCGGCAGCCATGGCGACCAACTCCGGTACGGCAGCCCGGTTGTGCGATGCTTGGGCCTTGAGCTGGTCGACCGACGGCGGCCGATAGCCCGCCTGGCAGTAGCTCTGGACGATCTGCTCGACGAGTTCACGCTGCGGGCCGGACAACTGCGGTCCATGGCCGGCTAGGGCAACGCCCCGGTCGGTCGCGGTAATCTGCTCGGCGGCGGCCATCCGCTCGAGCACGGCACCCATCAGCGGCGGGTTGCGGACGTAGTCGAACCGGCTCAGCAGCGACGAACGGTCCAAGATGACGCGGAGCGGGTGCTGCCTGTGCATGTCGGCCAGCGCCTTCTCGACGCGGCGCGATAACTCGTCGAGCACGTCGCGATGGGCGCGGATCGTTCGCGTGGGCGAGGCGACAATCTCGACCAGATCACCCCGGTTGACCAATTCCCGGCAGACCTCGTCTACATCGTCAATACCGGCGGTTCGGGCAAGGTCCTGCGGCTGCCACGGACGTAGACCGGCGAAGTACAGCGCGGCCGACGCCCTGACGTGCGGGTCCTGCGAGAGCAGATCGTCCAAACGCGTCAGCCCGCTTTGCTGGCGGCGACGGAGTTTCGGGGCGTCCGGGTCGAGCACATGTCCGCCGCCGATGGTTGCCACGGGGGATTCGCTACGAACGACCAGCGGCTGCCGCCACGTCGTCACGGCCGGCCGGCTCAGGAACGCTTGCGCCAAAGCCGAATCGCCCGGGTCGAGTTGATCGCGGTCCAGCAAGGAGATGCCGGCCATCAGTTCGGCGGTGCCGACGTGCAGTCGCACGCGGGCGCGGTGTTTCAACGGTCGCCGCGCAGACGGCAGCAGATTCAAGCGGATCGAGAGCCGCCGGCTGGGAACAAGGTGGCCCGGGGTGGCGAGTTCATGGCCCCGTCCGAGCTGGTCGTGATGCACGCCGGCCAGATTGATTGCCGCACGCTGCCCGCGATGGACTTCTTCGGCCTGCCTGCCGTGGTTCTGCAGGCTGCGGACCCGCACGCGAAGCCCGTCCGGTTCGATAACCAGTTCGTCGCCGATGCGGGTCTGGCCGCTGAGCACGCTGCCGGTGACGACGGTGCCGTGGCCGGCGATGGTAAACGCCCGATCGACGGCCAGACGGAAGGGCCCGCCGTGGTGTAGGCGGCTCGCCTGCCCGGCCGCCGAGCTTAATGCGGCACGCAGTTCGTCGAGGCCCTGACCGGTGACGGCACTGGTCCGCACGATCGGTGCATCGGCCAGGAACGTGCCGGAGACCAGCTCGCGAATCTCCTCTTCGACCAGATCGATCCAATCGGGCTCGACCAGATCGCAGCGGCTCAGGGCGATCACGCCGGCCCGCAGGTCGAGCAGCCGGAGGATTTCGAGGTGTTCGACGGTTTGCGGTTTGACCGAGTCGTCGGCCGCGATAACCAGCAACGCCAGATCGACGCCGGTGGCCCCGGCAAGCATGTTGCGGACGAATCGCTCGTGGCCCGGCACGTCGACGATCCCCAGCCGATAGTCGTCCAGGGTCAGTTCGGCGAATCCCAGTTCGATGGTGATTCCACGTTGCTTTTCCTCGGGCAGCCGGTCGGTGTCGACGCCCGTGAGTGCCTTCACCAGCGTGGTTTTGCCGTGGTCGATGTGTCCGGCGGTGCCGAGGATGAGGTCGATGGTCATGTTGGTATTGTAGGGAAGTCTAGGTGTGCCGAAAAGCCCGTTGGCTATTCCCGATTCCAGGCTGCCGCAGGATAATGGAGTGTGGAGCGATTCATTTAGCCGCCGGGCTTGCCCGGCGCGAGAACCACTAGAAACGTCTGAAGCAACGCGCCGGACAAGTCCGGCGGCTAAATGAGAGGAGGCCGACGTGGGCTACTCGGCCTCGCGATGATTGCCGGTGGGAAACGGATCGTTCTCGACCTTCTTCTTGAAGGCGGTCGAGTCCGTGTTCGAGGCAGATTTCAGCGAAGGGATCAACAGCAACTGCGGGGTCGACGGCAGGGCGCTCGACAACGTGCCGCAGCCGGACAGCACGGCGCAAAGACACGCGGCAACGGCCGACGGTCCGAGCAGACTCGCAACGTACGATCGTCGAGGTCTTCCGGTCACGTGTTTACTCCTCGCATCAAGCCTACGGGTCCATCCGTTTCAGATCCCACCAGTCGTCGAACGATTCGACCGGCTTCGGGTCTTCGCGACGAATTAGGAAGTCCATCCACGACTTTTTCTGTTTCTTCGGTTCTTGGCGGCTCCAACGACTTGCAGGTGGAGACTCCTTGGCGCCCCAAGTCCAGGGCAACAGGGGGTTGGACGCGTTCTTGTGCGGAGACGGTTTCTTCAAGGTCAATACGTCCGCGGCACCATGGAGGATCTTTCCGGCGCCGGCCGTCGTATCGGAGAGCAACTTCTTCGTCCCGTCGCCCAGTTTTTTCACCTGTGTGGTAAACGGATTGAGCCGACCCAGCGACCAGGTGTCTTCCGCCTGTGCGAGATCGCAGATCAACAGCCCCAGCACCGGGCCGACGACGAGCATACCGAGAATCTTCATGATGGAGACCTCGTAGGAATCTGAACTGAAGGGACGATGAAAAGGCTAGGATGTTCTCGCGAGACAGGCGGGAACGAGGCGGGAGTGTCCCAGAAACGGCCGGTCAGGTCCAGGTGGATTTTTTTCCTGAATATCTCTCTATTTTCCGTAGACCTCCTATCCTTCGCGGGTGGTGCGGAACATGCAACTCAGAAAACCAATAGCCGGAGGCTAACAGCCTGCGGGCAAACTGCAATAACCCTGCGGGCCAACTGCAATAACGTCGTTCCCAACATCCCCGGAGGCAAGTTTGCCTCCGGCTATTGCGTGCGTTTGGGGTCAGGCCGGGATTAGGGATTAAGCCGGGAGACCTACTCTTGAGTATGCACCTTAATCCCTAATCCCGGCCTGACCCCAAAGTCTTTGACCGACCATCTTGCCGACCTGATCGTCAAGGCCGTCAACCATCGGGGATTCTCTCTGATCGATATCCTCCAGCCTTGTGTCTCGTTCAACAAGGTCAATACGTTTGCCTGGTACAAGAAACGATGCTACGACTTGCCGCCCGAGTACGACCCGACCGACTGGAACGCGGCGATCAAGACGGCTTTCGAGTGGGGCGACAAAATCCCGGTCGGAGTGGTCTTCACCACTTGAGGTGAGTTGCTTACAATATCGGGCTGCAAATGCGGAGTGGAAAATGGGGACTGGCTCCGAGCCGCCGCAGATGCTAAACCCGCGGAAAAGCGATCCTGGCTCGGTGCCTGTCCCCTTTTGAGCTTGGGGTCAGG